>Ga0164242_10006326_pt1 | contig 13055 bp, 8 predicted proteins | sample OricomgcompostMG_FD_108783 | JGI IMG/M metagenome (GOLD analysis project Ga0164242, IMG submission 108783) | Miracle-Growth compost microbial communities from Emeryville, California, USA - Original compost - Miracle growth compost (MG) ... | reverse complement strand
TCGGTTGAGCTTCCCCAGAGCTGCGGTGGGAACGACTTGTCGTGAGCGTTGACGATGCTTAGCTGCGGCACTTGGTGATCCTCTCCGCGTCCAATTGCTTCCTCGCATGATCGCATGCTGCTCCCGCATCCTGCGCGGTTTTCCAGGCTTCGTCCGCGGTGCGATTTCTTGATCACGATCGCTGGTCTGCTAACCGCTGATTGCATCATGCGCAACGCTGGTTGCAGAATCGCTGCCCTCAAAGTATCGTGCACTCACAGAAAGTGTCAACGCGCGCCTTCAGCGGCGCGGTGCCGATCAAGCTAGGAGACCTTCGTGACGATCGCGTGTTTCGGTGAAGCACTCGCCGTGCTGGTGCAAGCGCAGCCCGGCCCGCTCGAGCGTGCCGAAACCTTCACTCGCTCAATTGGTGGTGCAGAGACGAACGTGGCCATCGCGCTTGCCGCACTTGGAACACCGGCCGCGATCATCACCAGGGTTGGCGCCGATGGGTTCGGCCGGTACATCACCGAAACGGTCGCTAGCCTTGGCGTCGATGTATCGGCGATCGATGTGGATCCGGAGCGCGAAACAGGCGTCTACCTGAAGGAGGTCGGCGGCGTCAGCGGTCTGGCCGGCGATCTCGGACCGAACACGAGTCGCATGCACTACTACCGCGCTGGCTCAGCGTCAAGCGCGCTCACACCCGCCTTCCTCGACATTCCCGCCGTGGCATATGCTCTCGCTCACGCCGATGCCGTACACACGACCGGGATCACCCCCGCCCTGTCGGACTCGGCCGCTGCAACGCAGACCGCCCTGTTCGAAGGTAGGCGGCGGGGGCAATTGCTCAGTTTCGATCTCAACTGGCGGCCTGCCCTCTGGCGCGGAAAGTCTAATGCCGCTCGGAGCATATTGGGTCCATATCTCGAGCGCGCGGATATCGCGCTGCTCGGCTCGGACGAAGCAACCGCCGTGTTCGGGGTCGGAGACCCCACACAGCTCAGACGACTGTTTCCTGGTCCGCGCTGGCTTGTCGTCAAAGACGACTCGAACGCTGCGATCGGGTTCGACCGCGACATGCGCGTCGAGGTGTCGCCGTCGTCGGTCGACGTCGTCGAGGCGATCGGCGCAGGCGATGCGTTCGCGGCCGGCCTGCTGTCCGGGCTGGCGGCATCCGCAGACCTCGGCGAAGCAATGCGCACCGCACACCTGACCGCGGCCCGAGCGCTCACCTCGGTGCACGACCACGTTGGGCACCATCAGGTCGGTCACGACCAGGTATGCCACGATCAGGTTGGCGTTTCGCCATGAGCCAGAGCGTCGCCAGAGCACTTGAGTTGCTGTCGGCCGTGGCATCCGAACCGCGATCACTCGACGAACTGGCTGCACGTGTCGGCGTGCACAAAACGACCGTGCTTCGCCTGTTGCAGACGCTCGAATCCGACCGGTTCGTCACCCATGACTCCGCGCACCGATATCGGCTCGGCAGCAGGCTTTTCGACTTGGCCGGCCTCGCGCTCGAACAGCGTGACGTGCGCACGGTCGCACGCGAGCATCTCGAGCGGCTGAACGCTCAGACGGGTCAGACTGTGCACTTGGCAGCGCTCGAAGCCGGCGAGGTCGTCTACATCGACAAGCTCGACGCGCTGCAGGGCGTTCGAATGTATTCGCGTATCGGTCTGCGCGCTCCCCTGCATTGCACCGCCGTCGCTAAGGTTCTGATCGCTGCGCTGCCAAGGGCGACAGCAGAGAAGATCGCCGCTGGGATCGACTTCGCCCCGATGACGGCACGCACGATCACATCCGGGGAAGCATACCTGGCCGAGCTCGACCGGGTGCGCTCAGCCGGCTATGCCGAGGATCACGAGGAACACGAAGCGTTCATCAACTGCGTGGCGGCACCGATCCGCGACGGGTCTGGTGCTGTCGTCGCCGCGGCATCCGTTTCTGTCCCGACCATTTCGCTGTCACATGACGCGGTGCTCGCACTTGTGCCGAATCTGCTCGATGCGGCCGCCGCCGCATCAGCCGACCTCGGTTGGCGTCCGCGCCCCGCCGCCCACACATCAATCAACCAAGGAGTCTCATGAACAAGACACGCGTCACTACGGATGGGGCGCCAGCTCCTGCCCACACCTTCTCGCAGGGCGTTCGCAAGGGTCCGATCGTTCAAGTGTCTGGACAGGGCCCGGTCGATCCGACGTCGAACGCATACGTGTTCGCGGGCGACGTTGCAGCCCAGACCACCCGCACACTGCAGAACGTGCTGGCCATCATTGAAGCCTCCGGCGCCTCGTTCGACGACATCGTAATGCTGCGGGTCTACCTGACCAAGCGCGAGGACTTCGCAGCCATGAACGATGCGTACGGCGCATTCGTGACCGCGAACACTCCAAGCGGTGTCCTGCCCTCGCGCACGACAGTGTTCACCGGGCTGCCACGAGAAGAGATGCTCGTGGAGATCGACGCGCTGGCCGTCCTCGACGCATAGCCGCTGGCCGACGGTCGAGGTCCGCCGCCCGACGCTCCTCCCATCTGAACTCGCCTCGCGGCGCCCCCACGGAGTTCGTGCCGCACCGAGCTCAGGCGTGTGACGGCTATCCGGGACAGGCAATGGGGCCAGACGGACACATCCGCCTGGCCCCCTCCCACCGAACGACCCGCTAGAAGACGATCCAGAGCACCGCACCCCTGGAGGTCGAACCGGCGATCGTGTCGTTTCCTGCGTATGCAGCTCGCACAGTGTGCAGGCCCCAGCCGAGCTTCGGCAGCGTGACCCGGCCAACGCCTCGCGCGTCGAGTACCACCGGAAGGCTCTTGCCTGCGACGGTCACCGTCACCTCACCGCTCGGTGGCGTCGACGCCCCGCTTGACACTTTCACCGTTGCCTTGACGTGCTGCCACGAGAACGCAACCGAACGGTTCAGCGTCACCTTCACCGTCGACACATACTTCACGACGACCGCCGCGGAGGTCGCGGAGGCCGATGGCAGCCCGTCCTTCGACGCGGTCACCACAACGGCGATGCTCGCACCCTGGTCGTCATCGGCTACCTGATATGTCGCGCCGGTCGCGCCGACGATATCGGCGCCGGCCTTCTGCCACTGGTATGCGAATGTCAAACCGTCGACACTCCACGTGCCTGGAGACGCGGTGAGCGTCTGCCCGACAGCCGGCGTGCCCGAGATCGTCGGTGGCGCGGTGTTGACGGGAGCGTCAGGCGGCGGCGCCTCGCCAGATGCCACCGAGACGATCGTCGATCGTCCGGTGTCGGCGTAGCTGACGATGCCAAGATAGTCCGTGTTCGGGGTCAGGCCAGACCAGGACGCCGTGTACGTCACCGGCTCGCCCTGGGAACCGGCCAGCGTGGCGGGATCAACAGTGAATGCACCGTCCCCTGCGCCAGGGAGCACCGAGAACGTCGTCACATCGAACGCGGTCGTGCCGCTGTATACGTCCACGATGATCTGGTACGTGCCAGCGTCCGGATCCGTCAGATCCACCCGTTCGTCCGCCGAACTCGTCGCAGACTGCCAGCCGGCAACCGGGTTGCCGTCGGCATCCAGTCGGTAGACGGTCAGGTCGAGGTCACTCGTATCGTCAATGGCGTTCAGGTCGAATCGTGCGAGCTGCGCGCCATCGGGTACCTGCACCTGGTAAGTGAACTCGTCCCCGGCCGTGCCCGATCCGGTGTTCGGATCTGACGCATCGGCAGCGTCCGGCTGACGCACGCCCGCGGCAAGGCCGCTCGTCGTCAGCGGGATGTCACCGTCGCCGCCCGGAGTGACTGTCACGTCAACCGACCCGTTCACGCCTGTGCCGGATACCGCTGGCGGCGCCACAATGGTCACCGGTTGCACGGCGATCGGACTGTGCACAACGGTGTCGCCGCTCACCCAGTCGAGCGAACCGGTCGCGAACGTGTCGAGCGCAGCATCCGTTCTGGTGAACGTCACCGTGTAGCTCTTCGACTCACCTGCGGCATCGAACGACAGCGTCGTCGGCGAGACGACGGCATCGATGCCTGCGATGTCGATCGGCTTCGCCGTGAATGTGCCTGCCTGCGTGCTCGTCACGGTGCGCGTCACCGTCTTTGGACCGGTCAGCGCGCCGACCGCGATCGACGCCAGGTTCAGGTCGGACGGATCGATCGGGTCGACCCCGACGTCGTATCCGATGCCCTGGATGTACGCATACCAATCAGGCGTGTCGTTCAGGTAGAGCAGTCCGGGCGAGAAATACTTCGTCGGATCGACGTGCCCTGCACCCTGCGCGAACGGATCCGTGACCGGGTTCCCGTCGGCATCCACCGTGTTGTACGCGGTCGTCATCATGGCGCTCTTCACCTCGGATGGCGTGGCGCTCGGATGTTCGCCCAGATAGAGCGCGGCAAGCCCTGCGATGTGCGGGGTCGCCATCGACGTGCCGGACTCGAACAGGTATGTCGGCTCGGCGCCCTCTGCGTTCGCACCGTCAGCGATGATCGCAACCCCTGGAGCGGTGATGTCCGGCTTCAGGACATTGCTTCCGTCGGCTTCGACCGGTCCGCGGCTGGAGAATCCGGCCACCTGAGGCGTCGGCGGTGTGACGCCAGTGGAGTTGCCCATGGTGAACGTCACCGTGGCACCGTCGGTTGCCGCATATGCGCTGAGGGCGTCGTAGAACTGGGCGTCGAGGTGGATGGTTGGCACCGAGTGCTCGTCGAGATCGGTCGAGCTCGGGGTCTTGTTCACCAGGAGCATGCCGATGCCGCCTGCGCGCAGAACCTCGGCCGACTTGGCCACTCGGTCATACACGCCGCGTTCGCAGAACACGATCTTGCCGGCCACTTTCGTTGGGTCGAGCGAGTTCGGTCCGCACAGAATGGCATCCTGCACTCCGGCGTTCGCCACCAGATCGGCCCGAACCAGGTCACCGCTCAGCGGCGTCTCTTGGACCGTGATCGATGCGCCGGCATACGCTTGCCCGTTTCCGAGCGTTGCCGTCGCCTCATAGCTGGGGATGCTGGATGCAGCGACGGTGGTCTCCCACGGGGCGGCATTGTCCAGCGTCGACGCGCCTGGTCCGTCGTTGCCGCCGGCGGCTGCAACGAAGATGCCGGCGGATGCCGCGCCAAGGAATGCCTGGTCGGTCAGTGAAACGGTGGTCGTGGCAGCGCCACCGCCGATCGAGTAGTTGATCACGTCGACGCCGTCTGCAACAGCCTGGTTGATGGCCGCGAGCAGGTCGCTTGTCGCGCATCCGTCGTCGGTGGTCACCGTCGGGTCTGGCCCAGACCAGCACGCCTTGTACACGGAGATCTTCGCCGCTGGCGCCATCCCGGAGATGTCACCGTATGAGACGCCGTTGACGGATGCTGCAACACCGTGGTTGCCCGCAGCAGTGCTCGCGGTGTGCGAACCGTGTCCGTCGCCGTCTCGCGGGGAGACGTACTCCCCCGTCGATGCGTTTCCGATCCGGTCTGCGCCGAAACCGTCGAGGTAGTAGCGAGCCCCGATCAGTTTCGTGCTGCAGTCTGCAGCCGTGAATTGCTCACCATCCTGGCAGACACCATGGAACGTGTTGCCGTCCGCTTTCGCATAGGTGATGGAATCGCCATCGAGGTATGGCGCGTCGCCCGCCGTCGTACCGAGTGGCTCGCCTGCGAACGATGGGTTCTCAGGGGCGATGCCTGTGTCGATGTCGCCGACGACGATGCCTGCGCCCGCTTTGTCGGTTCCGCCGATCTTTGCCCAGACTCCCGAGTCGCCCTCGAGGCCCAGGAAGTCGATGTCGGATACCGCTTGAACGTGTTTGATGTCGTCAGGCGTCACCCCGACGACGTTCTTGTTCGCGGCCAACTTCGCGGCTTGAGCCGTCGTCAGGTTGGCCGAGAACCCGTTGAGTGCCAGCGTGTATGAGTAGTCGATGGAGACGCCCGCCGAGTCCGCGACCTGCTTCTGCTGGTCGGTCAGATAGTCGGAGTATGTCTGCACCTTCTTGGACTGCGGTTTCAGCTGTTCGCCCTGCTTGGGCTTGGTCGCTGAGTAGCCGTCGACACCACCGGAATATGTTGCTGCAGCATCATGAGCGAGCGTCACGATGTATCGGCCAGGCGTGAACTGCGTGGCTGGTTGAGGAATGCCGAGCCCGGCGCCGCTGGCTGCCGCCGCGACGCTGCTCGATGCTGTTGTCGCAGGCGAAGCGGATGCGGCAGCGGCGCTTCCGACGACGAACGCCGAGCCGACGAGCGCCGCGAGTGCGGTCGCTGCCACGGTTCGGCGCAGTGTTCCGTTTTCTGTTTGTGGGTTGTTGCGTGTTGCAAGGCGACGTTGCCTGAACTTGTGATTCAAGAACTTTCCAATCCTTTGTTTGCAATGTGTTTTTGCCCGCAGTCGGGTCTGCGCGTGCTCACGAGGCTAGCGGAGAACTGGCCCCCGTACTAGGGGCATTTTTCAACACGCCGAAAGTGACAGTTCGTGCCGAGCTCAGCCGTTTGGGCGCGCACTCTCGACGCGAACTGTCACTCTCGGTGAAACGTGCAGCCGGATCAGGCCAGATGGATGCGCAGTGTCACCAGCTGGAACGGGCGCAGCTCGAGCGACGCCGTTGCGCCGTCAACCGCGGCGAGCGCCGTCGGCGCCGCCAGTTCGCGTTCGAGCAGATCAGTCTCGACGACAGCCGCCGCGGACGCGGCTGGGTCGACGGACACCGATGCCCGCGCCCTCGCGCCGCGAGACTCGTACAGCCGCACGATCAGGTCGCCCGACCGGTCCTCCGCCAGCTTCACTGCCTCGACCACGGCGGCTGGGTTGTCGACGACGACCAATGGTGCGACTGCGCCAGCGGCGGCGTGGCGCAGCGGCAGATTCAGACGATAGCCCTCGCGCACCGCATCCGCGATGTCGGCGCCGACCGTGAACGAACTCGTGAAAACATGCTCGCCCTGGTCTGCATCCGGGTCGGGGAACAGCGGCGCGCGCAGCAGCGACTGCCGCAGCAGGGTGGTCGAGCCGCCTCCGACGCGTTCTTGCCGAGTCACGTCGTGCCCATACGTGGCGTCGTTGGCCACGGCGATGCCGAACCCTGGTTCGCCGACGTGCATCCACCTGTGCGCACTCGTCTCGAATCTGGCGAAATCCCACGACGTGTTCTCATTCGTCGGCCGATTGATGTGACCGAACTGCACCTCGGATGCCGCCTGCTCGGCGTGCACGTCGAGCGGGAACGCCAACTTCACGAGCTTCTGTCGTTCGTGCCAGTCGACGCGCGTGACGATCTCCAGGCTCGCGCTTCCCGCTGACAGCGCGAACTCCTGGCTGAAGCGAGACGAACCGAACGAGCGCTCAACGCGCACGGCGACACGGCCATCGCCTGCTGGTCCGTTCGAAACCACCGCGATCGAGTCGACAGCGTCGAGCACGCTCTCATGCCTGCGGTAGTGCTTGTCGATGTCCCACGCTTCCCACTGGTTCGGGGTGTCACGGAAGATCTGCAGTTCGGCGGCGTGCGACCCGGGTGCCACCGCATCCCTGCCGCTTTGCAGGTCGATGGCCGAGACGACCCGGCCGGAGGCATCCAGCACGAAGCGCGCCCGGTCGCTGATTAGTGCGAATCCACCGCCATCCGCTTCGATCCGCACAGTTCCGGAGCGCTCCGGCACGCCGGCCGACATCGCTGCGACACCGTCGACCGCGAACGGAGCGGCGTTGAACGCGACGCTCCCAGCGGTCAGCTCGCCCGGCGAACGCCCGTCCGATGCGCCGAGTGCCGCGAGCGCATCGGCGATGATCTGTTCGAGCTCGGCCTCGACGCGCGCATAGTTCTCTTCAGCGACGCGATACACCCAGGCGATCGAGGACCCAGGCAGAATGTCATGGAACTGCTGCAACAGCACGACGTGCCACAGCTCGTCGAGCCGTTCATACGGGTAATCGAAGCCGGCCCGGATGCTGGCGGTCGCCGCCCACAGTTCGGCCTCGCGCAGCAGGGACTCGCTGCGGCGGTTGCCCCGTTTCGTGCGCGCCTGTGAGGTGTATGTGCCACGGTGGAACTCCAGGTAGAGTTCGCCGGTCCATACCGGCGGCGCGGCATACTCGGCTTCTGCTCGTTCGAAAAAGGCGCGAGGCGACTCGATCTGCACGGTCGGTGAGCCCTCGAGCGAGCGGCTGATGGCTGCGGCGGCGAGCATCTCCCGCGTCGGTCCGCCGCCGCCGTCGCCATATCCGAACGGTACGAGGGATGAGTTCGCTTCACCCTTCTCGGCGTAGTTGTGCTCTGCACGCGCCAGTTCGAGTGCGGACAGGTTTGAGTTGTACGTGTTCACCGGCGGGAAATGGGTGAAAACGCGGGTGCCGTCGATGCCCTGCCATTGGAAGGTGTGATGGGGGAAGACATCCGTCTCGTTCCACGACAACTTCTGCGTCAGGAAGTATTTCGATCCGGCCGCGGCCACGATCTGCGGCAGTGCGCCTGAGTAGCCGAACGAGTCTGGCAGCCACACTTCGACGGGCTCCACCCCGAACTCACGCAGGAAAAAGCTCTTCCCGGCGATCAGCTGCCGCGCCATCGATTCCCCTGACGGCAAATTCGTGTCTGACTCCACCCACATGCCGCCGACCGGGATGAACCTGCCGTCAGCGACGCGCTGACGAATTCGTTCGAAGAGCTCCGGATAGAACTCCTTCATCCAGGCGAACTGTTGGGCGGATGAGCATGCGAACACGAACTCGGGGTCGTCGTCCATCAGCTGCAGCACGTTCGAGAACGTGCGCGCACACTTGCGAATGGTCTCGCGCACCGGCCACAGCCATGCAGAGTCGATGTGCGCGTGTCCGACAGCGCTGATGCGATGCGCGCTGGCGTTCGCCGGCTTGGCGAGCACCCCTTCGAGTGCTGCCCGACCGGCGGATGCTGTGCCTGCCACGTCGTTCGGATCCATCGCGTCGATCGCGTGTTCGAGTGCGCGCAGAATTTCAGCTGGACGCACGGTCGCCTGGTTCAACTGCGCCATCAAGCCGGCTAGCGCCAGGAACTCCTGGTCGAGCTGCCACACTTCGGTGTCGAGCAACGCGACATCGATGGAGCGCAGGGTATAGATCGGCGCAGTGCCGGCCGTGAGCGTGTCGCCCATCTTGGTCGGATAAATGAAGCCGCCTGCAGCAACATCGGGATTCGACGCTGCTTCGACGTACAGATCGATTTCCGACCCAGCGGCGATGTCGAGCGGAACGTGCATGTTGAACGGCTCGATCGCCTTGACGATACTGCCGTCCGGCGCATAGACAAGACCTTCGGCTTGGAACCCCGCCTGCCCACCGGTGAAGCCGAGGTCGACCAGCACTTCGACACGGGTGCCACCTTGGTCCCAGGTCTCTGGGACCCGCCCTGTGATGTGGAACCAGGTGGTCCCCCAGGGTTTTCCCCACGGCGTTCCGACCTCGAACGGCGTATAGCTCGCTCGCACCGCTTCGGCGAACGGCACCGGTTCTGAAGGTACCTCCCACGCCTCGATGGCCAGCGGCATCCGCTCGCGATAGATGGCCGGCGCGATGCGCTCGATGACGAATCGGGCGATTCGGGTGCGGACCAGCTCGGAATTGTCGTGCACGAAGTACTCCTCAGATGTATCAGATGTAGCGAACTGTGATGCGGTGGGTCCCGATCAGCCTTTGACGGCGCCAGCGAGCGCGGAACCGCCGCCGAGGACTCGCGATGTGAAGACATACAAGGCGAGCACTGGCACCGAGTAGACAAGCGAATATGCGGCCAGCTTGCCATACGCCACGGCGCCATATTGGCCGAAAAACGCGAAGATGCTCACGGCCGCCGGCTGGTTCTCGGGGCTCAGCAAAAGCACGAAAGGAACGAAGAAGTTCCCCCACGCCTGCACGAATACGAAGATGAACACCACGGCGATCCCGGGACGCATCAACGGCACGACGACGCGGGTGAGCGTTGTGAGCATGGAAGCACCGTCCGCCCACGCGGCCTCTTCGAGCACGATCGGAACGGAGTCCATGAAGTTCTTCATCATCCAGATCGCCATCGGCAGGCTCGTTGCAGCCATGAACACGATCGTGCCAGGCAGGGAATCGATCAGGTTGAACGACACGAACAGGCTGTAGACCGGCACCATCATGGCCGTGATCGGCAGGCAGGTGCCGAAGAGGATGCCGTACATGTACGGCTTGTTCACGCGCATCGTGTATCTCGAGAGCGGATACGCCGCCAGGATCGCAACGACAACCGTGATGATCGCGCATCCGCCGGATAGCAGCAGGCTGTTCCACAGCGGAATGAACGCGAGATCTGGTGTCAGGACTGAGACGAAATTCTGCAGCGTGAACTGGCTCGGCCAGGCAACGGTGAGAGTTGCACGGGGATCGAACGATGCGAAGAGGAGCCACAGCAGCGGCAACGCGAAGCAGACGCCGATGACGATCAGCACGGTGTTGGAGACTCCGCGCATCGCGCGGCCGCCCGGGGAGGTCATTGCCATCAGTCCACCTCAGGCTTGAGAGCGCGAATGTAAACGATCGAGAACACGGCGCCGACGATCAACAGAATCGTCGCGATGGCCGTTCCGAGACCGAGCTGCGAGAACTTGAATGCCTCTTGGTACGCGAGGATCGGCAGCGTCGAACTCTTCGTTCCAGGACCTCCGCCTGTCATCACGTAGATGAGCGTGAACACGCTCAAAGTTTGCAGCGTAGTGAGCATCAAATTCGTGCTGATCGAACGTCGGATCATCGGCAGAGTGATGTACAGAAGCCGCTTGAATCCGCCTGCTCCGTCGATCTCCGCCGATTCGGTGACGTCGTCTGGGACGTCGCCGAGCGCTGCGGAGTATATGAGCATTGAGAACGCGGCACCACGCCAGACATTGGCCAGGATGACGGCGAGCATCGGCAGCGCGTATAGCCAGTTCGGTCCCGAAATGCCGACGGACTTCAGGATGCCGTTGAGCGTTCCGTCTGCATTGAAGAAGGCATAGAGGCAGAACGCGGCGACGATCTCCGGCATGATCCACGCGGTGACGACCAGCGTGCCGACGATGCCGCGAATGACCTTGTTGCCGTTCTGCATCAACATCGCCAGTGCAAGCCCGAGAACGTTCTGACCGATGATGGCGGATCCGATCAGGAAGAGAATCGTCAGCCAGATCGATTGCAGGAAGTCCGGATTCTTGAACAACGCGATGTAGTTGTCCAGCCCGATGAACGTCGCCCCCTGGGCTGCGCTGCCGGTCAGCGATGAGTTCGTGAACGAACCATAGAACGACGAGATCACCGGCCCAAGCAAGAAGATGGCCAGAAGCACCATCGAGGGAACGAGCGGAATGGAACGGATCAGGGACCGACCGGCACGGCGGCGCCGCGGGCGGGGAGGAATACTCCCCTGCCCACGGTCGCCTGCGGTGACCGTCTGACTAAGCGACGACACGCGAGAAACTACTTCGCTACGTTCTTCTCGCCGACGGCAGCCGCCAGCGAACTGTCGTAGACCTTCGCTGCCGCATCTGGCGATTGCTGGCCGGTCATCACGGATTCCATCGCCACCTGAATCGCGTTCGACACCTTCGGGTAGTCGGATGTCGCCGGCCGGAAGTGCGTCACCTTGACCAGGTCGGAGAAGAACTTGTTTGTGGGATTCGAATCCGTGTATTTCGGATCATTGGCCACGTCGGTGCGCACCGGGATCTGGCTTGCGATGATGTCGTAGTTCAACGAGTTGTCTTTATTCAGCGCGAGTTTGACGAAATTCCACGCCGCACCCTTGTTCTTGGATTTCGAACCGATCGCGAGCGTCCACCCGCCAGACATGCTGGTCGACCCGGGCTTTGCGCCATCCTGGGTCGGCATTGCTGCCGTTGCCATCACCTTGTCCCAGCCCGACCACGGTGCTGCGCCCGACTTCAGCCAGTTGCCGCTCATCCACGATCCGTCAAGGTCGATGGCGAGTTTGCTCTGCGGCAGCCAGGTGTCTGCCACATTGTTGCCAACGTTCGTGTCAAGCGCCTGCTCCGGTGTCGGGCCGAGCTTGCCCTGGTAAACGTCTTTGATGAACTGAAGCGAATCGGTGAAGCCCTGTGATCCCGAAACCCACTTCTTCGTGTCCGTGTCGTACAGCGTGTCTTTGGTGCCATACAGCAGCATCTCGAAGCCCTGCATGGTGGAGGCCTCACCGGACGGCTTGCCAGAGTATACATTCAGCGGGATCACGTCCGGTTCTGCTGCTTTGACCTTCTTGGCCGCGTCGAGAACGTCCTCCCAGGTCTTCGGTTGCCACGGAACGCTCACGCCTGCCTTGCTCAGCAGATCCTTGTTGTACCACAGCGCCCGCGTGTCCGTGCCCATCGAGATGCCGTACAGCTTGCCGTCCTCCCCCTGCCCGGCCTGCTTGGCGTTGTCGGGGAACTGGCTCCAGTCCTTCCACTTGGCAACGTATGAATCCAGCGGCGCCAAATAGCCCGCAGAGGCATCCGACTTGATCAAGAATGTGTCTTCGTATGCAACATCGGGTGCGGTCGACGCCGATCGGTTCATCAACGACAGTTTGGTGTAGTAGTCGTTCTCGGCTGCCTGAATCGGAATGAGCTTGACCGTGCTCCCCTTGTATTCAGATTCGTACTGCTTCTTCACCCGCTTCATCTGAGCGTCCATCTGGGTGAATGTGCCGAATTTCTGGTACGCGACCTTGATGACTTTGCCGCCTGAGTCGCCCCCTGACGTGCAGCCCGTGAGAGCCGCGGCCGCGACTGCCGCCACGGCGACGACGGAAAGAATCCGTTTCATGATGCTCCTTTGCCTCATGCGTCCCTCGCGGTCGGACGATCGTGACGGAGAACGCGCTATTACTAAATCATTTGTACTTATTCGCGTCAAGTCATTGTTACGGTCTGGCCGGGCGAGTATTTCTCAGTACTGATCACCAGCACGAGTGAGTCAGTGCTGGATGAGTCAGTGCTGGATGAGCAGGCCGGCCGGCCGGGGCGAGAACGCGTGATCGAGAACCAGACTCGCGGCACCGACCGCCGCGACATCGTCGCCGATCGTCGATGTGATGAACTCGACGGGATGCGGCGCAATCAG
>Ga0164242_10006325_pt1 | contig 13056 bp, 15 predicted proteins | sample OricomgcompostMG_FD_108783 | JGI IMG/M metagenome (GOLD analysis project Ga0164242, IMG submission 108783) | Miracle-Growth compost microbial communities from Emeryville, California, USA - Original compost - Miracle growth compost (MG) ... | reverse complement strand
TACGGGCCTGTTCCTCGTGTCAGATTGGAGATCTGTTCGATCCTATCCCGCCCGCGCCCCACGGCCCGCGCCATGCCGCCGGTGGTGGGCAGCTGGGCATGCGGCTCGCGCGTTCTACGCCTGCCGGAGATGTCCTGCAGCACCTGAGCCGCCTTTTCCGTACCCGAAAAAAGCGCCGAGAGGTGCGCGAGGCCGGGACTCGCGAGATCGCGAATGGCGGCGTCGTCGGCGAGGATCTGTCCGATCAGCTGGTATTTGCGCGCCCGGTCGTCGGCCGAGAGCCGCACGCCCTGATCGGCGTCCTTGAGCTCGTCGACGAGCAGTCGGTACCGGTCCTGCAAGCCGGACAGCGCATCCCAGTCGGCGCCGCGCGCCGCACGCAACATCAACGAGGAAACCGCCGCAATCGCTTCGTAGCCGGCCAGGTAGTCTGCTATTTCATTCATCGGTTCTGTGGCTGGGACGACGGCGCCGCGGCCTGTTGTTCTGCGGCGAGCCGCGCCGCCTCCGGAGCAATCTTGAGCCATGCGCTTTCGAGCGTCGCCAGCAGGCGATCCACCTCGATCAGCATGTCTTCGCTTTTTTTGACGTTGGCCTCTAAAAGGCGCCTCGCCATGTAACTGTAGAGCGCGTCCAGGCGCTGGGCGATCTCCCCGCCCACCTCCTTGTTCAGCGACACCTGGAGCCCGCCCTCGATGATGCGGATCGCCTTGCTGATCGTTTCGCCGCGCTGCGCGACGTTGCCCATCTGCATGTGCATGCGGGCGCGGGCGATCGCCTGGCGCGCGCCCTGATAGAGCAGGGCGATCAGCTTGTGGGGACTCGCTCCCATCACACCGGTTTCGACGCCCACGCGTGCATAGGCATTGGCTCCAGATTGTGCAGGGGAATACATCGATACGTCTCCTCGATTCGGCGGCTAAGGAAGTCAGTACTTAGGGGTACGGTGCGGTTCGGCGCGCCGGGCAAACACGGCGCGGCCGAAGTTCTTAGCTGGGTTATCGGAAAGACGGGGGAGAAGCTTTAGCCGTAAAACGGTTCGCGAATGCGGGAAACGGACGATCGGGAAGCGGCGTGCCTCAGACCGAGATCTGCATGAGGTCCGTGTACGCCGAGACGAGCTTGTTGCGCACCTGGAGCCCGAACTGAAAGCCGATGTTGGCCTTCTGCATGTCGACCATCACGTCGTTGAGCGACACGTTCGACGCGCCGAGCTCGAACGCCTGCGACTCGCCCACCGCCTTTTGCTGGTCGTCGCTGATCTGGTCGAGCGACGCCTTGAGCGCCGCCGCGAAGCCGCCCGCGCTCGCCGCGCCGGAGGAATCGGCGGTTTTCTGGGCGCCGCTGGCCGCCTCGGCCGCCATCGACTGCATCTGCGCGAGCGCGGAAGCGAGCGGGGATACTGGCAAGGTCATGATTGCTCCACGGGGATGTCGGATTGCGAAGAACGCCGGACGCGCGCCGCGTGGCGGCACGCCTGCGTACCCCCGGCCCACGCCGGGGTGGTACCGGATCAGTGACGAGCATAGCAGTGCACCCCGGGCCGCAGCCCCGAAAGTAGAGGGGAAACCGCGCTCTATTCGCGCAATCGGCTTTCCACCCGGATCCTGATAATCCCTCACGTAAAAGTGTCTGCCGCTCGCGCATCGCGCGTGCCGATGCCGCCTGTGAGCGCCGCCCGGCGCGCCCGGCGTCGGGCCAGCAACCCGCCGCGCCCCGCGGCCGGGCGGCAGGACGCGCAAAGCATCCCGGAGAAACCCGAGCATGGATTCGTCTTCCAACTCTTTGATCAACCCCGACGCCCGCACCGGCCTCGCGACCGCTGGTGCTGGCCAGCCGGGCGCCGCCGCGGCCGAGCTGGGTGGCGGCTTCGCGCAGCGCTTCGGTCCGCTGCCGTCGCTGCAGAAAATGCGCGGCAACCCGCGCGCCCCGCTCATCGTCGCGTTGGCGGTGCTCATCGCCGTCGTCGGCGCACTCGTTATGTGGTCGCGCGCGCCTGACTACAAGGTGCTTTACAGCAACCTTTCGGATCGCGACGGCGGCCAGATCATCACCGCCCTGCAGGCCGCCAACATCCCCTATCGCCTCTCGAACGGCGGCAGCGCGATCCTCGTGCCCTCCGATCAGGTCAACGAGATGCGTCTGCGTCTCGCCTCGCAGGGGCTGCCGAAGAGCGGCTCGGTCGGCTTCGAGCTCATGGACAACCAGAAGTTCGGCATCAGCCAGTTCGCCGAGCAGGTAAATTACCAGCGCGCACTGGAAGGCGAACTCGAGCAAACGATTGAATCGATCGCGAGCGTGAAATCCGCGCGCGTGCATCTGGCCATTCCGAAGCCGTCCGTTTTCGTGCGCGAGCGCGAGGCGCCCACCGCCTCGGTGCTCGTGAATCTCTATCCGGGCCGCGTCCTCGACGACGGCCAGGTCGCCGCGATCACGCACATGGTCGCCGCGGCGGTGCCGGAGCTGCCGGCCCACAACGTCACGGTGGTCGACCAGGACGGCAACCTGCTTACGCAGTCGGCCGCGAGCGCCGGGCTCGACGCGTCCCAGCTCAAGTATGTCAACCAGGTCGAGCACGATACCCAGTCGCGCATCGACGCGATCCTCGCGCCGCTGTTCGGCGCCGGCAACGTCCGCTCGCAGGTGAGCGCCGATATCGACTTCTCGAACCTCGAGCAGACCTCGGAAGCCTACGACCCGAACGGCAACCCGCAGCAGGCCGCGATCCGCAGCCAGCAGCAGAGCACCTCGACGGAGCTCTCGCAGGGCGGCGCGTCGGGCGTGCCGGGGGCGCTGTCGAACCAGCCGCCGCAGCCGGCCTCGGCGCCCGTGAGCGCGTCGTCGGGACAGCCGGGACAGCCCGCGCCGATCCCGGTCTCCAACCATCGCGACACCACGACCAACTACGAGCTCGACAAGACCGTGCGCCACTACCAGCAGGCGCCGGGCGACATCAAACGGATGTCGGTGGCCGTGGTCGTGAACTACCAGCAGAAGGTCGACGCGAAGGGTCACACGACGATGCAGCCGATCGACCAGCAAAAGCTCGCGCAGATCGAGCAGCTCGTGAAGGACGCGATGGGCTACGACGCGAAGCGCGGCGACTCGGTCAACGTGGTGAACGCCGCGTTCCAGACCGAGGTCGATCCGCTCGCGAACGTGCCGTGGTGGCGCACCCCCGCCATGATCGCGCTCGCCGAACAGGTTGCGACGTGGCTCGGCATCGGCGTGGTCGCGCTCTTCCTCTACTTCGCGATGGTGAGACCCGCGATGCGCCGCGCGTTCCCGCCGCCGGAGCCGGCGGTGCCGGCGCTGCCGGGCGCGGATGCGGAGCCGCAGCTGTTCGACGGCCTGCTCGCGCCCGAAAGGAGCGCCGGGGACGCCGAAGGCGAAAACGGGGCTCTCGCCCTCGAAAGCGAGAAGAACGTGTTCGAACGCGACCTGGAGTACGTCCGCAACGTCGCGCGCAAGGATCCGAGGATCGTCGCGACGGTCGTTAAGAGCTGGGTGAACGATGAGCGCTGACGGGGCCACGAAGAGCGCGATGCTGCTCATGTCGATCGGCGAGGAGGAGGCCTCGCAGGTCTTCCGGTTCCTCGCCCCCCGCGAGGTGCAGAAGATCGGCGTAGCAATGGCCGGGCTCAAGGGCGTCAAGCGGGAGGAGATCGGGCAGGTGCTGCAGGAGTTCGTGCGCGAGGCCGCACAGCACACCGGATTCTCCGTCGGCTCGGACGATTACATCCGCACCGTGCTGACGAAAGCGCTCGGCGAAGACAAGGCCGGCGCCATCATCGACCGGATCCTGCAGGGCGGCGACACGAGCGGCATCGAAGGGCTCAAGTGGATGGATTCGGGCTCGGTCGCCGAACTGATCAGAAACGAGCATCCGCAGATCATCGCGACGATACTCGTGCACCTCGACCGCGACCAGGCTTCGGAAATCCTGTCGTGCCTCACCGAGCGCCTGCGCAACGACGTGCTGCTGCGCATCGCGACGCTCGAAGGCGTCCAGCCGGCCGCCCTGCGCGAGCTCGACGACGTGCTCACGAAGCTGCTTTCGGGCAGTGACAGCCTCAAGCGCAGCCCCGTCGGCGGCATTCGCGCGGCGGCCGAGATCCTCAACTTCATGTCGAGCCAGTACGAAGAGAGCGTGCTCGAAACCGTGCGCGAGTACGACCCCGAGCTTGCCCAGAGCATCATCGACCAGATGTTCGTGTTCGAGAACCTGCTCGATCTCGAAGACCGGGCGATCCAGTTGCTGCTCAAGGAAGTCGAGTCCGAGGCGCTCATCATCTCGCTGAAAGGCGCGCCGGCCCCGCTGCGCCAGAAATTCCTGTCCAACATGTCGCAGCGCGCGGCCGAACTGCTCGCCGAGGATCTCGATGCACGCGGTCCGGTGCGCGTGTCCGACGTGGAGGTGCAGCAGCGCCGCATCCTGCAGATCGTGCGCAACCTCGCCGAGAACGGTCAGATCGTGATCGGCGCAAAGGCGGAAGACGCATATGTCTGAACAAAAGACGCACGGCGCACGCCGTCTTCCCTACCAGCGCTGGGAAATGGCGTCGTTCGATCCGGCGCCGCCGCCGGCGCCGCCGCCTACGCCCGACGAAAAGGCAATCCTCGCGGCCGAGTTGCAGCGCGTGCGCGACGAAGCGCACAGCCAGGGGCTCGCCGCTGGCCACGTGCAGGGCCAGGCGCTCGGTTACCAGGCCGGTCACGAGCAGGGCCACCGCCAGGGCTTCGAGCAGGGTCTCGTCGACGCGCGCGCCCAGGCGGCGCAACTCGCGCAACTCGCGCAGCGCTTTTCCGAGGCGCTCGAAGGCATGCAGGCCGGCGTGGCCGACACGCTCGTCGAGCTGGCGCTCGACATCGCCCAGCAGGTCGTGCGCCAGCAAGTCCGGCACGACCCGACCTCGCTCGTCGCCGTCGCGCGCGAGGTGCTGGCCGCGGAACCCACGTTGACGGGCGCGCCGCAACTCGTCGTGAGCCCGGCCGATCTTCCCGTGGTCGAGGCCTACCTGCAGGAAGAGCTCGAAGCGCGCGGCTGGACCGTGCGCACCGATCCCGCGCTCGAGCGCGGCGGCTGCCGCGCCGAGGCCGCGACCGGCGAAGTGGACGCGAGCATCGCCTCGCGCTGGGAGCGCGTGATCGCCGCGCTCGGGAAGGTCCGGCCATGGTGACCCAGGCGACGCACGCTCCGGGCGCGCTCCACATGGGCGACATGACACCGCTCGAACAGGAACTCGCGCTCGCCTCCTTCGGGCCGGGCGGCGAGGCGCTCGCGCAATCCGTCCTCGCCGCCGACGCGGCGGGCAGCGAGCCGGCGGTGAACGAGCCGGCCGCTCCGGATGCCTCCCCGTTCGCCGTGTTCACGCCACCCGCGAACTTCGACCCCGCCAACCCGCACTTCGTGGCCTGGAACGCCGCGCTCGACGCCGTGCGTGCGCGCAGCGCTCGCGCGCGGCCGTTGCGCGCCTGCGGGCGCCTCACGCGCGCGGCGGGCCTCGTGCTGGAGGCGGTGGGTCTGCGCCTCGCCGTCGGCGCCGAAGTGATGATCGAGCTGCCGCCCGGCAGCCCGCGCCCGATGGGCGAGGCCGAAGTCGTCGGCTTCGCGGGCGACAAGCTGTTCCTCATGCCGACCACCGAAGTCGCGGGCCTGCTGCCCGGCGCGCGCGTGTGGCCGCTCGAAACCGTGCCGATCGCCGATCCGGTGGCGGGAGCCAAGCGCCTGCCGGTGGGCTGGGGTATGCTCGGACGTGTGGTCGACGCGTCGGGCAAGCCGCTCGACGGTCTCGGCCCCATCGTCACGGAGGCCGACGCGCCGCTTACCGCGCCCACCATCAATCCGCTGGAGCGCGAGCCGATTCATCAGGTGCTCGACGTCGGCGTGCGCGCGATCAACGCGCTGCTCACGGTCGGGCGCGGCCAGCGCATGGGACTCTTCGCGGGCTCCGGCGTCGGCAAGTCGGTGCTGCTCGGCACGATGGCGCGCGCGACGAGCGCCGAGGTCGTCGTGATCGGCCTGATCGGCGAGCGCGGCCGCGAAGTGAAGGAGTTCATCGAACAGATTCTGGGCGAAGACGGTCTCGCGCGTTCCGTGGTGGTCGCCGCGCCCGCGGACGTGTCGCCGCTTTTGCGCATGCAGGCCGCCGCCTACACGACCTCGCTCGCCGAATATTTCCGCGACCAGGGCAAGCACGTGCTGCTGCTCATGGACTCGCTCACGCGTTACGCGATGGCGCAGCGCGAGATGGCGCTCGCGATCGGCGAACCGCCCGCGACCAAGGGCTATCCGCCGTCGGTGTTCGCGAAGCTGCCCGCGCTCGTCGAGCGCACCGGCAACGGCCCCGAGGGCGGCGGCTCGATCACCGCGTTCTACACGGTGCTGACCGAGGGCGACGACCAGCAGGATCCGATCGCCGATTCGGCACGGGCGATTCTCGACGGCCACATCGTGCTGTCGCGCGCCCTGGCCGAGGCCGGTCACTATCCGGCCATCGACATCGAAGCGTCGATCAGCCGGGCGATGACGGCGCTGATCGACGAGCAGCACCTGAACCGCACGCGCGCGTTCAAGCAGATGCTCTCGCGCTACCAGCGCAACCGCGATCTGATCAACGTGGGCGCCTATGTGAGCGGCCGCGATGCAGTGCTCGACCGCGCGATCGCGCTGTATCCGCGCATCGAGGCATTTCTTCAGCAAGGCTTTCGCGAGACGGCCAGCTATCAGTCGAGCGTCGACATGCTCGGCGCACTCATCGGCCAGACTAACGGCCAGGGAGCAAAGTGATGAAATCTTCCAGCCCGCTGCAAACTCTGATCGGCCTTGCGCAGGACGACGTCGACTCGGCCGCCCAGCGGCTTGCCAAGGTGCAGCGCGAGCGCAGCGAGGCCGAGAAGCAGCTGGAGGCGCTCATCGCCTATCGCGAGGACTACCACGCCCGCTTCACCCAGTCGGCGCAAAACGGCATGGCGGCGGGCAACGTGCGCAACTTCCAGGCGTTCATCGATACGCTCGACGCGGCCATCGAGCAGCAGCGCCGCATCGTCGCCCAGGCGAGCGAGCGCGTCGAGGCCGCGCAGCCCGAATGGCGGCGCAGCAAGCAGAAGCTCGGCTCGTATGAAGTGCTGCAGGCTCGCCAGGACGCGGTGCAGGCACGCGCGGAGGCGCGCCGCGAACAGCGCGACGCGGATGAGCACGCGGCGCGGATCCTGCGCACGCGCGCACCCCACAACCACTAACCGAAACCGATCCACCGGACGGAGAACCAGCATGTCGCTCATATCCGCCGCCATGTCGCTGCTCGGGCCCAGTGTCAGCAGCGCCACCGGCAACACCACCGCGCCGGAGGGGCAACTCTTCTCCGAAGCGCTGCAACAGAGCATCGAAGCGCAAAGCGCGCAAAGCCTGCAGGCGAACGCGGGCGCGTCGGCCACCGGGGCCTCGCAGTCCTACTACGCGAACCAGCATACGGCCTCGGCACAGAGCAGCGCGACCGCGAACGCATCGAGTTCGGGCACGACATCGGCGACGGGTTCGGGCACGAACTCCGCGACGACCTCCGGCACGACTTCGGGCACGTCCTCGGCCACGCAGCACACGTCGCACGGCCGGCACCACCATGGCGCGACGGCCCAGTCGCAATCGACGCAAACCGACACCAGCGCCGCCCAGGCCGCCGCGGCGGCAGCCGCCGCCGCGCTTCAGGCACAGGCGGCCAGCGGCGACGCCGGCCAGGACTCGCAGCAGGCGACCGGCAGCGCGACGCAGGCCGGCCTCGCGTCCGACAGCGGCAGCGCGGGCACGTCGGGCGATTCGAAATCGGCGCGCGACGCGCTCGACGCCGCCCTGAATTCGCTCGAGGGCGGTCACGGCGCGGCGGGGCTGCGCACGAACGACCTGCGCGGCATGCAGGGCGGGGCGGGTTCGGCAAAGACGGCGGACAGCTTCGGCTCGCACCTCGCGGCGGAAAAGAACGCGAAGGGCGCCGACGCGAACGGCAATAGCAGCGGCAACCACGACCTCTCGAGCGCGAAACTGGAGGACGGCAAAGCCGCGAACGGCGAGGCCGCCAAGGCGTCGAGCGATGCGTCGTCCGCCGCGGCGGCGGCTTCGGCACAGGCCGCGACGCAGGGCACGGCGCAGAGCGCGGCGGCACAAGGCGGCGGCAGCGGCGCGACCGGCGATTCGCTGGCCGCCGCCCAGGCACAGGCCGCGCAGCAGGCCGCGCAAGCCGCCCAGGTCCAGGGCGCGCAGGCATCGGGCGAGGCCGTCTCGGCCTCCGCGTCGGCGCTCTCGCCCACCGTCGGCACGTCCGACTGGGAGGACGCGTTGAGCCAGAAGGTCGTCTTCCTCTCGAACGCGCATCAGCAATCGGCGGAACTCACGCTCAATCCGAAGGATCTCGGGCCGTTGCAGGTCGTGCTGCAGGTCTCTGAAAACCACGCGCACGCGCTCTTCGTGTCGCAGCACCAGCAGGTGCGCGAGGCCGTCGAGGCCGCGCTGCCGAAGCTGCGCGAGGCGATGGAGCAGAACGGCATCGGGCTCGGCAGCGCGAGCGTCAGCGACGGCTTCGCGCGGCAGACGAACCAGCAGGGACAGCAGGAAGGCGGCAACCAGTCGGGCAGCCGGAACAGCAGCCGCGAGGCGAGCAGCGGCACGACGGACGACGCGCAGGCCGTGAGCGTCACGCCGACGCAGCGCAGCGTCGGCCTGATCGACACGTTCGCCTGAGCGACGATGCCCGGCGACAAAAACACGAGATAGCCGCAAATCTCCCTTCTATTCGTCCCATCGCTGCGACCCAAAAGCCAGAACAATGCACGCTACCGGCATTAACGGCCACACCGCACGCATATCAGGCTTCCGATCGACATGGCGACTCCGACCGCAACCCCACAAGCCGCTGCCCCGAGCACCAAGTCGGGCTGGCTCAAGCGTTTCCTCCTGATCGCCATCATCGCGATCGTCGCCGCCGGCGTGACCGGCGGCGCGACGTGGTTCTTCATGTCGCGCCATACGGGAAGCACGGCGGCCGCGCCGAGCGCCCCGCCCGCGCCGCGCGCGCCGATCTACTACGCGCTCGATCCGATCACGGTAAACCTGCAGTCCGACGACGGCGAAACGCACTATCTGCGCATCGGCCTCACGCTCAAGCTGGACAGCCTGGCCACCCAGGACGCGCTCATCGCGCACATGCCCGAGATTCGCAGCCGCATCCTGCTCGCGCTCTCGAACAAGCGTCCCGACGACCTCGCGCCGCTCGAAGGCAAGCGCGCGCTCGCCGCTGAACTCGCCACACTGATCTCGCAACCCACCGACCCGCGCGGCAAGCCCGCACGCATCGACGGCGTGCTGTTCACCGAATTCGTCGTGCAGTGAGCGCTCGCGCCATGAACCGACGCACGGGCCAAACGCGCATTCACCGCTGGGAGAACCTCGCATCATGAGCATGGGCCACAGCGATTTCATGTCGCAGGAGGAGGTCGATGCCCTTCTTAAGGGCGTCACCGGCGAGGTCGAGCAGGAGCAGAGTCCCGCCGACACGCAGCACATTCGCCCGTACAACATCGCGACGCAGGAGCGGATCGTCCGCGGCCGGATGCCCGGCCTCGAGATCATCAACGAACGCTTCGCACGCCTTTTTCGGGTGGGCATCTTCAACTTCATGCGCCGCACCGCCGAAATTTCGGTCGGTCCCGTGCGCGTGCAGAAGTACAGCGAGTTCACGCGCAACCTGCCGATCCCGACGAACCTGAACCTCGTGCAGGTCAAGCCGCTGCGCGGCACCTCACTGTTCGTGTTCGACCCGAACCTCGTGTTCTTCGTCGTGGACAACCTGTTCGGCGGCGACGGCCGCTTTCACACGCGCGTGGAAGGCCGCGACTTCACGCAGACCGAGCAGCGCATCATCAGCAAGCTGCTCAGTCTCGTGTTCGAGCATTACACGGCCGCATGGAAGAGCGTGCGGCCCCTGCAGTTCGAATTCGTGCGCTCGGAAATGCACACGCAGTTCGCCAACGTGGCCACGCCCAACGAGATCGTGATCGTCACGCAGTTCTCGATCGAGTTCGGCACGACGGGCGGCACGCTGCACGTCTGCATGCCGTACTCGATGATCGAGCCGATCCGCGACGTGCTCTCCTCGCCGATCCAGGGCGAGGTGCTCGACGTGGACCGGCGCTGGGTGCGCGTGCTCTCGCAGCAGGTGCAGTCCGCCCAGGTCGAGCTGAAGGCCGATCTCGCGCAGCTTCCGGTCACGTTCGAGCAGATCCTGAACATGAAGAAGGGCGACGTGCTGCCGGTGAACATCCCCGAGCACATCGTCGCCAAGGTCGACGGCGTGCCGGTGATGGAATGCGGCTACGGAATTTTCAATGGTCAATACGCGTTGCGGGTCCAGAAGATGATCAGCGCAGCCGATACGATGAAGGAAGGTGGATATGAGTGACGTAAACGGCACGGGCGGCAGCGAAGGGCTCGCGCAGGGCGAGGACGCCGCGGCGCAAGCGGCGGCCAGCGCCGCCGACGACTGGGCAAGCGCGCTCGCGGAGCAGAACGTCCAGGAGGTGAGCGGCGGCGCCAGTTCGGCCGGCGTGTTCCAGCCGCTTTCGAAGGTGGGCGCGAACACGACCCACAACGACATCGACATGATTCTGGACATCCCCGTCCAGATGACCGTCGAACTCGGCCGCACGCGGATCGCCATCCGCAACCTGCTTCAGCTCGCGCAAGGCTCGGTGGTGGAACTCGACGGCCTCGCCGGCGAGCCGATGGACGTGCTCGTGAACGGCTGCCTCATCGCCCAGGGCGAGGTCGTGGTCGTGAACGACAAGTTCGGCATCCGTCTCACCGACATCATCACGCCGTCCGAGCGGATCCGGAAGCTGAATCGATGAATCACCCGGCCGTTCCCGCCGCGCCGCTGCGCGCATTACGCTATGTCGCCGTCTGCGCGGGCCTGTATGCCGCGGGCATCGCGTGGCCTGCGAGCGCACGCGCCGCGGACCTCGCGGCCGTCAACTCGGCGGCGCGCTCGGCCTCGGGCGCTGCCGTCACCGGCAGCGCGGTGCCCGCGCTCGGCTTCGGCGCGCTCATGCAGACCGTGTTCGGCCTCGCGCTCGTGATCGGGCTCGTGTTCGGTTGTGCGTGGCTCGCCCGCCGCCTCGGCCTGCAAGGGCCCACGCGCAGCGCGCTCGTCAAGACGGTCGGCAGTGCCTCGCTCGGCGGCAAGGAGCGCGTGGCCGTGGTCGAGATCGGCGACACCTGGCTCGTGCTCGGCACGGCGCCCGGCAACGTGCGGCTGCTGCACACGCTGCCCGCGGGCGAAGTCCCCGGCGCGGCCCCGCCTCCCGGCAACACCGCCTTGCCAGCAACCTTCGCCCAGCGCTTTCGTGACGCGCTGAAAGCGGAGGCCGGCAAACGTTTCAAGCGTCACGACGGCGGAGCGCAGTAAATGCACGGCAGTTCCCACCCCGCGACGCCCGTGGGCGCACAACCTCGCGCGCGCGCGGCGCATCTCGCGAATCTCTCGACGCTCGCGCGCACGGCGCTCCCCTACGCGCTGATGCTCGGCGCGGGCGCCGTCGCGCTCGCGCTGCCGCATCTCGCCCATGCGCAGGCGGCCCAGCCGCAGGGCCTGCCCGCGTTCAACACGAGCCCCGGCCCGAACGGCGGCACGACGTACTCGCTGAGCGTGCAGACCATGCTGCTGCTCACGATGCTGTCGTTCCTGCCGGCGATGGTGCTGATGATGACGAGCTTCACGCGCATCATCATCGTGCTCTCGCTGCTGCGCCAGGCGATCGGCACGACGACCACGCCACCGAACTAGGTGCTGGTGGGCCTCGCGCTGTTCCTCACGCTGTTCGTGATGTCGCCCGTGCTCGACAAGGCCTACAACGACGGCTACAAGCCGTTCGCCGCCGGCACGCTGTCGATGGACGACGCGGTCACGCGCGGCGTGGCGCCGTTCAAGACCTTCATGCTGCGCGAGACCCGCGAGTCCGACCTCGCCCTCTTCGCGCGCATCTCGCACGCCCCGCCGATGCAGGGCCCGGAAGACGTGCCGCTCACGCTGCTCGTGCCGTCCTTCATCACGAGTGAGCTGAAGACGGGCTTCCAGATCGGCTTCACGATCTTCATCCCGTTCCTCATCATCGACATGGTGGTGGCGAGCGTGCTGATGTCGATGGGTATGATGATGGTGTCGCCCTCGACGGTCTCGCTGCCGTTCAAGCTGATGCTGTTCGTGCTCGTGGACGGCTGGCAACTGCTGATCGGCTCGCTCGCGCAGAGCTTCACCTGAGGAGACCGGCAATGACGCCCGAAATGGTCATGACGCTCGCCCACGAGGCGATGTACGTAGCGCTGCTGCTCGCCGCGCCGCTGTTGCTCGTGTCGCTCGCGGTCGGCCTCGTCGTGAGCCTGTTCCAGGCGGCCACGCAGATCAACGAGACCACGCTCACGTTCATTCCGAAGCTCATCGCGATCGCGGTGACGCTCGTGATCGCGGGCCCGTGGATGCTCACGACGATGCTCGACTACATGCATCGCATGTTCACGAGCATTCCGTCGTTCGCGGGCTAGCGCCCGAGCCCCCCTACGCGAGCCTTCGCGCGCCGATGTTCACGGTTACCTACGCGCAGCTCAACATGTGGCTCACGGCCTTTCTCTGGCCGTTCACGCGCATTCTCGCGCTCGTCGCGAGCGCGCCGGTGCTCAGCCGTTCGTCGCTGCCGACCCAGGTGAAGATCGGCCTCGCCGCGTTCACGACGCTGATCGTCGCGCCGACGCTCGGCCCGATGCCGCAGGTCACGGTGTTTTCCGCCTACGGCGTGTGGATACTCGTAAACCAGTTCGTGATCGGATTGGCGCTCGGCTTCACGATGCAGATCGTGTTCGCGATCGTCACGGCCGCGGGGGACCTGATCGGGCTCGGCATGGGCCTCGGCTTTGCAAGCTTCTACGATCCGGCTTCCGCGAGCAACGAATCGGCGCTATCGAGCTGGCTCAACCTCATCGCGATGCTGGCGTTCCTCGCGCTCGACGGCCAT
>Ga0164242_10006324_pt1 | contig 13062 bp, 8 predicted proteins | sample OricomgcompostMG_FD_108783 | JGI IMG/M metagenome (GOLD analysis project Ga0164242, IMG submission 108783) | Miracle-Growth compost microbial communities from Emeryville, California, USA - Original compost - Miracle growth compost (MG) ... | reverse complement strand
GGACGCCGCCACCCTCGAGCTGCTGCCGACACTGTGGTTTCGCAACACCTGGGCGTGGGGTCTGCCCGACGGCGGCCCCGAACCTCGGATCACCTGCCGGGAAGCGCAACTCGTCGGCGTCCATCACCGGATCGGCACGCTGATTTTGACGGGGGACTCCAGCAGCGACAGTGGTTTCGTCGAATCGCTCGCATGTGACAACGAGACGAACACCCGGTTGCTCTACGACTCGGATGGCCGGTCGCCCTATCCGAAAGACGGCATCGGAGACCACGTCGTCCATGGCACGGCGACCGTGCGCACCGACGGCTTCGGCACCAAGGCGGCGTTGCGCTACCGATGGCTGCTTGCCCCGGGTGAAACGCGCGAGATCAGATTGCGCCTTCAAGATCCTGCGAACGGCGGCGCGGCACCCGAGTTCGAGACCGTGATGGCGGATCGTAAGCGCGAAGCCGACGATTTCTACGAGTCACTTCGCCCAGCCGGCGGTTCGGACGACGAGTTGCGCGTCGTCCGGCAGGCCATCGCAGGATTGCTGTGGAGTAAGCAATTCTTCCACTACGACGTCGACCGTTGGCTCGAAGGCGATCCAGCCGGACCACCGCCGCCTCCGGGGCGCGGAGCGATCCGCAACGGCGGCTGGCGGCACGTGAACAATGCCGACGTCCTGCTTATGCCCGACACCTGGGAGTACCCGTGGTTCGCGGCCTGGGATCTGGCGTTCCACTGCGTGGTGGTCGCATACGTCGATCCCGCGTTCGCCAAACGGCAGCTACTACTGATGTTGCGTGAGTGGTACATGCACCCGAACGGTCAACTGCCGGCGTACGAATGGAACTTCTCCGACGTCAATCCGCCGGTGCACGCATGGGCAGCCCTGCGGGTATTCGAGATCGCCGCCGATAGCGACTACGACTTCCTTGAGCGCGCGTTCCACAAGCTGCTGCTCAACTTCACCTGGTGGGTCAACCGCGAGGACCGTGAAGGCAACAACCTTTTCGAGGGAGGGTTCCTCGGGCTCGACAACATCGGTCCGTTCGACCGCTCGAAACTGAGCCCCGGGTCGGGTGAGCTCGAACAAAGCGACGGCACATCGTGGATGGCGATGTATTGTCTCGACCTGCTCGACATGGCCCTCACGCTCGCCATGCACGACGACACCTACGAGGATGTCGCCACCAAATTCTTCGAACATTTCACGCGGATCGCAACCGCAGCCAAGAAACAAGGGCTATGGGACGACGCCGACGGCTTCTTCTACGACCAGCTGCGAACCCCCGACGGCTCACGACAATCGGTCAAGGTGCGTTCACTGGTGGGCCTCATCGCCGTGTGTGCCGTCAGCCATGTCGACAACCAACATCTCGCGCAGCTGCCGGGTTTCGCCAAGCGGCTGCGCTGGTTCATGGACAACAAATCGCAGTTCACGTCGACAGTGGTCGAGACCGATGCCAACGACACGCTGTTCGCGATCCTCGAACCCGCCCAGCTCAGGCGTTTGCTGGACCGGATGTTCGACGAGGCGGAGTTCTTCTCCCCGCATGGAATCCGGTCGGTTTCCGCATACCACCGCGAGCATCCGTTCTCGATTCGTGTCGACGGCCAGAGTTTCCTCACCGACTACGAGCCCGGCGAGTCGACCACCGCGCTGTTCGGTGGGAATTCGAACTGGCGAGGCCCGGTCTGGATGCCGGTCAATGCGCTCCTGGTCGAGTCACTGCGCCGGTTCGGGCGCCACCTCGGCTCGGCCTACACGATCGAGGTACCGGCCGGCTCTGGCCGGCAGGTGACACTGGCGGACGCCGCCGCCGAGTTGTCGCGCCGCCTGGTCTCGCTGTTTCTGCCGGACGCCGCCGGGCAGATACCTGCCGCCGGTGATCGTGACTGGCCGCCGGGAGTTCTGCTCTTCCACGAATATTTCCACGGCGACACCGGTGCCGGCCTCGGCGCCTCGCATCAAACCGGCTGGACCGCACTCGTCGCGCACTTGATCCTTTCGGCACCGGCCTGAACGACATCCCGGACAGCGGTGTCCGAGGGCTGAGACGGCCCGAGGTCGAAGGTCCCGATTTGTACTGCGCACAGGATGTCGACAGTGTCGCCGCACGTCAGGGCGTTCCGGTCGGACACACGCGACCGGGTATGCACACGGCGTGCACACCGCGTCCCCACCGGCACCCCCGTTCTCCCCAGGAAGCGCACAGCGCTGTCCCCAGGATGCGCCACCAACTAGGGCGGCCGGCTGGATTGTGTCGGTAGAGCGCGATAGAACTCACGCTGGACGGCGTAAGAGGCCAGCCGTCAGGTGACATCCAAGCTCGGTGAGGGGGCGCGTGGTCGTGAGTGTGATCGAGCTTCCCGGGCAGTCGAGGGACGCCGAGCGCACACCGCCACAAGACATCAACGCCGAGCAGTCGGTGCTCGGCGGCATGCTCTTGAGCAAGGATGCAATCGCCGACGTCGTCGAGTCGCTGCACGGCACCGATTTCTACCGTCCCGCGCACCAGACCGTGTTCGACGTCATTCTCGATCTTTACGGGCGCGGCGAGCCTGCCGACGCGATCACGGTCGCGGCCGAGCTGACCAAGCGTGGCGACATCGCCCGCGTCGGCGGTGCCGCCTATCTGCACACGATGATGTCGTCGGTCCCCACCGCGGCAAATGCCGGCTACTACGCCAAGATCGTCGCCGAGAAGGCGATCCTGCGCCGGCTCGTCGAAGCGGGCACCCGCATCGTCCAGTTGGGGTATGCGGGTTCGGGCGGCGAGGTCGACGACATCGTCGATCGCGCACAGGCCGCCATTTACGACGTCACAGAGCGGCGCACCACCGAGGATTACAGCATCCTCGAATCGCTGCTTCAGCCGACGATGGACGAGATCGAGGCGAGCGGCCAGCGCGGTGGCGGCATGACCGGCGTACCCACCGGCTTCGCCGACCTCGATTCCTTGACCAACGGACTGCATCCTGGCCAGCTCGTTGTCATTGCCGGCCGGCCGGCTATGGGCAAATCAACTTTGGGTTTGGACATTGCACGTTCTGCATCAATAAAACACCAACAAACGTCGGTGCTGTTCTCGCTGGAAATGAGCAAGCACGAAATCACCATGCGATTGCTCTCAGCCGAGGCGCGGATTCCCCTGCAGTACATGCGTACCGGCCGCATGGGTGACGACGACTGGGTGAAGCTCACCCGTCGGCTGGGTGAAATGGCCAGCGCACCGCTGTATATCGACGATTCGCCTAACCTCACGATGATGGAAATCCGCGCTAAGTCGCGGCGGCTCAAGCAGCGCCACGACCTGCGGCTCGTCGTCGTCGACTACTTGCAGTTGATGAGTTCACACTCGCGGGTCGAGAACCGGCAGCAAGAGGTCAGCCAGATCTCGAGGTCCCTGAAACTGTTGGCCAAAGAACTCGAAGTGCCCGTCATCGCGTTGTCGCAGCTGAACCGCGGCGCCGAACAACGAACCGACAAGAAGCCCCAGCTCTCCGACCTTCGAGAGTCGGGCGCGATCGAACAGGACGCCGACGTCGTCATCTTGTTGCACCGCGAAGACGTCTACGAACGTGAATCGCCCCGCGCAGGGGAGGCCGACCTGATCGTGGCCAAGCATCGTAACGGTCCGACCGACACGCTCGTCGTCGCGTTCCAGGGCCATTACAGCCGTTTCGTCGACATGGCACCCAGCGGCTGACCTCGCTCACAGCCCGATCCCAGGGTGGTCGCGTAGGGTCGGGAGCGGGCCGTCCGTCGGCGAAGGAGTCCCCGGCCACATGCATTCCTGGCGAGTTCGATGATCACCCTCATATCGATCGGACTGGTCGGCGGCCTGATCACCGGTATTTCGCCGTGCGTGCTCCCGGTGCTCCCCGTGGTGTTCCTCTCCGGGGGCGCGATCGGCCAGCACGGCTCCCGTCGGCGTCCGTATCTGATCGTGGCGGGGCTGGCGCTCAGCTTCAGCGCCTTCACGCTGCTCGGCACCCTCGTGTTGAGCGCGCTTCCGCTGCCGAAGGACACCATCCGCTGGGCCGGTCTCGTCGTGCTCGTTCTCGCCGGCATCGCGATGATGGTGCCCCGCGTGCAAGACCTGCTAGAAAAGCCGTTCACCTGGATCCCCCAACGGCGGGTCGACGCCGCGGGAGGTGGCTTCCTGCTCGGTCTCGCCTTGGGTGCCGTCTACGTGCCGTGTGCCGGGCCGGTACTCGCCGCCATCACGGTGGCGGGCGCGACGGGGAAGATCGGCGCCGACACTGTCGGTCTCACGGTCGCGTTCGCGATCGGAACCGCGATTCCGTTGCTGGCATTCGCATTGGCCGGACGCCGCGTTGCCGAGCGGGTGCGTGCCTTTCGGGAACGCGCACGTGGCGTGCGCGTCGTCGCCGGTGCCGTCGTCATCGGGTTGGCAGTGGCACTGACTTTCAACGTCACCGATGTGCTGCAACGAGACGTTCCCGACTACACCGCGAGCCTCAACAAGACGCTCGACACCTCGGGCACCGTTACGAAAGCCCTCGCACCGAGCCAGAGTGTGCCGCTCGCAGACTGTGCGCAGATACCACAAGAAACGTTGCAGGACTGCGGCAAGGCACCGGCAATCGCAGGAATCCAGCAATGGTTCAATACCCCGGACAACGCGCCGCTCACCCTCACCGGGCTCGCCGGGAAGGTAGTGCTGGTCGATTTCTGGGCGTATTCATGCATCAACTGCCAGCGCGCTATCACCCACGTCGACGCCTGGTACGACGATTACAAATCGGACGGCTTCGTCGTGATTGGTGTGCACACTCCCGAGTACGCCTTCGAGCATGTGCCCGGAAATGTCGAGGCGGGCGCGAAACGGCTCCACATCACCTATCCGGTCGCTCTCGACAACGACTACGCCACCTGGAACAACTTCGGCAACGACTCCTGGCCGGCCGAATATCTGATCGACGCGACCGGCGAGGTACGCCATGTCGCGATCGGCGAAGGTGACTATACGACCAGCGAATCGTTGATCCGCCAATTACTTGCCGTCGCCAATCCGAACGTGGTGCTGCCAGCCGCCACCGGCGTCCCTAACACCACACCGACCCAACCACAGACCGCCGAAACCTACCTCGGCTCCGAGCGAGAGCAGACGTTCGCAAGCAATTCGATGCTGGCAAACGGTACACGGACATTTAGCTATCCAGGCTCGGTGCCCGACGACGAATTCGCGCTCACCGGCACCTGGAATATCGGCGACGAGTCGCTCACTGCAGTAAAGGATGCCGGGATCGAACTGAACTTCCTCGCTAGCGACGTCTACCTCGACATCGGGGGCACCGGCACTATCCAGGCGACCGTCGACGGTAAGACGACGACTTACTCGATCTCCGGTGCCCCCGACATCTACACGCTTGTCGACAGCAAGGCGCAGGAGAGGTCGCTGCTGCAGATCACGCTGTCACCCGGCTTAAGTGCCTATTCGTTTACGTTCGGCTAGCACGGCCCAAGACGCCAGTTGTGCCGTCTTCACTGATCGCGCAAGACCAACCGGATTGGCGCCGCCGGCACTTCGCCTAGTCAACGTATTCTTGGTCCGATCCGCGTTGGACGACGACCTGCCCCGATTCCTCCAGCTCACGAATAATGCGCACGACCTTCGCCTGTGCCTCTTCAACAGTCTTGAGCCGGGTCGGGCCGAGCAGCTCGATCTCTTCGAGCAGCGTCTCACCCGCGCGCTCCGACATGTTGCGAAGAATCGTTTGCCGTACTGCCTCACTGGCACCTTTCAACGCCGTCGCAAGGTCAGAAACCTCGGTCTGGCGCAGCACCAATTGCACCGCCTTGTCTTCAAGCGTGACGATGTCTTCGAACAGGAACATGAGCGCTCGGACCTGCTCAGCCAGTTCGGCGTCAAGTCCCTCGAGAATCTGCCGTTCCGTACTACGATCCGACTGATTGATGATATCGACGAGCATGAGAACGCCACCGATATCCGACGACACCGCGGTCGGCGCCAGGACGGCGGAGAGCTTGCTTTCCAGTACGCTCTCGACCAAGCGAATGGCATCGGGAGATGGCCGGTCCATGATCGCCACACGATGTGCTACGTCGCCGGCAAGCGTGGGTTCGAGCAGGCCGACGATCACCGCGGCCTCGTCGGGTGGCAGATGCGAGAGCACCAACGCAACGGTCTGCGGATGTTCGTCTTGTAAATAGGAGACGAGCTGTCGTGGATCGGCGCCACGCAGGAACTTGAACGGCATGCCGCTGAGCGCCGCATTCAACCGCTCGGTGATCTCGCGGGCCTTCTCCGCCCCGACGCTTGCTTCCAGTAGGTCGGTGGCCACCGCAAGGCCACCCCTACTCTCGTATTCACGGGCGAGGACAAGCTGATGGAACTCGGTCATGACGGCGTCGGCGAGATCCGGGTCGATCGTGTCGAGCTGTGCAATCTCGGCCATGATGAGCTCCACTTCCGCGTCGCGCATGGCCGCCAGGACAGGCGCCGACTTCTCAGCGCCGAGCCGCACCATCAATACCGCGGCTTTGCGCAATCCGGTGACGTTGATCGCCGCCTCCTTGTGCACGGCCACCTGGCCGGGCGGTGAAACCAATCACCGCCCGGCCTGCTGCCTTCGGAAATCGATTTGCTATGAACGGAACTGGCCGACCGCATCGCTGAGACGGGTACTCAGCACCGCCAGGTGATTCGCCGCCTCGTTGATCTGCGTGACGCCTGCGGTTGTCGACTGTGCCGCGGCCGCGACACCGGTGATGTTCTCCGCGATCTGGACCGTGCCCACCGCAGCCTCCGAGACGTTGCGCGCCATCTCGCTCGTGGTCGCGGTCTGCTCCTCGACAGCCGAGGCGATCGTCGTCTGGAAGCTGTTGATGCGATCGATCACGTCGGTGATCTCCCCGATCGCACTGACCACCGTGGAAGTGTCGGCCTGGATTGCGGTGACCCGGCTCGCGATGTCACCCGTCGCCTTGCCCGTTTCTTGCGCGAGATCCTTGACCTCACCAGCAACGACCGCAAAGCCTTTCCCGGCCTCGCCGGCCCGTGCGGCCTCGATCGTCGCATTGAGAGCCAGCAGGTTGGTCTGCTCAGCGATCGACGTAATGACCTTGACGACATTGCCAATCTGCTCGGACGATTCGCCGAGTTTGACCACCAGGTCACGGGTTGTCGCCGCAACCTCAGCGGCACGGCTGGCAACGCCTGCGGCCTCGACCGCACTGCTCGCGATTTGCGAGATCGACGCGCCCATCTCCTCGGCCGACGCCGCGGTGGTCTGCACGTTTGCCGACACCTGCTCCGATGCCGAGGCGACGACGCCAGCTTGCACGGCCGACTCCTCCGCCGACGCTGCCACGCTCGTCGAAGCTGCCTGCAACTCCTGTGAGGCGGACGCGAGCGTGCTAGCCGTCTCCGCCATCGTTCCGACAGTGGTTCGCATGTTCGCGATCGCGACGTCGAGTGCCTGTGCCATCTGGCCGACCTCGTCGCGCGATGTGAGATTTGCCGATTTCGTAAGGTCGCCACCGGCCAATGCCTGCAGCACTGCCTTCACCCGGCCAAGCGACCGAACGATCGAACCTGACACGAGCAGCCCGAGCCCGAGCGCGAGGACGACACCGGTAATCAGGAAAGTCAATGTGAGAGAGCGGTGAGAGGAGAAGGTGGCGTTTGCCAACTCGACTTCGTGATCCGCGCGGGCGGTTTCAGCAGCTTGCGCGGCATCAAGTGCGTTCGCTGCAGCATCGATATGTGGCTGAGCGTCGCTATCCTGAATCGCCATGACCTGGTCGAGCTTTCCAGCAGCGGCCGCCGGCAGCATCTGGTCGTTGCGGATCTGCACGTACGCGTCCCACTCCTTCTCGAACGTCGCGACTGCGGCCGCGTCAGCCGGATCGGTCGCCTTGTAAGCCGCGAGTGCCGCCGAGATATCGGAGTCGTCTTTGTGCAGGCCATCGAGCCACGACTGCTTCTGCTTGACGTCCGGCTCCGCTGCGTAGCCGAAGATCTCCATGCGAGCCTTTATTTCGGCGTCGTCTAGGTCGGCGAGATGGCCCAGGGGGACGACGCCGTCCGTGTTGATGTTGACCGCACGATCGCGCACGGAGTCGAGGCTGTCGATGCCGAGTACGCCGATACCGGCGGCGACCGCGGCGACAACGAACACAGCCGTGAGGATTTTCGTTCGGACACTGCGGTCAGAAAACAGGCGCCCAATCGGAGTGGCTGTTTTCGCGTTGCCCACATCTGATGTACTCATAAGAAGTCCCAGTCCAGAGGATTGTCGGAAACTGTCGAGCCATCAATCGGCTTGGGCAATCTCGATACTGAGAACAAATCTCAAATCATCTCTGATGAACTCAAGCGCCCTCTGACGGACCGTTCTGAGACGGCCGGAGCTCCTATGTAGTAGGGGAAGTTGCCAGGGTGCTGAATGACATGGCGATGCTCCAAGGGGAGACTCGTTCTGCTCGATGATTGAACTGAACAATACGAGCATAATGCTTCGAACTCTATGCGAGATATGCGATGTGGATTGCGCATAATGCACAAATACAAATCTCGTAGTCCTGCTCAGATCAACCATGGGCAGGCCGATAGATGCCCCGACCGAACAATGACCGCGACCGAATCGAATTGCGAGGGGATCCAGGTGGAAGACACCGATGAGATCGTCCGTGAGTTTCTCACCGAAAGCCAGGAAAACCTCGACCAGCTCGACCGTGATTTGGTGGCGCTCGAAGCCGACCCGTCGTCCGCGGCACTGCTTCAAAGCGTGTTCCGCACAATCCACACGATCAAGGGCACCAGCGGTTTCCTTGGATTCGGAGACCTCGAGTCTCTCACGCACGTCGGAGAGAGCCTGCTCGCGAAGATGCGCGACGGCAGTCTCACGCTCACCCAAGAACGCGCCACGGCACTGCTCGAGCTCGTCGACGCCGTGCGTGCGACTCTCGAATCAATCGCAGCGACCGGCGCAGAAGACCCGACCGACCGCAGTGCGCTCGTACGACGCATCTCGGATCTACAAGCCGAAGTTCCCGGCGTCCCGCCGTCAGACCCCAGCGAGCCGGTGACAGAGGCCGCCCCTGCGGCAAAACCCGCCGGCGAAGCACTACGGGTCGGCGAGATTCTGCAGAATAACGAGATCGTCGATGACACGGACGTCGCGGTGGCAGTGATAGAACAGCAACTCGGCGATGACCGGCCACTCGGCGAGATCCTGATCGCCCACGGACACGCCACGCCCGGCCAGGTCGCCGATGCGCTCGCGGTGCAGGAAAGCGCACGCAGTAATGCGCTAGGCGGTGGGCCCAATGGTGCCACGCCTTTCCACGTCGGAGCCGACGCGTCTTTGCGCGTGGACGTAAACCTGCTCGACACCTTGATGCGGTTGGTAGGCGAACTCGTGCTCACTCGAAACCAGATCGTGGCTACGGCCACTACCCAGGCGGAGCCGGCAATGTTGCGTTCGTCGCAACGGCTGAACCTATTGGTGAGCGAACTACAGGCGGGCGTGATGAAAACCCGCATGCAGCCGATCGACACAATCTGGAGCAAGCTGCCTCGGGTGGTCCGCGACCTCGGCGTCACCTGCGGCAAGGAGGTACGCCTTGTCCTCCAAGGGCGCGAGACGGAGCTCGACAAGACGATCCTGGAAGCGATCAAAGACCCGCTCACACACGTGGTGCGTAACGCCGTCGACCACGGTATCGAGTCACCAGACGTTCGTCGTGCTGCCGGAAAGGATCCGGAAGGTCAGCTCACCTTGCGAGCTTTTCACGAGGGAGGCCAGGTCAACATCGAGATTGACGACGATGGTGCCGGCATCGACCCAGCCAAGATTGCCGCGAAGGCACTGGGCAGCGGCCTCGTCACAGCTGAACAGCTACGTGCCATGGGCCCACGTGAAGTCGTCAATCTCATCTTCGAGCCAGGCTTCTCCACCGCCGAAGCGGTCACGAACGTGTCGGGTCGTGGGGTGGGCATGGACGTCGTCCGGACAAATGTCGAAAAGATCGGTGGCACTGTCGACGTCGTCAGCGAGCTGGGAATCCTCACATCGCTACGTATCAAGATCCCGCTGACACTGGCGATCATCCCCGCGCTGACAGTCGAGTGTGCAGGAGAGCGTTACGCGGTCCCGCAAGTCAGCCTCGAGGAGTTGCTTTGTGTGGAAGGGGATCGAGCCCGCGCTGCTGTCGAGTACCTGTCGGGCGCGCCGGTATTCCGGCTACGCGGGAGCCTGCTCCCGCTGGTCTGGCTCGACCACGTGCTCGACCTGACCGAAGGCCCGCACGTCGACGACGCCGTCTACATCTTGGTACTGCAGGCGGACGGACGGCGATTCGGCTTGGTCGTGGACAGAGTGCTCAACACCGAGGAGATCGTCGTCAAGCCGCTTTCGCGTCAACTCAAAGGGATCGGTACGTATGCCGGCGCGACCATACTGGGTGACGGCCGAGTCGCTCTCATTCTCGACGTCCGTGCGCTGGCTCGCCGAGCGCACGTCGTCAGCGAAGGTGACTCGCTGAGCACCGCGCAGACCCGCGACTCCGAGGCAGCAAAGCCCGATGGCCCAGAGCCTCTGCTGATCGTGGCCGTGGGACCGCGCCGGGTCGGGGTGCCCTTGTCGATGGTCACAAGACTCGAAGAGATCCCGGGCGCGAGCATCGAGTACGCCGGCCAACGCGAACTCGTTCAATATCGTGGAAACCTGCTCCCGCTCACCAGGCTTTCCAATTTGCTCGGCGTCCCCTCCGAAGTAGGCAGCGAGCGACTCAAAGTGATCGTCTACTCACAGGGTCAGCGCAGTGTCGGGCTCATCGTCGACGCGGTACTCGATATCGCAAACGAAGCACCGCGTTCCCGGGGCGACGTGCATGAATATGGCGTCTCCGGAATGGCCGTGGTGCAAGAAAGGGTGACCGAACTCCTCGACATGGAGCAGGCGATCACGGCCGCCGACCCACAGTTCTTCATTGCCATTGCGGCCGCCGACGCAGCCGACGTCTCGGCCTACGACAACTACGCCCAGATCGGGGCTTGACATGGAACTGCGTCAGCTGACGACATTCACCGTCGACGGCTTGCTGCTCGGCGTGGAGGTTCACCGGGTGCAAGAAGTCATCCGCTACCAGGAGATGACGACCGTTCCCCTCGGCTCGCAAGGCACCGCCGGACTGATCAACCTGCGTGGCGAGGTCGTCACCGCGATCGACATGAGAACGCGCCTGGGCCTGCGTCCGCGCGGCGAAGGCGAAATACCGATGAACGTGGTGGTCCGTGCCGACGACGAATCCGTGAGCCTGCTCGTCGACACGATCGGCGACGTCGCGAGCGTTTCTAGCGACCAGTTCGAGGAACCGCCGGAGACGATGACAGGCGCCGCCGGCTCGCTGGTGCTCGGGGCTTACAAGCTCGATAACCAGCTGCTTCTCGCACTCGACATCGACCGTGCTACCTCCCCATCGGGTGCCAGATGAGCGTCGACGCAGGCACTTTCGCCTACGTAAGCGGTCTCGTTCGCGCCGAGGCGGCGATCGTATTGGGCGTAGGCAAGGAGTACTTGGTCGAGAGCCGGCTGCTACCTCTCATGCGTGAGGGTGGCTTCGGTGACATCGCCTCTTTTGTGGTGGCGGCGCGCACGCGACAAGACGATGTGCTGCGTCACAAGATAGTCGAAGCGATGACGACGAACGAGACATCGTTCTTCCGCGACCGTGAGCCATTCAAAGCATTCACCGACATCGTTATCCCTGAGTTGACACGAATCCTGCCCGAGTGGAGCCCGATCAGGATCTGGTCGGCTGCCTGTTCCACTGGACAAGAGCCCTTCAGTCTTGCGATGGCGGTCGCCGATCACCCGTTGTTGGCCTCCGGCCGCCCCGTTGATGTGCTCGCGACAGACATCAACGAGGAGGTCCTTCAGAAGGCTCGCACGGCACGCTTCTCGCAGCTCGAGGTGAATCGCGGGCTTCCGGCCCCGATGCTCGTGCGGCATTTCGAACGCGCCGATACGGATTGGCAAATAGTCAAACCGGTACGCGACCTGGTCTCGTTCCGGCCGCTAAACCTGGCTCAGCCGTTCGACTTGCCCGCTATGGACGTCGTCTTTCTCCGCAACGTGCTCATCTACTTTGACGCCGAGACGAAGGCTTCCGTATTGCGCAGGGTGCGGCGGCTTATGCAACCACACGGATACCTGTTCCTCGGGGGCTCCGAGACAACCCTCGGCCTCGACGACGGATTCGCACGAATCCAGGTCGGGTCAACCAGCGCCTACCGGCCACTATCTCCGCCCACGCATGCGTCGAACGTTCTTACCTCAGCAAATGTGCTCTCGCGCCTCGGCGCCAACCAATAGTCGAAGGAAGGTACAAGCGGTGCGAGCGATTGTGATCGATGACTCCAAGGCGATGCGCCTGATTCTGACCCGCATTATGCAGGGCCTTTCGTACGAGGTACTTGAGGCGGCAGACGGACAGCAAGCGATCGAACGGATGGAAGAAGGGCCGCTTCCGGACGTCGCACTCGTCGACTGGAACATGCCCGTCATGGACGGTCTCGAGTTCGTCCATGCGGTCCGGCAGCACGAGGGGTGGCGGGGCGTCGCCTTAATGATGGTGACGACCGAGGGAGAGAAAGCGCAACTCGTGCGAGCGCTCGCGGCGGGGGCCGACGAATACGTCGTGAAACCATTCACTCCAGACGCGATAGCCGAGAAGTTACTGCTGCTCGGCGTAAGCGCCTGAATAGCTAGGGGACAAAAATGCCTACCTTAGACATCCCAAGCACTGGGGATCTAACACGCATCACCAGGGACGTGTGGGACTCATTTCTCGAAGCCGATTCGCTCGTCGCACAACCAACTCCATGCACGCTCTCAGCGAGTCAGGTCACAGCCTGCGTGCATTTGACGGGCGCTTACGTCGGCTCGGTCACGGTCCAGTGCTCGGAAGCCGCCGCCTGGCGGGTCGCAAGCGTTCTGTTCGCCGCACCGGTCGAGACGCTCACGGGATCGGAGGTGACAGATGCGATGGGAGAGGTCGCCAACATGATCGGCGGC
>Ga0164242_10006323_pt1 | contig 13062 bp, 13 predicted proteins | sample OricomgcompostMG_FD_108783 | JGI IMG/M metagenome (GOLD analysis project Ga0164242, IMG submission 108783) | Miracle-Growth compost microbial communities from Emeryville, California, USA - Original compost - Miracle growth compost (MG) ... | reverse complement strand
TGGTCATCCCAGACCGCGAGCGTGGACAGGACGTAGTCCTGGTTGCCCCGGCCACCGGACCGCGCCGACTTCAGCAGCGAGTTGCGCTGCTTGAGCACCCGGTCGTAGTCGGCGCGGACGCCGGCGAGCCTGGGGGAGCGGAGCACCATCAAGTCGTCGAGGAAGCGGCGCCGGTCCGACGGGTCGCCCTTGACCAGGGCAAGGTCGTCGGGCGCGAAGACCACGGTGCGCACCAGTCCGACCAGCTCGCGGGTGCGAGGGAGCGGTGAGCGGTTGACCCGTGCCTTGTTGGCGCGGCCAGGGTTGATCTCCACTTCGAGGGTGGCGGTGCGCCCGTCTCGTACGACGGCGGCACGCACCACGGCCTGGTCGGCGCCCGCGCGCACCAGCGGAGCGTCGCTGGCGACCCGATGCGACTGGAGCCGGGACAGATAGTCGATCGCCTCGATCAGGTTGGTCTTGCCCTGGCCGTTGCGGCCCACGAACGCCGTGACCCCAGCGTCGAGCGCGACCTCGGCGCTGGGGTAGGAGCGGAAGTCGTGCAGCGAGAGGTGGGAGACGTACATCGGTGATCGAGCCGCCGAGCCGCTAGGCGAGGCGCGTCGAGCTCATTCAGCCTTGACCGCGTGCCCACCGAAGCCGTTGCGCATCGCCGCGATCGCCTTCATCGCCGGACTGTCGTCCTGGCGGGAGACGAAGCGGGCGAAGAGCGAGGCGGAGATCGCCGGCATCGGTACGGCGTTGTCGATCGCCGCCTCGACCGTCCACCGGCCCTCGCCGCTGTCCTCGGCGTACCCGCGGATCTTGTCCAGATGCTCGTCGGCCCGCAGCCCGTCGACCAGCAGGTCGAGCAGCCAGGAGCGGACCACGGTGCCGGTGCGCCAGGAGGCGAAGATCTCCGGGACGTTGTCGACGATGTCGACCCTGTCGAGCAGCTCCCAGCCTTCGGCGTAGGCCTGCATCATCGCGTACTCGATGCCGTTGTGGACCATCTTGGCGAAGTGGCCGGCACCGGCGGCCTCGCCGCAGTGGACCAGGCCGTCGTCGGTGCCTTCGGGCTTGAGCGCCTCGAAGGCCGGCATCACCTTGGCCGCGTCCTCGGTCTTGCCGCCGTACATGAGCGCGTAGCCGTTCTTCAGGCCCCACACCCCGCCGGAGACGCCGCAGTCGACGAACCCGATGCCCTTCTCGGCGAGCGAAGCCGCGTTGGCCGCGTCGTCGGTGTACTTCGAGTTGCCGCCGTCGACGACCAGGTCGCCCTCGTGGAGCAGGCCCTTGAGCTCGTCGATGGTGGAGCGGGTCGGCTCGCCGGCCGGCACCATCACCCAGACCACCTTGGGTGAGGGCAGCTGCTCGACCATGTCCGCGAGCGACGTCGCGTCCGAGATCTCCTGGTTGCGGTCGTAGCCGACCACGGTGTGACCGGCGTTGCGCAGCCGGGTGCGCATGTTGCCGCCCATCTTGCCCAGTCCCACGAGTCCGATGTGCATGCGAGAAGGTCCTCTCCAGAAGTCAGGCCGAAAGCAGGGAAGGTTCTCCCTCCAGGAAAGCAGGTCAGGAAAGCAGGCGCCGCGGCATCAGCAGGTAGCGGAAGCCGGCCTCAGTGCTGTCGTTGCTCGCCTGTCCGCGGATCACGACCGGCTTGGAGGCCTGGGTGAACGCGAGCTCGACCGACTCGGCCTCGATCGCGGAGAGCCCGTCGAGCAGGAACTGCGGGTTGAAGCCGGTGGTGAGGTCGTCGCCCACCACCCGGGCCTCGATCGCCTCGGAGGCCTGCGCCTCGTCACCGGAGCCCGCATCCAAGGTCAGTGCGCCGTCGGCGAACGCCAACTGCACGGCGGTGTTGCGCTCGGCGACCAGGGCCACGCGCTTGACCGAGTCGATCAGCTCCTTGCGGTCCACGACCGCGGTGGTGAGGTGCTCGTTGGGGAAGAGGCTGCGCACCTTGGGGAACTCACCGTCGAGGAGACGCGTCGTCGTACGCCGAACACCGCCGGCGGCGGCGCCCTCGAAGCCGATGATGCCCTCGCCGGTGCCGGAAGCGGCCAGGGCGATGGTGACCTCCGTGCCGCTGGTCAGCGACTTCGCGGTGTCGGCCAGCACCTTGGCAGGCACCAGCGCGGCGACGGTCTCGTCGGGGGTGCGGGGGCTCCACTCGAGCTCACGCAGCGAGAGCCGGAAGCGGTCGGTGGCCAGCAGCGAGATCGTCGAGCCCTCGATCTCGATCCGGACGCCGGTCAGCACCGGCAGCATGTCGTCCTTGCCGGCGGCGGTGACGGCCTGCGCCACCGCGTGGGCGAAGGCGCCGCTGTCGACGGTGCCGGTGGCGGTCGGCATCTCGGGCAGGGTCGGGTAGTCCTCGACCGGCATGGTCTGGAGGCTGAAGCGTGCCGATCCGCAGGTGAGCGAGACCCGGGCGCCGTCGATCACCATCTCGACCGGCTTGGCAGGCAGGCTGCGGCAGATGTCCGCGAGCAGGCGGCCGCTGACCAGTGCCTTGCCCTCGTCGCTGACGTCGGCGCTGAGCGTGGCGCGAGCGGAGGTCTCGTAGTCGAAGGTGGAGAGCATCAGTCCGTCGGCACCCGCCTCGATGAGGAGGCCGGAGAGGACGGGTGTGCTGGGCCGGACCGGAAGGCTGCGGGCAGCCCAGGCGACGGCATCCGCGAACACGTCGCGGTCGACGCGGAACTTCACTTCTGACCTGTCCTTGGAGGTGGGCGTGCTGGGACCTGCATCCTGCCATGTCATTCGAAGAGGCGGCAGTGCCGGGCAGGCTCCGGCGTACATCCGGAGCGGATGCGTGGCCGCGACGCGGGTCGGATCGAGCCATGATCCACAGGTCGGGGCCCGGGAGGAGTTCGCCGATCGATCGTCATGGTTGTAGTTCCGAGTGAGTAATAGCGTCCGTGGAAACTGTGGACGAACCGCGTTTCCGCAGGTCGCACGGTGGAATCACTGCTCACAGGGGGTGTGGAGATACCTGGGGAGACACGAGCAGCCCTGTGGGGCAGCACAAGTCGTCGGGGACATCGTTGCGGTCCGCGCGCATCTCACCACCGTGTAATTCATTTGTCCGAGCCCGAGTTGTCCACAGGCCCTTGCATGGCCGGAAACGGCTACGGCACCGAACGAACGCCGGAAGGAATCGTCGGAAGGAATCGCCACGAAGAGCTGTGGCCGCACCCGTCACGGATGCGGCCACAGCAGGTGACGAGGGGCGGCTCAGGCCTGGCGCGCCTGCATCTTCACCCGGTTGGTGAGCTCGGAGACCTGGTTGAAGACCGAGCGGCGCTCGGCGAGGAGCTGGTTGATCTTGCGCTCGGCGTACATCACCGTGGTGTGATCGCGGCCGCCGAAGTGCGCGCCGATCTTGGGCAGCGACAGGTCGGTGAGCTCGCGGCACAGGTACATCGCGATCTGACGCGCCATCACCAGGTGCCGCCCACGGGAGGGCCCGGTCAGCTCGTCGATGCTCAGCCCGAAGTACGCCGCGGTCTGCCCGATAATCAGCCCGGCGGTGATCTCCGGCTCGCCGCCCTCGGGGATGAGGTCCTTGAGCACGATCTCGGCCAGGGTCATGTCGACCTCCTGGCGGTTGAGGTTGGCGAAGGCGGTGACGCGGATCAGCGCGCCCTCGAGCTCGCGGATGTTGGTGGAGATCTTGCTGGCGATGAACTCCAGGACGTCGGCCGGCGCCTTGAGCCGCTCCATCGCGGCCTTCTTGCGCAGGATCGCGATCCGGGTCTCGATGTCCGGCGGCTGCACGTCGGTGATCAGGCCCCACTCGAACCGGTTGCGCAGCCGGTCCTCGAGTGCCTCGAGGCGCTTGGGCGCGCGGTCGGAGGTCAGCACGATCTGCTTGTTCGCGTTGTGCAGGGTGTTGAAGGTGTGGAAGAACTCCTCCTGGGTCTGGGTCTTGCCCTCCAGGAACTGGATGTCGTCGATCAGCAGTACGTCGATGTCGCGGTACTTGCGCTTGAACCGGTCCTGCCGGTCGTCGCGGATCGCGTTGATGAACTCGTTGGTGAACTCCTCCGAGCTGACATAACGTACTTTCGCGCCGCTGTAGAGGCTGCGCACGTAGTGGCCGATGGCATGCAGCAGGTGGGTCTTGCCGAGGCCGGACTCGCCATAGACCAGGAGCGGGTTGTACGCCCGGCCGGGCGCCTCGGCGACGGCGACCGCGGCAGCATGCGGGAACCGGTTGGACGAGCCGATCACGAAGGTCTCGAAGGTGTACTTCGGGTTGAGCCGGCTCTCGGTGCCGGCGCGCTCGGACTCGGGCGCCTCGTGGCGGGGCGGCGGCAGCTGGAAGCTGGTGGTGGGACCGGTGGCCTGCTGGTGGAGTGCTCCTCCCCCGCCGATCCCGACATTTGTCGACATATCGATCTGTTGATTGATCGGTGACGCTGGGGTGGCTGGCTCGCTGGCCGCGACCGCCGTCGACTCCAGCGGACGCTCCTCGAGCTCAGGCTTCACAATGGCCGCGATCCGCATCTCCTGACCGAAGCGGGCGCTGAGCGCGTCCTCCAGCTCGGAGCGCAGTCGGCCCTCGAGCTGGTTGCGGGTGAAGTCGTTCGGTACGGCGACGAGCACCGTGGTGCCGTGCAACGCCTCCGGCTGGCAGGCGGTCAGCCACGCGCGCTGGTGCGGCTGGAGTTCCGCGACCACGCTCCGCCAGGCCTGGCCCAGATCGTCCTGATGGCCGGTCTCGGAGGGGGCTTCCACGGCTCTCCACCTTCCCTGTCGGGGCTGTCTGTCGTCGTAGGGCTGGGCATCCGTCCACAGGGCTATCCACAGTCTGTGAACCGGACTCAATTCCTGTGGAAAGAGTCCGCCGAGACACACCGGCGGGATCCGTCCGGTGGCCTATCTGCGCAGGTCAGAAGCGTCATTGTCGAATCTCGGCAATGCGAACCGACCAGCCCCGGACGAGGCCGCCGCACGATGGCAGGGAACCTCGGTAGACGCCGAACGTAACGCCGCTGCCTCCCTAGGGGCAACCCGTCATCCACAGGCATCTGGCATTCTTGATCCGTCACCGTCCGAGCACTGCCGCGTTGGTTTGACCGTGCTTCTCGCCAGCGCGTACCGTTGGCAGGTCGCTCGAACATCACGGACCACGACGGGCGCCGCATGTCCACGACCCGGAGCCTCGGCTCGACGTGGATGTCCGGTGCCAGCCGATGTGCACCATGACAGCAGGAGACTGGCCGGGGCGATGCAGCGTCGGATCCAGAGCCAGCCGAACCCTTACCGAAAGAGATTGAGCTCGTGAGCAAGCGTACGTACCAGCCGAACAACCGTCGTCGCGCGAAGACGCACGGTTTCCGCCTGCGCATGCGCACCCGCGCCGGCCGCGCGATCCTGGGGGCCCGCCGTCGCAAGGGCCGCAAGGACCTGACCGTCTGAGGCCGCGGCCCCGGCTGTCCTCGCCGTGCTGTCCCAAGCACACCGTCTGACCGACCCGGACTCGTTCCGGGTCGCGGTGCGTCAGGGACGTCGAGCCGGATCGTCCCGTCTGGTCGTGCACCTGTGGTACGGCGACGGGCCAGGTCCGGCTCGCATCGGTTTCGTGGTCAGCAAGGCTGTAGGCCCGGCAGTCGTCCGTAACCGCGTGAAGCGACGCCTCCGACACCTGGCCCGGGAGTCCCTCAGGGACCTCCCGGGCTCTGCTGTGCTTGTCGTCCGGGCGAATCCGGCCGCGGCGGAGGCGACCTACCAGGAACTGGGCGCCGACCTCGTCCGTTGTCTCCAGCGGGTGACGTCGTGAGGGCTGCGTCATGAAATACGGCCTGATCGCGTTGCTTCGCGCCTATCGCCTGCTCATCAGTCCGCTCTACGGGCAGGTGTGCCGCTACCACCCGTCCTGCTCGGCGTACGCCCTCGAGGCCGTGGAGAAGTATGGCGCTCTCCGGGGCTCGTGGTTGGCGGTGCGCCGGCTCGGTCGCTGCCACCCGTGGGCGGCTGGTGGCTACGATCCGGTGCCGGTTCGGGCGCCTGTCCCCTCTTCGTCCCGCGGCCACGCGGGCAACCCGATGCAAGGAGCCTGATCCGTGGGAGCTATCGGCCAGCTGTTCGGCTGGATCGCCACGCCGCTGTACTACGCCATCTCCGGCGTGCTGCTGTTCTGGCACAAGCTGGTCACCTTGGTGCTCTCCCCCACCAACGGCTGGTCGTGGGTCCTGGCGATCATCGGCCTGACCGTGACGATCCGGGCTCTGCTGATCCCGCTGTTCGTGAAGCAGATCAAGTCCAGCCGGAACATGCAGCTGATCCAACCGAAGGTCAAGGAGCTGCAGAAGAAGTACGGCCACGACCGGGAGCGTCTCGCCCAGGAGACGATGAAGCTGTACAAGGAGACGGGCACCAACCCGTTCGCCTCGTGCCTTCCGCTCATCATCCAGATGCCGATCTTCCTGGTCCTGTTCCGGCTGGTGAACAACGCGGCGCACAACCAGGCCAAGGGCCTGCTCTCGATCAGCGATGTGGCGCACTTCAGCAACGCCCGGATCTTCGGGGCCCGGCTCGCCGACACCTTCAACGGCACGCACGACACCTCGGTCAAGGTCCTCGCTGCGGTCCTCGTGGTGGCGATGTGCGCCACCACGTTCCTCACCCAGCGCCAGCTGATGGCGAAGAACATGCCGGCCGACGCGATGAGCGGCCAGTATGCCCAGCAGCAGAAGATGCTGCTCTACGTCCTCCCGTTCGTCTTCGCGATCTCCGGCATCGCCTTCCCGATCGCGGCGATGCTGTACTGGACCACCTCGAACCTGTGGACCATGTGCCAGCAGTTCTACGTCATCCGCAACAGCCCGGCCCCCGGTACGCCCGCCGAGAAGGCGAAGCGTGAGCGCGACCAGGCCAAGGCGGCCCGTAAGGCGGCCCGCCACGGCAGCACCGTCGCGCCCATCGAGTCCGTCGACCAGAGCGTCGATATGACTCCGGAGGCGGACCAGCGCCCGGCTGCCCGCACGCAGCCGAAGAAGCAGACCCGTAGCCAGCGCAAGGGCAACAAGCGCTGATCGACCCCCGAGAAGGGATCTTGGAGTGACTGAGGAGACCAAGGCCGCCGTGAGCGAGGCGGACCGAATCAAGCAACTCGAGCGTGAGGGCGATATCGCCGCTGACTACCTCGAGGAGCTGCTCGACATCGCCGATCTCGACGGTGATCTCGACATGGACGTCGAGGGCGATCGCGCGGCGGTGTCGATCGTCGGGGCCGACCTGGCGCAGCTGGTGGGCCAGCACGGCGAGGTCCTGGATGCGCTCCAGGAGCTCACCCGACTTGCGGTCTACCGGGAGACCGGTGAGCGCTCGCGTCTGATGCTGGACGTGTCCGGCTTCCGTGCGGACCGTCGCTCGACGCTGATGGCGCTGGCCTCCGAGACGGTGGAGAGGGTCCGTGCGTCCGGCGAGGCGGTGTCGCTCAAGCCGATGTCGCCGTTCGAGCGGAAGGTCGTCCACGACGCGGTTGCTGCCGCCGGTCTGACTTCCGAGTCCGAAGGCACCGAGCCCCGTCGCTACGTCGTGGTGCTTCCGGCCTGATTCGATGAATGACGTTTCACGTGAAACACCCTCCGCGCCCGAGGTGGCTCGGAGGGTGTTTCGTATCGACCGACTCCCCCTCGCTGTGGCCTACGCCGAGCTGCTGGCAACCGCCGGCGTCGAGCGCGGCCTGATCGGCCCGCGCGAAGCGCCTCGCCTGTGGGATCGGCATCTGCTCAACTGCGCGGTTCTCGGCGACCTGCTTCCCGACGGGGCCACGGTCGCCGACCTCGGCTCCGGGGCCGGCTTGCCCGGCCTGGTGCTGGCGATCCATCGTCCGGATCTGCGCATGACGTTGGTAGAGCCGCTGCTGCGTCGCACGACGTTCCTGGGCGAGGTCGTCGAGAAGTTGGCGTTGCCCAATGTCGAGATCGTGCGCGGGCGCGCGGACGCCCTGCACGGCGAGCAGGTGTTCGACGTCGTGACCTCTCGGGCGGTCGCGCCCCTGGGCCGCCTCCTGGAGTGGTCGATGCCGCTGGTCGCTCCGCACGGCGCGCTGGTGGCCATGAAGGGCTCGTCGGTCGAGCGCGAGATCGTTGACGCGGCCACCGTGCTGTCGCGGCTCGGCTGCGCAGCGCCCGAGGTCTCGGTCCTCGGCGAGGGCCTACTCGAGTCCACAACGCTGGCCCTGCGAGTGGCTTGGGCCGATCCGACGCAGGTATCTTTGCCGTCTATGCCTGGATCGACGGCTCGTCGGACCGGAGCAACGAATGCTCGATCGAAGCGGAGGAAGAAGACGTGACCGAGGGCCTTACGGACCAGGATGCGCAGTCCCCGCCGGCGGCCGGCAACAGGTTTTCCACCGGTGACGACGGACCCGCTGAGCGTGACTTTCCACAGACCGACGCTAGTTTTCCACAGGGCGACAGGGCCGACGTTTCACGTGAAACAGCGGCCTCCGGCTATCGGGTCCGCACTGCCGCCGAACTCGCGGAGTTCGCCGAGGTGATCGCCGACGACGAGACGCCGCTCGCTCGGGCGACCGAGCACACCCTGATGGCGCGACAGCAGTCCCATGCCCGTCCCCCGCTGCCGCGCCCCGCGTCGACCCGCGTGATGGTGGTCGCGAACCAGAAGGGCGGCGTCGGCAAGACGACCTCGACGGTCAACCTCGCCGCCGGGCTGGCCCAGCTCGGCCAGCGGGTCCTCGTCGTGGATCTCGACCCGCAGGGCAACGCATCGACTGCGCTCTCGGTCGAGCACTTCCAGGGCACGCCCGGCACCTATGAGCTCCTCGTGGACGGCACCGCGCTCAATGACGTCGTGCGGCAGTGTCCAGAGCTCGAGTACGTCCAGGTGGTCCCGGCGACGATCGACCTGGCCGGTGCGGAGATCGAGCTCGTCAGCGTGGTGGCCCGCGAAGGCCGGCTCAAGAAGGCGTTGCTCGGCAGTGGCCGAGTCGGTGACGCATCGTTGGGGGAGGAGCGTTGGGACTACGTCCTGATCGACTGTCCGCCGTCGCTCGGGCTACTCACCCTGAACGCGCTGGTCGCCGGAGCGGAGATGCTGATTCCGATCCAGGCGGAGTACTACGCGCTCGAGGGTCTCGGCCAGCTCCTCAAGACGGTCGACATGGTGCGCGCGCACCTCAACCCGGAGCTCGCGGTCTCCACCATCCTGATCACCATGTACGACGCTCGCACGCGTCTTGCCGCCGGTGTCGCCGACGAGGTCCGTGGGCACTTCGGCGATCAGGTCCTGCGCACGTACATCCCACGGTCGGTGCGGGTCTCGGAGGCCCCGTCGTACGGCCAGACAGTGATGACCTATGACCCGGGTTCGCCGGGTGCCCTCAGCTATCTCGAGGCAGCTCGGGAGATCGCTCGGAAGGGAGTCGACGCATGAGCAAGCCGGCGCCGAAGCGAGGCCTGGGGCGTGGTCTCGGGTCGCTCATTCCGACGATGCCCGCTGAGTCGGACGGCCACCGCCAGCGCAACTCCGGCGTCCACGATGCGGACTTTGCCGCAGGATCGACGAACAGCGGGTCGGCGGCCCTGGAGCCCGTCGATGGGATGTCAGGCCCGCAGATCGAAGATTCAGCTCTGCGGCCGGTCGCTGGGGCCTACTTCGCCGAACTCCCGCTTACCCAGATCCGTCCCAACCACGTGCAGCCGCGTCAGGTCTTCGACGAGGACGCGATGGACGAGCTGGTCCATTCCGTCAAGGAGATCGGCCTCCTCCAGCCGATCGTGGTGCGTCGGGTGGCCGAGGAGGAGTTCGAGCTGGTCATGGGCGAGCGCCGGTGGCGGGCCGGCCAGCGCGCCGGACTCTCGGTCATCCCCGCGATCGTGCGGGAGACCGACGACACCGACATGTTGCGGGACGCGCTGCTGGAGAACCTGCACCGTTCGCAGCTCAACCCCCTCGAAGAGGCGGCCGCGTATCAGCAGCTGCTGGAGGACTTCGGCTGCACCCACGAGGAGCTCGCCAGCCGGATCGGGCGCTCGCGGCCGCAGATCAGCAACACCCTGCGTCTGCTGAAGCTCTCGCCGTCGGTGCAGCGAAGGGTTGCCGCCGGCGTACTGTCCGCTGGTCACGCGCGCTCGCTGCTCGGCGTCGGGGATCCCGGGACGCAGGACGAGCTCGCGCAGCGGGTGGTCTCCGAGGGGATCAGCGTGCGTGGCCTCGAGGAGATCGTCGCGTTGCGCGACATCGACGGCGCCCAGCCCAAGCGACGCTCGCCGCGGCTGAAGGCTCCCGAGCCGGAGCTGAACGACTTTGCGGCCAGGCTCGCGGACAGGTTCGAGACCAGTGTGAAGGTCGACATGGGTCGCACCAAGGGCAAGATCACCGTCGAGTTCGCCACGGTCGAGGACCTGCAGCGCATCGTCGACATCATGGACCCGCGGAACCGCACCGACAGAGCGATCTAGCGATAAAGAGATATGTCGACAAATGCTTCAGGCGCTGAAGTTCAGTCGACACCGAAGTCCAGGACGGCCCCGGATCGCAGATCCGGGGCCGTGAGACCTCGGCGGCGCGACACCGGGCCGCGCGCGAGCGGTCACTGGGTGTCGGTGCTGGGATATTCGGCGCTCGCCGGCAGGGCGTCGACCGGCTCGGTGGCCCCGAACGTCTCTCGCAGCTCCAGCTCCGCCTCGATCACACCGGCCAGTCGGCGCACACCCTCGCGGATCCGCTCCGGCGTCGGGTAGCAGTAGGACAGCCGCATCGAGGAGGACCCGAAGCCGTCGGCGAAGAAGGCCGTGCCGGGAACGTAGGCGACCCGGGCGGTGACGGCGCGGGGAAGCATCGCCTTGGCGTTGACGCCGCGCGGCAGGGTGAGCCAGACGTAGAAGCCGCCGGCCGGGACGTTCCAGTGGCAGCCCGCCGGCATCAGGTCCTCCAGCGCGCCGACCATGGCGTCGCGCCGGTCGCGATACATCTCGCGGAACTGCTTGATCTGTCCCTGCCAGTCGTGGCTGGTCAGATAGGAGGAGATGGCCATCTGGCTGAACTGCGGCGGGCACAGGGTGGCGCTCTCCTGCGCGAGCACCAGCTTCTCGCGTACGGCGTGCGGCGCCAGCGCCCAGCCCACCCGGAAGCCGGGCGCGAAGGTCTTGGAGAACGATCCTAGGTAGATGATGTTCTCGTTCGAGATCGAGCGCATCGCCGGCATCGGCTCACCGTCGAAGCCAAGAAGGCCGTAGGGGTTGTCCTCGAGGATGAGGATGTCCTCCTCGGCGCAGATCTCGACGATCTCGTGCCGCCGCTCGAGCGACATGGTCACGCCGGCCGGGTTGTGGAAGTTGGGGATCGTGTAGAGGAACTTGATCCGCTTGCCGGCGGCCCGCGTAGCCGCGATCGCGGCACGCAGCGCATCGGGCACCAGGCCGTCCGCATCCATTTCAGCATGCACAACGTCGCACTGATACGACTTGAAGACACCGAGGGCACCGACGTAGGAAGGCGCCTCACAGATGATGACGTCGCCCGGGTCGCAGAAGATCCGGGTGACCAGGTCGACCGCCTGTTGCGAGCCGACGGTGATCACGACGTCGTCGGGGTGGGCCTCGATGCCCTCGCGGCGCATCACGTCGGTGATCTGCTCGCGCAGCTCCGTCATCCCCTGACCGGAGCCGTATTGCATCGCGACGGTGCCGTGATCGCGCACTACGCCGTCGACGGCATCGGCGACGACATCGAGAGGAAGGCCCGAGATGTTCGGCATGCCCCCGGCGAGCGAGACCACCTCGGGGCGCGAGGCGACGGCGAAGAGCGCGCGGATCTCGGACTGGGTCATCCCTGCGGTGCGCGCGGCATAGCGATCGACGTAAGGGTCGAGGCGGTTGCTGCTGCGGTTCGCGGGGGTGGTGTCCATGATCGATCTAGCATGAAGGATGTCACACCCGGGTGCGCCACCGTTTCCAACTTCGGAGTGAGATGTCACGCAAGATCCTGCCCTTGACACTCGATCGCCTGGCGGCGACGTCCGCGCCGTGCCGTACCTGTCTGTTCTGGGAGCTCGACCCGGTCCGCCGCGGGCGCGTGCCCGCGGCCGATGCGGGGGCGACCAAGGAGGCGTGGTTGAGCGAGGTGCTGCGCGAATGGGGATCGTGCGGCCGAACCGCGGTCGTCGGCGACCGGGTGGTCGGATTCCTGATCTACGTCCCGCCCGCCTTCGCGCCGGGGGCGGAGTCATTCCCGACCGCGCCGGTCTCCTCCGATGCGGTGCTCCTCACCACGGCGTGGCTCGACCCGCAGTACGCCGGGGCAGGGCTGGGCCGCATGCTCGTCCAGGCGATGGCCGCGGACCTGATCCGGCGCGGTGGCATCAGGGCGGTGGAGGCCTTCGGTGACGTGGGGCCACTCAGCGCGATCAACGGCAGCCGCTGCGCCGCGCCAGCGGAGTTCCTGGCGCGGGTCGGCTTCAAGACCCACCGGGTGCATCCGACGGCACCGCGGCTGCGGATGGAGCTCAGCAGCGCCGTGACCTGGCGCGACGAGGTGGAGGCAGCGTTGGAGAGGCTGCTCGGCGTCGTACGTCCGCGTCATCACCCGCACCCCACACCGGCGCCCCGCGAGGGAGACCGTTGAGTGGTCAGAAATGGCGGGTCGAGTGGTCAGAAATGGCAGATGGCCCGCACCGAAGTGCGAGCCATCTGAACACTCGAGACGCCGAAAGTGACGTCTCGATGCGCCGAAAGTGACGTCTCGACTCAGCCGAGGAAGGGCTGGAGCTCTGCGAGCAGAGCGGCCTTCGGCTTGGCGCCGACGATCGACTTCACGACCTCGCCGCCCTGGTAGACGTTGAGCGTCGGGATGCCGGTCACTCGGTAGTTGGAGGGGGTGACCGGGTTCTCGTCGACGTTCATCTTCACGAACGTGATCTTGTCACCGTGCTCGCCGGCGATCTCGTCGAGGATCGGCGAGACCTGGCGGCACGGGCCGCACCACTCGGCCCAGAAGTCGACCAGGACCGGCTTGTCGGACTTGAGGACCGTCGCGTCGAACTCGGCGTCGGTCACGGCGGAGATGTTGTCAGCCATGCGGCTCACCCTTCGTTGAGAT
>Ga0164242_10006322_pt1 | contig 13062 bp, 12 predicted proteins | sample OricomgcompostMG_FD_108783 | JGI IMG/M metagenome (GOLD analysis project Ga0164242, IMG submission 108783) | Miracle-Growth compost microbial communities from Emeryville, California, USA - Original compost - Miracle growth compost (MG) ... | reverse complement strand
TTCGACAAGGTCGCGGTGCACGGACAGGCTCTGCTCGAGGAGCGGCTCGTAGCCATCGACGTAGCTGGCGCGGCTCAATCCGCCTTGGAGCAGCGCGATGACGCTCTGATGCATCCCGTCGAGGACCCTGACCCGCGCGGCGGACACGATGACGCGATGGAGATGGAGAAGGCCCTCGAGATAGGACCGCGCCTCGTCGGCGCGCTCCAGCCGGCTCAAGGCCTCAACCATCGCATCGACATCGCGATCGTCCGCGCGTTCGAACGCGACAGCGGTCAATGAATCCTCGAGGTGGAGTCGCGCCTCGAAGAGATCGAGCGGATGAGTCCCGGAGTCGTAGAACCAGAGGTCCATTCCGCCGAGCCGAACCTGGGGCGGCAGACTGGCGACGAAGATCCCGCCACCAGCGCCCGGGCGGGCGCCGACCAGTCCGCGGTCGCGGAGGATGCGCAGTGTCTCGTTCATGATCGTCGGACTGATCCCGAAGCGCTGCATGAATTCGGAGCGACGGCCAAGGTGCGCTCCAACAGGTAGCCGTGCCTCGAGGATCTCGTCCTCGACGTGCGCGGCCACCAACTGAGCCCGCGACTGGCGTTCACCGGTTTGGCGTCGTGCCACACGCTCCTCCAGCGGTCGGCTACTGGGTTGGTCCTCGTGCATCACGATAGTCGCCTTCTGCCTCGAACCGGTCGATTGACGCGAATTATGTGTACATGATCGAGCGCCAGGGCCGCACGCGGAGTCGAGTGCGAGCAGCACGATGTTGTTAGCGCGCGTCGCATCGCGCCTTCCGCTACCCCGCTCTCCATCGGGCGCTCAGCGGGCGGCGTTACTTTGGTCAGACCCTTGAATCGTGCATCCACAATGACGTAACGTCCGTCACATCGCAATCACTGCGCGGCGGCAGGAGGACTCGATGGTGCAGTCGTTGGCTGATCGCATCGAAGCGATCGGAGCGGGGCGGGTCGATGTGCACACCCACGCCATCGATCCCCGACTGGCGGATCTGCTCGCCGGCTATCCGGGCAGTTTCCCCAGCATCCGACGCAGCGGTGCCGACCGTGCCGAGGTCCTCTTCGGCGGCGCCGTCTACCGGGAGATCGACGAGCGGTGCTGGTCGGCCGAGGCGCGGCTGCGTGACATGGATGCCGAGGGCGTCGCCGTGCAAGTCGTGTCGCCCATGCCCGGCACCCTCTGTCACGACCAGCCGGCGGAGGGCGCGCGCGTGCTCGCGACCCTGCAGAACGACTTTCTCGCGGACCTCATCGACGCAGCACCTGAGCGCTTTCTCGGGTTCGGCTGCGTACCGCTGCAGGATCCGGCCACCGCGGTCGAGGAGCTGCGCCGCTGCATTGAGGACCTGGGATTCGTCGGCGTGGAGATCGGAACCCGCGTCGGCGACGACGAACTCGCCAACCCGCGATTCGCGCCGTTTTTCGCGGCCGCTGCGGAGCTCGGCGCCGTCGTCTTCATGCACCCTATAGACCGCACACTCGATCCCCGGTTGGCGGCCTTGGGGATCGGTTTCGGCGTCGGCATGCCGACCGAGACGGCGACTGCCGCGGCGGGTCTCCTGGTTGACGGCCTGCCCGCTCGCCTTCCCGGGTTGAGGCTGCTACTCGCGCATGGGGGTGGCTCACTGCCGTCCGTCCTCGCGCGCGTCAGCTTCGGCCAGCAAGTCGTCGGCGGGGTCACTGACCCCGCAGAGCTCGCCACCTCCCGCGCGCCAGCGCTCTGGTGCGACTCCCTGACGTACGACGTCGACTCACTGGTCCTGGCGGCGCACCGATTCACCAGCGACCACGTCGTGCTCGGCACCGACTATCCGTTCACCGCGCGAGAGGTACCTGCCGGGGCCGTGCTCGACGAGGCGGCTGCTCGGCTGCCGGTCGAGCGCATCGGCCGTGACAACGCGTTCGAGCTTCTGGCCGGCATATCGCACACGGTGCCCGTGCGGACCCACTGACGATCACGAGAGGAAGGAGATCCATGTGGCTGAGTTCCTCGGGATCGGAATGACCCACTACCCGCTGCTGGCGGGCACCGACCAGCACATGGCGGGCTTGCTCCGGTGGACGCTCACGGATCCGGACATCCCGGCTGAGGAGAAGGATCCGGCGAACTGGCCGGAGCGCATGCGGGCCGACTGGGCCGCCGACGGCGGAACCGCAGCAGCGGCTCAGCATCGCAAGGTGCTCGTAGAAGACCTCGCCCATTGCCGACAGGCGCTGGACGAGTTCAACCCGGACCTGGTGGTGGTCTGGGGCGACGACCAGTATGAGAACTTCCGAGAAGAGGTCGTGCCGCCGTTCTGCGTCCTGGCGTACGGCGATCTCGAGGTGCCCGCCTTCGAGGTCATGAACGAGCGGGGGAGCCCCAACGCGTGGGGCAAGCCCGATGACACCACGATCACCCTCCACGGTGATGTATCACAGTCGCGCGCCCTCACCGATGCTCTGATCTCCGGCGGCTTCGACATGGCGTACTCCTACAAGAAGCGCGCAGGGGCCCACTTCCCGCACGCCATCCTGAACACCCAGCTGTTCCTGGACTACGACCACGCCGGCGCCGAGCTGCCGTACAAGCTCGTTCCCATCACCGTGAACTGCTACGGCCAGCACGCGATCGCCCGCAAGGGCGGGCTGGCCCGGTTCGCCGACATCGAGACGGAGAGTCTCGATCCGATCGGACCCACGCCGAAGCGGTGCATGGAGCTGGGCGCGGCGGTCGTCCGTGCCTTCGCCCAGACCGATCAGAAGGTCGCGCTGATCGCCTCGTCGAGCTGGTCGCACGCATTCCTCTGCGATCGTCTTTGGCACATCCGTCCCGACACGGCGGCGGACGAACGCCTCTATGCCGCGCTCGTCGCCGATGACTTCGACACGTGGCGCGCGGTCACCGGCGCCGAGATCGTGGATGCCGGTCAACACGAGATGCTCAACTGGCACTGCCTGCTCGGCGCGGTTGAGGAAGCGGATCTCCGCCGGCAGTGGTCGGCGTTCGTGCCCACTGACGTCTTCAACTCCAACAAGTGCTTCGCCATCTACCAAGGAGCCGCCTGATGACCACAGTCTCGGAGACCACTGACACCGCTGGGACGGTCGAAAGTGCCCAGATCGAAGCCGGCGACTTCATCGTCGCCGGTGGCATCAGAACCCACTACCACGACGTTGGCAGCGGAGACCCCGTACTGCTCCTCCACGGTTCCGGCCCCGGCGTCTCCGCGTGGGCCAACTGGCAGCACACGATCCCCGCCCTGAGCGCCAGCGCGCGCGTCGTCGCGCTCGACATCGTCGGCTACGGCCACACTGAGCGTCCGGACGACGTCCACTACTCGCTGCGAACGTGGACGGACCACGTCTGGGGGTTCTTGGACGCCCTCGGCCTGGACAAGGTCTCCGTCATCGGCAACTCCCTCGGCGGTCGCATCGCTCTCCAGATGGCTGAGGACGACCAGTCCCGCCTCGACAGGCTGGTGCTGATGGGCTCTCCCGGCGTCGGGATGAGCGTCACCGAGGGCCTCAAGGCTCTGCGCGCCTACGAACCCTCGGTCGACAATATGCGAGCACTGCTCACCGGCTACTTCGCCGTCGATACGTCGATCATCACCGATGACCTCGTGCGGATCCGGTACGAGGCGAGTGCCGCGCCAGGGGCGCACGAGGCCTACCACCTGATGTTCTTCGACCCTCGCCATGCCGGCAACGATCTCGGGATCACCGAGGAGCAGGTCCGCGCCGTGACCGCGCAGACCCTGCTCGTCCACGGGCGAGAGGACAAGGTCGTGCCCCCCGAGGTGTCCTGGACGATGTCCCGGCTCCTCCCTGACGCCGATCTCCACGTCTTCGCTCATTGTGGCCACTGGACCCAGATCGAGCGCGCCGACGAGTTCAACACGCTCGTCGACCAGTTCCTGCACCACGAGAAGGGCGCCGCGCGATGACACTCACCGAGAGTCGCCCGACGACGACCGGCTCACAGTTGGTGGTCGAGGACCCAGACCTGCACGCCTTCCGCGTCCACCGCAGCACGATGACCGCACCCGAGATCTTCGACGAGGAGCTACGAAGCGTCTTCGCACACTCCTGGCTCTACGTAGGCCACGAGTCCGAGATCCCGAACCCCGGCGACTACGTTCGTCGCCCCGTCGGCGGCCGCCCGCTGTTCATGGTGCGCGGCGCCAAGAGCGGCCAGGTCCACGTCTTCCACAACACCTGCACCCATCGCGGTGCGGTGGTGTGTCGACGCGACGCCGGCAACAGCAAGGTCTTCCAGTGCTTCTACCACGCCTGGACCTTCGACAGCGAGGGTTCCCTCGTCGGCGTACCGGGCGATGACGCCTACGTCGACAACATCGACAAGTCGGCGCTCGGACTGGCATCCGTCGCACGGATGGAGAGCTACCGCGGCTTCGTGTTCGCCAGCTTCGACCCGGACATCGTCGACCTGACGACCTACCTCGCCGGAGCCCGCGAATACCTCGACCTGGTCATCGATGGCGCCGACGGGCAGCTGCAGATCATCAAGGGGACCCAGGAATACGGCATGCAGGCCAACTGGAAGCTGCTGGTCGAGAACAGCATCGACGGCTACCACGCCTCCTCCACTCACGACACCTACTTCAAGTACCTCCTCTCACTCGGCACCGACCTCAGCGTCGGCGTGAGCGGCGTGACGAAGGACCTCGGCAACGGCCACGCCGTCCTCGAGTACAAGGCGCCGTGGGGACGCCCCGTCGCCAAGTGGGAGCCGCTCTTCGGCGACGCGGCGAAGCCCGAGATCGAGGCACTGCGCGCCGAGCTCGTCGAGAAGTACGGCGAGGAGCGGGCCGCGCGGATGGCCGACTACAACCGCAACATGCTGATCTACCCCAACCTGGTGATCAACGACATCATGGCGGTCACCGTCCGGACCTTCATGCCGACAGGGCCGGCAGGCACCGCGATCACTGCCTGGGAGGCGGTTCCCGCCGACGAGCTGCCCGAGGTGCGCCAGCGCCGGCTGGACAGCTTCCTCACGTTCCTCGGCCCCGGGGGGTTCGCGACCCCGGACGACATCGAGGCGCTCGAGTCCTGCCAGCAGGGATTCGCCAGTGGCGGGGTCGAGTGGAACGACATCTCGCGAGGCATGGGGCGTGCTCCCCAGGCGACCGACGAAGAGCAGATGCGGGCGTTCTGGCGACGTTGGCGCGACCAGATGGGCGGTGCACGATGACCCTTCTCGCCGGCGAGATGGCCACCGTCACCCGCGCCGAGGTCGAGGACTTCCTCTACCACGAGGCTGAGCTCCTCGACGAGTGGCGGCTCGACGAGTGGCTGGAGCTTTACACCGACGACGCGAGATATGTCATCCCGGCGACCGACGATCCCGCGGGCAATCCTGGCCAGGACCTCGTCCTTATCGACGACGACCGGCTGCGGATGATGGCGCGAGTTGAGCGGCTCAACAGCCGCAAGGCGCACCGTGAGTATCCGCACTCCAACGTGTGCCACCAGGTGACCAATGTGAGGCTCGGTGTCGCTGACGGCGGCGAGCTGCCGGTGCGCGCGAACTTCACCGTGTGGAGGTTCCGCGGGGGGCGGGAGACCAGCTACGTCGGCAAGTACTACTACACGCTCGTCCGCAATGAGGTAGGGCTGCGGATCCGCTCCAAGCGTGTGGTGTTGGACCTCACCGCGCTGCGCCCAGCCAGCGACGTGGCGATCATCCTGTGAACGCCGAGATTCCCTTGGAGGGTCGCGTCGCCGTCGTCACCGGCGGCGCGACCGGCATCGGGCTGCAGATCGTCCGTCGACTTCTCGCCGACGGAGCCCGAGTCGTCCTCGCCGGGCTGACCGAAGTGGACGTGAAATGCGCCGTCGAGGGCCTTGCTGAGGAGCAGCCCTCACTCAGGTCGGGGCGGTGGGCGTCGTATGCCGGAGATCTGGCTGTCGCGGGGGCCGCCGAGGAGCTGCTGACCGCTGCGGTCGACGCCTTCGGCGGCGTCGACATCCTGGTCAACAACGCAGGCGGCGGGGTGATCGCACCCACCCTCGAGCACACCGAGAAGACCCTGCAGGCGACGATCAACAACAACCTGTGGACCATGCTGCGAACCACACTCGCCTTCCTGCCGCACTTCGTCGGGCGTGGCCACGGCCGGATCATCAGTATCGGCGCCGAATCGGTCCGCAACGGGTTGACGGATCACGCGATCTATAACTCGGCCAAGGGTGGCGTCCACGGGCTGACCACCGGTCTTGCACGAGAGTTCGCAGCCCAGGGGATCACGGTCAACGTGGTCGCGCCGTCGTACGTCCGCACCGATGAGCTGGATGCCAAGCTCGCCGCAGGAACCGTCCCGCCGCGCTTCCCCGTCGTCTTGAAGGATGCGGTCGACCTCATCCCCATGGGGCGCGCCGCGGAGACCGACGAGGTCGCCGCCGCGGTGGCCTTCCTCGCGCGCGAGGACTCCGGCTTCATCACCGGACAGATCCTCAGTGTCAACGGCGGAAGCAGCATGAGCTGAGCCGGCCGTCTGCCCCTGACAACCAACGCGATCTTGAGGAGACACCGTGACCGCCATCCCCGCCACCCCCGTCGCCCCCGGCTACCGGGCGGCCCGCGATCAGCTGCTGTCGCTCTACGGTCACTACGAGCAGGCGGTCGCCGACTTCGCCTGGCCGCAGATGGAAGAGACGTTCAACTGGGCCGTCGACTGGTTCGATGCCATCGCCGAGGGCAACGACAGGCCCGCCCTCATCATCGTCGAGGAGGACGGTACGACGACCTCCCGCTCCTTCGCGGAGATGTCGCAGGCCTCGGACCAGGTGGCGGCGTGGCTCGCGGAACGCGGCGTCACCAAGGGCGACGCCGCAGTGCTCATGCTGGGCAACCAGGTCGAGCTGTGGGAGTCGATGCTGGCGATCATCAAGCTCGGAGCTGTCATCGTCCCGACGACGGCGGCCGTCGGCCCTGCTGAGCTCGTCGATCGCATTGCCCGGGTCCAGGCCAAGGTGGTGGTGTGCAACCCGCAGGACGCGGCCAAGTTCGACGAGGTTCCAGGCGGCTACGACCGCGTCAGCGTCGGGTCACTCGATGGCTGGGCCGACATGCGGGAGGCCTATGACCTCCCCCATCGCAGGATCGCCCATCCCGGCACCGCGCCCGCCGATCGGCTCCTTCTCTACTTCACCTCCGGGACCACCTCGAAGCCGAAGCTCGTCGAGCACACGCAGGTGTCCTACCCGGTGGGTCACCTGACCACGATGTACTGGATCGGCCTGCGGCCCGGCGACGTCCACCTCAACATCTCCTCGCCCGGATGGGCCAAGCACGCCTGGTCGTGCTTCTTCGCACCGTGGATCGCCGAGGCGACGATCTTCATCTACAACTACGGCCGCTTCGACGCCGCCGCGCTCCTCTCACAGCTGAACGACAAGGCGGTCACCAGCTTCTGTGCGCCGCCCACGGTCTGGCGCATGCTCATCAACGCCGACCTCAGCTCGCGTCCACCTGCCCTGCGTGAGGCCGTCAGCGCGGGGGAGCCGCTCAACCCCGAGGTGATCCGACAGGTCGAGACGGCGTGGGGACTGACGATCCGCGACGGATTCGGACAGACCGAGACCAGCGTCCAGATCGCCAACACACCGGGCGCAGAGGTCAAGAGCGGCTCGATGGGGCGACCGCTGCCAGGTGTGCCGACAGTCCTCGTCGACCCCGTGACCGGCCGGGTGGTCCGCGGCGTCGGCGAGGGCGAGATCTGTCTCGATCTCGCACAGCATCCGGTCGGGTTGATGACCGGCTACCTCGGCGACGCAGAGCGTCACGCCGAGGCGATGTCCGGCGGCCTCTACCACACCGGAGACGACGCGGCACGAGACGAGGACGGGTATCTGACCTACATCGGCCGCACCGACGACGTCTTCAAGGCCTCCGACTACAAGATCAGCCCGTTCGAGCTCGAGTCGATCCTGATCGAGCATCCGGCGGTCGCCGAGGCAGCCGTCGTCCCCGCACCCGACGAGGTCCGACTCGCGGTGCCCAAGGCGTACGTCTCACTCGCTCCCGGCTACGAGCCGACGAAGCAGACGGCGTTCGACATCCTCAAGTACGCCCGCGAGCACCTCGCGCCCTACCAACGAGTGCGCCGGCTCGAGTTCTTCGAGCTCCCCAAGACCATCTCCGGGAAGATCCGTCGCGTCGAGCTGCGCGGACGCGAGCGTGCGGCCGCTGACAACGAGAACCCCAACACCGCCGAATGGCGTGACGACGACTTCCCGGACCTGAAGTCCTGAAGAAACCCCGCCCGACCCGAGCCCGAGGAGGCCCTGATGGCCTACGTCGTGACCGAGCCCTGCCAAGGCAGCAAAGACCACTCCTGCATCGACGTCTGCCCCGTCGACTGCATCCAGCCGATGGACGAGGATGACTTCGCCGAGGCCGCCCAGGTCTACATCGACCCCGCCACGTGCATCGACTGCGGCGCCTGCGTGACCCAGTGCCCGGTCAATGCGATCTACCCCGAGAAGGATGTCCCGGACGAGTGGCAGAGCTACATCGCCATCAACGTGGACTACTTCGCCCATGCCTGACCGCACGAACGAGCGCGGACCCGACCCAGAGCTCAAGCCTGCACGAGTAGCCGTCATCGGGGCCGGCCCGTCGGGCTTCTTCACCGCCGGAGCTCTGCTGGGCCTGCGAGACCTGGACGTGTCGGTGGACCTCTTCGACAGACTGCCGACGCCGTGGGGACTCGTACGTTCCGGGGTCGCGCCGGACCACCCCAAGATCAAGTCCGTGTCGGCGGTCTTCGAGAAGACCGCCGCTCACGAGCGGTTCCGATTCTTCGGGAATGTCGATATCGGGCGGGACATGACGAGAGACGAACTGCTCGCGCGCTATGACGCCGTGGTCTACGCCACCGGCGCGCAGACCGACAAGACACTGGGCGTCCCCGGGGAGGAGCTGCCCGGCACGATGGCGGCGAGTGCCTTCGTGGGGTGGTACAACGGCCACCCGGACCACCATGCGCTCCACGTCGACCTGTCGTCCGAGCGCGCGGTCATCGTCGGCAACGGCAACGTCGCCCTCGACATCGCCCGAATCCTGGTGACCCCGCCGGATCGGCTCGCCAACACCGACATCGCCGACCGGGCCCTCCACGCCCTTGCCACGAGTCGGGTCCGTGAGGTCGTCGTGGTCGGGCGACGCGGACCAGCCCAAGGAACCTTCACGACTCCCGAGCTGGAGGAGTTGGCGGCCCTGACTGGAGCGAAGGTGCTCATCGACCCAGAACCGACCGTCGCGGAGGCGTTGGCCGAGCTGCCCGATGACGCCGAGCCGCGGGTGCGTCGCAACCTTGAAGTTCTCCAGGGTTACGTCTCTTCGACCCCCGACGGGGAGGACGACCCGCACCAGCGCCGGCTGGTGCTTCGCTTCCTCTCCTCGCCGGTCGAGCTCCAAGGCAGCGTCCGGGTCGAGCGGGTCGTCCTCGGTGCCAACGAGCTCATCGACGATGCGGGTGCCGTCCGGGCGGTCGACACCGGACGGCGAGCTATCGTCGAGGCAGGGTTGGTCGTGACTGCCGTGGGCTATACCGCGACCCCGGTCGACCGCTTGCCCATCGGACACGACGGCAGCGTCCCCAACCAGGAGGGACGGGTGAGCGGCCACGAGCGGGAGTACGTCGTCGGCTGGGCGAAGCGCGGCCCGAGCGGAGTCATCGGCATGAACAAGAAGTGCGCCGTCGACACGGTGAGGGCTGTCGCCGACGACCTCCGTCTCGGCGCTCGGATCGAGGCCGGTGATGACGTGGAGAGCTGGCTCCGAGCCCGTCAGCCCGATCTGGTGACCGGTGTCGGGTGGGCAGCCATCGACGCGTCCGAGCGCGACGCGGGCAGCGCCTCCGGGCGCCCCCGGGTGAAGCACTGCACGTACGACGCATTGCTTGCCGCAGCCAGCGCAACCTGAGCGTGAGAGGACAACCAGGCCAGGAGGGTCCCGGCTCTGGAGACGTCACCAGTTCTGGTCCGTCCTTTTCTTGAAGGAGGCCGTGCCCGTGCGACACGATTCTCTGGTGGCCCAGGATCTCTCTCTCGGCATCGCTGTCAACGACGAGCTGCTCACCGCCGACCCGCGCGCACGCCGAGCGATCCTCGACCACATGGGCGACGTCGGGCTCGATCACCTCACGGTCGGCGACCACATCAGTTTCCACGGCGGGACCGGCTTCGACGGATTCGTGGCGGCGACGACGGCGCTGGCCTCTCATGACACGCTCTCCGTCCTGATCGGGGTCTATCTGGCCGGGCTCCGGCACCCGCTCGCAACGGCCCGGTCCCTCTCCACCCTCAGCCAAGTCGCCCCTGGCAGGCTCATCCTCGGCGTCGGTGTGGCGGGAGAGGACCGCCGTGAGGTCAGCAACATGGGCATCGATCCGGCTACCCGTGGAAAGCGCATGGACGAGACCCTCGGCCTGCTGCGTCGCCTGGCGACCGGGGAGAGCATCGACCACCGCGGCCGGTTCTTCGAGCTGGAACGCGCCAGGATCCTGCCCGCACCCGATCCCACGGTCCCGATCGTCATCGGAGGTGCAGGCGACGTCGCCGTACGTCGGACCGTCGCGTATGGCGATGGCTGGCTCGGGATGTGGTGCTCGGCGCGGCGCTACGCCGCCACGCATCAGCAGATCCTCGAGGGTTGCGAAGCGAGTGGACGAGCAGGGCCCACCTTCGCGGGCCTCAACGTCTGGGTCGGGTTCGGCAGCGATCCGACCGGTGCGCGCGCAACCTTGGGCGAGCAGATGTCGAGGCTCTACAACCTCCCACCCGAGAAGTTTGAGCACATCAGCGCTGCCGGACGGCCCGAAGACGTCGCCGAGTTCTTGGCGCCCTATGTCGAGGCCGGAGCGCGGACGCTCACCCTGATCCCTGTCGCTGAGACGGTGCACGACGGCATCGAGGGGGCCGCGCAGGTGCGCCAGATGCTCCGAGCGGCCGTCCCGGGCACGACGTGAGGGCCGTCGTCCAGGAGGCGTATGGCGAGCCAGACGTCCTCCAGATCGCCGAGGTGCCCGACCCTGCCGCCGCGAAGGGCTGGTCCGTTGTCCGGCTCGCCGCCGCCGCGCTCAATTGGCACGACGTGCTCGTCCGCCAGGGACTCTACGGGTCGCGGTTGCCGCACGTGCCTGGAGCCGACGGCGCCGGGGTCGATGTCGCCACCGGCGAGGAGGTGATCATCGTCCCCTCCCTGTGGTGGGGAGAGGACGAGTCCGCGCCGGGTCCCGGGTGGGAGATACTCGGCGACCACCATCGGGGAACGTATGCCGAGCTTGTCGCGGTCCCGACCGAATGTGTCCTCCCGAGGCCGAGGGGGCTCAGCTGGTCACAGGCCGCAGCCCTGCCGCTCGTGGGCGTGACGACCTACCGTGCCCTCTTCTCCCGGGGCAGGCTCCGCGCGGGCGAGTCTGTCCTGATCCTGGGGGCCGGTGGCGGCGTTGCCACGATGGCGGTCTCGCTCGCAGCAGCGATCGGTGCGACGGTGCACGTGACGTCCTCGTCGACGGAGAAGATCGACAAGGCGATCGAGTTGGGCGCTGCCGGCGGGGTCCTTTACACGCACGCGGAGTGGCCGGAGGCGGCGCGCGACCTGATCGGGGGCCGTGGGTTCGACCTCGTGCTCGACTCCGTCGGCACCTGGACGGACTCGCTCCGGACACTACGACCGGGCGGACGGCTCGTCGTGCTCGGAGCGTCTCGCAGCGAGGAGGCGCACCTGTCGCTGCGCCCCTTCTACTTCGGGCAGTACGACCTCCTCGGCACCACGATGGGAAGCCTCCGCGACTTCGCCGGGCTGCTGGACCTCCTGCAACACCACCGCGTCCCACCGCCCGCGATCGACCGGTCGTTCCCGCTCGACGAGGCGGCCGCCGCTCACCGCCATCTGCAGGGCGGCGGGGGCTTCGGAAAGATCATCCTCGAGATTTGACCCCTGCCAACGAAGGAGTGCCCATGCCGGTCCGCTACGACGTCGACGATCACGGCGTCGCGTACGTCGTCCTCGATTCACCCGAGACGCGCAACGCGCTGAGTGACGACCTTCTCGATGAGCTCCTCGCCGCGGTCGAACGAGCGGGAACCGACCCCGAGATCCGGGTGGTCGTCCTCGCGTCCTCCCACGACCGGGTCTTCTCCGCCGGTGGCGATCTCAAGGCGTTCGCTTCCGACACCCCGACGATCACGAAGTACTCCGGACTCGATCGGTTCCCGCGGCTCTATTCCGCCCTGGGCGGGCTCGGCAAACCCGTGATCTGCGCAGCGTCCGGCGACGTACTCGCCGGCGCGTTCGGCCTCGCCCTTGCCTGCGATCTAGTGATCGCGAAGGAGGGGGTGCGGTTCGGCTGTCCCGAGATCAACGTCGGGGTCTTCCCGTTCATGATCTCCGCGCTCATCTATCGCAACGTGCCTCGGATGCGTGCCAACCAGTTGATGATGCTCGGCGAGCCGATCACCGCCGAGGAGGCGCTGCGGATGGACATCGTCAATGCGGTCGTCCCCGCCGATGAGTACGACGACACCGTGCGCAGCTGGGCCCACAGGCTGGCCGCGAAGTCGCCGCTGTTGATGCAGCTCGGCAAGAACGCCATCAACGCCACCCGCGATTCCAGCCTGCCCGAGGCCCTCGCGGCGCTGCAGTCGCAACTGGCACTCGCCTTCACCACCGAGGACATTCTCGAGGGCGTGGCCGCGTTCCGGGAGAGGCGATCCCCGGTCTGGAAGCGCCGCTGACGCACCGGGCCGACCTCATCGACTGGTTCGACCGCGCTGTCCTGACTGCGAATGTCGCGGCGGCCCCTGCACCGAGGACCCCATGGTTCGGACCTGCTCACGATGCCCGTCTCCGGGCGGCCCGCAGCGGCGGCGGGTGGGCCCCCGGCCTCCCGCCGCCGCACCTCCTAGGTGTACCCGGCCATCAGGTTGGTAGCAGCCGGCTGACCGGGGGTCGTCCTCCGAGTGCGCTGTGGCGGCGTTCAGTGTTGTAGTGCGCGAGCCAGGGTGCAAGGGCGGCGGCTCGTTGGTCGTT
>Ga0164242_10006321_pt1 | contig 13063 bp, 10 predicted proteins | sample OricomgcompostMG_FD_108783 | JGI IMG/M metagenome (GOLD analysis project Ga0164242, IMG submission 108783) | Miracle-Growth compost microbial communities from Emeryville, California, USA - Original compost - Miracle growth compost (MG) ... | reverse complement strand
TGGGTCGAGACACTGCATCACATGCTGGATCGTGGAAGCGTTCAGCGGAATGTAGTTGGGGTAGCTCCACATGAAGCTGACCTGTTTGGGGTCCATGCAAATCTGCGGCTGGTCGCCGGCCATCAAGACCCCTTTCCCCTCCGCGCCCGTCGGCCAGTGGAGGACCTGATAACCCTCGAAATGGCCGCCGGTGCGGACCAGGGGGAGGCCGTCGAGCAGGGTCTGCGATTCCCCGCTCCAGAACTTCACGCAAGGGTCGGGCCGCATCACCCAGGGGCGCTCGGCCTCGTGGATGTGGATGGGCGCGTTGCCAAAGGCCCGGCTCCATTCGACCATCGACGTGTAATAGTGCGGGTGGGAGATGGCGATCTCGGCGATTCCGCCCAGGTCGCGGATCTGGGAAATCGTCGCGTCGTCGATCAGGCCGACGCAGTCCCACAGGAGGTTCCCCTTCGGCGTCTTGATCAAGAACGCGCGCTGGCCGATCCCAAATTTTGGAGAGGTGTTGATTGAGTAGAGATGTTCTTCTTCCTTCTTGATTGTGTTTTTATGCGTGGAACGAAGCTGGTCGAGCGTGGTCCACTGCTGGCCGTCGGGATTGACGTACTGGCGCTCGTCCTCGCAGATCGGGCAGTGTTCGGGCGGTTGCGAGGACTCGGCGAATTGGGTGCCGCAGGTGACGCACAGGTACGCGGCCTTTTCCGCCGCCGCTTCTGTCGAATTCAGTGACGACAGCGTGGCGAGCGCGGCCGCGGCGATCGAGGTTTCACGCATGAATGACCTTCGTGACGTGTTCGGTCCCATCGTTGTCCATCCTTCGGTTGTCGTTGTCCGTTGGCGGTCCCTCACGGAAATCAACCGGCCTCACCAGAAAACGGGGACAGGCACCTCGAAGACTCGGAGCCAGTCCCCGTTTTCTGGTGAGGCCCTCTCTCTCAGGGAACCGCGCCCGCTCGCCGATTTCAAGGGAAATCAACCTTGCCCGGACGACAATCACGTTACGGAGAGACGTCCCGGATTTCCTGCTGTTTGCGTGAGTTCCGGCGGGGAAGCCTGGGAATGCGGACGCGGATGCTCGGGGCCTGGGATTTCAGTTCGCTGACCCGGCCGCGAAAGACGGAGAGGACGTCGCTGCGGGAGATCATGCCGACGACCTTTCCAGGCTCCTCCCGGGCCACCACCGGAAGCCGGCCGACGCCGTGGTTGAGCATGTGGTCGGCCGCTTGACGCACCGTGCAGTCGTCGTAAACATACGTCAGTCGCTTCTGAATCAACTCGCCCACCTTCCGCGCTTCCTCAACACTCGGGTCCAGCAGGTTTCGCCGCGTGACGACGCCGATGAGCCGCTCGCTCTCGTCAAAGACCGGGAAACCTTGGTGCGAGGTTCCCGACGCGCCGGAAATCAACCACTGCCGGACCGCGCGGAGGTCTTGCGCCGAGCGCAGGGAGACGACCGCCCGAGTCGCCACGTCGCGGACGAGCATCTGGTCCAGGGCGTCGGCGACGTATTCTTCGGGAGCGCGGATGCCGCGTCGGGCGATTTTCTCGGTCATGATCGAGTTGCGCATCATGAGGCTCGAAACCATGTAGGCCGAGGCGCAGCCTCCCAACAGCGGCAAGAGGCCGACGGGTTGAAGCGTCGTCTCGAAGGCGAAGACCGCCGAGGCCAGCATGGCCCGGGACGCCCCCGAGAAGATCGCCGCCATCCCCACCAGGGCCGCGATCCGCACGTCGATCCCCGCGCCCGGCATGAGCGCGGCCAGACCGGCCCCGACGACCGCCCCCAGTCCCCCGCCGATGGTGAACAGCGGGGCCAACGTTCCTCCCGACGTGCCGCTGCCCAGCGAGATCGACCACGACAGGAACTTCATCCCGCACAGGAAGACAATCGCCGAAACGGAGAGATCGTTGGAGAGAATGGCGGTGATGTTGTAATAGCCGACGCCAAGCGTGTCCGGCGCGACGTATCCAATCAGCCCGACGGGAATCGCCCCGATCGCCGGCCACCACATCCAGTGAATCGGCAGCCGCTCAAAAGCGTCCTCGATGCCATAAACGATCCGCGTGACGACGACGGCGGCCACGCCCATGAACAGCCCCAGCGCGATGTAAAGCGCCAGGGCGACTCCGGTCGGCTGCGCCAGGTCGGGCATCGCGAAGACCGGGGCCATTCCCTCGAAGAGCATCCGAATGCCGGTGGCCGTCGAGGCGGCCAACGCCACGGGGATGATCGAGCGCGGGCGGTACTCGAACAATAACAGCTCGATGGCCAGGAGGACCGCGGAGACAGGGCTGCCGAACGTCGCCGCCATGCCCGCCGCCGCGCCTGCGGCGAGCAAGGTCTTGCGCTCCGCGGCCGTCATGTGGATGATCTGCCCCAGGAACGAGCCAAGCGCCCCGCCGGTGGCGATGATCGGCCCCTCGGCCCCGAACGGCCCGCCGGTGCCGATGGAAATGGCCGACGAAATTGGTTTGAGAAAGGTCAACCGCGCGGGAATCCGGCTCTCGTTGGTGAGGACCTGCTCCATCGCCTCGGGAATTCCGTGGCCGCGAATCGCCTTCGACCCGTAGCGCGCCATGATCCCCACGAGCAGCGCCCCGGCGACCGGAATGACCACGACGAACACTCCCAGGTGCCCCACCGCGCCCGCCGGGGCCACATGTTCCGTGGAGAGTCGGCCGTAGAAGGAAAGGTTCGTCACGAGGGCGATCAGCGCCATCAATCCTTGCGCGATGAACGCGGCGGCCAGGCCGAGCAGGATCGCCAGCGTGCTGATTTGAAGCACGCGCCGGTCGATCGGCGTGCGCTGCGGCGGGATATGCCCGGCCTCGGCCACGGAGTCCAGCGAAGGGGAAAGGGTCAAACCGTCAACCGTCGCGGAATGCGTCTGCGGATGTTCATTCATATTGGGATGTTTGGACTTCGCCGGACCCGGCCCGCCGCTCCTGGGAGTGCCCGTCCCCTTTTTCATTTGGGGCACTCAATCGGGTGAATATTCAACATTCGCCGAGGAAACGAATCGTCGCCGAACTTCCGGCCACCCTACGATGATAGAAAATCCTCCGCCATTTGACTACGGCGGCGGGAACCGATCAGGAGGATCGCAAGGTCCGGTTGTGACTCGCTCTCACGGAGAACCGTGGGAACGAGATGAAGGTTTCCCCCTCATGCCTTCCGAAAGCCGTCTTGGGCACCGCCACGCCCGCCGCGTCATAAGCCTGGAGTTTGAAATTCATGTATCGATTGGCCGCCGTTGGCAGGAACCCGTGGCGATACGAGCTTGGATTCCGCGCCTGGACCCGGATCGGGAAGGGGCTGAAATCCTTTGAAATCGTTCCGCCCCCTTTCCAGCCCACTTTTCGACCCTACGAAGCAGCCCATCCCGGGCTGAAACAAATATTCTCAGCGGGACGATTAGAGCGATTTCCACTTGCGTGTGCCGGTGCGACGGAAAAGGGGACTGGCACCTCGAAGACTCGGAGCCAGTCCCCTTTTCCGCCACACCGGCACGGTGAAAAGAAAATTGCGCTAGCACCTCGTCCTTGCGGTTCAGGACGTGGTTTCGCACAATGGCACCATGATCGACCGGCCACGCTCGCTGTGACGCAACCACGGCGGCAACCTCTGGAGGACAATTCTCATGTCCATCCCCCACGCCTACCCAGGGACGCCCGTCAACCTCTGTCCGGAGGGGGAGTCGCTCTCCGAGGCCCGATCGACGGCCCTGGTGAAAGACAATCACTTCGAGGCGATCCGCCTCGTCGTCCCCAAGGGCCATGAGATGCGAACGCATCAGGTTCAAGGTCCGATCACGGTCTACTGCATCAAGGGACGCATCGCTTTTCACGATGGCGAGACGGCCCACGACGTGAAGGCCGGTCACTGGCTCTACCTTCCCGGCAACGCCCCCCACTCCCTGTCCGGGGTCGAGGATTCCGCCGTGCTCTTGACGATCATGTTCCCGCCGAAGTGACGGGAACCCCAGGTCGGGACGAAACGGCGCAGGGAGTCGGGACGTCCGACGTGGGGGCGATCGGATCGTTCCAGACGATCATTTTTTCCCATGACCGTGGCCATTGCCCTGGTTTCCATGACCGTGGCCATTGCCCTGATTGCCATTGCCGTGACCGTGACCGTTGTCGTGGTTGCCGTTGTCGTTGCCGTTGCCCTGGTTGCCGTGGGCGGCGGCCGGACAGCCGACTTGCTGCGGCTGCTGCTGGGCGTACTGAAGGGCGATCCGGTACTCCCGATTGGCGATGACCGCGGCGCGGTACTCCCGATTGGCCGCGATCGCGGCACGGTACTCCTGATTGGCGACGATCGCGGCGCGATACTTCCGATTGGCGGCGACCTCGGCGCGACGCACTTCAAGGGCATGCTCTCGGGCGGCCAGACGCTCCTGACGCAGTTCCGCGGAATTGGGACGCTGCGGTTGGACGGGGACCGGGCCGGAGAACCGGCCGCGGATTCCGTGACCCATGTCGTGGGGAACCAGGACGCCGGAGGAGGCCCTGGCGTAGTTGCCGGCCACGTCGCGCGCCGTCACCAGGACCACGTACTGCCGCCCGTTCTTGTCCTGACCAAGCCGGCTGGACTGGAGATCGACGACGAACCGGTAATTTCCCCGAGCGTTGACCACCGCGCTGCCGCCGGGCTGGACTTCACGGTATTCATCGACCACCTGGTACGTCACGACATGTTCGATTCTTGACAGATTGTCGCTGACGTGTCCCGTGACGACGACGGGAACCAGCTTGTGATTCGGCGGCCACAGGACGTTCGGACGCGCGACCGCCGAGACTGCCAGCGGCCTCCGGCCCCCGGTGCCCGACAGAAGCACCCGATCCTCCAGCGGACTGACCTGCGGCGTTGTCTTGTGATGCATCGTCGTGCCGTCGCGGCGGCGGCGGCGGAAGCAAGCAAGCGCGTGGAGAGACATCGTTCAAAACTCCCTCTGAGTTGAATTGTCCCGATGTGTTGATGAATCGGACGGTGGCGCGGGAAGGGTGGAGCGACATTTCGACAACAAAGCAACCTTTGTGCCAGATGCCTGTCATTTTCGGAAAGAAATGGAAATCCCCCAAGGGGGGAGCCATGTCTGTTCCGGTTGCCTTCACGGGCCTTCTCCTGCTCCCCCATCGCGTCCTTCGGCTGCTTTGCGAGAAGGGATCTTTCCTGCAAATTCCCCTTCTCGCGTTTCCGGCTCCCGACCATAATCCGCGGCAAGGACTCATTCGCAGTCGAGAGACGGAGCCGCCGAATCATGGATAAATCGCCCCGGTGTCCCCACGCCTTCAGCGCCCAGAACGGCCCGCATCTGAGGATTCGACCCGTCGATGAGGATGAGTCGCTCAAGGGTGAACGGCTCTCGCTGATCGCCTATGAGCGGGACCAGCCGGTGGAGAACGCATTGCACCGGATGCCGCCGAAACGGTCGTGGATGGAATCGACCCCCCAGCGCGCCGCGTATCGTTGCCTGCCGGTGGTCGTGGCCAATCAGGCGGGGTGGCTGGTGCGGAATCCGTTCACGTTCCGGGCGATCTGGGACGGCGGGCCGGGGTTGGATCAAGTTCGATTCGCCTTTCCCGATGGACCGGTCGGCTGGCACGGCCTGGACGCAAGCACGACCGTCAGCAGCCACTTCGGCTCGGGAATCCTCACGTTTCAGATTCCGTTCCTCTTCCGCACGCCGCCGGGCTACAACCTGTGGGTCAAGGGGCCTGCCAACGTCTTCAAGGACGGCGTGCAGGCGCTTGAAGGGATGGTCGAGACGGACTGGTCGCACGCCTCGTTCACGATGAACTGGAAGATCACCCGTCCCCACCACCCGATCCTTTTCCGCGAAGGCGAGGCCATCTGCCAACTTTTGCCGTACCCGCGCGGCCTGATCGAACGGTTCGACCCCGAGATCCGCCCGCTCTCCACCAATCCCGAACTTTCCGCCGACTTCGAGCGCTGGGTCTCCGGCCGCGCGGAGTTTCTCCAAGATCTCGCCGACCCGGATTCCGACGCCTCGAAAGCCAGTTGGCAGAAGCAATACTTCCAGGGCCGCGACGCCTCGGGAAATCGGGTCGAGGAACACCAAACCGCGATCGCGAGCCGTGATTTCGTCCGCGACGAATCGCATGCCGCGAGCCGTCCGAATCCATGATCGCGACAGACGCCATCGACGATAGGCGATCGTTCAAAATCAAATAGTCAAAAATTCGATTGACTATTTGAGAGTTGCCCCTATATTTGGGGGTATGAAACGCATTGAGCACGAACAGATCGCACGGATCGGTCAGGCGATGGCCAGCCCGGTAAGGCTGCGGGCGTTGAACCTGTTGGCCCAGCGCCCCTGGAGGGTGGGGGAGCTTGCCCAGGAGTTGGGCGAGAGCGTCGCCGCGGCCAGCGCGCAGCTCAAGGTGCTGCGGGCGGCGGGGATGATCGTCGAGGAGAGGCGGGGCCGCGAGACGTGGTGCCGCATCGAGTCCCACGACGTGTTTCGGCTCCTGTCGGCCGCGCAACGCGCCGCCGAGGCGGTCTTGCCGGAACTGCGGGAGATTGTCCGTGCCGAGGACGACGATCCGTTCGTCTCTCGTGATCTGGACCTTCGGAAGCTTGCCGAGGAGGTCGCCGGGGACCGGGTAACGCTCATCGACTTGCGGCCCAGCCAGGAATACCTCGTCGCGCATTTCCCCGGCGCACGCTCGTACCCGTTTCCGGGGCTTGCCGAGGCCGACCTGGAGGCCCTGCGCTCGCAAGAACGGCTGGTCGCGTACTGCCGAGGCCCGTGGTGCCTCATGGCACGAAAAGGCGTCCAAATCCTCAACGACCGCGGCCTACCCGCGCGGCGGTTGCGACTGGGGATCGTCGACTGGCGCGCCGACGGAATCCCGCTGATCACAGGACCAAATCCCACGTAAGAGCGTCTGACTTTACCCATCCGGGCGTCTCACAAAAGGGGACAGGCACCTCGGAAGACCTCGGAGCCAGTCCCCTTTTGTGAGACGCTCCAACGCAAGAGCCGGCCAGGGGAGCGTTCCCCGCCGTGGCGAACGGCACGACTTATTCATAAAGGGGTTCAATCATGAACACGCGGACACGACGTGAATTTCTGGAGCACGCCGGCGCTTTGGGGCTTGGCGCGATCTTCCTCCCGGCCACCGCGACGGTCCGCCGCGCCGGGGCCGCCGAAGGGGTCGTCGACGCGAAGCAGGTGCCGGGCTTGATCTTCGAGAAGATCGAGTCCGGCGGGATCGCCGCGTACTCCTACTTCATCGGCGACACCCGCTCGGGCAAGGCGGCCGTCATCGACCCGAGGCGGGACGTGGAGGTTTATGTCGAGTTGGCCGAGACGCACGGATTGAAGATCACGCACGCCGTCGAGACGCACATCCACGCCGACTTCGTTTCCGGCAGCCGGGAACTGGCCGATCGCACCGGCGCGGGGATTTTCGCCAGCGTCGAGGGGGGGGCGAAGTACGGATTCCCCGTCCAGCCGGTCCACCACGGCGACGAGTTGAAGGTCGGCGGCATCGTCCTCAAGGCGATCCACACGCCGGGGCACACTCCCGAGCACATGGCGTATCTCGCTTCGGCCAGGGGCCAGGCTGACGCGGCCTGGGCGTTGTTCACCGGCGACTTCCTCTTCGCCGGGTCCGTCGGCCGTCCCGACCTCATGGGGGTCGAGAACACCGGAAAACTGGCGCAACAGCTCTTTGAATCGTTGCGGAACGCCTTCAAGGACCTGCCCGACGCCGTGCCGATCTGCCCGGCGCACGGCCCCGGTTCCCCTTGCGGCGCGGGGATCGTCGCCCGCAAGGGGGTGCCGACGCTCGGCACCGAGCGTCACTCCAATCCGGCGCTGCAATTCCACGAGGAAGCCGCCTTCATCGACGACTTGCTCTTCCGGCAGCCCCCGGTCCCGTACTACTGGCCGAGGATGAAGAAGATCAACGCCCAGGGGCCGACGGTCCTCGGCAAGCTGCCGGAGCCGAAGTTGCTGAGCCCGAGGGGATTCGAAACCCTGATCGCCGACGAGACCGTGCAGCTTCTGGACACCCGGCACATGCTGGGCTTCGGCGGCGGTCACATCGCCGGGGCGGTGAACATGGGGTATTCGCCGTCGATCTCGATGTGGGGCGGCTGGCTGCTGGACCCCGAGCGTCCAATCGCCGTGGTCCTGCCGCCGAACGGGAGGGCTGAGGAGGTCGTCGCGTGGTTGGTCCGCGTCGGCCTCACCGACGTGACCGCGATTCTCGACGGCGGCATGGACGCCTGGGTCAAGGCCGGCAAGGGATTTGAGACGATCGACCAGATCCCGGTTCAGACACTGAATGCGCGGATGAGGGCCGACGACCTGGTCGTCCTCGACGTGCGGCAGCCGATGGAGTGGGACCAGGGCCACCTGCCGGGCGCGCGCTACCTGTTCTTGCCGGAAATCCCCAAGCGGCTGGCCGAACTGGACCGCTCCAAACCGTTGGCCGCGTTCTGCCACACCGGCTACCGCGCAAGCATCGCGGCGAGCCTGCTGAAACGGGCCGGGTTCGATGTTTGCAACGTGCCCGGCTCCTTCGATGCCTGGCTGGCCGCCGGTTACGACGTGGCCGTGCCTCAAAGGGCGGGCAGGGCGTCCGACACCCGCCGGGCGTGAGCGGCTCACGCCTCACAACAAACCCCTGTATTCTCACATTCTGGACCGAATCGAAGGGAGCGTTTCCATGAAGAGGTTTCGCATGCGACGGGGTCTGTCCGAACTGTTGACGCCTCGCGGCTTGAAGATGGCCGGCGCGCTGGCCTGCCTGTTGACGATCGGCTCGCTGGGGCTGCTCGCGACGGCCGCCTCAGGCGACGAGCCGACCGCGGTTTCCAAAGAGGAGGACGACCGGCCGGTCATCGGCATTGACCTCAAGGGGCCGATCAAGGTGGTTTATCAGATCACGACGCCCGAGATGCAGGAGGGGGTCGGCAAGGGGCTCTTCTATCTCAAGAGGCTCCACGACTCCTATCTGGCTGCCGGCGTCGATCCGAAACAGCTTGACATCCGAGCCGTCTTTCACGGCGAGGCCGGTGCCCATCTGCTCACCGACGACGCCTGGAACCGGGTCAAGAATGAATCGACGGGCAACCCCAACACGACCTTGATCTCCGAGCTGGTCAAGCGTGGGGTCCACATTGAGCTTTGCAACGCCCACCGCGTCCGGAGCGGGTGGGCCAAGTCGGACGTGCATCCCGACGTTCTGCTGGTCATGGGAGCCTATCTGCGACTCATCGACCTCCAGCGCCAAGGGTACGCCTACATCCGGTTCTGAATCACCTACACCGCGATCGCAGCAGAGCCAAGCACGATGAAGAGACGCGCTTCGCCTCTCTTCATCGTGCTCGACCTCGCGACACGACATCGACCGAAAGGAAACGTCATCATGTCAGACTTCTATCCTCAAGAGCCGTCACAAGGTCGGGGGTCTTCTTCCCCGGAGACGGCCCATCCCGCTCAATCCAGCGGCGTGGGCGGTCGTCGAATCCTCTGCGTCCTCGTCCTCGGCCTGATCGCGGCGCTGGCCGTCGCGGCGGCGCGATGGAGCGTCGCGGATGAAACCGGCGCACCCGCCACGGCCTCGGCAAAGGAAAAGAAAACCTCGGCCCCGGTCTGGGAGACGGACTTCGACAAGGCGTTGGCTCGCGCCGCCGAACGAAATCGCCTGGTCCTGCTCCGGTTCACGGCGGACTGGTGCGCCCCTTGCAAGGTGATGGAGCGCAGCGTCTTCCCGGACCCGAAGGTCAAGCAGACGCTCACCGATCGCGTCATTCCGGTGAAGCTGGATATCGACGATGAGCGGAATGAGGAACTCGCCTGGCGCTACAAGACCACGGCGGTCCCCACGTTGTTGCTGATCGACGTTGACGGCAAGGTTCTGGACCGGGGCGGGTTCATGAGCGCCAAGGAACTGGTGAAGTTCCTCGGTGGGTCGTAATCCGGCCGCCGGATCATGACGGGATCATTGACTCTACTTTCATGAATAATGGCGGTGCCCCCTGGCGGCCGATTCGGCAAGGGGTAGAGTAGCGGACAGTCCCCAAATGGGGGGGATCGAGAACCGGGAGGCTCCGTCGTGAAATATGCGTGGGTTTTGGTCGTGGCGTCGGTTTTGGGGACGGTCGCCAGAGGGGAAGAGAAGGCGTTGATCCTGCCGGGGGAGAGCTTTCAGGTCGGCGGGAAGATGGCGTTCATCCTGTGGCCGGAGACGCGGAGCACGCCGCAAGCGTGGGTCTTGTACGCGCCGACGCTGCCGGGATTGCCGGACGTGCATGAAAAATGGATGCACGAACAATTTCTCGCCGCCGGGGTCGCGGTCGCGGGGGTCGACGTGGGGGAGTCATACGGCAGTCCGAAGGGCAACGAGGGACTCTCGGCGCTCTATCGCGAGCTGACGGAATCGCGAGGATTCGCGCCGCGCCCTTGCTTGCTGGGAAGAAGTCGCGGGGGATTGATCGTCTCAAGCTGGGCGATCGCCAACCCGGACAAAGTCGCGGGGATCGCGGGGATTTACCCCGTGCTCGACGTGCGGAGCTATCCGGGACTGGAGAAGGCCGCGCCCTCATATGGGATGACGACCGAGGAATTGCAGACGAAACTTGGGGACCTGAACCCGATCCAGCGGGCTGGAATTCTCGCGTCAAAACGTGTCCCGGTGTTCTTGATCCACGGAGACGAGGACACCGTCGTCCCCTTGAAGGACAATTCCGCCGCGCTGGTGTCGCGCTATCAGGCCGACGGGGCGAAGGACGCGATCACCCTCCAGATCGCTCCGGGGCAGGGGCACAACTACTGGGAGGGGTTCTTCCGCTGTCGGCCGCTGATTGACTTCGTGATCTCGCGGGCCAAGAGCGGGGCGGCGAAGTGACGGGGGGCATCGGCGTCGGGAAGAATCGCGGCCTGGCATTTGAGTGTTCTCGCGATGCGGGATCGTGACGTGCTACGATTGTTCCTTGTATTCCAACCGCACCGACGTAGCGAGGCCACGACGATGGGCAAGGGCAATTATTCGCAGAGCAAGGAAAAGAAGAAACCCAAGAAGGGCACCGCGCCGAAGGCGATCCCGGTGAAGTCAAGTCCGCCTCCGGCCAAGAAGCCGTGATCGGCGCGCGGTCACGACGGCCGGGACCGGAGGGAAGGGCATGCTCTCACCATTCGGTCCGGCCCGCGATGTTTCCTCGCCCGCTCAGGAGGCGGTCGATTTCCACGGCTGGAGGGTGATCACCAGCACCTTGGGATTGTTGACGGAGAGGTCGGTGGAATTGCCCCCTTGATCGTCGAAGGCGAAGCCGTAAGCGTGGCCGCCGATGGTGATGGTGTCCTGGTGGAGGAACGCGGCATACCAGTTGGCGGTGCCGCCGGCGGGATAGTACGGGCCGTCCGTCCAGACGCCATACGGCTGGGTCGCCACCCCACGGTTCATCGCGGAAACGAGCTGATTCTCAATGTTGCCGAGAATCTGCGACTGGCCGTAGTTGGTGCCGGGGTTGAACTGGAGCGTGTTGTCGGCGAAGACGCCGGCGTTGGCGAAGACCTCCCAGGTCGCCAGCGACGAGTCGGGGTCGCCGGGGTAGGGGGTGAAGGGTGAGTACACGTTGAAGTTCACGCCGGCCTGGCTCGGGTCGGTCGTCGTGAACCGGTACATCGTCGAGCCGCCGTCGTTGACGACCGTGCCGGTGAAATCGACCGCCGGCGAAGCGTTCAGGACGGCCGTCGTGCTGCTGGTGTAACCGGAGCCGGGGTTGGTCACGTTGACGGCGGTGATCGCGCCGCTGGCCGGATCGATCGTGGCCACGGCCGTCGCCCCCACGCCGTCGGTGAACGAAAGGACCGGCGCGAACGCATAGCCGGCACCGGGGTTCGTGATGTTGACCGCCGTGATCTGCCCGTTGGTGTTGATGACCGGCGTGAGGGTCGCCACGGTCCGGGGCGCGGAGTTGGGGACCTGGATCGTCACCGTGTTGCCGGGGGTGAAGACGGTGTTGATGTAGTCGTCGTAATAGGTTGCCAGCGGGTCGGTCGGGTGGAGCAGCACGTAGTTCGACGGCGCGAGGATGCGGTACGGCCCTTGATCGCCGTTGCCGGAGTTGGTCAGCAGCTTGAGGAAGTCGGCCACGCCGGGGTTCGTCCCGGCCGCGGCGTTGATGAAACTGGTGTAATCGGCGATCAATTCGGGGCGGGTGACGAAGACGCCGGAGCCGTCGGGATTGGCTGTGTCTCTGGGAATCAACTGCAAGGTGTGCGAGATACCGACCTGGTCCACTTGCGAGAGGTCGGCGTTGATGTTGGGGTACGGGTTGTTGAGGGTCATCTCCGCGAAGTCCCAATAAATGCTGTTATTTGGATCGTTCGCGTTGCTTGGGCTGGGCGCGGCGACGCCGGGGATCGTCACCAGGGCCGTCGCCACGGCCCCCGTTCCGCCGCCGCCGCTGAAAGTGACCGTCGGCGGCGATGAGTAACCGTTGCCGGTGGTGTGGACGTTCACCGCCGTCACCACGCCGTCGGTGACGACCGCCGTCGCCGACGCCCCGGAGCCGCCGCCGCCGCTGAGAGTGACCGTCGGCGCGGAGGTGTATCCGCTTCCCCCGTTCTGAACCGTGTAGCTCGTCACCAGGCGGTTCACCGGCAGGGAGACCGGGGACTCCAGGCCGATGTAAACCTGGCCCGAAACAATCACCTGATTGTTCGCCAGGCGAATCCCCTTGGGGGCGGTTTCCAGCGTGAAGCTCGGCACGGTGGCGTCGGCCGTCGTCAACGCATGCGGCGTGCCGGATGCGTCGAAGTAGGCCCAGCCCGACGGGTTCTCCGTCGTCGCCAGCGATGGGACCATGCCGTAAATCGAGAGATAGACCTGCGAGTCCTGGAAGACCTCGGTTTGGTTGCGCACGTCGAAAACGATCGAATCATCGGTGGCACCCAGGTTGCGCCGGGCGAGCCGCAAGTCCCTGCGCGTCAGGCGGTGGTCACTGAGACTGGCTTCGGGACGTTTGCCGATCGCTGATCGAATCAGGTCAAGATCCACGGCGTTGACCGTGCCGTCT
>Ga0164242_10006320_pt1 | contig 13064 bp, 11 predicted proteins | sample OricomgcompostMG_FD_108783 | JGI IMG/M metagenome (GOLD analysis project Ga0164242, IMG submission 108783) | Miracle-Growth compost microbial communities from Emeryville, California, USA - Original compost - Miracle growth compost (MG) ... | reverse complement strand
TCAGCCGCCGGCGAGGTAGGCCTTGCCGGTCTCGTACTCCTTCTGCAGCGCCTGGCGCATCATGTCGGCGACGAGTGCCTCGAGCTTGCCGCCGAGGAGCGGCACCTTGACATTGACCTGGAGGGTGACCGTCTCGATGGTCTGAGCACCACGCTCGGCCAGTGCGACGGAACCCTTGATGTCGGCGATCGGCACGCCGGCGTCGATGTCGATGGTCGCGGCCGTTGTCGTCGACCAGGTCTCGTGCTGGCTCACCGTGATGGTGCTGCCGACGAACTTCTTCGCGAACGACGGGACGCCGGCCGTCGCCTGGGTGAAGGCGATGTCCACGGTGCCGGGGATGCCACTGATGGAGACCGTAGTGGAGGTGGCGTGCTGCGCCTCGCACACCTGCTCGCGGAACGACTGGTCGGCCAGCATGGCGATCACGCTCGCCTGCGGGGCGTCGTAGGTCATGTCGAAGGTCACCGTGGTGCTCATGGCGCTCATCATGCCCTGTGCCGCCTGCATGAGTCGCGGCTCGCAGGGCTACTGTCGGAAGCGTGTCGCAGACGACAGAGCTCCTTGATGCCTATGACCGCCACGTAGCCCGGGATGACGTCGACTCACGCAGCTCTGTGGACCTGCAGGGCGCGCTCGAGTCCCATCTGCAGTTGGCTGCCCATCGCCCGCAGGGCACCGCCTGCGTCCGGGTCGTGAGCCCGTCGGCGGACCGCGAGGGCTGGAGCGCCGCCGGGCACAGCGTCGTGGAGATCGTGGTCGACGACATGCCTTACCTCGTCGACTCGGTCGCGATGGAGCTGAGCCGGCAGCGGCGCGACGTACACCTGGTCATCCATCCGGTCTTCGACGTGGTCCGCGACGTCGCGGGCGAGCTGAAGACGGTCGAGCCGGTCACCGACGCTGCGACCGAGCCGGCCGCCGGTGCGCTGCGCGAGTCCTGGATGCATGTCGAGATCGCCAACGTGCCCGGGGGCGAGGTCGAGGAGCTCGTCGCCGACCTGCAACGGGTGCTCGAGGACGTGCGTGAGGCGGTCGAGGACACCGACAAGATGGTGGGGCGGGTCCGCGCTGTCGCCGGCGAGCTCCGCAACGAGCCGCCCACTGGCATCGCCGCACGCGAGGCCGAGGAGGCGGCGGCGCTGCTCGAGTGGCTCGCCGAGGGCCGGTTCATGTTCCTGGGCTACCGGGAGTACCGGCTCGAGGGGAGCGCGGACGCGCCGGAGTTCCTGCGCGGCGTTCCCGGCAGCGGTCTCGGCATCCTGCGCAGCGACCCCTCCCAGGACCCGGAGGCCGGTCGGATGCCCGAGCCGGTCCGGGCCCGCGCGGGCGAGCGGACCGTGCTGGTGCTCGCCAAGGCGAACTCGCGCTCCACCGTCGGGCATCCGGCCTACCTCGACCACGTCGGCGTGAAGACCTTCGACGCCTCGGGCACCGTCGTCGGGGAGCGGCTCTTCCTCGGCCTGTTCACCTCGTCCGCCTACACCGAGCCGATCGGCCGGGTGCCGGTGCTGCGCGACAAGGCTCGGCAGGTGTTGGCCCGCTGCGGCTACGCGAGGGACAGTCACGCCGGGCAGAGCCTTCTCGACACCCTCGACACCTATCCGCACGACGAGCTCTTCTACGCCGGCGTCGACGAGCTCGCCGTGATGGCGCAGACCGGCCTCGCGGCACGCGAGCGACGTACGCTGCGCGTCGTCGCCCGGCCCGACACCTACGGGCGCTACGTCTCGGTCCTGGTCTGGCTGCCGCGCGACCGCTACACCACCGCGGTCCGGGAGCGGCTCGCCGGCATCCTCACCGACCTGTACGACGCCACCGACGTCGAGTACTTCGTCCGGATCGGGCAGTCCACCACGGCGCGGGTGCAGTTCGTGGTGCACACCCAGCGCCCGGTCGACGTCGACGTACCCGATCTCGAGCGGCGGCTGGCGGCCGCGGCCCGGAGCTGGCGCGACGACCTCATGGTCGCTCTCAGCCAGGGGTACGACGACCGGCTGCGCCGCTGGTCCGATGCCTATCCGGCCGCCTACCAGGAGGACTTCGACGCGGCCACCGGCGCGGCCGATCTCGCCGTCCTGCACGCCCTGACCGCGCGCACCGCGCAGCGCGAGCAGCGCGAGGGCCTCGATCTGGGGGTCTACCGGCCCGACGGCGCTGCGGCCGACGAGGCTCGGTTGAAGATCTACCGCGTCGGAGCCGCGCTCTCCCTCTCGCACCTGCTCCCGATGCTCACCTCGATGGGGGTCGAGGTCACCGACGAGCGGCCCTACCACCTGGAGGGCATCGTCGGCGCCGACGGCGAGGAGCAGCCGACCTACATCTACGACTTCGGCCTGCGCTACGCCGGCGAGGGCGGGTTCGAGGCGACCGAGGACCAGCGCCGTTTCTGCGACACCCTGCGCGCGATGTGGGACGACACCGGTGAGGTGGACAGCTTCAACACGCTCGTCCTGGCTGCCGGCTTGGAGCACCGTGAGGCGATGGTGCTGCGCGCCTACGCGCGCTACCTGCAGCAGGGCGGTACGCCGTTCTCGCAGCGCACGATCGCCAGCGCGCTGCGCAGCAACGTGGCGATCACCCGGCTGCTGGTGGACCTGTTCCGCGCGCGGTTCGACCCCGGTCTCGGTCCGACCGGCGAGGGGGGTGAGCGCCACCGGCGCCAGGAGGAGATCACCGCGCAGATCGAGAAGGCGCTGGACGAGGTCGCCAGCCTGGACCAGGATCGGATCCTGCGCTCCTACCTCGCCCACATCAGCGCCACGCTGCGCACGAACTGGTTCGTGCCGGAGACACCGGACCGGCCGGCGCGGGCCCTGAGCCTCAAGCTCGAGCCGACGCTGCTGCCCGACCTGCCGCTGCCGCGCCCCGAGTTCGAGATCTTCGTCTACGCCCCGACCGTCGAGGGCGTGCACCTGAGGTTCGGACCGGTGGCCCGCGGCGGTTTGCGCTGGTCGGACCGCACGGACGACTACCACACCGAGATCCTCGGGCTGGTCAAGGCGCAGATGGTGAAGAACACCGTGATCGTCCCGGTGGGAGCCAAGGGCGGCTTCGTCGCCAAGCGGAGTGTGGACGGACCGACGGCGTACCGGGCCTTCGTCTCGGGTCTGCTCGACCTGACCGACAACCTCGTGGACGGTCCGGACGGCAAGCAGCAGACCGTCTCGCCGGAGGGCGTGGTCTGCCACGACGGTCCGGACTCCTACCTCGTGGTGGCGGCGGACAAGGGCACCGCGACCTTCTCCGACCTGGCCAACGAGGTCGCCGCCGAGTACGGCTTCTGGCTCGGCGACGCGTTTGCCTCCGGTGGGTCGGTGGGTTACGACCACAAGGCGATGGGCATTACGGCGCGCGGCGCCTGGGTCTCGGTGCAGCGGCACTTCCGGGAGCTGGGCGTCGATGTCCAGCGGGAGGAGTTCACCGCCGTCGGCATCGGTGACATGTCCGGTGACGTCTTCGGCAACGGCATGCTGCTCTCGCCGCACCTGCGGCTGGTGGCGGCGTTCGACCACCGCGACATCTTCCTCGACCCGTCGCCCGACGCGGCCACCTCCTTCGCCGAGCGCCAGCGGCTCTTCGGCGTACGGCGCTCGACCTGGCAGGACTACGACCGCTCGTTGATCTCCAGGGGCGGCGGTGTCTTCTCCCGCTCGCTCAAGTCGGTGCCGGTGAGCCCGGAGGCCCGGGCAGCCCTCGGCTTGGGCGAGCACGTCCGGTCGCTCACCCCCGCGGAACTGGTCAGCGCCATCCTGCGTGCGCCGGTGGATCTGCTCTGGAACGGCGGCATCGGCACCTACGTCAAGGGCGCCGACGAGCCGCACGCGGCGGCCGGTGACAAGGCCAACGACGCCGTCCGGGTCGACGGTGCGCAGGTCCGCGCGCGGGTCGTCGGGGAGGGCGGCAACCTCGGCCTCACCCAGGCCGGTCGGGTCGAGTATGCGCTCGCGGGCGGCCCCGGTGGTGCCGGCGGGCGGATCAACACCGACGCGATCGACAACTCCGCCGGCGTCGACACCTCCGACCACGAGGTCAACCTCAAGATCCTGCTCGACCGGCTGGTGCGCACCGGCGCGCTCGATCGCAAGGCGCGCAACGACGTTCTGGCCGAGATGACCGACGAGGTGGCCGCGCTGGTGCTGCGCGACAACGACCAGCAGAACCTCGCCCTGGCCAACGCCGCCGCGAACGGTCCCTCGCTGCTGCATGTCCAGGAGGCATGGATGTCGTCGCTGGAGGAGCGAGGCGTCCTCAGCCGCGATGTCGAGGGGTTGCCCTCGACCGGGGAGGTACGCCGGCGGCTCGACACGGGAGGCTGCCTCACCAGCCCGGAGACGGCCGTGCTGATGAGCTGGACCAAGATCGAGCTCGCCCGTGAGCTGATCGGCGGTCCGTTGCCCGACGAGGAGTACGTCGTCCCGCTGCTGGCGGCGTACTTCCCCTCGGCGGTGCGGGAGCGGTTCGCCGACGCGATCCACGAGCACCCGCTGCGCCGCGAGATCATCGTGACGCAGCTGGTCAACGAGCTGGTCAACGGCGCCGGCACGACGTACTGGCCGCGGCTGGCCGCCGAGACAGGCGCGACGGTGACCGAGCTGGTCCGGGCCAACCTGGTCGCCCGCGACCTGGTGGGCTGGACCGCGCTGCGCGAGCGGATCGCCGGGCTCGACCACCAGGTCGATGCAGCGGTGCAGACCCGGATGCGGGTCAGCCTGCGCACGCTGGCGGAGCGGCTCAGCCGCTGGCTCGTCGCCCATCGGATCACCGACGGCGCTGCTGCGGTCGAGCGCTACCAGAAGCCGTTCGGGGATGTGCTCGCCGCGCTACCGCGGCTGCTCACCGGCGCCGAACGCGACGCCTTCGCGGCACGTCGCGACCGGCTCACCGAGGCGGGGGTCCCGGCCGACCTGGCGGTGCAGGTGGCGGTCCTCGAACCGGCCTCGATGATGCTCGGCGTGGTCGAGGTCGCGCTCGAGAGTGGCTATGACCCCGACGCCGTGGTGCGGACACACCTCGAGCTCGGCGAGCGACTCGGCCTGCCGCGGGTCCTGACCGGCATCGTGGCGCTGCCACGCGACGACCGCTGGCAGTCGATGGCGCGCGCCTCGCTGCGCGAGGACCTGTACGCCGTGCACGCCGCGCTGACGGCTGCGCAGCTGGAGGGCGCTCCCGACGACTTCGAGGAGAGACTGGAGCGGGCGACGGCGATGCTGGCCGACATCGGGCTGGAGGACGGCGCCGACCTGGCCCGGCTGTCGGTGGCGGTGCGGGCACTGCGGACACTGCTGTAGGGGTGTTGCGCCCGCGCCATGGGGACGGGTGCGTCCGACAGGGGTGGCGTTAGGGTCCCGGCATGGCGCTCTTCCTCACCCAGCCGGTCAGTCGCGTGCGTCGGCTCCTTGCTGGCGGTTCGCCGCTGCGTGATCGGACGGTGCTCATCACCGGCGCGTCGTCGGGCATCGGCGAGGCGACCGCGCATGCCGTGGCGGCCCGCGGTGCCACGGTGCTGCTGGTCGCGCGGCGTGCTGAGGAGCTGGCCCGCGTGCAGAACGCTGTCGAGGCACGTGGCGGTCGGGCGGCGTCGTACGTCTGCGATCTCACCGACCTGGAGGCCGTGGACGAGCTGGCGGCCAAGATCCTGGCCGAGCACGGTGCGGTCGACTATCTGGTCAACAACGCTGGTCGGTCGATCCGGCGGTCGCTGGCGCTGAGTGCGGACCGGTTCCACGACGTCGAGCGCTCGCTCGCGATCAACTTCCTCGGACCGGTGCGGCTGACGATGGGGCTGCTGCCCGCGATGCGTGCCCAGCGGTTCGGGCACGTCGTCAACGTGGTCACGTGGGGTGTGCAGCTGAAGGCGCCGAAGTTCTCGGCGTACATCGCCTCCAAGAGCGCCCTCGACGCCTGGAGTCGAGTCGCGGCGCGCGAGACGCTCCCCGACAACGTCACCTTCAGCAATGTCCGCTTCGGGCTGATCCGCACGCCGATGAGCGCCCCGACGGAGGCGTACGGCGACCACGGCCGCTCACCGGCATGGGCAGCGGACCGCGTCGTCCGCGCGCTGGAGGAGCGCCCGGTCACCCTCGACACGGTCGCCGGCACTGTCGGCGAGGTGCTGGGACTGGTCACGCCGCGACTGATGGAGCGGGCGTTCGCCCTCGCGGATCGCGCGTTCCCGGACTCGAAGGCTGCCCGCGGGACACAGTGAGGTGGCGGCTGTGGTGGGTTCCGGCAATCGTGAGTCACTCTCCGTTGCCGGAAGGCACCACGGGCGAAGGGGCACGAGAGCTCGCCGTTCCTGAATCGACCTCTTCCGTCCCCAGCGCCTCGCGAGGCGCTCCTTTCCACAGCGGTGTTCCGGCGGCCCACGGTCGCGTCGGTCATGCGCCACGCTGCTGGGATGGAAGAGATTCCGGAGCTGCAGATCGACGTCGCGCGAGGACACGTGCGGCGTCGTGGCATGCAGCGGGTCGCACAGGGCCTGCACCGCGCGCGGCTGCCCGCGGTCGACTCGAGCGCGAGTCCACAGGAGCGCGCGGACGCCCGTCGTACGTCGACGCTTGCCGACCTCCACGCGTGGCAGCAGGTGCTCCGGCCCGGTGCCTGCTTCACGCACCTGAGCAGCGCGATCGTCCGGAGCTGGTGGCTGCCCGCGCTGCCTGATGGCCTTCCCGTCTGGATCGCCCAGGACAAGAGGCACAACCACACTCGTCGCCGCGGCGCCCGGGTGCGGCGTCTGGGCGCCGCCCCGGACACCGAGACCATCGAGGGCGTGCGCCTGGCTACCGCGGCGGAGACGCTCCTCGCCTGTGCAGGAGATCTGGCGACGCTCGACCTGGTCGTGCTCATCGACTCGGCGCTGCAGGTAGGCGACGTAACGCTCGAGGCGCTGCGCGCCTTGGCCGGCACCCGACGTCGGGCGGCGCTCCGGCTGCGCGCGGCACTAGCCCTCGCGGATGGTAGGTCAGAGTCTGCCTGAGACCTTGCTGCGGGTGCTGCACCTCTCGTGTGGCATCGAGGTCGAGCCGCAACGGGAGTTCCGGCACGGCGGGTCCTTCGTCGCTCGCGGCGACCTGTGGCTGGTGGGCACCCGCATGATCCATGAGTACGACGGTGGTGAGCACCGGAAGGTGCGGCGCCAACAGCAAGACCTGCGCCGCGATCGTCGCATCATCGCTGCCGGCTTGGCGCGGCGCGGCTACGTCAAGGACGACCTCGAGAGCCGGCCCGAGGAGATCCCGCGGGATGCGTGCACAGAGCTCGGGCGACCGTTCGACCTCGCGTTGCTTCAGCCGTGGCTGAAGCTGTGGCACGAGTCGAGCTATGGGCCGCTAGGAAGGCTTCGGTTGGCTGAGCGTCTCGCCGTACCGGAGCGGCGTGGTGGGTTCCGGCAATCGTGAGTCACTCTCCGTTGCCGGAAGTCACCACTGTGCGAGCCGCGTCAGGCGCTCTTCTTCGCCGCAGCCTTCTTGGTGGTGGCCTTCTTGGCAGCCGGCTTCTTCTTGGCGGCCTTCTTAGCGGCCGTCTTCTTCACCGGCTTCTCCTCCTCGTCCGGCACGTCCTCGCCGCGTGCCTTCTTCGCCGCACTGACCGAGCGCTGCAGCGCGGCCAGCAGGTCGACGACCTCGCCGGAGGTCTTGGTGGAGGTCTCGGTGCGGCGGACCTCCCCGCCCTCGACCTTCGTCTTGACCAGAGCCTCGACCGCCTCGGCGTAGTCGTCCTCGAACTCGGCCGGGTCGAAGTCGCCCGACAGCGTCTCGACGAGCATCTGCGCCATCTTCACCTCGGCGTCCTTGACCTCGCCGGTCTCGACCGAGAAGTCGGGCACCCGGATCTCGTCGGGCCACATCATCGTCTGCAGCACGATGACGTCTCCGGCGTCCGTGGAGCGCACTCGCAGCACCGCCACCGTCGTCCGCTGCCGCAGGGCGACCGTCACCACCGCCATCCGGTCGGCGTCGAGCAGTGCCTGACGCAGCAGGGCGTAGGGCTTGGCGCCGCTCTTCTCCGGCTCGAGGTAGTAGGACTTCTCAAAGAGCATCGGGTCGATCTGGTCGCTGGGCACGAACTTCTCGACCGAGATCTCGCGGGAGGACGAGGAGGGCAGGTCGGCCAGGTCGTCGTCGGTGAGGACGACCATCTCGCCGTCCTCGGTCTCGTAGCCCTTGGCGATCTCGGAGTACGGCACTTCGTCGCCGTCGATGCTGCAGATCCGCTGGTAGCGGATCCGGCCGCCGTCCTTGACGTGCACCTGGCGGAAGGAGACGTCGTGGGACTCGGTGGCGGCGTACAGCTTCACCGGCACGTTGACCAGCCCGAAGGACACCGCGCCCTTCCAGATCGCTCGCATGCCCACCATCCTTGCTCTATGCGTCCTATGCTCGCCACCCCCGGTACCCACGTCCCGGACGGGGACGAGTGGGTGCACGAGGTGAAGTGGGACGGCATCCGCCTGCTGGGGGAGTACGCCGCTGGCCGGCCCGGGCGGAGACTCAGGCTCACCACGCGCAACGAGAACGACGCGACGATCGCCTGGCCCGAGCTGGCCCAGGGCCCCGAAGATCCGGACCGCGAGCTTCTCGTCGACGGCGAGGTGATCGCCCTCAACGAGCGTGGCCTGCCGGACTTCCGGGTGCTGGGGGAGCGGATGCACACCCGCGACCAGCGCAAGGCGGCCAGATTGGCGGCGGCGCGTCCCGCGACGTACATGGTCTTCGACCTGCTCCGCCTCGACGGTGTGGATCTGACCGGACTGCCGTGGACCGAGCGCCGCGCCCGGCTGGAGGCGCTGGCCGGGGACGGCGCGCTGGGCAGCTGGCAGGTGCCCACCACCTACGACGACGGTCGGCTGCTGCGCGAGGCCACGCTCGCGCAGGGCCTGGAAGGGATCGTGAGCAAGCGACGGGATGCTCCCTACCTTCCCGGGGTAAGGAGCAGAGCATGGCTGAAGTTCCCCCATCGCTTCCGCGCCTCCTATGTCGTCGGTGGCTGGCGACCGCAGGAGGGCACCTCCGACCGGCTCGCCGCGCTGCTGGTGGGGGAGCCGACCCCGGCGGGTCTGCTCTACCGTGGCCGGGTGGGCAGCGGGATCACCGGCAGGCACAGCCAACTGCTGCGCGGCCTGCTGACGTCGGCCGAGCACAGCCCGTTCGCGGACGAGGTCCCACGCGAGGACGTACCGGGGACGCGATGGACCGAGCCGCTGGTGGTGGTCGAGGTGGAGACGCACGGCGTCGGCACCGGCCTGGCCTCGGGCGGCCGACTGCGGCAGCCGTCGTACCAGGGTGTGCGCACCGACCTCGCGCCGGAGGACCTGCTGTCATGAGAGCGCTGGGCGCCGTCCTCGCCACCGTCCTGCTCTCCGGCCTGATCGCGGTGGCCGGCACCGCGGCGCCGGCCACCGCCCAGACGGTCCGCCTCGGCGGCGTCGCCGTACATCTGCGCCCGGGTACGACCCAGGTCGTCACGGTCAACCACACCCACGGCACCTACGCACGGGTCTCGCTCTGGGCGCTGAAGCACGGTCACTGGAAGCGCCAGCTGACCACCACCGACGGCCGCACCGGGTACGGCGGTCTGGTGGCGGGTGCCAAGCGACATCAAGGGACCGGTGCGACGCCACTGGGCACGTACGGGCTGATCTCCTCCTTCGGCACCCACCGCGCCAAGGCGTCGTGGGACCTGCCCTATCGCAAGATCCGGAAGGGTGACTACTGGGTCGAGGACAACGGCTCGGCGTACTACAACCGCTACCGCAACAAGGCGCAGGGCGGCTTCCGGTGGTGGCTGCCGCTCAGTGACGAGAACGGTTCCGAGCGGCTGAGCGACTACCCGAAGCAGTACGAGGACGCGATCGTGCTCGACTACAACCTGGCGCAGGTCCGCCATCGCGGCGCCGGCATCTTCCTGCACGTCAACGGCAGCGGCGCCACCGCCGGCTGCGTCAGCGCGCCGCGATGGATGCTGCGGAAGCTCCTGCACCGCCTCAACCCGGCCCGTGTGCCGCTGATAGCGATCGGACGCTGACCATGCCCGACCGGCAGCCGCAGGAGGTCCGCGTCGAGGTCGAGGGGCGGACCCTGACGGTGAGCAACCTCGACAAGGTCCTCTACCCACGCACCGGGACCACCAAGGGGGAGGTGCTGCACTACTACGCCAGCATTGCGCCGGTGATCCTGCCGCAGCTGCACGACCGGGCAGTCACCCGGATCCGCTGGCCGCACGGCGTGGGCGCCGCGAGCTTCTTCGAGAAGAACGCGCCCGCCGGTACGCCGACGTGGGTGCGGACCGTGACCGTCCCGACCACCGGGTCCCGCACCGCCTCGAAGGAAGAAGGCACGCTCACCTTCCCGATCGTCGACGACCTGGCCACGCTCACCTGGTTGGTCAACCTGGCGGCGCTCGAGCTGCACGTGCACCAATGGACGGTCGACGGCTCGGACCGGGAGGGCGGCGGCACGCCGCGTGGTGCCGACCGGATCGTGATCGACCTCGATCCGGGGGAGCCGGCCGGGCTGCACGAATGCGCCCAGGTCGCGCTGCTGGCCCGGGACCTCCTGGCCGAGCAGGGGCTGACGGCCACGCCGGTGCTGAGCGGCAGCAAGGGACTGCATCTCTACGCCCCGTTGCCCGAGCCGCTGCCGAGCGACCAGGCGACCGCCGTGGCGAAGGCGGCGGCGGAGCGGCTGCAGAAGGAGCACCCCGCCCTGGTGACGGCGACGATGACCAAGAGTCGCCGTACCGGCAAGGTCTTCCTCGACTGGTCCCAGAACGCCGGCTCCAAGACGACGGTCTGTCCCTACTCGCTGCGCGGCCGGGAGCGCCCGACGGTCGCGGCTCCGATCAGCTGGACCGAGGTCGAGGAGGGAGCCGCAGACCCGCTCCGGCTCGCACAGCTCGGCTTCCAGGAGGTCCTCGACCGGGTGGAGGAGTACGGCGACCCCTTCACCGTCGGCTGAACCCAGCGCACTCACCCGGTGCCGCCTATCCTTCTCCCGTGGCTCATCGCGTGCTGGTCGTCGAGGACGAGGAGGACATCGCCTTCCCTCTCGTGCGCACCCTCGAGCACGAGGGCTACGAGGTCCGCTGGGCCCAGTCCGGAGCCGCCGCACTCGAGGTCCTCGACGGACGCAGCGCCGACGCGGCCGACGTGGTCATCCTCGACCTCGGCCTCGGAGACATGGACGGCCTCGACGTGTGCCGCGGTGCCCGCGCCGCCGGCTTCGAGGGCGGCATCATGATCGTCACCGCCCGTGCCGGCGAGCTGGACCGGGTGGTCGGCCTCGACTACGGCGCCGACGACTACCTCGCCAAGCCCTTCGGACTGGCGGAGCTGCAGGCACGGGTCCGGGCCCTCCTGCGGCGTACCGCCGGACGGGTCTCGCCCGTCGCCGAGAGCGGCCTGCGCATCGACGTCGCCGCCCATCGCGTGTACGCCGAGGACCGCGAGGTGCCGTTGACCGGCAAGGAGTTCGAGGTCCTGGCGCTGCTCGCCAGCCGCCGCGACAAGGTCGTGCCGCGGGAGCAGCTGATGGCCGAGGTCTGGGACGAGAACTGGTTCGGCTCCACCAAGACGCTGGACGTCACCATCGGGCGGCTGCGCACCAAGCTGGAGACCGCCGGTGTCAGCGACCGGATCATCGCCGTCCGTGGCGTGGGCTTCCGCCTCGAGGGTGGAACGCGCGGCGCATAGCCGATCTGGGCGCACGGCGCGCTGTCGAGGCGGATGCGACAGGATGGGCCCATGACGACCGCTGGCCCTCGGCCGATCGAGACCTGGCTGACCGACATGGACGGAGTGCTCGTCCACGAAGAGGTGCCGTTGCCCGGTGCCGCGGACTTCATCGAGGCGCTCAAGGCGACGGGACGGCGCTTCCTGGTGCTGACCAACAACTCGATCTTCACACCGCGCGATCTACGGGCGCGGCTGCTCGGCAGTGGCATCGACGTGCCGGAGGAAGCGATCTGGACGTCCGCACTGGCGACGGCGGAGTTCCTGGCCGATCAGCGTCCCGGCGGTTCGGCGTACGTCGTCGGCGAGGCCGGGCTGACCACCGCGCTGCACGACGTCGGCTACGTCATGACCGACCGCAACCCGGACTACGTCGTGCTGGGGGAGACGCGCACCTACTCGTTCGAGGCGATCACGCGCGCGATCCGGTTGATCGAGAACGGCGCGCGGTTCATCGCCACCAACCCCGACCCGTCCGGGCCATCGCAGCACGGCACCCTGCCGGCGACCGGATCGGTGGCGGCGCTGATCTCGACGGCGACCGGGCGGCAGCCCTACTTCGTGGGCAAGCCCAACCCGCTGATGATGCGTACCGCACTCAACCGGATCGGTGGTCACTCCGAGACCACGGCCATGGTCGGGGACCGGATGGACACGGACATGATCAGTGGTCTCGAGGCCGGTCTGCAGACCTTCCTGGTGCTCACCGGATCGACCCGCGCGGACCAGGTCGACAGCTTCCCGTACCGCCCCACGAAGGTGGTCGACTCGGTCCAGGACCTGCTGTCGATGGTGCAGGCTCCCGCCGCCGAATAGGCATCCTGCGCGTACCCGATCAAGTGCTTGCTGCGCAGCCGAACATAGGGTTCTGCTGTGTGACACTCCTCACGGAACTGTGGGCGATCCCCGCGTGGATTGCGGTTGCGGTCACGTTCTTTGCCGCTTCGCGTTTGGATTTGGACCGATCGGTATGCCTACCGTCTCGACCGCTCGCACCCGCGAGCTCCGACCGACGGGCACGCCGAGTCCTGTCCCTTCCGCGGTCGGTTCCCAGCACGAAACCAGGGACAGGAGCGGGGGAACCACTTTTTCCGCGCTGACACCGGAACCTCCGGTGCGGCGCTTGGGGTGAAGCCGATCGTCCTGGAACCCAGGACACCCGGCCGGGCAACCTTCTCGCCCGAATCCGACAGCTCACCTCGCAGGCGTGGGAAGGACACCCACCCATGCCCAATTTCATCCGTACTACCCTGGCCGCGACCGCCTCGCTCGGCGTTCTGGCCCTCGCCCCGACCAGTGCCCAGGCGGCCACTCCGGCAACACTCGCCGAGCT
>Ga0164242_10006319_pt1 | contig 13064 bp, 11 predicted proteins | sample OricomgcompostMG_FD_108783 | JGI IMG/M metagenome (GOLD analysis project Ga0164242, IMG submission 108783) | Miracle-Growth compost microbial communities from Emeryville, California, USA - Original compost - Miracle growth compost (MG) ... | reverse complement strand
TTCTCGAACTACACCGGTGTGATTCCCGTCGAGAAGTCACCTTTGGCGCGTCGAGAGGTCAGTTCCGGCGCGTCGAGAGGTCACTTTCGGTACGCCGAAAGGCCGCGCCGGCAGCCGCCGGCATGAGGCCGGTGACCGCCGCCGTACCGATGCGCGGGCGCGTCCGACCCTCGACCACTCAACGCGCCGAAAGTGACTTCTCAACCGGCAGCAAGTGACCTCTGGACGGGCCAAAGGTGACCTCTCAACGGGCCAAAGGTGACCTCTCGAGGGGGAGGTCAGCCGCGGGCGAGGGCTTCCTCGGCCTGGATCGCGGCGCCCTCGGCCTCTAGGTCGCGTGTCCCCTTGCGTTCGAACCGGTGCCCCGCGGCCAGTCCGCCGAGGTAGAAGGACACCAGCGCGATCATCACGCCGGCGACGTCGTCGGAGATGCTGTGCCAGCCGAAGTAGAGGGTCGCCAGCGCCGTACAGCAGAAGTTGACCCAGAACACGATCCGCAGCACGCGGTTGCGGACGGTGTGCTGCACCATCAGCGCCACCAGCATCGTGATGGCACAGTGCAGCGAGGCGAAGCCAGCGACGTCCTGGACGGCGTTGCCCACGCCGGCCCACTTGATGTTCTGTCTGCCGTGGACCAGCGAGAGCATCATCTGCTTGGCCGGCGCGTTCGGCTCGTCGGTGTAGATCCACGGGAAGGCGATGCCCGGGCCCAGCGTCGGCAGCGCGTAGTAGGAGATCGTGCCCAGCGTCCAAGCGATGCACTGCGAGCCGACGAACCAGTAGCCGTAGGCCAGCTGACGCGACCAGACGATCCAGATGGTGACGGCGATCGGCACCAGCGGCAGGAACCACAGGTAGACGTAGGAGAAGAAGTAGGCCATGAAGCCGTCGCCGAAGACGTCCTGCATCACCGCGCCGGGGTGGTGACCGAAGAGGACGGCGGTGTCGATCAGCTCGAGGTCGCGGTCGTACTTGATGTGCATCACGAACGGCAGCGCGGACTTCATGTTCCGGTAGCTGACGTAGACGATGTAGAAGCAGATCACGCCCAGCGCCACCAAGGTCAGGCGCTGCTTGTTCCAGTGCGTGCGCAGCCGCTCCATGAAGACCGCCGGCATCCGCTGGGGGCGCATCCGCGAGAACCAGATCGTCCGCGGGATCAGGTCGATGCCGATCGCGAGCCCGAGCAGCAGCGGCAGCCGGAACCACGACGGCCCGAGGAAGCTGCCGTCCGGGTCGATCAGGTGATGACCGCTGCTCAGGGCCAGCGTGATCGCACCGACGCCGGTGGCGAGCGCGAGGCCGACGAGCAGGAGCTGGGCGCGGCGATACATGGCGGGCAGTTTACGAAAGGATGCTGAGACGATCCTGGTCGGCGCGGAGCCGCACCTTCTCGCCCGGGCCGGGATGCGCGGCCGAGCCGGCGACGGCGTCCATCTCGCCCACGCCGTCCACGTCGACGACCAGTCTGACCTGGTCCGGCGTGGCACGCGCCTGCGCCACCACTCCCGACAGCGGACCGTCCTCGGCCAGCACCAGCGCGCTGCGCCGTACGGCGACGGTGGCCGGGCCGGCGTGCCCCACCCCGGCGGCCGCCAGCACCGCCGCCGCCGGAGCACCCTCGAGCACCCGCGCATAGCCCAGGAAGAGCGCCGTCTCGGGGTCGGCCGGACGCTGCCACACCTGCGCGACCGGGCCCTCCTGGACGAGTCGACCCGCGCGCACGACGGCGAGCCGGTCGGCCACGGCGTACGCCTCCTCCTGGTCGTGGGTGACCAGCAGAGCGGTGGTGCCGGCGGCGACCAGGATGGCGCGCAGGTCGGCCGCGAGACGGCCGCGCAGCCCGGCGTCGAGGGCGGAGAGCGGCTCGTCGAGGAGCAGCAGCCGGGGCTCGACCGCGAGCGCCCGGGCCAGCGCGACCCGTTGCCGCTCGCCGCCGGAGAGCGTGCCGGGCAGGCGCCGCTCGTAGCCGGCCAGGCCGACCAGGGCGAGCAGCTCGGCGACGCGTTCACGGCGACGCGGGCGCGGCACGTGCCGCAGCCGCAGCGGGTAGCCGACGTTGGCGGCCACGGTGAGGTGGCCGAAGAGCTGGCCGTCCTGGAACATCAGCGCGAAGCCGCGCTTGTGGGTCGGCACACCGGTCAGGTCGCGGTCGTCCCAGGCGATCGTGCCGGTGCTCTGCTCCAGCCCGGCGACCGCGCGCAGCAGCGTCGACTTGCCCGACCCGGACGGTCCGAGCACGGCCAGCACCTGGCCGTCGGGCAGGTCGAGGGAGACGTCGGTCAGGGCGGGGCTGCCGTCGTACCGGACCGAGACCTCGCGCAGGGAGAGCACTCAGAGCACCCCCAGCGACGGCACCCGCAGCCGCTCCACGACCAGCATCACCACGGCGGTGGTGGCGGCCAGGACGCAGGAGGCGGCCAGCGCCATGCCGTAGTTCATCGCGCCAGGATGACCGAGCAGGCGGTAGATCACCACCGGCAGGGTGGCGTTCTCGTCGCGGGCGAGGAAGCTGGTCGCCCCGAACTCCCCCAGGCTGGCCGCGAAGGCGAACCCCGCCGAGGCCAGCAGCGGCCGCCACAGCACCGGTACGTCGACCACCAGCACCGCCCGCCAGGGGCCCGCCCCGAGGCTGGCGGCGGCCTGGCGTTGCCGGTCGTCGATGCCGAGCAACGCCGGCACCAGGGTGCGTACGACGAGCGGCAGCGCCACCAGTGCCTGCGCGATCGGCACCAGCCAGGGCGAGTCGCGCAGGTCCAGCGGAGGACGGTCGAGGGTGACCAGGAAGCCGAAGCCGAGGGTCACCGCGGAGACGCCCAGCGGCAGCATGAACAGGGCATCCAGGATGCCGCGCAGCCGGCGCTCGCCGCGGGTGCGCGCCCGTCGGGTGACCGAGAGCGCGACCAGCAGGCCCAGGGTGAGCGCCAGCAGGGTGGCGTCGACGGCGATCCGCAGTGACAGGTTCAGGGCGGTGGTGGCCGGCTCGAGCAGCGCCTGGTGGGAGCCGGTGGAGTCCAGCGCGCGGTAGTTGGCCAGGCTCCAATGGCCGTCGACCTGGAGGCTGCCGATCAGCAGCGTGGCCAGCGGCAGCGCGACGAAGGCGAGCAACAGCACGGTCACGGCCAGCTGGGGCAGGTCACCGCGGCGGGGCCGGCGCGGCCGGGCCGGGGCGCGTTGGGTGCTCGTCCGCATCGGCCGGGTCCGAGCACCGATCAGCAGCAGCGCGACCACCACCAGCAGTTGCAGCAGCGACAGCGCCGCGGCGCCCTGCAGGTCGAGCAGGTTGGTGGTGAGCAGGTAGATCTCGGTCTCGACCGAGGCGTAGCGCAGGCCGCCCAGGGTGAGCACCACCCCGAACGAGGTGGCGCAGAACAGGAACACCACCGAGCCGGCGCCCACGATCGCCGGGCGCAGCGCCGGCAGCGTGACGGTGCGGAAGACCGTCCCCGGCGAGGCGCCGAGCGCAGCCGCGGCCTCGCCGGGGCGCGGGTCCAGCGACTCCCAGGCCGCACCGACCGCGCGAACCACCACCGCGGCGTTGAAGAAGACCAGGCCGGCCAGGATCGCCCACGGCGTCCCATCGACGTGCAGCCGGGCCAGCGGCCCGGTGAACAGCTGCCGGAACGCCACCCCGACCACGACCGTCGGCAGCACGAACGGCACCAGCAGCGCCGCCCGGACCACCCGGCGCAGCGGCACCGTCAGCCGGTGCAGCACGTACGCCGCCGGCAGGCCCAGCACCAGCGTCACCGCGGTGGCAGCGGTCGAGGTCCACACCGTGAACCAGAGCACCCGGTGCACCTGCGGCCGGGCCAGCACGTCGAGCACACCGCCGACGTCCCAGTGCCCCTCGGGCCGGAACCCGCGGCCGACCATGCCGACCACGGGCAGCACGAAGAAGACGGCCAGCACGGCCACCGGGACGGCGGCCAGGGCCAACAGGGTGACGGGCCCCCGGAGGCGACCGCCTAGCGGGAGGTGACGTCGCTCCACTGCTGCAGCCACTTCTCCCGGTTGGCGTCGATCTCGGCCGGGCTCACGGTCAGCGGGTTGGTCGGCTGCTTGGCGAAGCGCGTCCAGTCGGCCGGCAGCGGGGTGCCCGGCACGACCGGGAAGACGTACATGCTCCGCGGCAGCGCCGCCTGCACCTGCGGGGAGAGCAGCCACTCGATGAACGCCTCGGCACCGGGGACGTTCTTGGCGCCGGTGAGGACGCCGGCGTACTCGACCTCGGTGAAGCAGGTGTCGAGCAGCGCCTGGGTCGAGGTCGTGCCACCCTTGACGGTGTAGGCCGGGTCGGAGTCGTAGGACAGCACGATCGGTCGCTTGCCCTTGCCGCCGCCCTGGGTGAACTCCACCTCGTAGGCCTGGTCCCAGCCGTCGGTGATCTCGGCGCCGTTGGCCATCAGCTTGGACCAGTAGGACTGCCAGCCGTCGCCGTACGCGGCGATGGTGGCCAGCAGGAACGCCATCCCCGGCGAGGAGGTGCTCGCGCCCGGGGTGACGAAGAGGTTCTTGTACGCCGGCTTGGTCAGGTCGTCGAGCGTCGTCGGCGGCGTGAGGTGGTGGGCGGCGAACCAGGTGGTGTCGACGTTGACGCACACGTCGGAGTGGTCGATGGGGGTCAGATGCTGGCCGCCGTCGCCCTCGACGTCGTAGCCGCTGACCCCCGTCGGCACGCTCGCCGGCGTGTACGGCGCGAAGACGTTCGCCTTCAGCGCCCGGGTCGCGAAGGTGTTGTCCACCCCGAACGACACGTCACCGTCCGGGTTGCCCTGGGTCAGGACGAGCTTGTTGGTGAGCTTGCCGGCGTCGCCGTTCGAGCGCACCACCAGGTGGTAGCCCGTCTGCTGCTCCCACTGGGCGACCAGCTTCTTGGGCAGGCTCCACGAGTCGTGGGTGACCAGGACGACGTCCTTGATCTTGGGCGCCGCGGACGCTGTGGATCCGGAAGGCACCGGTGCCGAGGTGGTGTCGTCGGGGCCGCTGTCGTTCTTGGTGGAGACCGAGCAGGCGGTGGTCGCGAGCAGGACGGTGACGCCGATCGTGGCGAGCGCGCGCAGGCGCATGGTGACTCCCTTCGCCGGTGCTAGCCGGAGCAGGTTCGGAGGGTCTGCGGCTGACGCCGCACTCTCAGCCCCGTGCGGGGCTCCCCTGTCTTCTCCGGCCAGCCTAGGCCATCGCGAACAGCACGCCGTCGGCGGTCTCGGTCCGCGTCGCCTGCGCACGGGCGACCAGCACCTCCAGGTGCGCCATCGTCTCCAGCGTGGCCAGGGTTTGGTTGAACACGTCGAGCGTCCCGAAGGCGTGCTCGTGCCGCGTCCAGGGCAGGTCGTGGGCCACGCCGTACGCCGTCTTGGGGCCGCCGTCCAACGAGGCCAGGCAGAGGTCGAGCCGGTGCTCGTGGTGGGCGAGCAGCTGGTCGACCCGGGCGTGCGAGGACGGCGCCACCGGGCCGTGGGCCGGGAGTAGGCGCAGGTCCGGCAGCGCCCGCATCCGGGTCAGCGACGCCATGAAGTCGCCCAGCGGCGACGCGGCCGCGGCCGGCTCGAAGCCGACCGAGGGGGTGATCGTGGGGAGCACGTGGTCGCCGGCGAAGAGCAGTCCGGCGGGCTGGTCGGCGTACACGTAGTGGCCGCGGGTGTGTCCGGGCGTGTGCACCGCGTCGAGCGTCCGGGCGCCGACCGCGACGGTGGTGTCGCCGTCGAGCCAGACGTCGGGGTAGCGCCAGTGGTCGAGGTCGGCCGGCGGTGGCGTCCAATCACCCCACGCCTCCAGCACCGCGCGGGCGCCGGCGGCGACCAGCTGCGGCCGGGAGTCGGCGGCGCCCGCGTGGACCAGGTCGAGCGTGGCACGCTCGGGTGCGCCGAGCGCGATCCGGGCGCCGACCTCGCCCCGCAGCACGGAGGCCAGCGTGTAGTGGTCGCGATGGATGTGGGTGACCAGCACCTCACGGACGTCGCCGACGCCGGCGCCGATCAGGGCCAACCCCTTCTCCAGCGCCTCGCGGGCCTCCGGCACCGCCCAGCCGCCGTCGACCAGGGTCAGCCCGGCGGGCGTCTCGATGGCGTAGACGTTGACCGCCTTGAGGCCGTCCATCGGCAACGGAAGCGGGATGCGGTGGATGCCGTCGGCGACCTGCCAGGCCCCCGGGGCCGCCCAGTGCTCACCCGAGTCGGGCGAGACCGCGACGGAGGTCGACTCGCTCACGAGGCTGTCTCCTTCTGCTCTTCGGGCACCCGCTCGTGGGTGCGGTGCAGCCACAGCAGCGCCGCGATCGGCAGGGCCGCGGGCACCCAGCCGTAGCCGCCGCCGTAGTCCGACCACACCGACGCGTCCGGGAACCAGCTTCTCCTGACCACCGAGAGCGTGCCGATCACGACCACGCCGGCGAGCTCGACCCACAGCATCACCTCGGCCAGCCGGGGCCGGCCGTGTGCGGCACGGCGGATCGCGAACCAGCCCACGATGTAGGTCACCGCCGCGACCGCGGACAGGAGGTAGGCCAACGGTGCGACGTGGAACTTGGTCGCGATCTGCACCGCCGCCCGACTGCCGGAGGCGAGGATGAACAGCGCATAGAGCGCCATCAGGACCAGGTGGGGTCCGCGCTTGGGCCGCGGCACGTCGTTCACGCTCACCTGGTCATCATGAGGCGTACGGCGATCACGCCCGTGGCCAGGGCGGCCACGGCCACCACTCCGGACGACCAGCTGTCCCGGTCCTCGCGCACCGAGCCGAGCGCCACCGGCAGCACGCACACCACCGCGGCGACGTAGCCCAGGTGCGTCGACATCGACGCCGGCCGGTGCCCCTGGATCAGCGATCCGACCGCACCGAGAGCGAGCACCGCGCACAGCGCCTCGAGCATCCAGGCCATCTGGTCCAGCCAGCGCGGCCGCGGCGCCTTCAGCACCACGCCGAGCGCGCCGGCGCCGGCGACGAGTACGGCGTAGCCGGCCACGATCCAGGCGATCGGGACCAGGGCTGACATGCGAGCATCTTGACCGATGGACGAACTGGTCGCGCAACTGAGGTCCGCCGGGTGCGTCTTCGCCGAGGAGGAGGCGACCGTGCTGCGCGAGTCCGCATCGTCGGCGGCGGAGCTCCAGGCACTCGCCGTACGCCGGATGGCGGGGGAGCCGCTGGAGCACCTGGTCGGCTGGGCGTCGTTCGACGGGCTGCGGGTGCGGGTGACGCCCGGTGTGTTCGTGCCGCGGCTGCGCACGACGCTGCTGGTGCGGGTGGCCGCCGGGCTGCTGTCGCCGGGGGACGTGGTGGTCGACCTGGGCTGCGGGTCGGGCGCGATCGGGGCCGCGGTGGCGGCCCGCGTGCCGGGCGTCGAGGTCTGGGCGGTCGACGTCGACCCGGCCGCGGTCGCCTGCGCCCGACTCAACCTGCCACCCGAGCGGGTGCTGCTCGGCGACCTGGGTGGCCCGCTGCCGGCCGGGCTGGTGGCGCGAGTGGTCTGCGCGAACGCGCCGTACGTCCCCACCGGCGAGATCGGCCTGATGCCGCCCGAGGCCCGCGACCACGAGCACCGGGTGGCGCTCGACGGTGGCGCCGACGGGCTCGACGTACAGCGCCGGGTGGCGGCTGCCATGCCGACGCTGCTGGCCCCCGGCGGCGTCGTGCTGATCGAGACCGGCCGGGCGCAGGCCGCCGCCACCGCGGAACTGCTGGAGGCGGCCGGGCTGTCGGCGCGGCTGCACGTCGACGACGAGATCGCCGGCACCGTGGTGGAGGGTCGGACGCGAAAGGTCGTCCACCCCCCACCGGCGGACGACCCCTCGCGATGAGGGAACGGCCCATCAAGGGGGCTATGACGCGGTTTCGGAGAAACATCTAGACCGGCGTTCCGAGCACAACAGCTGAGTTGGTCGACCGACACGCCGGCGTGTCACCCGACCAAGTCAGCTGTTTTTCTTGGCCACCTTCCGTCCACAGCGCACCCTCCGGCGGCGATCTCCACAGCGCGGGTACGTCGGGGTCGCGGGGCCGATCGCCCGTCAGGACAGTCGGCGACATGACGACTCCGATCGATGTCCAGCGCGGCCGACGACGCCGTTCGACCTGGCGCACCGTCGGCCGCGGCCTGCACCGCGCCCCGAGCCCCGACCCGCCGCCCGGAGCCACCGCCGAGGAGCTCGCGGCAGCGCGGCGGGATGCGCTCCTGGCCGACTTGTGGGCGTGGTCGCCGATCCTACGGCCGACGGCGTGCTTCACCCACCTGACCAGCGCCGAAGCACGCGGCTGGTGGCTACCGCCGCTGCCCGAGGTGCCGGTCTGGATCGCACAGATCACCGGCCAGAACCCGACCACCCGGTGCGGCGCCCGCGTGGTGCGGACCCGCGCCATCCCGACCAGCGACCGAATCGCCGGGCTCCCCGTTGCCGTCCCCGCCGAGACGCTGGTGACCTGCGCCCAAGACCTCGGCCTGCTCGACCTGGTGGTCCTGCTCGACTGCGCGCTCCATCGCCAGGAGGTGACATCGGCAGCGGTCGCGGCGGTGGCCGCCGAACGCCGGCGCGGCGCACCGCTCCTCCGACAGGCGATCGAGCTCGCAGACAACCGCTCGGAATCGCCCTGGGAGTCGCTGCTCCGCCTGCTGCACGTCACCTGCGGCGTGGCGGTCGAGCCACAGCGGGAGTTCCACGACCGCGGCCGCTTCGTCGCCCGCGGCGACCTCTGGGTGGTCGGGACCAACCTGCTCCAGGAGTACGACGGCGGCGAGCACCGCAAGGCGGAGCGGCACCGCTTTGACCTCGAGCGCGACCGGCGGATCGCCGACGCGGGCCTGGTCCGCCGCGGATACACCGCCCCGGACCTCACCCGCCATCCGCAGGACATCCTCGCCCCGGCGTATGCCACGTTGGGCCGGCCCTTCCACATGGGCATCCTGGACCCGTGGTGGCCACTGTGGGAGGCCTCCTGCTTCTCCCCACAGGGCCGCCAGCGGCTCAGCAGGCGGCTGGCTCGCCGCCAGACCCGCACCCCCGCGCACAACAGCTGAGTTGGTCGACCGACACGCCGGCGTGTCACCCGACCAAGTCAGCTGTTTTCTTGACTGGGCCCGCGCGGCGGCTCAGACCGGCTCAGAGGGAAGGCAGCACGCCCGTCTCGTCATAGGCCGCCAGGGCATGGGCATAGGGATCCAGGTCGATGCCGTGGGCGGCGACCCAGTCGTCGTCGAAGTACGTCGTCAGGTAGCGCTCCCCCGCGTCGCACAGCAGCGTGACCACACTGCCGGACTCGCCGGCCGCACGCATCCGGCCTATGACGCCGAGCGCGGCCCAGACGTTGGTGCCGGTGGAGGGACCGACCCGGCGGCCCATCCGCGCCGAGAGCCAACGCATCGTGGCGATCGAGGCGGCGTCAGGGACCTGCACCATGTCGTCGACCACCCCGCCGACGAACGACGGCTCCACCCGTGGCCGGCCGATGCCCTCGATCCGCGACCCGGCCGCGGTCGGCTCGGAGGAGTCCTCGAGCCAGCCCTGGTAGAAGGCCGACCCCTCCGGGTCGGCGACCAGCAGCCGCGTCGGCAGCCGCTTGTAGTGCAGGTAGCGCCCGATCGTCGCCGAGGTGCCGCCGGTGCCGGCCGAGACGACGATCCAGGCGGGCACCGGGTGCGGCTCGGCCGACATCTGGTCGAAGATCGACTCGGCGATGTTGTTGTTGCCGCGCCAATCGGTGGCCCGCTCGGCATAGGTGAACTGGTCCATGTAGTGCCCGTCGCAGGCCGCCGCCAGCCGGCGGGCCTCGTCGTACACCTCACCGGCCGTCTCCACGAAGTGGCACCGCCCGCCGTACCACTCGATCAGCGCCACCTTCTCGCGCGACGTCGAGGCGGTCATCACCGCGACGAACGGCAGCCCGATCAGCCGGGCGAAGTAGGCCTCGGAGACGGCGGTCGAGCCCGAGGACGCCTCCACCACGGTCGAGCCGGCGTGCAGCCAGCCGTTGCACAGCGCGTAGAGGAACAGCGAGCGGGCCAGCCGGTGCTTGAGCGAGCCGGTCGGGTGCACCGACTCGTCCTTGAGGTAGAGGTCGACGCCGGCCGGCCCGGGCAGCGTCAGCGCGTGCAGATGGGTGTCGGCCGAGCGCTGCGCATCCGCCTCGACACGACGCACCGCCTCGTCGATCCACGCCCGATGCTCCGAGGTCAGCTGCGGCATGGGCGAATGTTAGAGGCCGAGCCTGACCTTCGACACTTCCCGCATCTCCACCTTGCGGATCTTGCCGGTCACCGTCATCGGGAACTCCTCGACCACCAGCACGTAGCGGGGGATCTTGTACGCCGCCAGCCGCCCGCTGGCGAACTCCCGCACGGCCGCGGCGTCCAGCGGCGCCGCGCCGGGGCGCATCCTGATCCAGGCGCACAGCTCCTCGCCGTACTTCTCGTCGGGGACGCCGACCACCTGGACGTCCTCGATGTCGGGATGGGTGTAGAGGAACTCCTCGATCTCGCGCGGGTAGATGTTCTCCCCGCCGCGGATCACCATGTCCTTGATCCGGCCGACGATGTTGCAGTAGCCGTCCTCGCGCATCACCGCCAGGTCGCCGGTGTGCATCCAGCCGTCGGCGTCGATCGCCTCGGCGGTCTTCTCCGGGTTGTCCCAGTAGCCCAGCATCACCGAGTAGCCGCGGGTGCAGAACTCGCCCGGCTCGCCGCGCTCGACCGTCCGGCCGGTGGTCGGGTCGATCACCTTGATCTCGACGTGCGGGTGCACCCGGCCGATGGTGGCGGTGCGCCGGTCGAGGTCGTCGTCGACCCGGGTCTGACAGGAGACCGGCGAGGTCTCGGTCATGCCGTAGGCGATCGACACCTCGCTCATGTGCATGTCGTTGATGCAGCGCTTCATCACCTCGACCGGGCAGATCGAGCCCGCCATGATCCCCGAGCGCAGGCTGGCGAGGTCGTACGACGAGAAGCCCGGCAGCGACTGCATCGCGATGAACATCGTCGGCACGCCGTAGAGCACCGTGCAGCGCTCGTCTTGGACCGCCTGCAGCGTGGCCGCGGGGTCGAACGCCGGCCCGGGGATGACCATGGTGGCGCCGTGCGAGGTGCAGCCGAGGTTGGCCATCACCATGCCGAAGCAGTGGTAGAAGGGCACCGGGATGCACAGCCGGTCGGCCGCGGTGAGCTTGATCGTCTCGGTGGTCATGAACCCGTTGCCCAGGATGTTGCGGTGCGACAGGGTCGCGCCCTTGGGGAAGCCGGTGGTGCCCGAGGTGTACTGGATGTTGATCGGGTCCTCGGGCCGCAGCGCCGCCCTCCGCTCGGCCAGCGCGTCGGCCGGCACCACCCGGCCCGCCTCCACCAGGTCGACCCAGTCGTCGCTGTCGAGGTAGATCACCTTCTCCAGCGAGCGGCACTCCCGACGCGAGGCCTCGATCATGCCGCGGTAGTCGGAGGTCTTGAACGCCGTCGCCGAGATCAGCATCCGCATCCCGCTCTGGTTGACCACATAGGCCAGCTCGTGGGTGCGGTAGGCCGGGTTGACGTTGACCAGCACGACGCCGATCTTCGCGGTGGCGTACTGGACGATCGTCCACTCCGCGCAGTTGGGCGCCCAGATGCCGACCCGGTCGCCTTGAGCCAGACCGAGCGCGACCAGGCCCCGGGCCACCTCGTCGACCGCCTGGTCGAACTCGCGCCACGTCCAGCGCCGGCCGGTGGCGACCTCGACCAGCGCCTCGCCGTCGGGGTGGCGGGCCACGGTCGCGGCCAGATTGTCCCCGATGGTCTCCTCCGGCAGCGGCGGCGTGCTCTCGCCCTTCGCGTACGACTCCATCCGTCTACCCCCTCAGCCCGAAGTCCTCGTCGCGGTACTCGCCCGGCGGCCGCTCCTCGGCGCCTGCCGCAAATGAATCAGCCTCCCGCTGGCGCAGCTCGACCCGGCGGATCTTGCCGCTGATCGTCTTGGGGAGCTCGAAGAACTCCAGCCGCCGCACCCGCAGGTACGGCGGCAGCTTCTCGCGCGCGAACGCGAGGATGTCGCGGGCCAGCTCGGCCGAGGGCTCATGGCCGGGGGCGAGCGCGACGTACGCCTTCGGGACGGCGAGCCGGACCGGGTCGGGCGCCGGCACGACGGCCGCCTCCGCGACCGCCGGGTGCTCGATCAGCACCGACTCCAGCTCGAACGGGCTGACCTTGTAGTCGCTGGCCTTGAACACGTCGTCGGTGCGGCCGACGTAGGTGATGTAGCCGTCTTCGTCGCGTGTGGCCACGTCGCCGGTGTGGTAGTAGCCACCATCCATCGCGGCGGCGTTGCGCTCGGGATCGCCCTGATAGCCGGTCATCAGGGTCAGCGGGCGCCCCGTCGGCCCGGCCAGCGCGAGGCAGATCTCCCCCTCTCCGACCCCCTCTACCAAGGCCCCGCTGGCCGGGTCGACGAGAACGACTGGCACTCCCGGCAGCGGCCTGCCCATGGAGCCCGCCTTGACGGGCTGACCCGGCGTGTTGGCGACGGAGGCGGTGCACTCGGTCTGCCCGAACCCGTCCCGGATGGTCAGGCCCCAATGCCGCTCCACCTGGCTGATCACCTCGGGGTTGAGCGGCTCGCCGGCGCCGATCGCCTCGCGCAGCGCGCTCGGCCGGCCGCCGGACAGGTCGGCGTTGATCAGCATCCGCCACACCGTCGGCGGCGCGCAGAACGTCGTCACCCGCTCTCGCTCGAGCTGGTCGAGCAGCGCGGCCGCGTCGAAGCGGGCGTAGTTGTAGACGAAGACCGTGGCCTCGGCGAGCCAGGGCGCGAAGAAGTTGGACCAGGCGTGCTTGGCCCAGCCCGGCGAGGAGATGTTGAGGTGCACGTCGCCGGGGCGCAGACCCAGCCAGTACATCGTGGAGAGATGCCCAACCGGGTAGGACACGTGCGTGTGCTCGACCAGCTTCGGCCGCGACGTGGTGCCGGAGGTGAAGTAGAGCAGCATCCGGTCGGTCGAGCCGTTGCCGGGATGCTCGAGGGGCGCCGCATCGCGGGCGTGGGCCTCGGCGTACTCCTGCCAGCCGTCGGCCCGCCCCACGCAGATCCGCAGGTAGTCACCGGGCACGTCGG
>Ga0164242_10006318_pt1 | contig 13065 bp, 14 predicted proteins | sample OricomgcompostMG_FD_108783 | JGI IMG/M metagenome (GOLD analysis project Ga0164242, IMG submission 108783) | Miracle-Growth compost microbial communities from Emeryville, California, USA - Original compost - Miracle growth compost (MG) ... | reverse complement strand
TCTCGGTTGAGTATGGCAAAATGATGATGTGGTTCTTTTTGCTTTCAGATGCGTTTACATTTTCAACTTTATTGATATCGTACGGCGCTTTACGTTTCAGTTCTTCAAGCTGGCCAGCGCCCGATCTGGTTTTCCAGGCGTTTCCGTATGTGAGTGAGCATGCTCCGTTGGTTTTCGTAGGTTTAATGACTTTTATACTCATCATGAGCTCTGTTACCATGGTACTGGCTGTTGAGGCCGGTCACCGTAACTCACGCAAGGAAGTAGCCTGGTGGATGTTAGCTACCATTATCGGTGGTTTCATGTTCCTGGGTTGCCAGGCGCTGGAATGGACACACCTGCACAGCGAAGGCTTTTGGTGGGGGCATATCCCGAACGCGGAGGAACTGAGAACCATGTTCCATAGCGGTACGGCGGTTTCAACTACTTATTCACAGCAGTTTGCCAACCTGTTCTTTACCATTACCGGTTTCCACGGTTTCCACGTATTCAGCGGGGTTATTATCAATATCATTATTACCTTAAATGTACTTTATGGTACCTATGATAAGCGCGGCAGCTACCTGATGATTGAAAAAGTTGGCCTGTACTGGCACTTTGTTGATCTGGTTTGGGTATTCGTATTTACTTTCTTTTACTTGGTTTAAAAATTTTAACGAACGATATTATGTCATCAGAAACACACGATATACACGCGGAAGGCGGCGAGCACGAACACGAAGGAATGACCCGGAAAAGAATCTGGAACGTATTCTTTATTTTGCTGGGCATTACCGTTATTGAATTCATTATAGCCCTTTACCTGGTGCCGCAGGGCATTATTGCCGGGCATTTGGCTAACCCTATATACATTGTACTTACACTGGCTAAGGCGTTTTTTATTGTAGCCTATTTTATGCACCTTAAGTTTGAAAAGGTAGCCATGGTTTATACTATTATTGTACCTATTCTGTTCATTATCGGTTTAATCCTGGTACTCACCAATGAGAGTCATCACTGGATTGATCTGAGAGGATAATGACCAGGACAAGAGGAGCTATCAAAATATTAATCCTGGTGCTGATATTAGCGGTACCGGGATTTTTATATTATTTACTAACCGCCGAGGGTAAAAACAGGTATAGACCGCTGCCTATTTTCGGTCCCAAGTACCTGTCTAAAACCAGCCGTACCTTTCATGGTAAAAAAATACCGGATACCATTTTTCACCAGGTAAGCGATTTTAACCTGATGGATCAGGATGGCAAACCTGTATCCTTTAAATCCATCGGATCGCAGATACTGGTAATTAACTTTTTTTATACCCATTGTACCAACTGCACGCAGATGATGGGCAATATGGATAGCCTGGCTACCTATTATGCCAAAAATAAACTCATCACCTTTGTTTCCATAACGGTCGACCCTAAAACAGACAGTCCGGCTGTATTGAAAAGCTATGCCTCGGGTATTAAACCTAAAGGGGCTAAATGGCTGTTCCTGACGGGTGATGCCAGGGAGATTGATACCCTGGCCAATAAAGGCCTGCTGGTGGACGCCCTTCAAAACGGGGGAGCTTTTATACATAGCGATAAGCTGATCCTGCTTGATCCGGAGCGCCGCATCAGGGGGTATTATTCGGGTACATCCGTTGATGATGTAAACAGGCTGAACGATGAGCTTAAAGTGCAGATATCGGAAGAGTTGCGCAAAATTAAAGCGCCAAGCATTTAATGTATGATAACTGATAAGTTTATATTTCGATTTATTGCCGGTGTATCCGTGTTTGTATTATTAGTAATAGTTGTACTTTACAGTAAAATTATTCCGCATCCCGCTCAGTTACCCTCCTTTATTTATTTTTTACCCAAACTGAATGCTATGCTGAATGGTACCTGTAGCGTGCTGCTGGTTATCTCCTTAATATTTATTAAACGGGGTAATATAGCTATGCACAAACGCATCAACGTCGCCGCGTTTTGTCTGTCGGCTTTGTTCCTGATGTCGTATATCTTTTTCCATTACATGGCTCCCGAAACCAGGTTCGGCGATTTAAATGGCGACGGGTTGGCCGACGAGGCCGAGAAGGCGGCTGCAGGCGGGGTGCGCACGGTTTACCTCATCATATTAATCACCCACATTATACTGGCCGCCGTTGTTTTGCCGTTAATATTACTGAGCTTTTACCGCGGCTTGCAAATGCAGGTGGAAAAGCATCGTAAACTGGTAAGATGGACATTCCCGATATGGCTATATGTTACCATAACCGGCGTTATTGTGTATTTAATGATTTCGCCATACTATCATTTCTGACAAAATATAGATAAATTGCGCTTATGATAAAGAGTTTAAAGTTAACGTTATTCAGCCTGGTTTTGGTTTTGATGCTTTGCGGCATTAAAACCGCGAGCGCGCAGTGCGCCATGTGCACCACAGCGGTTGAAAGTAATAACAAAAGCGGTGCAGCCACTACCAAGGGCTTAAACCACGGTATCATGTTTTTATTGGTAGCTCCTTACCTGGCGGCAGGTGTTATAGGATTTGTTTGGTACAAAAAATACCGCCGCAAAAACGTGAACCTGCAAATGCGTAATGAAAAACTGAATTTAAACTAATACCCCATAGCTGCCGGAAACTGCAATTAAAGCTTACACCAGATAAATGGCCGAGACACCAAAAGGATGGGCACTGTTACACGGTAAATGTCCGCGTTGTCGGAGGGGCGATATGTTTACCGGTGTTATGTACGGCTGGGGGACTAATTCCATGCGCGAGAAATGCCCCCATTGCGGTTTAACCTTTGAAATTGAGCCCGGTTACTTTTACGCGGCCATGTATGTAAGCTATGCCATGAATGTGGCCGAAGCGGTTACACTGGCGGTAGCTACTTATGTAATCAGCCGTAATATGGATTCGCCGTGGTTATACCTGAGTGTAATATTGAGCGGATGTTTAATACTGGCGCCATTTAACTACCGGTACTCGCGTATATTAATGCTGTACTGGTTATCGCCCAAAATACATTATCAGCCTTATTTAGATACCGATGATAAACCTGGCCACCCTTGATTTTTTAACCGATTTAAAGGCAAATAATAACCGCGACTGGTTTGTAGATCATAAAGACCGGTACGAGCAGGCACGCGAAAATATTATTGACTTTACCGCTGCTGTAATTAAGGCGCTGAGTAAGATCGATCCGCATGTGCAGGCGGGTATCGACCCTAAGAAGTGCGTAATGCGTATTTATCGGGATATCAGGTTCAGTAAGGATAAAACACCCTATAAAGGTCATTTTGGCATTCATAATCTTACCGATTACAAAGGTCATATGGGTTATTATATTCATATCGAGCCCGGACAATCGTTTGTAGGCGGCGGCTACTGGATGCCCGAGGGCGACCATCTGAAAGCCATCCGCCAGGAAATTGATTACAACGCTGCCGATATTAAGGCTATTATTGATAAACCGGCTTTTAAAAGGCTTTTCGGCGAGTTTCGCGACCAGGAGCAGCTGAAAACCATACCGAATGGCTACGAGGCGGATAATGAAAATATCGGGCTGCTTAAACTGAAAAATTTCGCGGCAGTCCATTCGTTTACTAATGCTGAAATACAGAAAAAGGATATAGTGGCTAAAATTGCCAAAGTTTTTGAGGAAATTTACCCGCTGCAGATATTCCTGAATAATGCTATTGTTTAACCAAAAACCACCGAAAATGAAGTATTTGTTTTTTGCTCTCGTTGCTTGCATTGCCATCCAGTCGTGCGTAATCATGTCGCCTAAAAAATATAAAGCGTTACTGGCCGAGCGCGACTCGCTCACCTCGCGTACGCTGAGCCTGGAAGATGAACGTTCAAGGCTGCAAAGCGATACTGCCCGTTTGCATCATGAAATTGCCGATCTGCAAAAAAAGAATGCTGATTTAAATGATAACCTGAATACGGTTAATGGTAACCTGTCCGCATTAAATAACAAGTATAACGCCACCTCATCCCAGGTAACCCAACTATCTGGCGACCTTGCCAAACGCGAGGCCCGTTTGAAAGAGGTGGAAGATATTTTACGTAAACGCGATGAAGCTACCAATGCCTTGAAAGATAAGCTCCAGAAGGCCTTGTTAGGTTTCCAGCAAAGCGGTCTTTCGGTTGATATCCGCAACGGCAAAGTATATGTTTCCTTAACCGATAAGCTGCTGTTCCCGTCGGGCAGCATAGTGATTGACGAGAAAGGCAAACAGGCCTTAAAACAACTGGCAGCCGTGCTGAATAAGGAGCCGGATATTAATATGGCCGTTGAAGGGCATACCGATAATAAAAAGGTAATAAACCTGGGTCAGATCAAAGATAACTGGGATTTGAGCGTATTGCGCGCCACATCAGTTACCCGTTACCTTACCGAAGTTGAAAAGGTCGATCCGCAGCGTTTAACCGCTACCGGCAAAAGCGAGTTTCAGCCTATTGATACCAGCAACACGCCCGAGGCGCTGGCCAAAAACAGGCGCATAGAAATTGTGCTTTCGCCCAAACTGGATGAATTGTATAATTTGATTACGAAGTAAAGATCAAAAGATCGTCATTGCGCGAAGCGGAGCGGCGTGGACAACCGACCGAAGGGAGCTCATTAATGCCTTTGAAACAAACACAACATTAATAACCCCCGGTATAAAGGTCAGTCATCAGTGATTGGATTCTGAACAGGAAAACTTTTTTTCTATAATTCGCATACACTAAGTATTAGTTGATCGTTGCATGAAAAAATACGCCATAATTTCGGACATACACGGAAACGCCCTGGCGTTGGCCGCTGTTTTAAAGGATATCCAGGAACGCGGAATAACCGGTATTATCAATCTGGGCGATTTCTTTTTCGGCGCCCTGGAGGCCGGAAAAACGTGGGAAATATTACAACAGCATAATATGCTGTGCATAACGGGCAACACCGACCGGGAAATACTGGAAGCTATAGCTGACCCGGCCGCCAATAGAAAGCCCGGTATGGACAGGATCATAGCCGACTTGCCTTCCGCCGCCGTTAACTGGTTAAGGGTTTTGCCTAAAACAGCTGTTTGCGACGATGTTTTTTTTGTTTGCCACGGTACGCCCGAAAGCGATAATGAATATCTGTTGGAAAAGGTGACGGCCCAGGGGGTATTTGTTTATAACGATGAAGACCTGGTAGCTAAAACAGCGCGTATTCCGCAACGCGTCATCCTATGCGGACACTCGCATGTTAACCGGGTAATATGGCTTTCAAATAATAAAATCATCCTGAATCCGGGGAGTGTAGGTTTACCAGCCTATTTAGGCAACGGCGAACACCGGTTTGCGATGGAATCCATGAGTCCGCATGCCAAATACGCGGTAGCGACGGTTGATGGCAATTCCATTAATATTGAACAGGTGCTTTGCACCTATGATTGGGAAGCTGCCGCCGCCATTGCCCGTGCAAACGGCAATAATGATGCCGCCAGTTTCCTGATCAACGGGCGGATGCCTAAAGGATTGAGGGTGGAGCATTGAGCGAGTGGGTTTTGAATGAGTGAATGGCTAACGAATCGTCATTGCGGGCCGACGAAGGAGGCGTGGCAATCCCCGGTACGGAAGAGCGAATTTACATGTCGGGGATTGCCACGCTACACAATGACGTAATGAGTAGACAGAGCCATCCGCTCACCCACTCATTCAAAATTCACTCATTCATTAAAAGGGGCTCACAAAATCTTTAAAGGCGGGCAGCAGCTCATCTTTAGGCGATAATAATACTTCACGTTCATCAATGCTCCAGCCAACGGCCAGGGTGGGGTCGTTCCATATTACGCCAATTTCCGAGCCTTTATCGTAATAATTGGTTACTTTATAAGTAAAAATGGTATCGTCTTCCAGCGTTACAAAGCCATGCAGAAAGCCGGGAGGTACCCAAAACTGTACATGGTTATCGCCGCTTAGCTCAATGCTGAAGTGCTTACCGTAAGTGGGCGATGCCTTGCGGATATCAACCGCCACATCCAGTACCCGCCCCTTTAAAACCCGCACCAGTTTGCCCTGCGCGAAAGGGTTGGCCTGGCCATGCAGGCCGCGTAAAGTCCCTTTTTGCGAGAAGGATTGATTGTCCTGTACAAAATCGCCTTTAATGCCGGCAGCCTCATAATTCTGTTTATTAAAGCTTTCGTAAAAATAGCCGCGGTCGTCAGGAAACAGGCGTGGTTCTATGATCAGCAGATCGGGTATCGGGGTGGTTTTAATATTCATTTTCGTCTATAAGCTGCATTAGCGTGTTAAAAAGCACAAATTTGTTTTCAAACTGCTGGTTATGCAGGTGGTGGAATTTTTGTTGATGCTGCTCCTGGAAATAGTCGTATTTTTCGGGCGTGTCGGTTATAAACTGTACGCAATAGGTAACACCTTCATTAGGCGAATTCAGGATAGTTAATATTTTGTAGGAGCTGAACCAGCCGGTTTGCATTATGGCGGGTATCTGTATGGTTTGCATCCAGTTTAGCCATTGCTGTTGTATGCTCTCGTCAATTATATAAGTTTCGTTATAAATAATCATGCAGGTGCAAAAGTAATTATTTACGACGGACCATTCAGTTTATCGCCCCTTAAAATTCTGAAACGTCTGCGCGCTTCGTTTATCCACAAACTACTGGGGTAATCAGTAATAATACGCTGATAATATGTTTTGGCTTTTTCCTTATCCTGCAGGTTATTTTCATAAATATCGCCCAGCATAAAAACAGCGTCATCGGCCCACAGGTCAAATTTATGATCCTCGGCAATAGTGGTAAGGAGCGGGGCGGCCGCGGCATAGTCTTTTTGCTGTATCAGGATACGGGCTTTCGACATCAGGATATCGTCGACCAAATTATTGTCCGGATATTTTTTATCTATGCTATCCAGCACCGTTACCGCTTTTGCCGGCAGTTGCTCAAATATCAGCAGATCTGCCCGGGCATACATTTTAAGCGCCGCGCCGGTACTATCGCCGGCGGTATTATCTTTTATCAGTAACGAAAGGTTTAGCGCGTCATTAGCTATCAGCTGGCTGGTTGCCGCCTTTAGTACATCCAGCTGGTTTTTTGCCCAGTTAAAATCGCCGGTATAATAGGATAGTTTGGCATTGCGCAGCTTGGCATCCTGGGTAATATTAACATCGTTGTTCGCACGTTCTACCTGGCTGTATACCAGGGTGGCTTCCCAGGGCTGGTTGTTCATCAGGTAAACATCTCCCAAATCAAGCTTGCAGGATGATAAGGACACATTGCTTAAATTCGGTATTTTAATAGCATCTTCCAGTAGTTGCTGCGCCTCGGGTAGTTTATGCAGCCTGAAAGCCTCCAGGTGGGCCAGTTGCTGAATGGCAAACGCGGTATTGGCCGTACGGCCAAACTCGGTTAATAGATCATTATAATCTTTTTCAAGCGCCAGTAAATCTGCCTCGGTATATTTACCGGTTGTTATTTTAAGGTTTTTGGTATCGATAAGCTCTATCCGGGCCGAAATGTAAAGCTGCTGGTCTTTTTTGCCCTGCTTCCCAATAATATATTCATAACCACGTATGGCTTCATCATAAGCCTGGTTGGCAACCAGCGTCTGGCACAGATCAAAAACATCGCTGCCATCGTCATTCCGGCGGCGGCTCAGCGCCAATGCCTGGTTAAGGGCCTGTTCATAATCCTTTTGCTGTAAGTACTGCCAGGTAAGCAGCTCGGGGAAAATTTCCTGCTGCGGGTCCTGCTGAATATGTTTTAGCAGTTCGGTTTTAAGCAGGTCATAGTCTGTATCATCCTTCAGCATACCGGCTAAAATGCTTTCGGCCTGGTTCAAATATTCGGGGGCCTTTGGTAAAAGACTTAAATATTCGGTTATCAAGCCTGCCTTATCCCGTTTTGACCGGTATATGCTAATCAGCTCCATGTTAAAAGCCTCGTCGTCCTTTAGTAGTTTGCGGCCTTGCAAAAAAACCTTAATAGCCATATCCAGGTTTTGGCCCTGGTAAAATAGGGTAGCCAGGTTAACAATGCGCCCATTATTGGGCGGCATATTTTTAAGCAGACCGGCATATACCTGTTCGGCCTTATCGGCATGCCCGCCCTCGCGGTATACCTTGCCTAATGAAATACTGTATTGTGGATTGGCTGGGTATTTTTTGATCATTTTTTTGCTGATGCTTTCGGCGTCGGCAAACTTTTTCAGGGTGATAAGGCTTTTCAAATAATCGTTATAATAAGCATCATTATCCTGTTTGTATAACTTTTGATAGATCTCCAGCGCCTTTAGTTCTTCGCCGTTAGCGCTGAATTGCTGTGCCAGCTGCAGGTCAACGTTTTGCGCTAACAATGGGGTACAACCCAACAGCAATAACAGGAAAACGGTTACAATGCGCTTCATCTTATTCAAAACTAATCAATTAATTTTTAATTGTTATTGCAATATTTAGCGTATGTTTCAGGAACAAAATAAACGGGTAAAATTGTAGTGACAGTTTGTTTGAATAAACATAATTATCTAATTTGACCTGATTAAAGAGTGAGCCGAGTGTATATACAACTAATGCGTAAGGGTTTTATCGGATTGATTTTTGGGGTGCTTTTACTGCAGGCATGCAAGGCGCCGCATGTAAGAGAAATACCCGTAAAAGATTTTTTCAAGACACCCGAAAAAAGCTCGTTCAAAATATCGCCCAACGGTAAATACGTTTCCTATATGAAACTGTTTAAGAATAAGCAGAACCTGTTTATTCAAAACCTGGCCAACGGTGAAGAGAGCAGGGTAACCGCCTTTTTAGATTTCCCGCTGCGCGATTATTTCTGGACGATCAATAATCAGCTTATTCTTACACAAAGCATAGATAAAAAAAATCAAAAGGCGATACCCAATGTTAAGCCGGTTGACCAGATAAAAATGTATGTGCTTGATTTAGCCACCATGAAGATGCGGGTACTGCTAACCCAAAGCAAGGTGCACATACGTACGATACAAACCCGTAACCGTTTGCATCCTGATTTGATAACCATCAGTATGAATAAACGCGATTCGTCCACCTTTGATATTTACAGGCTGAATATCCGTACAGGTGAGCTTAAACCGTATATTATTAATCCGGGAAATATTATCGACTGGTACTCCGACCAGGAGGGCAGGATCCGCCTGGCCAAAGCATCAGATGGGGTGGATGAATCCATATTATACCGCTCGAGCGAAACGGCGCCTTTTAAACCGATCATTAAAAATAATTTTAAAAATTCCGTGCAGCCTATTGCCTTTACCGGCGAGAAGAATTTTTTCTACGCCCTTTCAAATGTGGGTAGGGATAAAAGCGCGCTGGTGGAAATAAATGCCGAGGATGGCCGCGAGGTGAAGGTTATTTTTGCAAGCGACATGGCCGATCTTTCAGATGTAAGTTATTCAAAATACAAGCATCATATTGAAGCTGTATCATGGCAGGAGGCTAAACAGCAAACTTATTTCCTGAACAAAAATATCAAGCATATTTATCACGACCTTAATGAACAGCTGCCAGGAGGAAAGATAAAGATTACGGACCGGGATAGCGCTGAACAGAAATTTATTATTAATACCTATACCGACCGCGACCCGGGGTCCTATTACCTGTATGAGCCTAAACAGAAAAAGCTGACAAAAATTGGCGATACCAACCCTGCCATTAAGCCCGAGGAACTGTGTGTTATGCAGCCCATACTGTTTAAGGCCCGGGACGGCTTAAAAATTTATGGTTATTTAACCCTGCCGCAGGATAAAGGTAAAACTAACCTGCCGGTAGTTGTACTGCCCCATAATGGCCCCTGGCGCCGCGATAGCTGGGGATACAGCGCGGAAGTGCAATTTTTGGCTAACCGTGGCTATGCCGTTTTTCAATTAAATTACCGGGGTTCCACAGGTTATGGGAAGGCTTTTTATAGCGCCGGCTTTAAACAGGTTGGCGGAAAGATACAGGATGATATAACCGACGGCGTAAAATGGCTGATAAGTAAAAAAATAGCTAATCCTAAAAAAATAGCTATTATGGGGGGCGGGTTTGGCGGCTTCTCGGCCTTATACGGGGTGGCTTTTCACCAGGAACTGTATACCTGCGCCGTGGTGCAATACGGGCTGATCAACTTTTTTACTTATATTAAGGATGCGCAGCCTTATCTTAAATCGTCGGTAAGTATGATGTACGAGAAAGTGGGCAACCCGGTAACAGATGCCGACCAACTGACGGCGATATCCCCGGTTTTTCATGCTGATAAAATTAAATTGCCCTTATTAATATTCCAGGGCGGGCAGGACCCGCAGGCTAACCTGAGCGAGCTGAAACAGTTTGTAGGCGAGCTGCACCGCCGTAAAGTGCCTGTAACCTATGTGGTGAAGGATAATGAACGTGCCTCATTTAAAAATGAACAGAACCGCACGCAGATGTACGCTGATATAGAGAAGTTTCTGGATAACAATATGCGGGTTAAACCATAGGTTTGTGTATATATGCAGGCTAATAAAACGGTTTACCGCAAAAACTTTTTCCTGATCATCGCCTTCCTTATCGTGATCTCGGTAACGTTGGTAATTGTGCTTTTTATAACCTATAATTTTACCGAGAAATACGTTCAGAACGAGTTTTATACAGAAAAGAACGACATCCTGGAGGAAACCACCAAGCCCTATTTTGATTTTTTTCAGAATAAGATACCCGAAATAACCTTTTACTATGGCTTCCTGGATTCGGCCCGTGCAGCTAAATACGCCACATCGGTTTTTACTGATTACCCGTTTGTGAAAAAAATTGTGTTTTACGATATCGCTATCGGTAACCAGTTGGCAGTACATTCCAGGGGTAAGCTGGATATATCTGTAAAAGCGGTTTACCAGTATGTGCAAAAAAACAAGACGACCATAGGCAGCCGGGTAAATAAAGTTACGGGCGAAAATGATTTTAAGCCGATGGGTCAAAAACTAAGCAATTATATTGCTACGGCCGACACCTCGCGCGGGCCCACCCTTGACGAACAGTTTAAAACCTTTTACGATGTAAAGTCGGACAAGATCAGCTACCTGAATATCCCCCGCCCGGCCGAAATAAAAACCTATCGCGAGCTGCAAAAAAGCGGCAGGCCGTCCACCGTTTACAGGCAAAACATGATGACGTTTTTCCTGGACCCTTACGGCTTGAATATCCAGAACATGCACAATGAACTTTATCAGCGTATTTCCATACAGCCGGTAGTGTATGAGCAACTGGATAACAGCGCCAATAAGCTATTTACTGAAGCTGCTTTTCCGGGCGCTTTTGCCGATTATAAACTCTACTTTCAATCGGCCCAAAACTACCTGAACACCGAAATTAAAAAGCGCTTTATCCCTACAGCCGGCATTGTATTGCTTATCTATATCTTCCTGGTGGTAATATGCTGGCTTATTTATGGTAACTTAAATGTAAATATTAAGCTGTTTAAACTGCAATACGATTTTATAAACAACTTTACCCACGAGTTTAAAACGCCGGTAAGCGTTATTAAAATAGCCGGATCAAACCTGCGGAGCGAAAATGAGCTTACAGAGCGGCAGCGTAAACATTATGGGAAAATTTTGGACGAAGAAGCAGATAAGCTTAACGACCTGATGAATAAGCTGCTTTCCTTTACCCAGATAGAAAACCGGTCTATCAAGATAAAAAAGGAAGAGATAGATATTGAGGAATTTGTTATTAAGTATGTGGAGAGCTTTCGCATCAAATACCCCGACCTTAAATTGCGTTATAAAATTGCACCTGGCGTTAAAATTTTTTTTACCGACCCGGTGCTGCTGGGCAGTATATTTCAAAACCTGATAGAAAATGCCTACAAATACTCGCATCCGGATAAAAAGGAAGTTTTGATCAATATTTTGACGGAGCGGCGAAATGTTGTATTTTCATTTGCCGATAAGGGGATAGGGATACCTAAAAGCGAGATAAACAATGTGTTTAAGAAATTTTACCGCATAGAAAATAAGTATAACCAGAATGGCAGCGTAGGGTTGGGTTTGGCTTTTTGCAAGGAACTGGTTAATTTTATGGACGGGCAAATAACAGTTAAAAGCAAGCTGAACGAAGGTTCGGAATTTACGATAGCACTCCCTTACAAAAATTAAACTATGAATAAAGAGATAAAAATTGCGCTGGTTGAAGATGATGAGAACCTTCGTTTCCTGGTAGCCGAGCGATTACACACCGAAGGTTATAAAGTATTTGAAGCCGCCAATGGCGACGAAGCCGAGAAAATGATACTGGCCGAACAGCCGGATATTGTACTGCTGGATTGGATGCTGCCCGGCAAGCAAGGTTCGGAAGTTTGCGAAAGCATCAGGGAAAAAGGTTTTGAGAACCTGATTATTATGATGACAGCCAAAGCGCAGGATATTGATAAAATTGAAGCCTATAATTTTGGCGTGTCCGACTATGTGACCAAGCCCTATAATATGGATGTATTGGTGGCGCTGATAGATAACAAGATCAAGTTTTCGCTGAACAGCGAGAAATCGGAATCGTACAAGTTTGCCAATATGGAACATCAGCCTAATACCCATACCCTGGTAAAGGATGGCAAAAAGATTGAGCTTACTATATTGGAGAACCGTATTTTACTATACTTCCTGAAAAACAAAAACAAGGTAATTAACCGCGAGGAACTGATGATGGAAGTATGGGGTTATAATGCCGATGTAAATACCCGTACGCTGGATATGCACATTGTAAGGCTCCGCAAAAAAATAGAGGACAACCCCGATTCGCCGAAATACCTGCAAACGGTACGGGGAATAGGGTACAAATTCGCGTTGTAAGCCCCACCCAGCCTCCCCGGAAGGGAGGAGTTATATATCTAAATATAATATTTGTTATAACTACTTCGGCTAACCACCAATAAATAGTAAATCAGATTGAAGTCGCCCCTTCCCGGGCTACTGTGTGGACACATCTTCAATAATTATGTCATTTCGATAGCGCCGGGGAAGCAATGAGCGTGGTGCGACGGAGAAATCTTATACGCGAGGAAATGCCGACCGGTATTTCGTATAAGATTTCTCCTCACCCGTACACACAACCCC
>Ga0164242_10006317_pt1 | contig 13065 bp, 11 predicted proteins | sample OricomgcompostMG_FD_108783 | JGI IMG/M metagenome (GOLD analysis project Ga0164242, IMG submission 108783) | Miracle-Growth compost microbial communities from Emeryville, California, USA - Original compost - Miracle growth compost (MG) ... | reverse complement strand
GGGCCGGTTCACCACCCTCGACCCTGCCAGCCTCAACCCCGCCGCCCCACCCCGCGGCGGACCCGCCGTCGGTCCCACCGCCAGCGCGATCACTGGGCTCGGCCTGCTCCCCGGCCCCAACCACCCCGACAGCCCCCTCGTCTGGATCCCCGCCCCCGCACCGGCCACCAGCCCCTACACCTACGCCGCCAACACCCCCACCACCCTGATCGACCACAACGGCCGCTCGCCTGGGCTCCCTCACCCCGAGGAGAGCGCCGGCCCACCGCAGACCGCGGTCGGTGGTCAATACCCCAGCTACGCCGGCGGCGGTGGCGCCGCCGAACTCGCCGAACCAGCCGAACCCCTCCCACCCCCCGAACCACCACCCAACCCCGCCGACTACCGCGGCAGCCGCATCCCCACCCTCCCCAACGGCCAACAAGCACCCTGCCCCACCACCAACGGCGCAGCCCCGCTGATCAAGGCGGGCTCCGAGGGCGGCGAGAGTGCTGGCAAGGTCTTCTCGCAGCGCGTCCGCCAGGAGGCGCTGGACGAGAACCCGAGCACGTGCGTGTACTGCCACATGGAGACGGACTCGCCACAGGTCGACCACGTGATCCCGCGCTCGCGTGGGGGCAACGCGACGATCGACAACGCGCAGACGGCCTGCCCGTGGTGTAACGCCTCCAAGGGTGCCCGACACTTCCCGGTCAATCCGCCGCCTGCCTTCGAGGGCATGTCGCCGCCGAGCTGGTGGTTTTGGTGAGTGCGGGCGCAGCGCAGTTCTCGACCCACGCAGAGCCCGTCTGGCGAGAGCGCGCGAATTTCATCATCAACGCGCCCTTGCCGGAGGCTGGCCGGTTCGAGCAGTTGTGGACGAGGCAGGTTGGCGAGTCTCAGTTCGAGATCTGCTGTATACCGTTCTTCCTCTACGACCTCGCGCTAGGCGACACCGTCGAGACCGCCCCGCAGGGCGGTCGCCAGTACGTCCTCAGCCGTGTGCTCAACAGGTCGGGCCGGTACGTCTTTCGCGTGTTCTTCGAGCGGCCGCAGTACCGCCACCGAGACGCGACGGTCGAAGCCGTGGAGGCACTTGGGGCGCAGGTCGAATGGTCATCGCCAAGCCTGCTTGCCATCGACGTCGAAGGGGCGTCGGCCCAGAAGGTCGCAGACCTACTCCACGACCTGGAGCAGCAGGAGCGACTCGTCTACGAGACCGGCAAGACCGTCTGAGTCGCCAGCTGCTGCGGGCCAGTCGACGGGCCTGGTGGCACAGCAGGATGGATTCGATGAGGTCTACGACGGTGGCCTTCTTGCCGTCGTTGAGCTGGTTGAGCGCTTCGATGTGAAGGCGGAGCCGGTCGTCGGCGGGACCACGCTCATCCTCGTTGAAGACCAGAGCGTCAGTGCTGGCTGAGAGGCCGACGGCGAGGTTGGGCTGCCTGGTGTTTTTCGGACCTGGTTGTTGGGGAATTTCAGCCTGATATTGGTGTGGTGTTGTAGGACTCGAGCATGTCGTTGGACGTAACATAGCAAGCCCTGAATGCAACCGCCGTCGAGTTATTGGAGTGCCTGTGGTTCCTCGGACTTGGGGCCCTTGTAGGATTTGCGCTTGAGACTACAAGGAATGGGGATGTCGACACCACGGAAGAAGCAATCGTATTCGCCGGAGTTTCGGGCTGAGGCGATGCGCCAGGTCATCGAGACGTCGCGGCCGATCGCGGCGGTCGCTCGCGACCTGAGCATCGTCGAGCAAACACTCGGCAATTGGGTGAAGGCCTGGCGTGATGAACACGCGGGTGATGAGCCTGAATTGACGGTCTCGGAACGGACTCGACTGCGGGAGGCCGAACGTCAAGTCCGGGAATTGAAGTTGGAGAACGAGTTCCTAAAAACAGCAGCGTACTTTGCGAAGGATCGCCCGTAACCGCCAAGTACGCGTTCATCGCTACCATCGACGCCGAGGCCCCGGGCTATTTCGGGATCAAACGCATGTGTCGATGGCTACGGGTCTCAGCATCCGGGTTCTACGACTGGCGCACCAGGGAACCCAGCGCCCGCGCGCAACGCCGGACCGAGCTCGCCGCGCTCGTGCGCTGGTCGTTCGACCGGTCGCGCGGGACCTACGGCTACCGTCGGATCCACGCCGATCTGACTCGCCGCGGGATCGCGGTGGGTCAGGATCTGGTCCGCGAGCTCGTCTGCGAGCAGGGCTTGGTCGCCTGCCAGCCACGCCCGTTCCGCATCACGACCCTGGCCGGCTCCGACGCCGGTGTACCGGACCTGGTCAACCGCGACTTCACCGCCGCCGAGCCTGGGACCAAGCTGGTCGGCGACATCACCTACATCCGCACGTGGGCTGGATTCGCCTATTTGGCGACGGTCATCGACTGCTATTCCAAAGCCGTCATCGGTTGGGCGGTGGGCGACCACATGCGGACCGAGTTGATCATCACCGCCTTAGCGATGGCGCGAAACAATCACCACCTGCATCACCTTGAAGGACGGCGCGACCCTCCAGAAGTACTTCAGGGACCTGCCAGACGGGACCCAGGCGTGGGCCGAGGTCCGCAACGGAGAGATCACGAATGGAGGGCTCAATGTCATCCCCCGATAACCCGCCGCCATCTGAGGAACTCCTCACGCCCAGACAGGCCTTCCTCGCGATGACGGACTTCATCTGGGAGTTTGCACAGCGCGCGGGCGACGATCTGATGACCCTCATCGGCGACACTGGAATCGAGGCTGATGGCGGGCCTACCGATCCGGCCGCTTGGGACGATTGGCTCGCGAGCGTCGCCAAGATCCGGTCCGGGAAGGCGCCTCGCAGCGAATGACTTACCTCGTGCGTTCCCTGATAGCAGTGTCCATCGGCTTGCTGTTGGGGTCCGCCGTGCCCTCCTCGGCGGTCGGCGCAACAGGCACCGCTCCGGCTGCCTACGGCTACGACAGCATCGGTCACTTCGGCGCCTGGCAAGCGGCCAGCTCACGCTTGAGCGCGCCGCGGCCCTCACCGCGACTATCCGGACCATCCGCTCACGCAGCTCGGCCAGTACCTCTTCGACGAACTCCCTGACATGACTCCATCCTTCCCAAGGAACGGAGTCTCCGGACTCGCCGGAGCGGTTCAACTCGGACCAGCCACGGGTCCCACAGGCTGCTCAGTGCAGGGTCTGCAGGGTGCGCCGCGCCAGGAGATAGGCGGGTAGCACGCCGATCAGAATCAGCGCCGCCCCGTACGGTGCGGCCGTGGTGAAGTCGAGCACCTCGCCGTTCGTGGTCTGCCAGAGTGCGGTCGTGAGCGTGTTCGTGCCGGTCGGCACCAACATCAGCGTCGTCGTCAGCTCCTTGGCAGCATCCAGCAGCATCAACAATCCACCGGCGGCGATGCCGGGTGCGGCGAGTGGCAGGACCACCCGTCGGACCGTGGCCAGCCGCCCGGCTCGCAACGAGTGGGCTATCTCGTCGAACTCGCGGGCCGCGGACCGGAACCCGACATGCTGGGACCCGACCGCCAGCGGCAGGTACAAGATCACGTACGCGCCGACCAGCATCGCCGATGTCTGGTACAGCGGCCGCATCCAGTGGATGCCGATGAACACCAGCGCCAGCGCCATGATCACCCCGGGCAGCGCATGCGCCGTCCACACCGCACGTTCGGTCAACGTGGCCAGCGCGCCCGGATGCCGCGCGGTCAGCCAACTCACCGGCAACGCCACCAACGTGCCCACCACCGCGGCGGCCAACGCGAGCTTGCACGTGGTCAGCCCGGCGTGAGCCAGCGTGTCCCACGCCACCGCGGATCGGGCCCCGGCCGGCGCGGTCAGCGCCCGGGTCAGGCCGGTGACCGCGACGTAGAGCGGCACTCCGAGCGCCAGCAGGGCCACCAGCACGGTGAGGACGGTCCACGCCGCGCGGGCCCGACCGAGCGGCCAACGGGTGGGCGGCCGGATCACCCCGCCGCCCACGCGTACCCGGCTGGCCCGGCCACGGACCAACCGCTCGGCCACCAGGACCAGCACCGCAGCCACTACCAGCACGATCGACAACGCCCGCGCCGCCTCCGGCGCGCCGAGCACTTTGATGCGGCTCATGATCGCCGTGGTCAACGTCTGATAACTCAACAACTGCAGAGCGCCGAATTCGGCCAGCACGTGCAGGGCGACGATCAACAGGCCTGCGCACAGGGCGGTTCGTAGCTGCGGCAGGGTGGCCGACCAGAAGGCGCCGGCCGCCGAGCGGCCGAGCGCGCGGGCCGCCTCTTCTTGTGCGGCGTCGGCGGCCCGCAGCGCCGTGACCGCCGGAAGGAACACGTACGGATACAGGCCGAGCCCGAGCACCAGCGTGGACCCGGACAGGCCGGAGATCACATCCGAGGTCGGGAAGAAGCGCAGGCTGGCCGCAAGCCAGGTATAGGAGCTGACGAACCCGGGTACCGCCAGCGGCATCGTCAACACCACCACCCACAGCCGTGCCGCCGGCAGGTCCGTGCGTACCACCAGGACGGCCAGGCCCAGCCCGAGCACCAGGCTGGCGACACAGACCGTGCCGGTCAGGACGAAGGTGTGCGCGATCAGCTCGGGCGTGCTCGGACTGGCCAGCTCGGCCGCCAGCAGCCGCAGGCTGAACCCTTCCCGCAGCAGCAGATACGCCACCGGGCACAGCGACGCGACCGCCACCAGCACAGCCGCCGTCGCCACCGCCGCCGGTGGTCGATCATGGCCACTGCTGCCGCTACCGGCGGAACCGGCCTGCTGTGCAGGCACGGTCGCGCTCGCCATGTCAGTGGTTGGCCGGCATGCTCACAGGATGCCTGCCTTCAAGATCAGGTCCTTGGCCTTGCTGGTGTCGGCGAACACGCTCTGGTCGACGTTCGGTGCGTGCAGCTTGGACACGGTGCCGATGCCGAGCTTGCTGTGCACACTGGCCACCGCCGGGAACTGGGCCCCGCTGTCGTCGGCGATCACCTGCTGACCGCCGTCGGCCGAGCCCAGCCACGCCAAGAACCGCTGCCCCTCCGCCTGGTGTTTGCTGGACTTCAGTACACCGGCGCCGGAGGCGAGCAGCAGGCCGCCGGCGTCGGGATGGTCGAAGTAGTAGATCTTCGACGTCAGCTTGTCCGGCCCACCCTTCTCCTCGGCCAACTCCCACCAGTAGTAGTGGTTGGACAGGCCGAACGCGTGCTTGCCGGCCTCGACCGTGTCGCGCACCTTGCCGTTCTTCTCTTCGTTGACGCCGTTGGCCTTGATTCCCTTCAACCAGGCCAGCGTGCGCGCCTCCCCGATACTGGAGATCAGGTAGCTGGCGGTGCTGGTGAAGGCGCCGGACGGGGCGTAGGCGAACTCGCCCTTCCACTTCGGCTGGGTCAGGTCGAGAATGCTGTGCGGCAGTTGAGACTTCTTGATCAACGTCGGGTTGTAGTAGATGACCCGGGACCGGGCCGCGTACGGCAGCCAGTCCTTCGACGACGGGACGAGTCGCTTGTCCACCTGTGTCAGCGCGGACGCGTCCACCTTCGACAGCAGCCCCTTGGCGTCGAGCATGCCGATGGGCCCGGGCTCCTCGCTCAGGTACAGATCGGCCGGGCTGTCCGCGCCCTCTTCGACGATCTGGTTCACCAGTTCGGCGTCGTCACCGGAGCGGAGCTCGATCTTGATGCCGGTCTTGGCGGTGAAGGCGTCTATCAGCGCCTGCACCGTCTCTTCGTGCTGGCCGCTGTACATCGTCAGCGTCGCTTTGCTCGCATCGTTACTGCCGCTGCTGTTGTCGGTGTCGCTGCTGTTCGAACCGCTCGAGCAGCCGGCCATCGCGGCCAGGCCGACCAGCGCGGCGATGGCCGCGACGCACTGGCGCATACGCAGCCGGCGGCGCGGACGCGGTTCGGTACGGCGCAGGCACAGGCGGGTCATGACACTCCTGGATCGGGTCGATGAACAGTCTCGGAACGGCGGCCGCGGTCTCGCTGGCCGTCGGAATGCGGGGGCGGCTCAGCCCACTGCTTGGTCGACGGCGTCGTCGGCGGGGGCGAGCGGCACCGCGAACGCGGTTCCCGACACTCCGGGTCGCAGACTGCCGTTGGCGCGTTCGACGGCGTCGTCGGACGTGCGCATGCGCACCTGCACGCCGTCGCGACCGGTGTCCAGGCGCAGCGTCAGCAGCCGGTCGCGGCCGAAGTAGCTGCGGCCGATGATCTTGGCCGGCACGCCGTCGCGGGTCGGGACGAGGTGTTGCGGCCGGATCACCACGCGGCAGGTGGCGCCGACCGCGAGCGGTTCGTCCGCTTCGGCACACACGCGGCCCAGGGCGCACTCCAGCACGAGGACGTGGTGGTCATGCCCGACGACATGGGCCGGCAGGATCACCGCATCGCCGACCGAGCGGGCCGCGACGATGTCGACCGGTCGGGCATAGATGTCTTCGGCGGCCCCGGCTTGCACCACCCGGCCGGAGCGCATCAGCGCAACCTGGTCGGCCAGCGACAGCGCCTCGTCCTGGTCGTGGGTGACCAGCAGCGCGGTGGTGCCCAGGGTGCGCAGCAGGTTCCGTACCTGCACCCGCAGCTCGGCCCGCAGGGTGGAATCGAGCGCCGAGAACGGCTCGTCCAGCAGGATCAGTGCCGGCCGCGGCGCCAATGCCCGAGCCAGCGCGATCCGTTGCTGCTGGCCGCCGGACAGTTCGTCCACCCGGCGATGCTCGTGCCCGCGCAGGTCGACCAGTTCGAGCAGTTCGGCGATGCGGTCACGGCGCTGCCGAGCAGCGCCCGAACGCCATCGCCCGGGGCGGCCGGCCAAGCCGAAGCCGACGTTGCCGGCCACGTCCAGGTGCGGGAACAGCGCACCGTTTTGGGTGACGATGCCGATGCCGCGGTCTTCTGGCCGGAGATGGACGCCGTCGCCGGCCAGCATGCGCCCGTCGAGGGTGATGGTGCCGTGGTCGATCCGCTCGAAGCCGGCGACCGCGCGCAACAGCGTGGTCTTGCCGCTACCGGAGGCGCCCAGAATGGCGGTGAAGCTGCCTTCGGGGACGGTGAGGTCGACTCCGTCGAGGGCACCGACGGTGCCGGAGCGGACGGTGAACGTCTTGGCCACCTGGTGAACTGTCAGCATTCCGGTCGACCCGTTCGAGGGGAAGTGCGTACGGAAACGAGCACGACATTTAGGTTAGCCTCACCATGCATCGAAGGGAAGGCCCGGGTCGCAGACGCGGTCAGCGGCGCAAGATCACCAACGCGTCGCCGAGGAACTCGGGCTGCCCGATGACGCTGCGCTCGACCGCGTCACCGTGACCCTCGCCAGCGCGGGTCACGGTGACGTGGTCGGGCCGGTCGGCGGCCAGATTCCAGCAGCTGACCTGCGCGTCCGACCAGTCCTGCCCGAGCCGGACCGTGAACGGGTGCGGCAGGAAGGCCACCAGCGTCCGGCTGTCGGCGGTAGCCCCGAGGCGGACGCCGCTGCGGTCGTCCACCAGCAGATCCTGCCGGGAGCGCAGGTCGTACAGCCCGAACCGCTCGACGATGCGGCGCAGCGTGCCGACCTGCCCGGCACCGCGGAACTGCAGCGCCAGCGAGGCTTCGAACGGCGTACCGGAGAAGTGCTCGCCGTTGAACGCGTCACCGGCGTGATGCCACGACCAGACCCCGTGCGCCGCGTAGCCCAGGCCGGCACCCGCGCCGGCGAGGACCGCAGTCCAGGACGCCTGCCGCACCTGCGCGGCGGTATAGCGGCGGGTGCCACCGTCGACCCCATGTCCCTCGTAGCAGGGCTCGAGGTCCACGATCGGCCGCCGCACCGCGGCGTTCAGGTAGTGCTCCGCGAGCTGCCACGCGCGGCTGTCCCACGAGTCGCCACCGTGCCCGGACTGGAACGCGTAGAAGTCGGTCGCCTCCGCCAGGGCCGCCGGTAGCACCGCCGACGGGTTCGAATGCGCGGTGAGCAGGCAGTCGGGCGCGCGCTCGCGCAACAGCCGCAACGCCGACACATAGGCCTGGATCGACGCGTCGTCGTCGAACCCGTCGTCGCCGCTGAGCACGAAGATCGGGTCGTAGCCGGCGAACGTGTCGGCGACCAGGCGCACATACCGGTCCCGGTCGGCCGGGCTGAACACCAGCTCGGGCGTGCGTCGCGCGCCCCAACTGCCGGGCACGTAGTTGCACCACAGCACCACCAGTACCGGGGTCAGCCCGGCCGCCACCGCGGCGGCGCACATGCTCGCGGCGTTCTCGAAATACGCCGCCGACGGCCGGTCCAGCCGCCAGGATCCGTCGGTGGCCAACTCGAACGGCTGCCGGTCCGCCGGCGACGACGAGCTGTCGTGCGCAACCGGCAGCACGCTGATGTTCACCGCGTTGAAGCCCTGCCGGCGCCGGCGGTGCAGGTACGCGTCCCATTCGGGCATGCTCGGCCGGCCGAACGCCGCCCACACGGTGTCGGCCAGCAGGAAGGTGGGCTCGCCGTCGGCGAGCAGACGGGTGTGGTCGGGTGCGACGGTCCAGACGGTCACTGACGGCTCCGCAAGCGGCAGGTGGTGGGGCGGTGAACGGGAATCTGGTCAGATCCAGCGGTCGAACCACATGCGCAACCCCCATGCGGCGTGCGAGATCGGATCGGCTACCAGGATCGGATAGAAGTACGCGAAGTTCAGCAGCACCGCCAGGGTGAAGCAACCCACTGTCCACGCACCGGCCGACCGTCTTCGCCGGGAGGCGCCCGGTGGCCCGAGCAGCAAGCCGCACACCAAGGTGACCGCCATCACCAGGAACGGGTCGATGGCGATGGCGTAGAAGTAGAAGATCGGACGCTGGCCGAACGGCAGCCACGGCACCCAGGTGGCCAGCAGGCCGAGCACCGGCACCCCGAACCGCCAGTCGCGCACCGCGATCCACACCACCAGCGCCACCACCAGCGCGATCGTGCCGGCCCACCACAGCACCGGCGTGCCGATGCCGAGCACCTCGGTGACGCAGTCTTTGGTCGGACAGTTCTTCTTCACCGGGTATTCGGAGTAGAACGCCACCGGTCGGCCGATGATCAGCCAGCTCCAGGCACTGGACTTGTACGGGTGGTCGGCGGTGAGGTGGACGTTGAAGCCCCAGATCTCCCGGTGGTACTGCAGCAGCGATCTCAGCGCGTTCGGCATCAGGCTGGCCAGCCCGTGTGCCGGATGCGTGTCAGCCCACTGCCGGTCGTAGCCGTCGCCGGTTGCCAGCCACCCGCTCCACGACGCCAGATAGACGGCCAGCGCCACCGGGACGGTGCTGCAGAACGCCGGCAGCGCGTCGTACCGGAACCACGTCCAGCCGGTGTTGCGCGCCCGCACCATGTGCCGCGCCGAGTAGTCCCACACCACCGACACGACCGCGAACACCGCCAACACGTACACGCCGTTCCACTTCGTGGCCATGGATGCGCCGAACGCCAGCCCGGCGGCGATGCGCCAGGGGCGTAGCAGCATCGGCGGCCCGGTGCTGCCGGTCGGTAACCGGCCAGTCGCCGGGTCGACCGCGTCGGCCAGCCGCTGCCGCGCCCAGTCCCGGTCGATCAGCAGGGCGCCGACGCCGGCCAGCATCCAGAACATCATCGGCAGGTCGAGCAGCGCGGTCCGGCTCATCACCATGTGCAGCCCGTCCAGCGTCAGCAGCAGCCCCGCCAGCCCGGCAAGCAGGTCCGAGCGGGTCAGCCGCCGCACGATCCGCGCCAGCATCAGCACACTGATGGTGCCCATCAGGGCCACCGAGAACCGCCAGCCGAACGGGGTCATGCCGAACAGCCACTCCGTTGCCGCCATGAACCACTTGCCCAGCGGCGGGTGCACGACGAACGACGGCGAGGTCATCAGCGACACCGGGTCGGCCCCGTTGATGATCTTGGTATCGGCATGCTTGGCGTAGTTGAACGGCACCCCGTGGTGCAGCATCGCGAACGCGTCTTTGGGGTAGTAGGTCTCGTCGAACACGAACGCGTTCGGCTGCCCGAGCTTGTAGAACCGCAAGAATCCGGCCACCGCGGCGATCAGACCCGGGATCAGCCACCCGAGCAGCCGGGCGCGCGCGTCGGCGCCAGGCATCGGCGGCACCAGCCGGTCGCGCATGCTGGGCAGCCGCGCACCCCCGGGGGTACGACCGAGGGTCTGCAAACGGCCGGTCGCCGGGCTGGTGGACGAGCCAGGCGAGCCCAGCGGCGGCACAGTCACCGGGCCATCGTAGGGACCGTGCCTGGCAGCGGGCTGTGCTGGGAGTCTGGCCGTGCGTGCTGGAAGGATGGCCGGGTGAGCGATGACCCGGGTGAGCTGGTGCTGGCCGGCACGCCGATCGGCGACTACCAGGACGCCTCACCCCGGCTGGTCGCGGCGCTGGCCGCCGCGCCGGTGGTGGCCGCCGAGGACACCCGGCGATTGCGTCGACTGGCCGACGGGCTCGGCATCCCCGTCACCGGTCGGGTGGTCAGCTACTTCGAAGGCAACGAGGTCGGCCGCACCCCCGAGCTGCTGGCCGATCTGCGGGCCGGCCGGGACGTGCTGCTGGTCACCGACGCGGGCATGCCCAGCGTGTCCGACCCGGGCTACCGCTTGGTCGCGGCCGCGGTCGCCGCCGGCGTCCGGGTGCGCACGATCCCCGGCCCGTCGGCGGTGCTGGCCGCACTCGCCGTGTCCGGCCTGCCGGTGGACCGGTTCTGCTTCGAGGGCTTTCTACCGCGCCGGCCGGGGGAGCGGGCGCGACGTTTGGCCGGGATGGCCGCCGAGGAGCGCACCATGGTGTTCTTCGAGGCGCCGCGGCGGCTCGCGGCCTGCCTGGCGGCCATGGTCGACGCGTTCGGCGCCGACCGGGCCGCGGTGGTCTGCCGGGAGCTGACGAAGACGCACGAGCAGGTGGTGCGCGACCGGCTGGGCGTGCTGGCCGAGTGGGCGGCCGGCGGCGTGCTCGGCGAGGTCACGATCGTGGTAGCCGGCCGGCCGGCCGGTGCGCAGGACGCGTTCGCCGCCGCGCTGGCCGAAGTGCGCGCCCGGGTGGCCGACGGCGAGCGGCTGCGCGGCGCGGTCGCCGAGGTCGCCGCCGCTGCCGGGGTGTCGCGCAACCGCCTGTACGCGGCCGCACTGGAACGTCGGCCACCGCAATAACCCGTTCGCCGGCCTCCGCGGCGTCTGACTAGGGTCTCTGGGCATGAGCCACGTCCTGTCTGCCGTCGCCTGGCCGTATGCCAGCGGTCCCCGTCACATCGGGCACGTCGCCGGTTTCGGCGTGCCGTCCGACGTGTTCAGCCGCTACATGCGGATGGCCGGCCACGACGTGTTGATGGTCAGTGGCACCGACGAGCACGGCACGCCGATCTTGGTAGCGGCCGAGGCAGAGAACAAGACGCCGCGCGAGGTGGCTGACCAGTACAACCGGATGATCGTCGAGGACCTGCACAGCCTGGGCCTGTCCTACGACCTGTTCACCCGCACGACCACGCGCAACCATGCGGCGGTAGTGCGGGCGATGTTCTCCGCCGTCTACCAGAACGGCTACTTCGTCACCAAGACGTCGATGGGTGCGATCAGCCCGTCGTCCGGCCGCACGCTGCCCGACCGCTACATCGAAGGCACCTGCCCCATCTGCGGGTACGACGGTGCCCGCGGCGACCAGTGCGACAACTGCGGCAACCAACTCGACCCGATCGACCTGAAGAATCCGCGCAGCCGTATCAACGGCGAGACCCCGAAGTTCGTCGAGACCGAGCACGTGTTCTTGGACCTGCCGGCGCTGGCCGACGCGGTCGGCGCCTGGCTGGACACCCGCAGCGACTGGCGGCCGAACGTGCTGGCGTTCAGCCGGAACCTGCTGGCCGAGATACGTCCGCGGGCCATCACCCGCGACATCGACTGGGGCATCCCGGTGCCGCTGGCGGGCTGGGAGGACAACCCGCTCAAACGGTTGTACGTGTGGTTCGACGCGGTCATCGGCTACCTGTCCGCATCCATCGAATGGGCTCGACGTACCGGCGATGCGGATGCCTGGAAGAAGTGGTGGAACAACCCGGACGCGTCGTCGTACTACTTCATGGGCAAGGACAACATCGTTTTCCACTCGCTGATCTGGCCGGCGGAGCTGCTGGCCCACAACGGCGCCGGTTCGCGGGGCGGTACCGTGGGCCCGTACGGCACGCTGAACCTGCCTACTCAGGTCGTCAGCAGCGAATACCTCACGATGGAAGGCAAGAAGTTCTCCGCGTCCCGCCGGGTCGGCATCTATGTGCGGGACATGCTCAGCCGCTACGTGCCGGACTCGCTGCGCTATTTCATCGCGGTAGCCGGCCCGGAGAACTCCGACACCGATTTCACGTTCGCCGAATTCGTTCGGCGCAACAACGACGAACTCGGCAATACGTGGGGCAATCTGGTCAACCGCACGGTGTCGATGATCGCGAAGAACCTCGGCGCCATTCCCGCGCCCGGCCAGCTCACCGACGCCGACCGAGCGCTGCTGGCCGACACGTCCGCTGCGTTCGACACGGTCGGCGGCCTGATCGGCACCCATCGGCAGAAGGCCGCGATCGGCGAGGCCATGCGGGCCGCTGCGGAGGCCAACGCCTACCTGTCCCAACAGGAACCGTGGAAGCTGCGCCGGTCGGACCCGGACCGGTACGCGAGCATCCTGCACGTGGCCGCGCAGGCGGTCGACGACTGCAACAAGCTGCTCGCACCGTTCCTGCCACATGCCGCGGAGAAGGTGCGTGAGCAGCTGGGCAGGGCCGGCCGGCTGCACGGTGAGGTCGCGGTGCACGAGGTCGACGACCTCGACGGCGGCCCCGGCTACCCGGTGATCACCGGCGACTACTCCGGCACCGCGCCGTGGCGATCCGAACCGATCGTGCCGGGCACGCCGTTGTCGGCGCCCACCCCGCTGTTCCCGAAACTGGACGAGTCGGTGATCGACGAAGAGCTGGCCCGGCTGGCGGAACAGGCGTGACCGAGCCGATCCGCCGGCCCGCGCCGACACCCACCCGGGCCCGCTCGGCGCAGACCGAGCACGGGCACGACCGGGACCGCAGCCGGCCACCGGCACCGGAGCCGCTGCCGGTGCCGGTGGCCGACTCGCACTGTCACCTC
>Ga0164242_10006316_pt1 | contig 13068 bp, 15 predicted proteins | sample OricomgcompostMG_FD_108783 | JGI IMG/M metagenome (GOLD analysis project Ga0164242, IMG submission 108783) | Miracle-Growth compost microbial communities from Emeryville, California, USA - Original compost - Miracle growth compost (MG) ... | reverse complement strand
CCGCGTACTGGTCCCTGGTCGGGCTGTACGACGCGACAAAGCCCCCGCCCGGATCACCCGGCGGGGGCCTCTGGCCTGCTGTGCACTCGGCAGGATTCGAACCTGCAACCTTCTGATCCGTAGGCGCGTGCCGCTTCCTCCTAGGCCCTTACGCCCGGCGCTTACGCACTACTTCCAGCCCGCTCGTGGACCGTTGGAGGACGTTGCCGTACGCCTACGTTGATGTCACCGGTTGATGTCAGTGCTCGTTACTGGTGCAGCAGAACCGCGACCGCGCAGCGACCACTCCTGACCGCGTCTGCGGGACGGGGTGGGTTTGAAATTTGGCCTACCTTCGCCGCTCAATCATGCCAAAGTAGATCCATGGAGAAGACGCTTGGTGAAGCTATCCGGCTTGCTCTTGAAGCCGCGGAGACGGCTACCCCTGCCCCTGATTCAAAGACCTGGGATTACGGCTGGTGCATTGAAAGTTATCGTCGCTCGGGGCATGCTTCTATCACTTCCCCCAACGGTCCAATCATGCTCTCAATAGAAGGAATTCAAGCTTTCGAACATCTCGTCACCATCCTACAAAAGCAGCCGATTATCAAAGACCGTTGGGATTCGGAGGACTTTTGGGGTGTGATGGCTTCTCTGGTTGCCTTTATTTCAACCGTAGAAAATCGCCCAGAGGTAGCTAAGAGGAATCTGGAGATGATTCTCTCCAGGCGGCCTGCTGTTGTTGCATTTCCGGTCGCCAATATCGACTGGCAAGGACCGCCTCGCCGATTTGGGGGAGGATTTCTAATTGGCATCCTAGGGGGTGAATTCTCAGAAAAATTGGCAACCATGGGCGAGGCGGCCAGGGATTCAGCAGGCAAGGTTAGTGAGTACGTAAACGAGCAATCACACAGACCACCCCTAGTTGGGTTCGCGGCTGTGGTACCCGCACAAGGGCAGCAGGCGTTCCACCACGCCAAGCGCGCATTCGAGCTTTTGGTGGACTTGGCGATCCTACTTGATCGAAAAAAGATAGAGAACTCCCTATTCTCGATTCGCGGAGGCTCCAATAGGCCGGGCGTGAGGGGTCTCGCTCTAGACCGGACAGTGATCAACGCTTCCATGAAGGCATCGGGAGACAGTGCCGATCTGGCCTGTCGGCCCTTCATTCAAGACGCAAGAGGAACCTTGAAATCCGCGTATTGGCATAGCGCGGATAGGGTTCCTCTGGAAAAAATGCTATCAAACAACGAGCTTGCAGGTGCGGTCGACAAATGCCTTGCAGGAAAAAGCAACATCACGAGACGAGTGCAGGTCGCCGCCCGCTGGTTTTCCGAAAGCTTTTGGGCGGAATCAGAGGACGACTCCGTACTTGCTGCTGGAGTGGCCCTCGACTCTCTCGTTGGGTCCCGCTCGGGCTTGCCAGGCCGCGCCATGAAGGAAAGGTACGCCTTTCTAGAAGAAGAACCCGGCAAGCGGTCCGATAAAGCTCGCGAATGGGATGAGATTTACTCAGCCCGCAGCGCCATAGCACATGGAGGAGAGAGTCAAAAGGTCAAGGAACCGGGATTTGCGCGACGGGCTCAGGGCATCGTCACATGGACCGCATGGAGACTGCTAGAAGCGGAAAGGCATTTCCTGCTTGAAGACAAAAACAAAAGTCTTGATTCTCTTTTTGAAGAGATGCGATGGGGAACTTGCGATTGGGACTCGTGACAGACATTCGCGATCAGTCATGAGATCGCCACGGCTTCCGCCAGCGTCGTCATGATGGTAACGACGGCTACTGCTCCCGCGCCGGTAAGCGCTCCCACTTTCCCTGGCTTATTCGCGTATCCAATTGCTGACATTTCGGCTGCGTATGCGGCTTCGACATCGCGGACGGCGTCGCCGATGAAGATGCCATCGGTTGGCTCCGCATGCGCCGCCCGCAGCGCAGCGAGCAAGAGCTCCGGCGAAGGCTTCATGGACTTCGGTCGACCAGGCGCGCGCCCGAAGCAGCCCGCCACCAGCGTCTTGAGCCGGTGTGCGTCGACGTACCGGTCAAGTGCTGCCGTCGCGTTGTTGCTGACCAACCACACCTGCCTATCGGTGGCCGCGCACGCCTCCAGGAATTGCACTGCGCCCTCTGTCGGTCGCGCGTGGGCGACGGCTTCCACCTCCATCCGCGCCAAGGCGTCGTCCGCCGCTGGCACCAGCTCCGGCCGTGCGTCTGCGATATGCCGCAGCATGGCTAGGGGGTCCGTCAGCTCGTGCCCCGGCGGTGGCCCTTCGGGGCCCGTAAGCAGCTCGGCGAGACGGCGGGCGACCTCCGCCGCCGGGAAGCCTGCGAAGACCGAGCAGACCGGCCCGTCGAAGTCGAGCAGGACATGCCGCACCGGCGCGAGGATGGCGGCAAGTTCCTCCGGGGCCGTGCTCATGCGCGCTCGAAGGCGATGGTGGACCAGACGCTGTCGAACCACGTCGTGGCCTGCTGGACGTACTGCGAGCCCATCGACTCGGCGTCCGGGCCGGCGGCGTGGTGGAACAGGGTCGCGTCCTTGCCTGTGATGTCGTAGAAGGTGCGGGGCTCGCCCTCGACCGTCAGCGTGCGTTCGCGTAGTGGGTAGAAGCCGAAGAACACGTCGCGGTGGTTCAGCACGTAGAGCTTGAACAGCGAGGTTGCCCGATAGACCTTCACCTCTACCGTGGCCTTCTCCACCAGCCCCATCTCCGCCAGCACCTCCACCGAGTGCTTGATGCCGGCCGCGTTCGTCAGTGCGATGTCGCGGGCCCGGTCCCTCAGTGCAGGGTCGTCCGCCAGGCCATCCACCAGCGTCGGGACTGCCATCGGGGCTGTGGTGTCCGGCAGTAGAAGGCGGACCGCGATGGACTCCGGCCGCAGACGGCCCGCGCGGATCTTGTCCAGGGGTTCCTGCATCGCACTGTGCAGCGTCTCGCTGCTGAACCCGGCGAAGTCGACCGTGACCTGCTGGTCGGCGAACGCCATCTCCAGATGCGGTCGTAGGCCGACCGGCCGCTCAGTGCGTTCGCGCACGTAGGAGCCGGACCCCTTGCGGGTCACGATCAACCCTTCGTCCCTCAGCATGTCGATCGCCCGCGTGACCGTGCCACGGGCCACCCCGAAGCGCTTGGCCAGTTCGGGGCCGGAGGGGAGCTGTGTTCCGGGCTCGAATTTCCTGGTGAGGATTTCGGCGCGCAGAACGCTGTTGACCTGCAAATACGGCGGACGGTCGTCGTTCGGGTCAAGGCTCATCTAGTCATCGTAGGGCACCTGCCCATCCTGAGCAGCATGCGCAACCTGCTTGACCTGTCTAAGCAGGTTGGCTATGTTGAACACGTCGCTACCGGAGAGATCTGGAACGGCGCAGAGTGGCCCTTCTTTGGGCTGCTCAGACATGCCCAGGAGCCCCGCATCGGACGGGGGGAGGTCACCGGCACCTTGTCAGCCGGATGGCACGAGACCGAAAGGTCACGTCTCTGCCTACAACGGGCATCGGCGGCTCTACCTCGTACGGGAGCTGCTGACCCGAAGGAGACATGCACGTCAGCCCCGGTATCCACGCCGTGAGGGCGCCCGATCGACTCGGGCCCGGGGCGCTCGCACCACCCGTTGCCCGGTTCGGCGGCTCCCGACCAAGGACATTCCGCCGTGCCGGGCCCCTCCATCCATCGTCAGGAGACGACCCGTGTACGACTTCGTTGGGCCCCATCGGGCCCTGACCACGTCCGAGTTCATCGAACTCGCGCTGGGCACCCCGCTTGACCTGTGGCTGGGCGTCGAGGGCGAGAGCGGGCACGACCGGGCCGCGCGTGAGGCGGCGGCCCGGGACATCCTTGCCGACGACCCGGGCATGGTCGACCGGACCTCCGCGCTGGCCGTGGAGACGATCGGCCGAACCATGCCGGAGCTGCTGCACCTGGCCCCGACGCCTCGCCCCGCCACGGTGGTCCGCCACCGGTCGGGCAGGAAGGGGCTGGCGGCATGACCACCATCGACCCGACGCCTGGCGCGGGCACCGCCCGCACGGACGCGAACCTGGACGCCGCCCGCGCGGACGTGAAAGCCGAGATCAGCCGCACCGACAACAAGGCGTCCCTGCTCTTGGCATTCGTCGGCGCGCTGCTGGCCGGGGTGTGGGCCGTGGCGTCCGGCCGGCGACTGCCGGTGGCGGCCCTGGTGATCGGTGGTGCGGCGGTGCTCATGCTGGCCGCTGCTTCCGGTGTGCTGCTGTGGGCGGTGCGCCCGAACCTGGGCGGTGCCCGGCCGGTCGGATTCCCCCGGTGGGCGACCCTCGCCCCTGAGCAGGTGTCCGCCGACCTGTCCGGCGACGACAGGGCCGAGCACATCGCCGTGCTGTCGCGGATCGCGGTGCGGAAGTTCACGCACCTGCGGTGGGCGGTCGACCTGACGTGCGCGGCCGGTGTGCTGCTGCTGGTCGCCGCCGCGATGGTGATTGGCGGTGCGGCATGAACCGCACGGCCAAGGTCCTCTTGGTCACGGCGCTGGTGGTCGTGGTCGGGATGGCGTTCCGGGTTTCCTGGAACGCGTTGCGCGACATCGCCAGCACGGTCGGCGCCGACCCGACCGCCGCCCTGCTCTACCCGTTCGTGGTCGACGGCCTCATGGCGCTCGCGCTGGTGGCCACGCTCGTCCTGACCGGCGCGGACCGGAAGTTCGCGTTGCGGGTGCTGGCCGGTTACACGGTCGCCTCGCTGGTCTTGAACTACGTGCACGGCCTGGTGCCCGCCCTGCACGCGCACGCCGCCGGCCGGATGCACCTGGTCGACTACGCGCCCGCCAACTGGGTGCTGGTGCTGCTGGCCACCTCGCTGCCGGTCGGGTCGATCTTCTTCGGCTCCGACCTGGTCGCCAAGGTCCTTCACCACCGACCCACTCCGGTCGCCAACCAGGATGAGACCGCCCCGTCTACCGCACATCAGTTGGGTTCTGACCTGCGGGAGTCGGCTCCCGCAGCACCGCCCGTGCCGGTCGACGCGTCTTCCCTGGAGTCGAGCGACCTGCCGCCGCTTCCCGTTCCGGTCGAGGCTGCCCCGTCTGTTCCGCGCCGCCCGACCGGTCCCGTGCCGAAGTCGGCTCGCGCGCCTCGACCGACCCGCACGCCGGAACAACTGCTTTCCGAAGCACGTCGGGCAACCGCCGACTGGTCGGACGACGAACTGACCGGAGAAGCGATTCGCAAGGCCGTGCGCACCTCGTCCGCCAACGGCCGGATGCTGCGCGACACCCTGCGCGCTGAGCGCACCGCCCCCACGCCCTTGCACCTGGTCGACATCGACCAGCGCGCGCAGTCCGCTGCGGCCCTGTGAGAACGGGAGATCTCGTCATGACCGACCTCAGCAAGGCGTCCGCCGAAGCGGTCGAGGCCGCGCGGCAGGGTGAGCAGTTCGCGGTGATCCTCGCCGCGATCCAAGCCGCTCAGATCATCCAGGCGCAGCAGTCCAGCGCCCCGGCTCCGCCGCCCGTGGTGGTGCCTCAGCAGTCCGGCTCGGGCACAGCCGGCAAGTGGCTGGCCATCGGCGTCGGCGGATCGATGCTCATGGCCACGGTCGCGTTCGCCGCCGTGGCCCTGGCCATCGCGTCGGCGTGCGTGGCGCTTGTGGCGTTGGTGGTCTACGGCATCTACCGCGACGTCAGGAAGCGGTGACCCCGTGATCCAGACGCATCCCAACGACCCGCCCCTGACCGCTGGAGAGGCCGCGCGCGTCGCCTGGCTCATCGGCCGTATGGCCAAGCGCGGTCTGGCCGGCGAAGAGGCCGACCTGAGCGACTTGCAGCGCAAGTTGGACCGCATCCTGGACGGCGCCCGCGAGCGCGCCGACCAGGCGAACAAGTAGTTCCGCCCCGGACCAGCCGTCATCCGCCAAGACACCGGCCGGTCCGGGCCCCGCACCTCACACCAGAGAGCAGGTAGCCCCAGCATGACGGAAGTCTTCGACCTGGACGCGTACCGGCAGCGGTCCGCGCCCGATCTGACCAAGCACGACACCCCGCCCGACGCGGCGCAGCGCGAGGTGTTGGAGGGCGTCGTCATCCCCTCCGCCACCACGTCGACCACCCCGGCGGCGCCGCTGTGGCGGCGTACCGCCCACACGGTGCGGGTGGTCGCCACCGACCAGCGCACCCGTACCGCCGCCCGTGCGGCGGCCCGGCACGGCGCCTACGTGGCCGGTGGCGCGGGCATCCTTGCCAAGCGCGCGTGGGACGGCCGGTCCGCCGCCCGCTACGAGCGGATGATCCGCATCGCCGAAGCCGCGGGGCAACACGAGACCGCGATGGAGTGGGAGGAGCGGGGCCGGCAGTTCCGTGCCGCCCGACACCAGCGGCGTATGGACCTGCTCACCGCGCCGCAGCGCATCGCCAAGGGCGCGCTCGTCGGCGCCGCCACCGCCGCCGGGGGCCTGCTAGCCCTGGGGACGGTACTGGCGTTCGCCGAGCACGACGTGTCGCAGGTCATCGCGCCGATGGCATTCACCATCGACGTGGTGCGCACGCTGGTGTGGCTGGCGTCGATCGTGTGGGGTCCGGCGGTGTTCCTCGCCCCGTGGGTGGCCCTGTTCGGCCTGTGGAACGTCGGGCGGCGCGGCGAGGCCGCCCCCACCTGGACCCTACCGCCCGCGCAGCGCTCCACTGATGGGGCTCCGATCACCCCGTCCATCGTGGTCACCGCCCTGCGCGACCTGGGCATCGCCCCGCTGCGCAGCGCCATCAAGGCCATGGAGGACAACGGCGCCGCGATGCTCTCGCCCATCGTCATCGCCGGGTGCGGCGTCGAGGTCGACGTGACCCTGCCCTCCGGCGTCTCCACCGAGGAAGTGCAGGGCCGCCGCCGCAAGCTCGCGGAGAACCTGGCCCGGCACGAGCACGAGGTGTTCATCACCATCCCGACCGCCGCCCGCACCGTCCGGCTGTGGATCGCCGACTCCGGCGCGCTGGACGAGTCGATCGGCCCCTCCCCCCTGGCCATCGACGCCGACCTGACCGGCAACTACGCCACCGGCCGCGCCCCGTGGGGCCAGGACCTGCGCGGGGACGCCGCCCTGATCAGCCTGTTCCAGCGCCACCTGCTCATCACCGGCCTGTCCAACCAGGGCAAGACAGCGAGCCTGCGGGCGCTGCTGCTGTGGCTGGTGCTCGACCCCACCGTCGAAGTCCGCATCGCCGACCTCAAGGGCGTCGGGGACTGGCGGATGTTCGACGGCCTGGCCACGGTCCTGATCGAGGGCCCGACCGACGACCACGTCATCGACGCCACCGAGATGCTCGAAGAGGGCGTCGCCGAGATGGAACGGCGCCTGATGGCCCCGGCCGGCACCACCTGGGACCCGCTCATCCTGCTGGTCGATGAGGCACAGGTGGCGTTCATGTGCCCGGCGGTCGGCCCGGACAAGCGCCCCTACGGCGGGGTCAAGGCCACGTCCCGGTACTTCCAGGCCGCGCGGAAGATCCACAACCAGGGCCGTGCGGTCGACGTGCTGCTGTGGCAGGGCACGCAGGACCCCACCGACCAGAACCTGCCCAAGCTGGTCCGGGAGGGTGCGCACATCCGCGCTTCGCTGGTGCTGGGCACGGAGTCGCAGGCCCGGATGGCCTTGGGGGACAAGGCGATCGACGGCGGCGCCGCCCCGCACAAGCTCCGGCAGGGCCTGGACAAGGGCACCGTCGTGGTTGCCGGCGACGGCGTGAAGCTGGCCCCCGGCCAGTCCTCCATCACGATCCGCACGCACTTCATCGACGGCGACACCGCCGCCGAGATCGCCGACCGGGCCAAGGCCCGCCGCACCGGGGTGACCACCCGCAGCGCGGTCGACAACGGCGAGCAGGTGGACGTGCTCGCCGACATCGCCACCGTGCTCGCGGACGCCGACCGGATGCGCACGCAGGAGGTGTTGCAGCGCCTCGCCGAGCTGCGCCCGACCGAGTACCGGGGGTGGAAGTTCGGGGACCTGCGCGAGGTGTTGGAGCCGTTCGGCGCGGCCCCGCACAAGTCGGACGGCGTGATGGTCGTCGACCGGGCCAAGGTCCGCGCCGCCATCGACCGGCGCGCCGCCGACATCGCCGAGAGTGACGCTGAGTAAGGGAGGCGTCCAGGGTGGCAGGGAGAACTCCCTGACCGCCTCCCTGCCCCTGTCTCCCTGACCTGATCAGCAACAACACCTATCCAGGGAGGCAGGGAGGCACCCTGCCGCGACCTGCGGAAACCCCCGGAAACACAGGCCCCGGGGTGACCTCTGCCTCCCTCCCTGCACGCACAGTCACTATCTCGGCGTCAGGAAGGAACGACGCTGTGACCCTCCCTGTCTACCGCTACCGCTGCGCCCCGTACGGCCTGATGACCCGCGCCCAACTGCGCGCCGCCGGGCTGAGTGCCGCCCGCGCCGAAGTCGTCGCGGAACTCCGTTGGCGCTCCCGCAAGGCCCGCCACTGCGGCGGCTGGCGCGTCGCCTACCTCTACGACCCCACCACCGCCCGACCCGTCCGGCCCATGACCCCGGGCCGCTGGCGCTCGCACGCCGCCATGATGCGCGCCCGCCGCACCTGCCCCGCCTGCCAGGCCGAGCAGCCCTACGTGATCCCGCGCTCGCTCGGCTGCTGCCTGCCCTGCGCCGGTGCTTTCTGACCCCGTGGCGGCGGCTCCCGACCAAGGACAATCCGCCGCCACGGTCCTCCATCCATCCCCGAAGGGACAGGAGAACCACCAGCATGACCCGTCCCCACCCCTCCGCGCTGCTGTCCGCCGCTCTCGCCGCCGCCGAACGGGGGTGGCCCGTCATCCCGCTGCGCCCCGGCGGGAAGGTGCCCGCCCTGCACGGTGAGCTTCGCTGCCCCCGTACGGGCGACTGCGCCAACGGGCACCGCACGTTCGAGCAGCGCGCCACCACCGACCCGCAGCGCATCGAACGCTGCTGGACGGCGGGACCGTTCAACGTCGGCATCGCCACCGGCCCCGCGGGGCTGGTCGTAGTCGACCTGGACACGCTCAAGCCGAAGGACAAGAAGGGCACGCCTGACGGCGTGAGCAACTTCCTGGCGCTCTGCGAGCGCGCCGGACAGGCCGTCCCCACCACCCGCACAATCCGGACCGCGAGCGGCGGGCAGCACCTGTACTTCACCGCCCCGTCGGGCATCCGCCTGACCAACACCGCCGGGACCCTCGCCGCGCGCGTGGACACCCGTGCGTGGGGCGGGCAGGTCGTCGCCCCCGGGTCCGCGACCCCACAGGGCCCGTACACCGTCCTGAGCGACGCACCCGTTGTAAACCTACCCGGATGGCTTCAAAACGCCCTGACGACCCCTCAGAGGCCCGCGACGGCGGCGAAGCCGCCCACGGTGCCCCGTGACGGCTCACGGCTCGCCGTGGCGGTGCTCGAACGGGAGACCGCCGCCGTTGCCAGAACCGGAGAGGGAAGCCGGCACACCACGCTGCTGAAAGCCGTCATCCGCACAGGGCGGTTCGTGGCGTGGGGAGACCTCGACCGCGACACCGTAGAAGCGGCTTTTGAGGCGGCGGCGCTGTCTGCGGGACTGCCGGTGTCCGACTGCCGCACCACGATCCGCGACGGTCTGAACTACTCCCTGCGAACGGTCCGGCCCTGGGAGGCGGCATGACCGCCCCCCGCCCGGCTCCGCCCCTCAAAAGCCCCACCGCACCCACCACCGGCCTTCAAGCCGCGGAGCAGCCGGGACCGTACGCCGGGGGGAAGGCGCCGAAGGTCGTCGCCGAAGGCGTCCCTTCTGCTGTTCTCCCTGACCCGCGCCCGGCGGACGGGCGCCGCCCCGTCGCGTGGCTGCACATCGTGGCTCCGTCCGACTGGAGCATGCCGCCCCGGGCGTTCTCGCGCTGCGACTGCGGACGCAACCTCTCCGCCCTTGGCCGCGCCCGCGTCCTGGCCCTCATCGCCGACCACACCGCCCACCGCGACCTGTGCCCCGTGCGTCACCCCGCATCCGAGAGGAGCCGCGCCGCATGAGCACCACACCCGACAGCGGCGCCGACCTGCTCGACCAGGTCGAAGCCTTCCACCGCCGCTTCAACGCCTTCCCCACCGAAGCCGCCTACGTCGCCGTGGCGCTGTGGGACGCGCACGCGCACCTGCTCGACTGCTTCGACTCCACGCCGCGCCTGGCGTTCCTATCCCCGGAACCGGGATCGGGCAAGACGCGCGGACTGGAGATCTGCGGAACGCTGGTGCCCAACCCCATGGCGGCCGTCAACGCGTCCGCCGCCGCCCTGTTCCGCGCCGTGTCGATGGACTCCGGGCGCCCGACGATCCTGTTCGACGAGATCGACACCGTCTTCGGGCCCAAGGCGGGGGACAACGAGGAACTGCGCGGTCTGATCAACGCGGGTCACCGCCGCATCGGGGTGTCCTACCGGTGCGTGGCCGTGGGGGATCAGCAGACCGTCCAGCCGTTCCCCGTCTACGCCGCCGTGGCCGTCGCGGGACTCGGCTGGTTGCCGGACACGATCCTGCACCGCTCCATCGTCATCCGGATGCGACGCCGGGCGCCGAACGAGCTCGTGGAAGCCTTCCGGTCCCGCATCCACGAGCCGGAGGGGCACGCGCTCCGGGACCGCCTCGCCGCGTGGGCCGACAGCGTGCGCGACCGCGTCAACGGCGCCTTCCCCGAGATGCCGGACGGCGTCAACGACCGCCCCGCCGACGTATGGGAGCCCTTGCTCGCCGTTGCCGACGCCGCCGGCGGCGCCTGGCCCGCCCGGGCCCGAACGGCATGCGTGGAACTGGTGACCGCCGCTGCGGCCGGCGACAAGGCTTCGATGGGCATCCGGCTGCTGACCGATCTGCGTGACAACGTCTTCTGCGGTGCCGACCGCATGCCCACCACCCAGATCATCGCGGCCCTGACCGCCTTGGACGAAGCCCCGTGGGCGGACATGAACGGGAAGCCCCTGGACTCCCGCCAGTTGTCCAAGCGGCTCGGGGAGTACGTCACCTCCGACAACCAGCCCATCAAGGCCCGGAACATGCGGATCGGCGAGGGAGTGGCCAAGGGCTACTACGCCGCCGACCTCCACGACGCATGGGCCCGCTACTGCCCCCCTCCCCCGGAGAGTCCGCTACAGGGGCTACAGACCGCGCTTCCGGCGCAGTGACCAGCAGCGGAGCTGTAGCGGACCGGCTGGCCCGTACCCGCTACGGCTCCGCTACGGACGCCGCGTCCGCTACCCGCGCGCTCGCGCTGTAGCGGACCCATCCGCTACATCCCATCAGGCCGCTACACGAAGCGCCGCTCTGACCTGCGACGTAGCAGCAGTAGCGGATGTAGCGGACTTTCAGAGGGAGGGGTCTCCCTCCCCCTCGTTCCGCCGTCGCGCCCCGCAGCCTCGCCGCTGCGGGGCGCGGCCCATGTCCGGACCAGGAGGACACGGTGACCACCGCCCCGGAAGCCCTGACCGTCCCCGAAGTCATGGCGGCGCTCCGCATCAGCCGCTTCAAGGTCTACGACCTCATCCGTTCGCGCGACCTCGCGAGCTTCACCATCGGCCGCGCCCGTCGCATCCCTGTGGACGCGCTCGCCGCATACATCCGCACCCGCACCGAAGACGAGGACTGACTTCATGGCAAAGCGACGTGCCAACGGTGAAGGCACCATCACCAAGCGCGCGGACGGCCGGTACCAGGCCGCCGCGTACGTCTATCGCCCGGACGGCACCCGGGTACGGAAGTTCGTCTACGGTCGGACACGCGAGGACGTGGGCGGGAAGCTCACGGAACTCCAGGAGAAGACCCGCCAGGGCATCCCGGCGGCGACATCCGCCATGGCGTTCGGCGACTACCTGACCTACTGGTTGGCCACCATCGCGCCGGCCCGGCTCAAGCCGGCCACGCTGAACAGCTACGAGGGGCTGACCCGCCTCTACATCAAGCCCGCGCTGGCCAAGAAGAAGCTCAACCGCCTCTCGCCCGCCGACATCCGGCTGTTCCTCGCGCAGTTCAAGAACGGCTGCCTGTGCTGCCTGCGCGGGGTGGACAAGGCGCGGCCGGTGGACGAGCGCCACTGCTGCGCGGTGGGTCGCTGCTGCGAGCGCCGGCCGTCCGCCCGCACCGTCCAGTACGCGCACGCCGTGCTGCGGTCGGCGCTGCAACAGGCCGTCCGGGAGGAGCTGATCGTGCGCAACGTCGCCCGGATCGTGGAAACCCCGACCGTCGAACGCCAGGAGGTGCGCCCGTTGGACGCCGCAGAAGCCCGGATGCTCCTCAGGACCGCCCGCTCCCACAGGCTGTACGCCCTATGGCTGCTGCTCGTCTCGACCGGGCTGCGACGCGGGGAGGTACTGGGGCTCACCTGGTCGGACATCGACCTCGTGAACGGGCAGCTCCGGGTACGGCGGAATCTCCAGCGGATCAGGCGGGAGCTGATTTTCGGCACTCCGAAGACGGCACGCTCGCTCCGCACCATCTCGCTCCCGAAGCGGTGCGTGCAGGCGCTCACGGAGCACCAGGCGGCTCAGGAGCAGGAGCGAAAGGTGGCCGGCGGGAAGTGGAAGCCGGTCGACGAGCAGCCGACCGGCCTGGTGTTCACCACCGCCACCGGCAGGGCGACCGACCCGCGCAGCCTGAACCGGATGCTGACCGTGCTGTGCCGGGACGCCAAGGTCCGCCGGGTGCGCGTGCACGACCTCCGGCACACCTGCGCGTCGCTGCTGCTCGCGCAGGGGGTCGACGCCCGGACCATCATGGAGACGCTGGGGCACAGCACGATCACCATGACCCTGGACACCTACGCGCACGTGATGCAGACGACGCTTCAAGCCGCTGCGGACCGCATGGATGACGCGCTCGGAGTGGACGACCCGGACGAAGCCGAGACGGACGACTCGGGCCCCGAAGCCGCAGCCTGACGAGAGCTCCCGGACCGCATTGATGTCACCTGGTGATGTCAGAGGCCCCCTGGACGATGTCCAGGGGGCCTCTCACCTGTGTGCACTCGGCAGGATTCGAACCTGCAACCTTCTGATCCGTAGTCAGATGCTCTATCCGTTGAGCTACGAGTGCTTGTGCTTCCCGGTCTTTTCGGCCGGTCGGCGTTGCGGGGACAACATT
>Ga0164242_10006315_pt1 | contig 13069 bp, 11 predicted proteins | sample OricomgcompostMG_FD_108783 | JGI IMG/M metagenome (GOLD analysis project Ga0164242, IMG submission 108783) | Miracle-Growth compost microbial communities from Emeryville, California, USA - Original compost - Miracle growth compost (MG) ... | reverse complement strand
CGCCGGACGCCAGCTGTTCGGCGAGCTGAGCGTGCTCGACAACCTGCTGGTCGGCGCGCACACGGAGCGTTCGCGCAGCCGCCGCACCCAGTTGCTCGCCGACGCCTACGACGTCTTCCCGGTGCTGCGGGAGAAGCGGCACCAGAAGGCACGCGAGCTCAGCGGCGGCCAGCAGCAGATGGTCGCGATCGCGCGCGGGCTGATGGCGCAGCCGCGCGTGCTCATGCTCGACGAACCATCCGAGGGCCTGGCTCCCGTCCTCGTCGAGCAGGTCTTCGACTCGATCCGCACGCTGCGCGACGAGCGCGGGATCGCGATCGTGCTGGCCGAGCAGAACGCGAGCGCGGCCGAGATCTGCACGTCCTCCGCCGTCCTGCGCGACGGAGAGCTGTCGGCCGTCATCCGACGGTCCGCCGAAGACATCGCAACTGCCGTCTTCGAGTAGTCACCACGGACGCCAAGCCTGGCGTCCGCCATCGATCAGAAGGGCCGGGAACGGCGCATGGAGAGGTCAACCAGGACTTACCGCGGCCTGTGGGTCGTGGCATCGATCACCGCGGTCGCCGTCGTGGCGGCGTGCAGTTCGTCCGGGGGCGGCAGCGGATCCGGCGGCTCGGGCGGTTCCGGCGATTCCGGCTCGAGCGGTGGCGCGACGAGCACCGCGCCGGCGTCGACGATCTCCCTCGGCGAGGTCACCGACTTCAGCGGTGCGGCTTCCGCGTACGGCATCCCCGAGAACCAGGGCGCGCAGATCGCGGTCGACCAGATCAACGCGGCCGGCGGCATCAAGAGCCTCGGCGGCGCACAGTTGGCGATCAAGAAGTTCGACACCGCATCGAACCCCGACGACGGCACCACGCAGGCCACCGCGGCCGTGGCGGCGAAGGTTGCGGCCGTGTTCGGCGGCGAGATCTCCGACACCGTCCTCGCCGGCATCAACGTCACGCAGCGGGCCGGCGTGGCCTGGCTCGACGCGGGCGGCACGGCCGACGAGATCCACCAGCGCGGCTACAACACGGTCTTCCAGGTGGCCAAGGACTCCACCCAGTTCTCGCAAGGGTGGGTCGACGTCATCAAGGCCGCGGAGTCCAAGCTAGGCATCAGCGACCCGACCGTGGCGGTCGCGTACAGCGCGACGTCGTACGGGCAGGACTTCCTCAACGCGTTCAACAAGATCAACAAGACCGCGGGCTTCAAGGTCGTCCAGCAGTTCGGGTACCCGCTGAGCACGACGGACTTCTCGTCGGTCGCCGCGCGGCTCGCGTCGTCGTCCGCCGACATCGTGTTCGACATCGGCTACCCCGGGGACGGGCTGGCGCTGGCCAAGCTGTTCGCGACGAAGTTCACCTTGAAGTCGAAGATGTTCATCGCGGGCGGCTCCGACGCGGCTGACATGGTCGGTCAGCTCAAGAGCCAGGCCAACGGTTCGCTCGTCCTGGGTGACCTCACGCCGACCACGCCCACGGTGCCGGCCTCGTTCAAGACGTTCTTCAACCAGTACCAGGCGAAGTTCCACAAGATCCCCAACGCGCAGTCGATGTTCGGCTACGTGTGCGTGGAGTTCATCGCGCAGGCGATGGAGGCGGCGAAGTCCTCGAGCCCGGCCGACATCGTCACCGCGTTGAAGTCGGTCAGCCTCAGCCAGACCACCGGCAACATCTTCCCGTCCCCGGCGACGCTGTCGTTCGCCAGTGACGGGTCGCTGACCGAGGCGCCGTTCTTCGCCTCGCAGGTCATCAACGGCAAGGCTCAGATCGTCTACCCGACGGCGGCGGCCGAAACCGCGATCCAGCCCTACCACTGAACCCCCACCGCCCACCAGGCTGCCGGACACCGAGAGAGGACATCAGCGACGATGCTGTTCGAACAACTGCTGATCGTCGGCCTCATCACGGGTGCCGTCTACAGCCTGGTGGGCGTCGGGTTCACCCTCGTGCTCGGCGTGGGCAAGGTCGCCAACTTCGCCCACGGCGGGTTTGTGGGGCTCGGCCTCTACGTCGCGCTGTTCATGCACAACCAGTTCGACCTGAGCCCGTACGCGACTCTCGTCCCGGCGACGATCGTGTTCCTCGCGCTGGGCTTCGGTATCGGCGAATTGTTCGAGTGGCGGGCGCGCCGCGCCGGTGAGATCGGGCAGTTGCTCATCGGGCTCGCGCTGTTGCTGCTGATCGGCGGCTCGCTCGAGGTGCTGTTCAAGGACAACCCGCGAACGCTCAACGGGACCACGCTGGGGCACATCGACGTGGCCGGCCTGCGCATCGACGGCAGTGAGATCTTCGCGTTCGCGTTCACGCTCGTCGTCGCCGTAGGGCTGTACGTGACGGTGCAGCGCACCCGATGGGGACGGGCGATGCGCGCGGTGGCCGACAATCCGGAGGCCGCCGGGCTGTACGGCGTGCAGGTGCCGGTGACGCAGCGCGCCGCACTCGCGGTGTCGATCGCGATCGCGGGTGCGACCGGCGTCGTGGTCAGCCCGTTCACCGTGCTGACGCCCGACGTCGGCACGTCCTACCTGATCTCGGCCTTCGCCGTGGTCATCCTCGGCGGCATCGGCAACACGCTCGGTGCGGTCGGCGCCGGCCTGGCACTCGGGGTGATCGACTCGCTGTCGTCGGGCTATCTGGCGTCGTACTGGACGTCCCTGGCGCCGCTGCTGATCATCCTGCTCGTGCTGCTCGTCCGCCCGGACAACGGAGCGGTCGTATGACCGACATCCTCGGCGCGCTGCGCACGAAGGCCGAGCGGTTGCCGAACATCGGCCCGTTCCGGTGGCTCGTGCTGGTCGTGTTCGTCGTCATCGGCTGGTTCTGGCTGGGCGCGATGTCGGCCGCCACCGTCGCGGTCGTGCTGCTGGCGCTGTACTACGCCGCCGCCGGCTCGTCGTTCAACCTGTTGTTCGGGTCGCTCGGCGTCTTCTCGCTGGCGCAGCCTGTGTTCGTCGCCGTCGGCGGCTACACCACAGCCTACCTGTATATCCGGCACGGCATCTCGCCGTGGCTGAGCATGCTGATCGCGATGGCGATCGCGGGCATCCTCGCGATACCGATCGGCTTCCTCGCGATGCGGCGCCCCGGCACCGTGGTGACCGCCCTGGTGACGCTGATCCTGTCCGAAGCCGTGCCCCCGATCGTGTCGGCGGTCAAGGCGCTCGGCAGTTCGATCGGCCTCTACCTGCCGGTGAAGTCGGGGACGAACTGGTCGGCGATGCAGTTCGCCTCGGCCGTGCCGTTCGCACGCATCCTGTTGATCATGAACGCGCTGTTCATCGCCGGCTTCATGTGGTTCGCCCGCAGCCGGTGGGGTGGGTGGACCACCGCGATCCGCGACTCCGACGTCGCGGCGCGCGCGGTCGGCATCCCCGTCCTCGCCACGAGGATCGGGGTGTTCGCCGCCGCGGCGATGATGGCGACACTGCCCGGCGTCGTGTACGCGCAGTACAACCTGCTGAGCAACACCGAGCTGTTCCTCGGGACGTCGGCGTTGTTCCAGGTGCTCGTCGTCGCGCTCGTCGGCGGGTCGGCGCGTCCGTGGGGCACGCTGGTCGGCGCGCTGGTGATGACCGAGATCTCCTACCACCTCAGCCAGGCTGCGGGCGGACGCCCGGGTATCGGCCCGCTGACCTTCGCCGGCGCGTTCCTGATCATGGCCCTCGTTCTTCCGCGCGGGATCTCCGGCGCCTGGGCCGCGCTCTTCGACCGCCAGTCGGTACGCCCGGCGGCCGGCGTCGGTGAGCTGCTGCGGGATCCGCTGCTGGGGCGCCGGCGCGAGCCGTCGCAGCCCGAGCCACCCTTGGTCGCGACACATCATGACGCCGACGCATCATGACGCGGGTGCACAGCGGGGCGCGGTTCGACCGGGGGACATCGGCATGGATCTGACGGACGCGCCACACCTGGCCGACTTCCGCGACGAGGCGCGCACGTGGCTGGCCGAGAACGTCCCGACCGAGCCGCGACCGCGCACGAGCGGGCCCGAGCTGCGCCAGTACGACGAAGCCTGGCAGCGCCGCCAGTACGACGGCGGCTGGGCCGGGATCTCGTGGGACGCCGAGTTCGGCGGACGCGGTCTCTCGCTGCTCGAGCAGATCGTCTGGTACGAGGAACTCGTGCGCTCCGGCGCGCCCGAGAGCAGTGTCTTCATCGTCGCGCTGGCCCACGCCGGGCCCACGCTGATGATGCGCGGTGACGAGGAGCAGAAGCGCTTCTACCTGCCGCGGATCCTGCGCGGCGAGACCCCGTGGTGCCAGGGGTTCTCCGAACCGGAGTCGGGATCGGACCTCGCCAGCCTGCGCTGCCGCGGCACGGTCGAGGGCGACGAACTCGTCATCAGCGGCACCAAGATCTGGACGACGAACGCCGAGCACTGCGACTACTGCGAGTTGCTCGTGCGCACCGAGCCCGGCAGCAGCCGGCACCACGGGCTCAGCTGGGTCGTCATGGACATGCACGTGCCGGGTGTGGACGTCCGGCCGATCCGCAGCATCGACGGGTGGCCGCACAACGCGGAGGTCTTCTTCGACGACGCCCGCGTCCCGCTGCGCAACGTCGTCGGCGGCCTGGGCAACGGCTGGAGCGTCGCCATGTCGACCCTCGCGGCCGAGCGCGGAACGGCGTTCCTTGACGTCCGGCTGGCGAGCGTGGTGTTCGTCGACGAACTGATCGCGCACGCGCGAGACACCGGTCAACTGCGCGACGAGTACTGCTACGCCCAGCTGGCCGAGATCCGCGCCGAGGCCGCGGCGCTGCGGTCGATGGCCTACCACCAGGCCGCGACGTCCGAGGCCGGCTCGACGGCGAGTGACTCCGTCGCCGTGCGCACCTTCTTCGTGCAGCTGCTGGCGAGGATCAGCCGGGTCGCGCTGGACGTCCTCGGCCCCGAGGCCCTCGAACTGAACAGCTGGACGCGCCGGTGGCTGTTCGACCTCAGCGAGCCGATCGCGGGCGGCACGATCGACATCCAGCGCAACATCATCGGCGAGCGTGTGCTGGGACTGCCGCGATGAACCTGCAGCCGTCCGCCCTGCAGAACGAGATCGCCGCGGCCGCCCGGGAGTGGCTGGCCAAGCAGCTGCCACTCGCACGCGTACGCGAGCTCGCGGCCGGTGCCGGGGCGCTGCCCGACGAGGCGACCTGGGCGGCCTACGCCGAGTCGGGCTGGTTCGGCCTCGGGCTGGACCAGCAGCATGGTGGGCTCGGGCTCGGGGCCGCGGAGGAGGCGGTGCTGTTCCGCGAGCTGGGACGAGCGCTCGCACCCGGGCCCGTCCTGGCCACGGTCCTCGCCGCCCACACCATGCAGGCGGCCGGGCCGGCCGAGCTGACGGCCGCGCTGGTCGGCGGTAGGCGGCGAGCCGCGCTCACGACGCAGGGCCGGGTGCTCGACGGCGGCCCCGGCGATCTCGTGCTGGCGGTCGACGAGAGCGGCGTGACCGTGTCGCAGCTGCACGACTGCTCGCCCGCCGAGCCCGTCGACCCGCTCACCCGTGTGGCGCACCTGGGCGGCGCGGACGTCCTGCTGCGCGTGGACGACCCGTCCGTCCTGACGCGAGCGCACGTTCTCGCGACGGCGCAGCTGCTGGGCATCGTCGAGGCGGTCTGCGACATCTCGGTCGCCTACGCCAGGACCCGCACCCAGTTCGGCAAGCCGATCGGATCCTTCCAGGCGGTCAAGCACCGCACCGCCGACATGGCCGTCACCGCGTACGCGGTCACCGGCCAGCTGTTCCACGCCGCGCTGCTGCTCGACGCCGGGCGTCCGGACGCACCGTTCCACGCCGCCGCCGCGTATCTCGTCGCGGCACGCGGTGCGACGCGCGCCGCGACCGATACGATCCAGAACCTGGGCGGCATCGGCTTCACCTGGGAGCACGACGCACACCTCTACCTGAAGCGCGCGCACGTCCTCGCGAACTGCTTCGGCCCGCTGCGCGGCACCCACGCGCGGATCATGGCGCCGGAACGGCACGAGTTCGCATGAGCGACGTCGACGCCGGCGCGCGCCGGTCAGCCGCCCAGCTCGCGCAGCCCGTCGCGCAGCGACGTCGCGCGGATGATCTGCGACTCCGAATCCTCGAGGGCATAGCGCTGCGAGCGCGTCAGGTGCCCCGCGTCGATCTTGCGGGCGGCGTCGGCATCGCCGGCGGCGATGACGTCGAGCAGGTTGGAGTGTGCCGCCAGGACGTCGCGACGGTGCCGGTTGCTCGGGTAGCGGCCCTCGGTGGTGACCCGCGCCGCCCAGCGACGCTCCTGCTCCGACCACAGGCTCTCGAGGGCGCCGACCGTCACGATGAGCGTCTGGTTGCCGCACGACTCGACCAGCAGCTCGTGGAATTCGCGGCTGAGCCGGGTGAACTGCTCCCCGTCGGAGATGGCGGCCTCGGTGCGCTCGACGTTCGCCCGCAGCGTGGGAAGCACCGTCTTGGCGCGGTCGCTACGGGTGGCGCACAGCGACGCGGCCACCGGCTCGATCTGCTTGATCGCGGTCGCGAGGTCGCTGATCGTCGCGCGGCGCGACTGCAGCACGAGACCGAACGTGTACGCGGACGTCGCAGCGGTGGGCACGCCGACCACCGAACCGCCGATGCTGCCGCGGCGCACCGTCAGCAGCCCCTCGTTCTCCAGGTGCCGCAGCGCCTCGCGCAGCGTCGGCCGGCTGATGCCGAACTCGGCCATGAGTTCTTCCTGCTTCGGCAGCAGGTCGCCGTCGGCGAGCTCGCCGTCGATGATCCGGTCACGCAGGATGCCGGCGACGAACTCCGCGACCCGCGGTTGCCGGAACTGCGCACGCCGGCCTCGTCCGTCCGCCGCGCCCGTCTGGTCGACCACGCGCACCTCCACACCGTGCGGGCCACCGCCCGACCGACCGGTGCCGCGGCCTCGCCGCGGTCCTCACCGGCCGATTGATAAATGTTTCAAACTTTTTCATATTAGCAGCATCTGTGCGAAGAAAGTCGGTGTCCACGTGGATTTCGAGCTCGGGCAGCGGGCCGACGCGGTACGCGCGCGACTGAACGATCTGATCAAGACTCACATTCCGCAAGACTTCCTCGGCGCCTTCACCGACGATCCCGCGGACCTCGAGCTGACCATGGAGTTCTGTGCCCGTCTCGCCGAGGAGGGCCTGCTCTGCATCGGCTGGCCGAAGGAGTACGGCGGCGGGGACGGCACGGTCTGGGAGCAGGCGGTCGTCCGCGAGGAGATGTGGGCGTGGCACGAGCCGCGCGGCCCGCAGTACATGGGCGTCAACTGGGTCGGCCCGGCGATCATGCGCCACGGGACCGACGCGCAGAAGGCCCAACACCTGCCCGCCATCGCCGCCGGACGGGTCATCTGGTGCCAGGGCTTCAGCGAACCCGAAGCAGGTAGCGACCTCGCCGCGCTGCGCACCACCGCCGTGCCCGACGGAGCCGGTTGGTTGATCTCCGGGCAGAAGGTGTGGACGTCCTACGCGTCGATGGCCGGCTGGTGCGTGCTGGCCGCGGCCACCGACCCGTCCGCGTCCAAGTCCCGGCGACTGACGCTGTTCCTCGTGCCGATGGACCGTCCCGGCATCGAGGTCCGCCCCATCGCGTCGATGCTCGGGCCGCACCACCTCAACGAGGTGTTCATCGACGACCTCCGGGTCGGGCCCGACGACGTGCTCGGTGCTGTCGGCGGTGGGTGGAAGGTCATGCGCGACGCGCTTGCTCACGAGCGGGTCGGCATCGCGCGCTACGCCCGCTGTGAGGCGTTGCTGAAGCGGGTGTTCGACTACCTCGGGCCGCGGTGGGACGAACTGCCCGAGGCGCTGCAGACCCGCTGGGTCCGCGCGCTCACTCAGATCCGCGTCGCGAAGTTGCTCGCGTACGTCGCGGTCGGTGGTGCCGGTGACGGGGTCGACGATGTCGCGGCGAGCGCGGCCCGGGTCGCGACGACGACGCTCGACCAGACCGTCGCGGAACTGCTCTTCGAGGTCATGGGCGGCATCAGCCTCGACGCGGGCCCGGGCGCCGCCGTGCACGGAGCCGTCGAGGACCACTGGCGCTACGCCCAGGCCAGCACTGTCGCCTCGGGAACGATCGAGATGCAGCGCACGATCGTCGCCCGTCAACTGCTCGGAGGACGTTGATGGATTTCCGCCTGCCCGACGACGTGCGCCAGTTGGGGGATGCCGCCGCGCGTCGCTTCGCCCGGCTCGGCGGTGTCGACCTCGCCCGGCGTGCCGAGGCGGACCCGGCGGTACGGCGCGAGGCGGCCGACGCGCTGCGTGATCTCGGCACGGACGACCTGGACGTCCGTGCCGACGAGGAGCAGTTGCTCGCCGGCGGCGCACTGTGCCGTGCGGCGGGCGCCGTCGCCCTGCCGTGGCCGCTCGTCGGGCAGCTGCTGCGGTCCGGAGCGCACCTGCTCGCCCTGGTCGACGAACGCGGCCTGCGCGTCGACCACGGTGACGCGGCGCCGTCCTGGATCGGCGCCGACCTGGACGGACGGGCGTGGCTGCTGACCGACCTGGCCACGCCGACCACCGGCAAGCTCGGCCCGTTCGTCCGCACCGGTGTGCTCGGCGAACAGATCGAGCCGATCGCGGCTGACGACCGGGCCCGCTATCTCGTGCTGCAGGCGTGGACGGTGCTGGGCGCGCTCGAGGCTGTCACCGCCGACGTCGTCGAGCACGTCCGTACCCGGCACCAGTTCGGCCACGCGCTGGCAGACTTCCAGGTCATCCGGTTCAGCCTGGCGGACGCCGCGATCGCAGTGCGTGGGCTGGAACAGCTCACGAAGCTGACCAGCTGGCGCCTCGGCACCGGCGACGCCCGCGGCAACCTCGCCGACGCGATCGCGCTCCGGTTGCACGCCAGCGAGGTGGCGACCAACGTGCTGCGCGTGGGTCATCAGTTCTACGGGGCGCTCGGCTTCTGCGACGAGACGGATCTGTCGGTCATCGACCGTCATCTACAGCCGGTGCTGCGTTACCCGCTCTCGGCGGAGCGGATGGCCCAGTCGCTGATCCCGTACGTGCGGGACCAGTCCTTCACGAGCGCGATCGCATGATCGACACCGTCGCCCACGTTCTCGAGCCGGCCCTGCGCGAGCGCCCGGACGCACCCGCGCTGATCGGCCCGTCCGGAACGCTGACCTATCGCGAGCTCGATCGTGCCGCCGATCTCGCGGCGGGTGTGCTGTGGCACCTGGGGGTGCGACCGGGTGACCGGGTGGCGGCGTGCCTGCCCAACGACCTGCCGATCGTCGTGGCGTTCTATGCGGCGCAACGGATCGGCGCGATCTGGGTGGGCATCGCCGAGGCCTACTCGGGCGCGGAGCAGGACGAGCTCGTCGCCATCAGTGGGGCGCGGCTGGTGCTCGCCGGTGAGCGCTGGAAGGGCAGCCATGCTGTAGTCCTTGCGAGCAGGCAGTGGATGAACCCCGATGATCGCGAACTGCGCGCACCGGCGGTCGACATCGACCCGTTCGCTCCGGCGGGGATCGCGTTCACCAGCGGGACGACCGGTCTGCCCAAGGGCATCGTGCACAGCCAGCACAATCTGGTGCTGCCCGGCGCGGTGCTCGTCGCGACGCGCGGGTGGGACAGCGGTCTTCGCAAGGCCGACAGCCTGCCGATGACGATCCTGAACATGCTCGTCCTCAATCCACTCGCCGCCGCTCAGGCACAGGGCTGCGCGATCCTCATCGACCGGCGGGACATCGGCACGATCGCCGACCGGGTGCGGGAGCATGCCGCGACGGTGTGGAACGGCGCGCCCGCGCAGATCTACGACCTCGCGCGGCGGCCCGAGCTCGACCTGAGTTCGCTGCGGGAACTGTGGAGCGGCGGCTCGGACACCCCGGACGAGCTGCGTGCCGCCGTCCGCGAGGTGCACGGTCTGCCGGTGCACGCGACGTACGGGCTCACCGAGGCGCCCACCGTCGTCGCGATCGATCCGGTCGACGGACGCAGCGTGCCGCGGTCCACCGGGCTCACCTTGCCGCACCTGGACGTCGCGGCGTACGACGACGCAGGCCGGCGCCTGCCGAACGGTGAGCAGGGCGAGATCGGGATACGCGCCGCGACGACGGGGGAGTGGGCCGGGCGGTGGCGCCCCCCGCTCGGGCTGTGGCAGGACGACTCGGTCGTCCCGCATCCGTCCGAGCTGGTCATGACCGGCGACATCGGCGTCGTCGACGAGGACGGCTGGCTCACCGTGCTCGATCGCAAGAAGCTCGTCGTCGTGCGCGGCGGCGCCAACGTCTATCCGGCCGAGGTCGAGCGTGCGATCCGGCTCCACCCGTCCGTCGAGGCCGTCGCCGTGTTCGGTGTGCCGGACGAACGGCTCGGGCAGCGGGTGGCCGCCGTCCTGGTCGCCCGTGGCGAGCTCGACGTGAACGAACTGCTCGAGCTGTGCAACCAGCGCCTGGCCAAGTACAAGATCCCGGAGGTCTGGGGGCGCGTCGACTCGCTGCGGACGAACTCGATGGGCAAGCTCAACCGCTCCGGGCTGGAGGACGTGCTGCGCACGGCGACTCCCCTCGTCCCGCGATGAGCGGACGCGTCGAGAACAAGGTCGTCATAGTGACCGGCGGCGCGCGCGGCCAGGGCGCTGCCCAGGTGCGCGCGCTGCACGCCGAGGGTGCCCGGGTGGTCGTGGCGGACGTGCTCGACGACGACGGCACCGGATTGGCCGCCGGCCTCGGCGAACGATGCCGGTTCGTCCATTGCGACGTGACGGACGAGGCGGACTGGGACCGGCTGGTCGGCGAGACCACGCGGGCATTCGGCCGGCTCGACGGGCTGGTGCACGGCGCCGGGGTCTTCACCCCCGTCCCGTTGGTGGACACGTCGATCGAACAGTTCCGCCGGGCGCTCGACGTCAACGCGACGGGAGCGTTCCTCGGTCTCCGGACTGCCGCCCGGGTGATGCGCGACGGCGGATCGGTCGTCGTCGTCACGTCGACCGCGGCGCACTCACCGTCCGGGCTCTCGCTGGCCTCCTACGCGGCGAGCAAGTGGGCGGCGCGCGGACTGGCGCACACATGCGCGATCGAGCTCGCTCCGCTCGGCATCCGGGTCAACACGGTGGCGCCCGGTTCGATCCGCACCCGGATGATCACCGACGCCCTCTCGGAGGACGCGCTCCTCGGGCTGGCCGCGCGTGCGCCGCTCGGGCGTCTCGGCACGGCCGAGGACGTCGCGCCGCTGGTCGTGTTTCTGATGAGCGACGAGAGCAACTACTGCACGGGTGCGGACTTCGTCGTCGACGGCGGCATGACGGCCGGCTATTACAGAGGGCCGTAGTTCAGGCTTCGGGCTCTACTACCTCATGTGTCGTGGGTCACGGTCGATAAGAGGTCAACGCTGCTGGGTCGGCTGGCGGCTCGCCCCTGGAGACCACGATGACCCTGGCGCGAAAGGCAACGCTCGCATTCGCGGTCCTCATTGCGTTGGTGACGACCGGTCAGCTGATCGTCGTCAGCCAAGCGCGCAGTTCCGCTGCGGCCGTGCAGGCCTATCGAGGACGGATCGCGGTCTTCCAGGACGCCGTCCGCTCGATGATCACCGACTGGTACACCTACGACGACCAGAACAACATGTACATCCTGGTCGCTGCCACGTCGCCCGACGAGACCACGCTGATCAGCGACACGTGGGCGCAGGGCATCGCCGGCAAGCGGGCCTTCATGGCGGATCTCGCCAAGGCCGACCGCACCGCCCCGGCCAGCGCGCAGCCGATGCTGCAGCGGGTCAAGCAGGACTTCGCCAGCTACGACCGCTTCGCCCTCGCCGCTCGCGCACAGGAGCAGGCCGGTCATGCCGGCGCCGCATCGGTGACCATCACCGTCAGCAACGCCAAGGTGTCCAACGCGCTGATGGCCGACCTCCTGCACGCACAGCGGATCACCACCGGGCTCGCGGCGGCGAGCGAGTCGTCGCTGAGCGCGAAGCAGTCCCGTGTCGTCGTCATCGCCGGAGTGGCCGGCGCGATCATCGTGATCCTGCTCGTGGGGCTGGGCCTGGCGTTGCAGCGGATGGTGCTGCGGCCCATTCGCTTGCTCGGTAGCCGGATGGCCGACATCGCGACGGGCGACGCCGACCTGACCGTCCGCGTTCCGGTGCAGCGCAAGGACGAGATCGGAGCTCTCGCGGGCGCGTTCAACACGTTCATCGAGCGCATCCAGGCGATGATGATCGAGTTCTCCGGAGCCATCGAGGAGGTCTCGCAGGCCGCTGCCGATCTGCGCGGCATCTCCGCCACCACCGACTCGAACGCGGCACTGACGTCCCGTACCGCCCACGACGTCGCGTCCTCGGCGCACGAGGTCGAAGGCAACATCAGCGAGGTCGCTGCGGGCACCGAGCAGATGCGCAGCGCGGTGTCCGAGATCGCGCGCAACGCCGTCCGTGCGAGCACGGTCGCGTCGGCCGGACGCCAGCACGCGAGTGACACCACCGCGCGCGTGAAGCGTCTCGCCGACGCCTCAGCCAAGATCGACAACGTGGTCCGGTTGATCGCCGGTGTCGCGGAGCAGACGAACCTGCTCGCCCTGAACGCGACGATCGAGGCCGCCCGCGCCGGTGAAGCCGGAAAGGGCTTCGCCGTGGTCGCCGGCGAGGTGAAGGACCTCGCCTCGCAGACCGGGGAGGCCACACGCAGCATCACCGACATCGTCATCGCGATCCAGAACGAGACCGAGGAGACCGTCGAGTCCATCAACCAGATCACCGCGCTGATCGCGGAGATGGGCGAGGTCCAGGACACGATCTCGGCCGCCGTCGAGGAGCAGAGCGCGTCGACCGCGGCGATCGCCGATTCGGCCGATCTGGTCACCCGCAAGGCCGGCGAGATCGCTCGCGACATCGTCGCGGTGGCCGAGGCCGGCCGTGAGACCTCCGTGGGCGTCGCGACCAGTTCCGCGCGCATCGACGACCTCACTCGCATCTCGGCCGCGCTCGGCACGATGGTCGGTCAGTTCCGGACCAGCTAGCTCGCGCCCGGTTCCGGCAACGGCGGGCGGACGGCCGGCGAAGGCCAGGCGAAATCTGAGGAAGTGTCCCGGCTTGGTCAGGCGCGATACAGACTGAGGCTCCGAAACTCGGATCG
>Ga0164242_10006314_pt1 | contig 13070 bp, 10 predicted proteins | sample OricomgcompostMG_FD_108783 | JGI IMG/M metagenome (GOLD analysis project Ga0164242, IMG submission 108783) | Miracle-Growth compost microbial communities from Emeryville, California, USA - Original compost - Miracle growth compost (MG) ... | reverse complement strand
GTATAGCTAAACTAAATGTTTCTTCCATCCTTTAATTATTTAAATATTCAGCAACAAAATAAGGTAAAAATAAGATTCAGAGCCTAAAAGGATGTAAAACGAGCAGATGGCAAATCCCTACTTCCTTGCTTAAAAACCGGTGAAAGGAAAGATAAATTTTTATACATATAACAAAACACTAACTTCGTGAACGATACACCAATCATCAGAAAATCATGTCCTTTGCACTTCCCCAAATATTAGAAAACGAAAGTCTCATCCTTTACCCCCTAAAAACTGAAGATTTTGAGGACCTATACCAGGTGGCCTCAGATCCGGCAGTTTGGGCCCAACACCCTAATAAGGACCGCTGGAAAAAGGAAGTTTTTCAAAACTTTTTTAAGGGAGCACTTGAGAGTGGTGGCGCCTTTAAAATTATAGAGAAGTCCACAAACAGAACAATCGGAAGTACCCGGTTTTATGATTATTCCCCTGATACCAAAAGTATACTGATTGGCTACACTTATTATAGCGTTGATTGTTGGGGTCAGGGTTTTAATCCGGCGGTAAAAGCAATGATGCTGGACTATATTTTTCAATATGTAGACAAAGTTTATTTACATGTAGGGGCGACTAATTTCAGAAGCCAGGTCGCCGTCGGCCGACTTGGAGCAGAAAAAGTAGATGAACAAGAAGTCACCTATTTTGGAGAAGCTCCAAAACTGAATTTTATTTATCTCATCCGTAAAGAAAAATGGAATCATTAATCCTATTTTTAAAAATACAGCAACCTGACAAATAATTAAACCCGGCCTTGATTGTCTCTTTAGCAATCGCGGGCCGGGTTTAATTTTCAACAAACACCTGCGCTATTTTAAGTCTAACTCCAATAAATTAACGGAGCCGGACGGAGCCGTGAATTTGATTTTCATGCCCTCACTGCCCTTCCGCTCATTTTTTATAAAGGGAAGTTCATACCCATTTACTGCGCCCTTCGGATTAGGGCTAGTTCCAAAATCCATGTGCTTAGGCTGAACCTGATCGGGCTGATTAAGACTATTATAGGCGTAAGCCGAGTCAGCCTTTAGCATCGTCCAACGACCTTTCATGGCCCTGGAGAGGCCTTGGCCTAATCCCTGCAACACGATATCTACCGGCTTATTATCACTCGATACATTAACCAATTTAATATACAATTTATGGCCGGCGGCATCCATCGTTGTACTGGCATATAAACTATCCTGCCCTTTTACAGGCTGATGATTAGCACTTGTCTGAAGTACTTCTGTTCCTTTGGCCAATGAAAAGAGCTGCTGCACATAATAATTAGGTGTTGCAACGGAATGCAGGTTGTCAAACCAAATAAGATCCGGTCGCCATTGCCAGGCATTAATATTGGCTAATAACGGCGCATAGGAAGCCATACGAACAACGTCCGCATTCCGCTCCAGCCCGGTCATAAAAGCAGCTTCCGTCAGCGCACTGTAAAAGCTATTGGCCGATTCGGGTACGGTCGTGGATTTGCCATGCGCTGCATATTCCCCAGCAAAGACTTTTGGACCTTGTCTGTCATATTGATCATAACGTCCGGCATTGTTTAAAAACCATTCAGGGGGGGCATAATAATGTTCATCCACCAGGCTCGGATGTAGCGTACGCAGAACACTCCAGGCATCATCAAACCATTTACCACTATTATAAGGGCCGCTACCAGAAACCAGCTGAATTTCCGGATGTGCTAATTTGAGGCGGCTTTCAAAAATTTTATATCGGTCAAAATACTGGCTTTCCCATTGTTCGTTGCCTACGCCTAGATATTTAAGATGAAACGGCTCAGGATGTCCCATCTGTGTCCGAAGGTGGCCGTAGGGTGTTGAACTATCACCGTTGGCAAATTCTATTAAATCCAGGGCATCCTGAATATAAGGCTCCAGATCAGCGGCGACTTCTCCAGAATTATACTGGCAGGCCATACCGCAGTTCAAAATGGGAAGAGGTTCTGCGTGCAGATCTTCCGCCAATTGAAAATACTCATAAAAACCAAGTCCATAACTCTGAAAGTAATCCGGCGCATTGCGGGGCGCTTTAAACTCCGTCTGCCATCTATTGGTAATGGTTGTTCTTTCAGCCACTGGGCCCACTGTATTTTTCCACTGATATCGGTTCACCAAGGTTCGCCCTTCCACGATACAACCTCCTGGGAACCGTATAAAGCCCGGATGAAGGTCATAGAGCTTCTGAACCAGATCGGCTCTGAGGCCCCCAGGTCTGTCTTTCCAGGTATGGACAGGGAATAATGAAAGCATATCCATATCCAGAGAGCCTGCCCCTTTTAACAATACGACCAATCGACCATTTGTCAGGGTTTTATCTGCAGAAAAAACAGTTTCCATGGTCGACCAATTATCAGATATCTCTGGTAAATCCTTAAAAGGTGATCGGAACTGGATACGACCGGTCGAATCCAGCACCACTAATTGCAATTCTACCTTGCTGCCTTTCTTTACCCGAATATCGGCTGTAAATCGATAAGGTTCTCCTGCTTTAAAACCCATCCCTCTGAATCCTTCATTTTCTACCCCAAAGAAGTGCCCTAATTCAATATGTGCATAGCGGTGATTACCTTTATGCGGTTGTGTTGATTGCCCCCTGTTTGTGATCAATAATTTACCATCAAAATCCAGCTTTAGTGTACTATTCTTTTCATCCAGGATACGCCAGCCCATCAGTGGGTTATCAAATTCAAAAGAACGGTTTTTAATCAGTTCTGCATAAATTCCTCCGTCGGCCGCAAAATTAATATCCTCGAAAAATATCCCCCACATGGTGGGCGAAACCGAAATCCGGTCTTTGACACCGTCTATTAAGATGGAGGCAGGCTGCACTTGCTTATGATTGCCGGACCGTGCCGAAGATTGCGCCTTGAGCGTATTTTTATTGTTTAAAAAGCCGGTAGATGCTAAAAATGCGATTAAAGCAATACAATTAACTGCGACAGACATTACATTTACTCTATGACCTTTGAGCCTTAGAACAAGAGGCTCAGTAAAATGCAGCCCCCCTCCTTTATTTGAATGGACCCTCTTGTCACATGAATGGCTTATTACGGTATTTTGTTCCATCATAAATGCACTGATTTATATTTTATTTACTATTATTTCAGTTCTGGTAAATCGTTTTAAACTTGTATTCAAAATAATTTGAGCAAAATTAAGGGGGCGTCAAAAAAACCGACTTAATCATGCCGACTTATCAACTGTAAATATAACACTTGAAAATTGGAAAACGGCATTTTGAGGCTGTTTTAATAATGAAAGATATTAAAATGGTCTAATCGTATCTTGACAGCAACATCTGTGGAGTATACCCGCCCGCCCGCAATCAGACCGTATTAACTTTTAAAACCTTATTTGGTGTACAATTTGCGGTAAATTTTAGATAAAATCATGGCACAAAAATGAAAGCAGAAGAGCCGTTTGAAAAGTTACACAGGGAAAGTCCACACAAACATGGGGAGCTTGGCAGTAATCAAACTGCAATCTCCACAAAATCAGATGCCGACCGGCGTTCGCCCGGTGAAATTTATACAATTGGACATTCAAATTATCCGGCCAATCAATTTTTGACCTTACTTTCCGAATTTCACATAGAGCTGCTGGTGGATATAAGAAGATTTGCGGATTCAAAAAAATGGCCACAATTTTCTCAAAAACAGCTCATAGAGGAGTTAAAAAAGGTCGGGATCCAATATATGCACATGGAAGCCTTAGGAGGCAGAAGAAAGCTGTCAAAGGATTCTAAAAACATTAACTGGCGTCATCCATCTTTCCGGGCTTATGCAGATTATATGCAAACCACCCCATTTTTAGCAGCAATCCATGAGTTAGAAGCACTGGCAACAAAGCAAATAACGGTTATTATGTGTTCAGAAGTCCTTTGGTGGCGTTGCCATCGTGCACTGGTATCAGATTTTCTGAAGTCAAAGGACTGGATAGTTTATCATATTATGGGGCCCAATAAAATGATTTTACATCCTTATACATCAGTGGCAAAAATAGTAAATGGCCACCTCAGCTATCAATAAGTGTCTTCAGGGTATAAAGTTTACTTATTCATAATTACAGCGAGATAATAAATTTAAATTTTGTGATCATTAAGATTCATATTAATTATTATATAAAATAATATCTAGGTAATTAACATTAAACTATTTATACATTTCCAATAAAGTATTTTACATTTAATTTGGTTAATTTAAGATATTATTTACATTTGTATGGAGACAAAAATCAATAGCCTGCCCGAAAAACAGGCTCCCAAACAAAATCAAAAGGTCAAAAAATTCATAGTTCGCTATGGCGGACTATAAATCAATGAAATATCGTTTATTGTATAGCGTTGGCTATTAATAAACTCATATAAACTTATCCAGTAGAGTCAGCTCCTACTGGTATTAGCTACAGTGAGAGGAATCCGACAAAACCTCACTCTTGTACTTGTAAATTGCCCCTGGTTCTCCAGGGGCTCTTTCGTTACTATCGCAATAGCTTCCATAATACGAATACCTGACTTTGTTAAAATTTACTGCCAACCGCGTTCTTTGGAACACAATTTGGGTCCTTTAAAAGTGTCAACTTCAAATTTCCACAGTTTAAATTCCGTAAACATGAAAACACCACAAAAAGAACCTCGAAAATTGTATACAACCGCTAAGTTCAATAATAGACTTTTCATTTTTATATTTATTCTGTTCATCGGGCTAGGCAGTTTATTCAGTTTGAATAGTTGCCATAGCCAACAAAATGAAGGTTCAACAGAAAATCAATATGACACGATTCAACAAAACCGGACCAATGACCATACCATGTCCAGTCAGCAACACGACGGGGTAAAAACACCAAAACCTGATTCCACCGCTCAGGCAGATACCACAGTTCGTCCCTGATTAAACCAGAAATTTTCCGGCCGCAAATATACAGTTATACTGCCTAACCTGTCCCACCCTGTTTTACAGGTGGCTTTATCTCTTTAATTTCAAATTGCCAGTAAAATATTGAGATTCTATCTTAAGGTTCAAAAAATAAATAGTGACTCAAAGATTTAATTTTTTTCATTGAAAATTTTGAAATTTATCAACCCTAAATAAACACAAACTACTGCTTAACAACATATTAAGTCTAATTATAAAGAATATTGAATATTTTTTTATCGTCAAATCATTTCTAAACCAGTAGAGTTACTTATATTTGATGAGCCATTGCAGCGGTATATACTTGCAATAGTCAATACTCAATGGAATATTAGAAGACATCATTTGCCTATTCTTTGATTGGATGTCTCTTTAAGCTGAATGCGTGTTTATTTTATGCCATGGCGACACCTGTAGGCCATATAGGAATGTTGTACAAAATTGAAAAAAATATATGAAAGGTCTAAAATTTTACGATGAGCAGCATACGCTGCTGACCATAGAACATGGTTTACCGGAACAACTAAACAAATATGCCATCAAAGATGCAGACGCTTATCACATTAACGTGGCAAAAGCTGGTTATATGCTCTTTCAGCATCTTTCCGGCGGAATATGGGATATCTGGCTCAGCCATTATGTGTTTAATAGAAAAACGACGATTTATTGCGAAGGAGCCATTGAAGGAATAGAATTTCATAATATAATTGAGGGCTATGCTTTATATCAAAATGGCTATGATGAATGGCAGCATTTTGGTGTGGGGGATCATAACATTCTTTATAATCCAAAAATAAAATCCTCCGCAAGATTCAACCAAAACATCGTAGTTACCTTTGATGTTCATTTATCCACCCAGACCTTTAAAGGGCTAACGGAACGTCAGCCGGCATTTAAAAAATGGGTCACCTATTTTAGCAAGGGTATTAATACCAGATTATACAAGACACCCGCCAATAAAAATATTTTTGTCCAGGCCATCCTGACGGAAGTCATAGAAAAATGCCAGTTGGCCTTATTTGACGGGAATAGCAATAAGGAATTACTTGGGAAATTTTTAGATTCAGTATTACATAATGAGACAATTAATTGTCCATATAATTATACATTTGAGGATGTCAAACATATCATTGAAACAAAGGACTTATTAAAGGCATCTGTAAATGAAAAAATAAAGGTCACTGAATTAGGGGCCAGTAGTCTGATGGGGAGCAAAAAATTCATCGAAGGTTTTAAAATGTTATTCGGTGTAGCACCTATTACTTTTTTAATCAGGGAGCGCATTAGGGTCTGCAAAAACATACTCTTACAAGAAAACAATCTCACCAATGACGATTATGCCACAATCATGAATTTTAATTCTGGTAGTCATTTTGCCAGAACCTTTAAAATGTTTGAAGGATGCACGCCTAAAGAATATAAGAAAAGACATCTTGAAGAGATAAAATCATGGAGTTCCAATAAATAAGTTATAATATTTATTATATACAATTTATTAAAATTGTCTTATATAATAAATTATTATTTAATGTTTGACAAATTAATGCTGTAAAGATTAACTGAAAAGTGCAGTATTTTTTTAGAAATTCTTCTGATATTTGTATTGCAATACAAAAAACAGTTTGCGGCCCATTAGAAAATTTTATTGATAGTATACTTACATTATAAAAAATCAAATACTCAATTAAAAACATCAAAAAAAGGGTTTGCTATATTTACAAAATGCAAAATTTGACATCTTATTTCAATTAGGCCTGGTCATAGATCACCATTACAATGGGGGCTGACAGATTAGCTAAGAAGTATTCTACCAAAATAAATAAAAATTAATTTATAAAATGAATAAATAAAGCAGATAATTACAACCGGATTCACAATACGCTACCCGTCCTGTTATAGAGCAATACAATAAAAAACTGAGCCTTTGTAACAAAGAGCAGGTATGTAAAAACGCAACGACAATCAAGCAAGTGATTGCTTGCCTATGAATCACTTTGATTGTTTTCCTAAATGGAAAAACTTAGGGGGAAAATTGATTGGCTCCATTAAATCAACTTTTCCCCTTTTGTATTCAGGAAGTTGTAGTTAGAGATCCTATTCAAATCCAGATACAATAAACAATGCGTAACCAGTAGTATTAAATATTCTTAGCCATCATCCTCGGCTGGGTATTATTGGTTAATATATGAATGAGCTGCCCTGAGCGGTCATAACTAGCTACAAAGGGAAAATGCTGCACTTTATAATATTTCTGAACGATAAAACTATATCCTTCCGTACCAATAACAATCTGAGGATATTTTTCCAGTTTGAACCTTTTATAAAATGATCTGACAGCAGCCGTATCTTCATAAGTTATATATATAATTTCCCTGTCTGTTAAAGTATTAATTCTTTGGAGCAGGCTTTCAGTAAATTGTTCACATTCCTGACAAGTCGGTGAAAAATACACCAAGGTAACCTCCTTGTTTTTAGGCAAGTCTTTATAAGTATACGTTTTCCCATTAACCAATTCTATTTTAAAAGGTGCAATGGAAGATACCTGCTTTCTATATTTTCCACTCTGTGACTCCTGGAAGTTCTTTCCAAGCTCATCAATAATGGCTTTGCGCTTGGAAGCGCTGGCAAGCCCACTTCCCTTTTGGGCTATTATCTGACTATTACTATCAGAAACGTTGTCGTTAACATTAGCATTATTATTCCCCGATCGCTGTTGACCACATGCCGCCAATAAAAGACTGATTAGGCAAAAAAAAGTCCACTTAAGCCACTTGTCTGAATTTTGCATTACTTATAATATGAGCTCTTTGAAAAAAAAAACAGGTTATAACTGTTCTTATAAAAATATAATAAAACTGTAAGCTTAGCCTATTTTTTCTGCACGTAATTCCGGTTGAATAAGTCCTGATATACTTCCGTTGAGCTGTAAAGACGTCTCGACTTTTGAGCTCTCCCTAATTATTAATTTGGCATCAAGGATTGTAGTCATATATTGCCGAGCGTGAATTTGTTCCTTTAGACGCTTACTGACCAATAGTACTGCATTTTCTGCTAAGCTCTGAATTCCTTGTGCAATATAAGTTAGAGGCGCATAATAAAAATCAAATACTTCGCTCTGGTCAAAAGAAACCACAGAAATATCACCAGGCACTTTAATCCCAAGATTCTCAATTACCCGAAGACCGGCTATGGCTAAGGAATTGGTCGCAAATAATATACCGTCAACCTTATCCTGTAGATTAAATGCAGCTAGCATCTTCTGTTCAACTTTAGGAACCAGATTAGCATAGTTCACCTCCATGATTAATTCCGGGTTAACGGCAAGCCCATACTTTTCCATGGCTTTTAAGTAGCCGCTTTTTCTTTGATTAATGTGGGCCAGGTCCGTCTGGTAACTTAATAATGCAATATTACGCCGGCCCCCTAATATTAAATGCTCTACTGCCCGCATCGCTATTTCTCTATTATTAATTCTAACAGAGTCAGCGGGTAGCCCTGGGAAATACCGATCAACCAGCACAACCGGTTTTCCTGTTTGTTGCAACTTTTTGATTTGATTTTCGGTGCCGCTAACGGGACAGACGATAAAGGCATCCACCTGCCGGCTTAAAAACACGTCAATCAAATAACTACTTTTATATTCCTGTTCATCACTGGAACCAAAAAGTACAATATATCCCAATTCACGTGCAAATTCTTCGACTTTTTTAGCAAGGTCGGCAAAAAATGGATTAGAAATATCTGCCACAATCAGACCGATGGTCTTCGTTTGCCCCTTTCTTAGGCTTTTTGCAATCAAGTTAGGCTGATAATCAAGCAGCTTGGCCGCCTGTCTAATCTCGAGCACCTTTTGCTGGCTGACTCGAGCTTGTTTTTCTTTGCCATTCAGTACGTAAGACACCAAGGCAGTAGATACGCCGACATATTGGGCAATATCTTTTAATGAGGTTTTCTTTGCCATAATTGTAGGAGGTCTCCCACTTGCAATAGTGTTATCTTCAAGAATAACTACTATTAAAATGGGAAATTTTAATGGTATAACCTAATTAAACAATAAATACTATAACTAAAACAACAACCACAATCTGCAATGGCCTGAACCTGATTAACAATAGATGTTCATATTCCGATAGATTAGGTTAATCCAGGTCAATTTGTCTGTGCCAGCATACCCTGTTGTTGTGCTATCATTCTAAGGCAATGTCTGCATCTCGCACACAATCTCTGTTCATATCTCAATTTCCTCAATACATTATACTATCATGACCGAACTTTTTAGGGTCCAAAGACGCGCCAATCAAATTAATTGTATTACATATTCAAAAATAACCGATTGTACTTGTATAACCAAATTAACTTACGAATACTTTTCCCATTGCCCTTATCCCCTACTCCTACTCCAAAAAAAAATGCAATGCAGGTTTGCATCTTGTCCACTGCAAACGAACACTGCATATATGATTGGTAGAGGTTATGGATTGAAGCCCCTCCCCCAACACAATATTATCTGCCTCTATTCTTAGTTTATTCTATCTCCCTTTTTATTATTTTGTGTACCATAATAATGGTGACAGATTTTATAAAGCGGGAAAATTAATAGTAGGCAAAAAAACAAATCCCACCAGCCATCTTCAACTAATGCGCCAATCAGGCCTACCATAATCAGTACAAACATTATTAACGGATATCCCCATAGGGTCCACCATCTTTTCAGCATGCCTTCGGAAACCCTTTGCTGAATATTCCCGCGACCATAAAGGATTTCTACACTCTCTTCTATATTTTTTTCGGTACGAGGTTGTTCCATCTTGTTTTTTCAGATTTACGTCTTACCCACCAGAGGTAAAGACCGGTGATCAGTACAATAATTGTGGCAATATCAAAGAGTGCCCAGATAATTTTCAGCGTCATGCCGCCATAATCCCCAAAGTGTAATGGTTCAGAGATAAACAATGTATTGACATACCAAGGCATTTTGCGTATATCAGTTAATGTTCCAGTCTTTGCGTCTATTAAAGCAGGCATCAATAAGCGGGCTGTTAGCGCGGTTTTTCCGCGCATAAAAACGGCATAATGATGCTGGCTGCTAAACATAGTCCCTGGAAAAGTTATAATGGAGGCATCCATATTGGGAGCTGCCTTTTTGGCCGTAGCAAGCGCCTCATCCAGGCTACTATAAGGTCTGGTGATTGGCTTCTGACCTTCATAGGGAGCAACCATTTCTTTCAACTGCCCTTGTTGCCAGAGCCCTAGCACCACATCACTCATGGCATTAATAATACCCGTAAAACCTACTACCGCCGTCCAGGCCAAAATAACAATCCCCAAAAGATTGTGTGTATCCAGCCATTTAAGTCGCTTTGATTTATATTTCCTGACCATCCCAAAATCAAACTTGCGCATAATTGGGCCATATAGCATCACCCCGGAGATCAGGGCAATCATGAATAAAATCCCCATCAGCCCTAAAAACAATTTCCCGCCGATGCCCAAAAACATATCCGTATGTAGCTCTAAAATCTTGTAAATCAGTGTATCCGTTCTTGGCTTCCCCATTATTTCTCCTGTTTTTTCATTTAGAGAAACATAATGGGAATGATCGGGTGGGGCATCTGGCTTGTCTGCCAGATCAAAAGTCACCATACCCGGATGATCTGCATCCCAGAAAACATAACGAATATGTTCAGCCGGATGCTCCTGCTGAGCCCGTACGGCCAGACTGTCTAGCAATATATCCGGAGCATTTTTATCCAACACCACTTCCTTCATATCCATCGTCAGGTGATCAATTTCCTCATGAAAAATCAGAGGCAGCCCTGTCAAGGAGAGCATTAATAAAAACAAAGTGCAAACCAGAGAGGTCCATTTATGCCAATAATACCACCTGCGCGCTGTTTTAACTTGCATAACTTATATAAATTTTAATCCAGTATTAATCCCGATTTAGTCAGGATTAATACTGGATTGGGTTCCCATTTTTGGGCTGGACCAAGTCCGGCCTTAGTTCAAATCTAGTCCAGATGAATAAAACCCGACACCAAACCGCCATCACTTACATTAAAGGCTTTGGTGGCAACATTGGTTGATTCATCTAACTTATAATATCCGTTTTGATTACCGTTGGCTAACCAGAGATAAATATTTCCGTCTATTTCGGTAATTCCCTGTTCATTAGAATGTATATATCTTGTCTTCGGCATTCCGGTAATCTTAGTTGCCTGTAAAGTATTGATATCTACAGCATAATAATCCCAGATATAAGAAGCCAGATTACTAAAATTGCTCGCCAAAGGCTCATCCGGTAACTGGATATATATCTTACCATTTTTCACCAGTGCTGAAGCAATCGTTGAATTAGGTTGAAGCGCATCTGCCTTTAAAATCCAGTCCTGATCAAAATCAGTTGCTCCTTTTTTAATCCGAATAATGCTGGAGTTCTGAATGCCTTCATTAAATCCGGTATAATAAAAATACAACGCACCATCATCCCCTAATGTCCAAAACTTATTGGCACTTGATCCCCATCCCAGGCTTTTGAGTCCCGGAAAATCAATACTTTTTTCTAAGGTATTGGTGGCAATATCGATAACAGCTAAGCGAACAAAATCTACAACATCATCTCCATAACCAGCCATGGCTTTGGTTCCATAGGTTACACTAGCATAAAGTTTACCTTCTTTTGCTGCAAGGATGTGCTTGCCTACTACCTGATACTCTACCCCATCTTTTGAAAGAGAGCTTAAATCAATTTCACCGGTACGTGTCATGGTAGTCGGATTAAATATTTGCAGTTTCATTGTGCCCCGACTCTCATCGGAATAGTATCCAAGTGTTTCATTAACAATCAGAAACATCGCTCCATTTGCTAAAAATCCGCCATCTTTAATGGAGCCATCATCTGAAACAGTTAATTTTTGAATCCCTGACTGCCCTGAAATACTGGAACGATTAAATATCCATTTACCGTATTGTGTAAAACCAAATGCATAGGACATTTGCAGACTTTTTGCCCCGATATTTGAAAAATCGCCGCTTGGCATCTGGTCATAAGCTGTCATATAGCCTGGAGTATTCAAATCGCCTTCATTTGTAAAAACAATATAGGAATAACTACTGGTGCTTTCCTCAGGAACCTCCTCCTTGACTGTATCCTTACTGCAGGATGCAAATATGAGGCAGCCCGCAGCAAAAATCCCTGTTGCGAGCAAACATTTTTTAAGACTAACATTCAGATAAGATAACATCATTATTTATTTTTTGATTTAGAAACTGTGAACAAAACTTTTAAAAACTTATTTTTAAGCAATAACCCCTCTTAAGGTAACTGCTCAAAACCAGGCTAAAGACTGTAACTAACCTTTATGGAGAATGAACGCCCCGGATTTTGAATCTTGAACTGATCAAAAATCTGTGTATCAAATAAATCCTTCACTTCCAGGCCAAGTTTAAATGGAGAATGCGCTGGTTCATATCCCAGGCCTATTGTGTGTATTTGTTGGTCAGGAATTATATTGCGAGCATCAATACGTGCTCTGCCAAATAAGCCTAAAAACCCATCTGGTTCTACCGATTTAGGTATATAGGACAGATAATATTCCCTGACATAACCAAATAACCAGTAAGCAGTTAGGAAATCTGCTTTTTTAAGAAAGTTGTGCCAGCTGCCATGTAATCCAGTATTGGCAAAGAAATAAGGTGTATTTTTTAAACGGGCTCCTTCCGTAGCACTGTACCCTGTATTTTTGAGTCTTAAATCCTGATAAGTAAAATTACCGGTAGCCTGCAGCCATTGTGTGATAAAAACTCCTAAATCAGCATCAATTCCCTTACCTTTCACTTCATCCACGTTCTGGCTCTGTGAATAAATCAGATTAAGTGGCATGAGTAAAATCAGATGATTCGTATGCCTGAAAAATCCATTGACTTCCAAAGACCATTTTTGGGGTTTAATAATTTTATAACCTAGATTGAGGTTAAAACTTCTTTCTGGCTGCAGATCAAAATTAGACAGCTTTAAATGTCCATCTCCGAAAAGTTCATCCTGTTCAGGCAGCCTAAGTGCGGTTTCAACTGAAAGATTGATAAAACTATAATTATTTAGTGTTACCTTAATCCCATCTGC
>Ga0164242_10006313_pt1 | contig 13070 bp, 12 predicted proteins | sample OricomgcompostMG_FD_108783 | JGI IMG/M metagenome (GOLD analysis project Ga0164242, IMG submission 108783) | Miracle-Growth compost microbial communities from Emeryville, California, USA - Original compost - Miracle growth compost (MG) ... | reverse complement strand
GTTGTCGAGCAGCGCCTTCAGCGTGTTCGGGCCGCCGCTGTCGTTGATCGGGGTGAGGGTCGCGGTGACGCCGTACTGGGACTTGAGACCGGGAATCCCGTACGGGCGGGTGCCGAACTCGGGGTTCGCCCCCACCTTGAGCGGCGTCTTCACGTTCTTCAGATCGGCGAGGCTCGTGACGTGGTTGTCGTCGCTGAACTTCTTCGTGACGTTGTAGGAGTCAGCGTCTTCGCCGGGGGCCTGGTCGAGCACCTCGGCCTTGCCCGCGTCGAGCTTGCCCCCGCCGTCCTTCACGGCCGTCTTGAGAGCGGTGTAGACGTCGTCGCTGGAGGTCGCGGTGGCGTTCCCGTCGAGGAACTGCAGCAGGTTGCCCGTGTACTCGGGGACGAGCTGGATCTCGCCGCTCTTGAGGGCCGCGATGTAGCGGTCGCGCTGACCGATGTTCGGCTTGACGTCGGCCTTGACGCCCGCGTTCGTGAGCGCGTCGGCGTAGATGTAGGCGAGGATCGCGTTCTCGGGGAACGCCGCCGAGCCGACGGTGATGGTGCCTGACGAGCCTTTGGAGCCCGAGTCGTCGGAGAGCGGGTTGCCGTTGTTGCCGGAGCAGCCGGTGAGCACGAGCGCGGCGAGACTCAGTGCGCCTGCCGCGGCGATCAGGCCTCTTCTGGTGCGAGCCATGACGGGTCCTTTCGGGTGGGTGATTGCGTCTTGGTGCGGATGTCGGCGGTGCGCCCTGCGAGCACCCCTCGCGGGGTGACCAGTCGCTGCACGAGGGCGAAGAGCCCGTCGACCAGCAGCGCCAGCACGATCACAAGAATCGAACCAGCCAGGAGCTGCGCGTAATCCTGATTCGGTAATGCGTCGTAAAGAAAGCGGCCGAGGCCCCCGAGCGGAAGAAACGCGGCGACCGTCCAGGTGGCGATCACCTGAAGACAGGCTGACCGGATTCCGCCGACGATGAGCGGCAGCGCCAGCGGCACCTCCACGCGCCACAGCACGCCGGGCCCCGTGAAGCCGACTGAGCGCGCGGCGTCGACCACCTGCCGGTCGACGGACTCGAGCCCCGAGTACGCGCCGGCGATGATCGGCGGCAGGGCGAGGATCACCAGCGCGATGAGCGGGGGCAGGATCCCGATGCCGAGCCCCAGGGCGAGCAGGATCACGAGGCCGAGGGTCGGCAATGCGCGCAGCGCGCCGGTGAACGGCACGACGACCTCGCGGCCACGGCCGGTGTGGCCGATGTACAGCCCGACCGGCAGGGCGATCACGATCGCGATCACCAGGGTCAGCCCCGTGTACCCGAGATGCTCGAGCAGCCGCTGCGGAATTCCGTTCGGCCCGGCCCAGTGCGCACCGTCGGCCAGCCAGGCGAAGGCCTGTGAGTACGAGTTCACGCGCCCACCACCTCGGCCGCGGCGAGCCGTGCGGCTCGGCTGACGCGCTGCCGCCTCGTCCACGGCATGAGCCAGCGGCCGAGCAGCACGAGCAGCAGATCGAACACGAGAGCGATGACGACCGTGCCGATGATGCCGACCCAGACCTCGGTGAGGAAGGCGCGCTGGTAGCCGTCGATGAAGAAGAAGCCGAGGCTGTTCACGCCGATGACCGAGCCGATCGTGACGAGCGAGACGGTGCTCACCGAGACGACCCTGAGGCCCGCGAGCAGCACGGGCCCGGCGAGCGGCAGCTCGACGCCGAAGAAGCGGCGGGCCGTGCTGTAGCCCATGGCCGACGCGGACAGCTTCACGTCGTCTGACACCGCGGCGAGGCCGTCGGCCGTCGTGCGCACCATCAGCGCGATCGCGTACAGCGTGAGCGCGATCTCGACATTGAGCGGGTCGAGGATGCGCGTTCCAATGAGCGACGGGAGAAGAGCGAACAGCGGCAGCGACGGAATGGCGTAGAGGATGCCGGCGACGGTGAGCAGCACCGGACGCACGAGCCGAAGCGCCCCGTTCGAGATCGCGAAGCGGTTGGCGACCCACCCGAGCGGAAGCGAGATCGCGAAGCCGACCACGATGGGCGGGATCGACAGCCAGATGTGGGCCAGCCCGTAGTCCGAGATCTGGCTCCAGTTGGTGACGACCCAGTTCACCGCAGGATGCTCCTCGGGCGACCGGCTTCGATGAACTCGGCCACGAAATCGTCGGCAGGGGCTTCGAGGAGCTCTCGGGGCGTGCCGGCCTGTGCGATGACCCCGCCGGGCCGGAACAGCACGACCTGGTCGCCGAGCAGGAACGCCTCGTCGATGTCGTGCGTGACGAACACGACGGTCTTGTCGAGCTCGTGCTGCAGTCGTTTCAGCTCGGTCTGGAGCTCGACCCGCACCAGCGGGTCGACGGCGCCGAACGGCTCGTCCATCAGCAGGATGTTCGGGTCGACGGCGAGCCCGCGCGCCACCCCTACGCGCTGCTGCTGGCCGCCGGAGAGCTGCGCGGGGTAGCGGTCGGCGAGGGACGTGTCGAGGCCGACCACCGTCATCAGCTCGCGAGCGCGGGCCCGGGCATCCCGCTTCTTCTCACCGCGCAGCAGCGGAACGGTCGCGATGTTGTCGACCACGGTGCGATGCGGAAGCAGCCCGGAGTTCTGCATGACGTAGCCGATGGATCGCCGCAGCGCCACCGGCTCACGGGTCGCGATGTCGTCGCCGTCGATCAGGATCGTGCCGCTGGTCGGGTCGACCATGCGGTTGATCATGCGCAGCACGGTCGTCTTGCCGCTTCCGGACGAGCCGACGAACACCGTCACCTGTCGTGGCGGGATGATGAGGTCGAGCTCGTCGACCGCGAGGGTGCCGTCAGCGAAGCGCTTGGTGACGGCGCGGAATTCGATCACGACTCAATCCGACCATGCACCACCGACACTGGCAACGATTCGCGCAATACGGGGACACGGCGCGTCGGCTCGGGTCAGCTGTAGTAGCGCCCCAGATAGGCGGCGATCACGGCGCGTGCTTCGGCGATGTAGCGCTCGTCGCCGTCGTCGGAGGAGACGAAGGCGCGGCCCACGAGGGCGTCGCCGATGTCGAAGGCGATGGAGAGGCGGAACTCGAGCTCCTCCCCGGCGGGCAGGCCGAACTCGGTCGACAGCACCTGCCCGAGCGCGTGAGCGAACGGCACGGCCTCGGCCGCATCGTCGCCTGCGCTCTCATTGCCGCGCTCGTCATCGGCGAAGCGGATGATGCGGAAGCCGGGCTCTGAGCGGTACATGCTCACCGAGGCGTCGACGGCGCAGTCGACCGCCTCGGCCCATGACGACGGCTGGACGTCTTCGATGCGCTGCACCAGCGCGACCCGGAAACGGGCGATCGCACGCTCGCGCAGGCCCTGCAGCAGCGCGATGCGGTCGGGGAAGTAGCGATAGACGGTGCCGATCGACGCATCCGCCCGCTCGGCGACCATGGCGGTGGTGAGGCGGTCGAAGCCGATCTCGTCCACGACGGCGGCGGCGGCGTCGAGCAGAGCGTCCACTCGCGCGGCACTGCGCTCTTGGATCGGCTCGGTGCGGACAAGGGCTGCGAGCGAGCGCTCCGGATCCTTGGCGAGATCGTGAATTGGCACGGAAGTGAGGTTCCCTTCGGTTGCTCCTGGGCTCGAGTGTAGACCGTCAGCTTTTAACGGGGCCGTTCTGACGGATTCCTGAGTCGGCGCGTCGCGAGGGCATGCCAGACTCTTCTGCGATGTCAACGCCCGGCACACACCCTCATCGTGCAGCCCAGTTCGATGACGCGGTCAACCGCTACCGCGCCAGGCGGGCGAGGGCGAAGGGATTCCTGCCGACGGTGGTTCCCTACGCCGGCTACGGCGCGCCCAGCTGGGCTCGCGTGCTCGGGCGGGTCGTGCTCGCGAAGGATCCTCGGCCGGGCACCCGCTACCGCAAACGCGAAGAGAGTGTCCGCGGGTGGCGCAGCTTCGCCAGCGTGCCGATCAACGACGTTCCCGTGATCGCCGAGATCGACGGCGTCGAGCACGTGCTGCGGCCCGATCGCGGCGGCGTCATCGACCAGGTCATCCCCGTCGAGCTCGCCCCCGGCCGCCACGACATCACCCTGCGCCCGCAGGGCATGGAGACCGCGAGCACCGCGACCCTGCTCATCGTGGGACCCGAGACGCAGTTCGGCGTCGTCAGCGATATCGACGACACCGTGATGGTCACCTGGCTGCCACGCCCGATGCTCGCGGCCTGGAACACCTTCGTGCTCAACGAGCACGCCCGGGTTCCGACGCCGGGCATGGCGGTGCTCTACGAGCGCATCCGCTCCGAGCATCGCGGCGCGCCGTTCGTCTACCTCTCGACCGGCCCCTGGAACGTCGCTCCGACCCTGCGGCGCTTCCTCACCCGCAACCTGTTCCCCTCGGGCCCGCTGCTGCTCACCGACTGGGGGCCGACGCACGACCGGTTCTTCCGCAGCGGGCGCGTGCACAAGGAGCAGAACCTCGAGCGCCTCGCCAGCGAGTTCCCCCAGGTCAAGTGGCTGCTGTTCGGCGACGACGGCCAGCACGACGAGGCGATCTACACGAACTTCATCGAGCAGCATCCGGGCTCGGTGGCTGCGGTCGCGATCCGCCAGCTCTACGCGACCGAGGCGATGCTCGCCGGCGGTCGCTCGAAGGCCGAGGGCCGCGCCGAGGCCGGCGACGTCCCCTGGGTCTACGGCCCCGACGGCATGAGCCTGTACCGCCAGCTGCGCGATCTCGGCTTCGTCGGCGGCCACCACGACGAGGGCCGGAGGGTCTGACGACCGTGCTCTCGCTGCGCGCCTCCGCCCGCGTCCCGCTGCTGCAGGCCGCCAAGACCGCGCTTGCGACGATCGCGGCGTGGGTGATCGCCGGATTCCTTCTGCCCGGCCAGCTGCCCGCGTTCGCCGGCATCGCCGCCCTGCTCGTGGTGCAGCCGAGCCTCAACCAGTCGCTCTCGCGGGCGATCGAGCGCAGCCTCGGCGTCATCGCGGGGGTGCTCGTCGCCTACGTCGTCGGCGTGGTCTTCGGCGGCGGCTACTGGGTGGTGCTGCTGTCGATCGTCGCCGCGATCGCCGTGACGTGGGTGCTCCGGCTGACGCCGACCACGTCGGTGCAGGTCCCGATCAGCGCCATGCTCGTGCTGTCGGTCGGCTCGTCGACGCCGGGGTACGCCGTCGACCGCATCATCGAGACGGTGATCGGCGCCGCGATCGGCCTCGTCGTCAACGTGTTCGTGGTGCCGCCCGTGGCTATCGCCCCCGCCCGCGCCTCGGTCGACGGGCTGCTCGACGAGATCGCCGACCGCATCGACGCCATCGCGCACGCACTGACGGTACGGCAGACCCCGGCCGAGCTCGACGAGCTGCTGCTGCTCGCTCGCCTGCTGAGGCCCATGGCCGACCAGACGGATGCCGCGCTCAAGGCCGCCGACGAGTCGCTGTCGATCAATCCGCAGCGCAACCGCCACCAACCGGGGCTCGCCGAGGCGGAAGCCCTGCGCGATCGGCTGCGGAACCTCGTCAACCGCACGACCGCGATGACACGCACGCTGCACGACAGATACTCCGACGAGCTTCTCGATGAGCCGACCATCGCGGCGCTCGCGGAGGAGACGCGGCGAGCCGCTCACGACCTCAGGCTGCTGAGGCTCACGCCGGCGGATGCCCCGGCCGAGGCATCCGCCCCGCCGAGCGAGCCGCCCGCGCTCACCGCGCCGCTCAGCGTGAGCCGGCCCGACCCGACGCACTGGATCCTCATCGGGTCGCTGCTCGAGGACCTGCGGCGCATCCGCGAGGAGATCACCGGCGAGGAGCTTGCGTAGCGGAGCGCTGCAGGAACTCGTCGCGGATTCCGATGCCCGAGACCGCGGCTCCGGCGACGAGCAGCACCGCCAGCACGACGATGGTGCGCTGCAGGCCCGCGAGGTCGAGCCGCTCCCCCACGATCAGCCCGGCGCAGGCCACGGCCACCAGGCCGGCGACGCGGGCGACCGCGTTGTTGATGGCCGAGGCGATGCCTGCCTGGGCTTGCGGAATGGCACCGAGCACGGCAGAGGTGAGCGGTGCGACGGTGGTCGCGATGCCGAGGCCGACGATGATCGTGCCGGGCAGCAGCTGGGTCCAGTAGTCGAAGGGGGTCCTGATCATCAGCATCGACAGGAATCCGACGGCGACGAGCACGGGCCCGGCTGTCATGAACCACCGCGCGCCGAGCTTTCCCGCAAGCGCGCCGAAGCGACCGGCGAACAGCAGCGCCATGAGGGTGCTCGGCACGAGCGCCAGGCCGGCGAGCGATGCGGCCAGGCCCGCGACCTGCTGCAGGTACAGGCCGACCATCAGCGGCCCGAGCGAGAACGCGGCGTAGATGGCGAAGGTCGCGACGTTGCCGACGGCGAAGTCGTGCGCGCGGAAGATCGACAGAGGAAGCATGGGCCGGCGGCTGCGGCGCTCCACGATCACGAAGGCGATGCCGGCCGCGACCCCGACTGCCGCGGAGACGAGGACGACGCCGTCGACCCAGCCGCGCTGCCCCTGCTCGATCAGCGCGAACACGACCCCGCCGAGCGCCAGCGCCCCGAGCACCGCGCCGGGCACGTCGATGCGGGCGTTCGGCCGTGCCTCGGCTTTCGGCAGGCGCCTGAGCAGCAGCAGCGTGACGGCGATGGGCAGCACGTTGACGCCGAACACCCAGCGCCACGAGAGCGTGTCGACGAACACCCCGCCGAGGAACGGCCCGATGAGCATCGCGACACCCGTCCAGGCGGTCCAGCGGCCGATGGCCTTCGACTGCGCCTCGCCCTCGAACGCCGAGATGATGATCGCGAGCGAGCTCGGCACGAGCAGGGCGCCCGCGACCCCCTGCACCGCGCGCGCAGCGACGAGGATTCCGGCAGAGGGGGCGAGCGCGCAGAGCACCGAGGCCGCACCGAAGCCGATGAGGCCCCCGAACAGAACACGGGTGCGGCTGAACAGGTCGCTGAGCGAGCCCGCGACGAGAATGAGCGCCCCGAGCGTGACGAGGTACGCATCGACGACCCACTGCTGCAGGGCGAGGCCGCCGCCGAGCTCACGGGCGATCGCGGGCAGCGCGACATTCACCACGCTGCCGTCGAGGAACGCGACGAACGACGCGAGGATCGCCACCAGCAGAACCAATCGCTGCATCACCGCCCAAGTCAATCACCGCGCTGCGGCACTCGGGCGCCCTGTCCCCCATGCGAGGGTCGACAGGATTTCCGCGTCTCTCGCGTGTTCCACCGGCCGCCCTCGGCGCGTCTTTGTAGGGTGGCGTGCGATGCGTAGGACGAGACTGACCCTGCTTGCGACCGCGATCGCGGCAACGCTCGTCGCCGGCATCAGCGGGGCCGCGCCCGCCGCCGCCGCCGAGCACTGGCCGACGGAGGCAGAGGTCCAGGCGGCGAAGAAGAGCGCAGCCGCCTCGCAGGCCGAGTACAACAAGCTGCAGGGACTCGTGCGGAAGCAGCAGTCCGCGGCGATCGCCGCAGCGGCCACCGCGCTCGAGAAGCAGAACCTCTACGCGAAGGCCGAGCAGGCGTACCAGCAGGCGAGCAAGAAGGCCGACAGTCTGCAGGCGCAGGCGGATGCCGCGAAGCGGGCCTCGCAGTCGGCAGACCGCCGCTTCGGCTCGATCGCCTCTCAGCTGTACCTCGCCGGGGGCAACAGCGGGCTCACCACCCAGCTGCTGCTGAACGACGGCGAGGCATCCCAGCTTCTCGACCGGCTCAGCGCGATGAGCAGGCTGACGGGCCTGGCATCCGGCCTCCGCGACAAGGCGTCCCAGCAGGCGAACGTCGCCGGAGCGCTCTCCGCGCAGGCGGCGTCGGCCCAGAACGCGCGAAAGAAGGCGCAGGACGAGGCGCAGGCAGCCCTCGCGTCCGCGCAGGCGGCGCAGAAGTCGGCGGATGCCGCGCTCGCGACCTCGCAGAAGCAGAGCAAGACGGCCTACGCGCAGATGGCGAGTCTCAAGTCGCAGAGCGCATCGCTCGAGGCGAAGTACCAGCAGCACCAGGCATACCTCGCGGCGCTCGCGGCCCAGCGCGCGGCCGAGGCGGCCCGCGGCGGCAACTCGTCATACCTCTGGCAGGTGTCGCAGAGCATCACGCCCGACCCCGCCGCCGCGCAGGCGTATGCCCGTTCGCAGCTCGGCGCCCACGGCTGGGGCTCCGACCAGTGGGGCTGCCTGTACGACCTGTGGACCCACGAGTCGGGCTGGCGCGTCAACGCCTACAACCCCTCGAGCGCGGCCTACGGCATCCCCCAGGCGTGGCCCGGCCAGAAGATGGCGCTGTACGGATCCGATTGGATGACGAGCTACGTGACCCAGATCAACTGGGGGCTCGCATACATCAAGAGCTCGTACGGCAGCCCGTGTGCGGCCTGGTCGTTCGAGATGTCGCACACCCCGAACTGGTATTGAGGCGAAACCGCATCAATTCTGCGGTGCGTTAATCGCCGAATTCAGGCATGATGCCTATGCCACTCTCAAGGACGAGCGTGGCAGCGAGAGTGTTCTCGCTCACAGCAATCGAAGGAGAGCGCGACGTGAAGCGCAGCTCATTGGTTTCGCTCGCTGTTCTGGCATCCGCGACAGCACTGGTGCTGGCCGGCTGTTCAGGCAACGGCGACAACAGCAAGGCAGGGTCCGCCGGGAAGGCGGCTTCCAAGACGGCCTGCGTCATCCTCCCCGACGCGGCGTCGTCGCCCCGCTGGGAGAACATGGACCGGCCCGACCTCAAGAAGGCCCTCGAAGACGCAGGCTTCAAGACCGACATCCAGAACGCCCAGGGCGACACGAGCAAGTACGCCACCATCGCCGACCAGGAGCTCTCGCAGGGCTGCGGCGTGATGCTGCTCGTCGACTACAACGGCGCGGGCGTCTCGGTCGCGAAGAAGGCGAAGGCGCAGGGCATCCCCACCATCGCCTACGACCGCCCGATCGCCGGCGCCGACTACTACGTGTCGTTCGACAACGAGAAGGTCGGCGAGCTCGAGGGCCAGGCCATCGTCGACGGGCTGAAGGCCGCCGGCAAGGACCCGGCGACCGCGACGGTCGTCTACATGGGCGGCGACCCGACCGACGGCAACGCCAAGATGTTCCACGACGGCGCCGACAAGGTGATGTCGGCCGCCGGCATCAAGCCCGCGAAGGAGCCGCCGGGGGTCTGGGACGGCGCGAAGTCCGCGACCAACTTCGAGCAGGCTCTGACCTCGCTCGGCGGCAAGGTCGACGCGGTCTGGGTGGCCAACGACACCAACGCGGCCGGCGTGATCTCGGTCCTCGACAAGAACCACCTCAAGGTTCCGGTCTCCGGTCAGGATGCCTCGACCGCGGGTCTGCAGAACGTCCTGCTCGGCAAGCAGACGGGCACCGTGTGGAAGCACGTCCCCGACGAGGCGAAGGCCGCGAGCGACCTCGCGATCGAACTGCTGAAGGGCAAGAAGCCGACCGTCGACAAGAAACTCGACGACGGCACGCCCTACATCGCCGTCACTCCGGTGCTCGTCGGCCCGAAGGACGTCGAGAAGGTCGTCCAGGCCGGTGACGCCTCGGCGTCGGACCTCTGCACCGGCGCGGTCGCCGCAGCCTGCGCCGCCAACGGCGTCAAGTAGTCGCAACCCACACCGAGACGAGGGGTCGGGGTGCCGTTTCAGTCGGCCTCCGGCCCCTCCTTTCGCCACGAGTTAGGAATCCCCACATGGACACTCCCATCATCGAGCTGACGGGGGTCATCAAGAGCTTCGGCCCCGTGAACGTGCTGCGCGGCGTCGAGCTGCGCGCCTACCCCGGCAAGGTCACCGCCCTCGTCGGCGACAACGGCGCCGGCAAGTCGACGCTCATCAAGGGTCTCGCCGGCGTGCAGCCCTACGACGAGGGCGAGGTGCGGTTCGAGGGCAGGCCCGTGTCCCTCACCCACCCGCGCGACGCATCCGCGCTCGGCATCGAGGTCGTCTACCAGGACCTCGCGCTCTGCGACAACCTCGACATCGTTCAGAACATGTTCCTCGGCCGCGAGGAGCTGGTCGCCGGCACCTTCGACGAGGGGAAGATGGAGCGGCAGAGCTCCGAGGTGCTGCGCTCGTTGAACGTGCGCACGGTCAAGTCGGTGCGCCAGAAGGTCGCATCGCTCTCCGGCGGCCAGCGGCAGACGGTCGCCATCGCCCGCGCCGTGCTGAAGAAGGCGAAGGTGGTGATCCTCGACGAGCCGACCGCCGCCCTCGGCGTGGCGCAGACGGAGCAGGTGCTCAACCTCGTGCAGCGCCTCGCAAGCCAGGGCGTCGCGGTCATCATCATCAGCCACAACCTCGCCGACGTCTTCAAGGTGGCCGACTACATCAGCGTGCTGTACCTCGGCACCATGGTGGCCGAGGTCCCGACCGCCGAGACCACCTACGACGACGTCGTCGGCTACATCACCGGAAGCAAGACCTACAACCCCACCGGAGCACGCGCATGAGCGCCCCCAGCAGCAACGACACGACCACGAACACCACGACCCTTCTGCCAGAGTCGGTCAGCGATCTGATCGGCAGCGGGCAGGAAGGCGGCGTCAGTCAGCAGTTCAGCGCCTGGTTGTCGCGCGTGCGTCAGGGCGAGATGGGGGCGCTGCCCGCCGTCGCGGGGTTCATCGTGCTCAGCATCCTGTTCTCGTTCCTGAGCCCGTACTTCCTCACCGAGCGCAACTTCGCGAACTTCCTCACCCAGGCCGCCGAACTCGTCATGCTGGGCATGGCCCTCGTCTTCGTCATCCTCCTCGGCGAGATCGACCTGTCGGCCGGCGTCACGGGCGGCCTGGCGATGTGCATCTGGGTCGTGCTCACCGACGTGACGAAGCTCAACTGGTTCCTCGCCCTGCTCATCGCCTTCGCGGTCGGCCTCGCCGTGGGCTCGTTCATCGGCTTCTTCGTGGCGAGAATCGGCATCCCCTCGTTCGTCGTCACGCTGGGCCTGTTCCTCGGCTTCCAGGGGCTCGAGCTCATCGTCATCGGCGCGGGCGGCAACTTCCAGGTGCAGACCCCCGCGATCGTCGCGCTCATGAACAACAATCTGCCCGTGTGGGGCGGCTGGCTCATGCTCGCGGTGTTCGTCGCGCTCTCGCTCGCGACCTCGTTCTGGGACCGCAGCCGCCGCACGGCGGCGAACGTGCCGAACGGCCCCGTCGCGATGGTGCTGATCAAGGCGGGCGCCCTGCTCGTTCTCGGCGGACTTGCTGTGTTCCTGCTCAGCCAGGACCGCTCGGCGTCGATCATCGCGATCCGCGGCGTTCCGATCGTGGTTCCCATCGTGCTCGCGGTGCTCTGGATCGGCACATTCGTGCTCGACCGCACCAAGTTCGGCCGTTACATCTACGCGGTCGGCGGCAACGCGGAAGCCGCCCGCCGCTCCGGCGTGAACGTCGTCCTCATCCGGTTCCTGGTGTTCGTGATCTGCTCGTTCCTCGCGGTCGGCTCCGGTCTCTTCACCGCGGCGCGCGTCGGGTCTGTGGATGCCACCGCCGGCAAGGACATCGTCCTCTCCGGCGTCGCAGCCGCGGTCGTCGGCGGCGTCAGCCTCTTCGGCGGCCGCGGGCGCCTGGTGCACGCCGCGGTCGGCGCCCTCGTGATCGCGGTGATCACCAACGGCCTCGGCCTGCTGAACCTGCCGTCGGGCCTCAACAACGTCATCGCCGGCGCCGTCCTGGTGCTCGCGGCGACCATCGACGCGCTCTCCCGCCTGCGCTCGGGCGGCAGCCTGTTCAGGCGATAGCGGGTCAGCGTTCGGCCGGCGCCGTCTCGGCGGCGCCGGCCAGAGCCTGCTCGACGGCCTGCTGCACGCGCGCGTCCTCGCGCTGCCTCGCCTGCTCACGGCGGCGGCGATGCAGCAGGCCGGCCCCGACCGCGAGCGCGGCGATCACGAGGATGATGACGAGCAGCGTCCACGGCACGGCCGGCGCCGACGCGGTGGCGGTCACCGCGGCGAGCGGGTTCGTCGAGCCGGACGCGTCGACGAACGCCGGCGTGACCTTCGCGGTCGCGGCGAACCAGAACGCGGCGGCGACACCGCGCAGCGACACCGTGACCTCCCGGCTCTCCCCCGGCAGCAGGGCAGGCGGCGGCGCGATCTTCCCGGCCGCGACGGGGAAGAGCCCGAACGGGCCGGTTGCAGAGACGCTCTGCGTCGCCGACAGCGTCGTGTTCCCCGTGTTCCGGATCGTGTAGCTGAGAGTCGCGTCGCCGCCGGCGAAGGGGTTCAGCCCGCCGCCAAAGCGCGCCCGCGCGTCCGTGATGGCGAGGGCCGGTTCGAGCGCGCCGCTGACGCGCAGCGCGATGCGGATGCCGAGGCGGCGGTCGACGTTGATGCCGGATGCCTGCCCGGGTTGGGTCAGCGTCGTGACGATGCCGCCGACGTAGTCCCCCGGCGCGCTGCCCTTCGGCACGGCGATGTGGAAGGGGACCTGCTTCGTCTCGCCCGGGGCGACTCTGACGGTGCTCGCTGAGGCCTTCACCCAGGCGCCCACCCCGCGCTGCTTCTGGCCTGGCAACCGCAGATCGAGCTGGCCGGCCTCGGTCGTGAAGCCGTCGGCTGCGTAGACACCGAGGTGAAGTGGCTCATCGCCCCGATTCGTCACGACGATCGCGTCGGAGAGCCGGCCGCCGGCGGCCGCTGTGTAGCGGAAGCTCGTGCGCTCGGCGCCGTAGGAGTTCGAGGCGGTCCTCACGGTCCAGGTCACATCGTCTGCGCCGGCGGCGTGAGCGGCGGGCGCCGCCGACAGCGCGAGTGCCGGCAGCAGCGCGGCGACGGCGAGCGCGAGAAGTGCTCGCGCACGGTGGGTGGGGCGGCGGGCGGCGGTGGTGTGCATGGCGGTCCTCAGGGGGAAAGAAGAACGGTGGTGACCCGGCGCGGGTGGGCGTGCGTGTCCCACCCGTGCCGGGTCGTCTCTGGCACGGGGCGGATTACTCGCTCAGTGCGGTGATGGTGAGGGTGCCGCGGTAGCTGCCCTTGCTCACCTCGGTCGGGATTTTCAGGTCCAGGCCGGCGCCGAGCTTCGCCGTGCCGCGCTCGTGCCCTTGGCCGGCGGTGCCGAGCGTGCGGGACACCGAGAGGCCGTCCCCG
>Ga0164242_10006312_pt1 | contig 13073 bp, 6 predicted proteins | sample OricomgcompostMG_FD_108783 | JGI IMG/M metagenome (GOLD analysis project Ga0164242, IMG submission 108783) | Miracle-Growth compost microbial communities from Emeryville, California, USA - Original compost - Miracle growth compost (MG) ... | reverse complement strand
CCAGACATGAATAAAAATCGTCGACTTTGTGGTCCCATCTTTGCCATAAAAGGTGGTTTTTCCGTTATATCCAACGGAGTAAATGCGGCCGTGCAATGCTCCATCTCGTTGCTCTACAACAAAGCCCGTACCCCCTACAAATAAAGGCGTTTTATCTATTGGAATAGAAAAATCATGTAACATAGTTGGTCCCTGATATACATTTCCATTGTCACAATCAATCCACTTCCCTTTGGCAAATAAATATCGCGCGTATTGCCTTTATCATAATCATTGCCATACAGCGGTATCGCCATTAGTGCATCCCCATTGACCTTTTCGCCCGCCAGCGGCTGTAACATACAACCAGGATGTTCCTGTAAAAAGCCGACTATTCGTCATCATTCTATCATTATTCTGATGGTTGTATTTCAATATTCCTCTGCAAAATACAAAAGCCGGTGGGCGTATATAGAGCCACTCTAAGGCTATCATCAAAACCCCTTTTGTATATTTTGATTGTTTTCGTATCCCCCGGCATCATATCGGGCACTTTATAACGATCATCGCCGCATTTCAATATATAATTACGAAGGGGATATGCTGGAAAATCGCTCCGACTTGACAGACGAACGGAAAATTCGTATTGGCCATTATCAACTATTTTTTGATTCTCTATCCTTATGGTTATAGGACACATTTCATTCTGATAGGTATAATAAGAAGGTCTGGGATTTCTGTATGCATCCACCAAACCCCATTCACGGTATCCATTCTTATTGGTTCCAACGTAACGACTTACGTAATCATTATATGTCCAGATGGAGGCACCAATTACATAAGGATGATTTCGAATTATACTTGCCACCTTTTGAATATGGTGAATCAATGTCGAATCACTTACATAATCGGCGCGAAGACCCCATTCACTCAACAGGATCGGTTTATCAGGATAAAGACGATGAATATGTTCAAATATTTTTTCGTGATTGCCATAGCTATTAGTACAAATAAAATCACAATATTTTGAGGCCTCATCATCAGCAGTCGCAGGTAACTTATTTAACTTACTGCTCACAAATGTAAAAAGGCGAGTACTATCTCGGCGACGACCAAACGCAATCATATCTTTTGTCCAACGAATCCCTGAAGCGTTATCAGACGCATATTCATTGCCGACGCTGTAAGCGATTACACAAGGATGATTCCAGTCTCTGTGCATCATTTCCAGAAACTGATGGCGATATTTCTTACGTATAGTATCATTATCCATTTGATCAGGTGTAAGTTGCCAGTTACCAGCTTCTGCTATTATAAGCATTCCATATTTATCCGCAAGTTGATAAAAGTACTCGTTAGGGGTATAATGAGTCATTCTCTGGAAGATCATACCTCCCTCTTTCATCATCCGAAAGTCCTTCTCAACAAGGCTATCGGGCTCCAAAGATCCCAGGCCGGGATAATCTACAACGCGATTTGCGCCGGCAGCCTTAATAGGATGTCCGTTAAGAAGTAAACGATTATCGGCCACTTCTATTTTTCTTATTCCGAATGTAGTATGAAATGTATCTGTCTTATAAACGGCCCGTAATTCGTATAGATTAGGGGCATCTACATCCCAGAGCTTCATTTCTTGGGCATTCACTATTGCCTGGGTCTCCCACACTGAGACTTGGTTCGAATCAGCAAGTTGAACAGATTTCCTCCAATTCAATTTTATTTTATCGTCTTTAAACCTTACGGATAATAGCGGTCCAGCCGAAATATCCTTACCCTGCGGATGCCTTACATAAGATATTACTTTTATGGATGCGTTTCCTTTAGCAAGATCCGGAATAGCTTCTACTTTGAGGTTATCAATATAGCTTTCGGGCTCTATAGTTAAATATACTGGTCGGGTAATGCCTCCATAATTCATCCATCCCATAAATGGGTCTCCTGGCATGCCGTAATCCTTGGCTCCTGGAACTGTGTTTGTTTTCCATGTATCATTATTCACAGATACGGCAATCGCATTATCGCCATTTTTTAAATAATCTGTTATATCCAATTCAAAAGGGGTGTACCCGCCTTCATGGGAGCCTACCTTCTGATCATTGATCCAAATAGAAGTAGCATAATATACCGCATCAAAATGCAGCAACACCCTTTCACCAGTCTGGGGCCGCCAGGGAAAAGTGCGCCTATACCATACCGTACCTATGTAATATTGATATCTCAGATCGGCTGAAAAGCAATGAGGTACCTCCACCTTATCCCACCGGCTTTTGGAAAAATTTTCTTCATACCATCCTTTCGACTGCCCGACGTCCAGCGGGTCCATCGCAAAAAGCCATTCTCCATCCAACGATATGGCTTTGTTATCCTTTATAAAATATTGCCCCTCAGCATATTGAACCATCAAGACACCTAAAAGAAAAAAACAAACTACAATAAATCGCTTCATAAAATTGATTTTGTACATGAAATTTTGGAAACGTCACGATTTAACTATTCCGCAAAACAAACTTTGCAGCATCCGCGATCGTATAGCCCGGACCTTTCGCTAACAATTTGATGAGATTGTTCCATCCTGCTTTGAATCGGTAATTCCCTATCTTCACCCACTCGCCATCATGCTGCTGCTGGTTGACAGCATGCGATGTATCTTTTTTTGTTCCACCCTCATACCAGATCTCAAGCGGCACGTTCTGAGCTCGGTCCTTTCCTGCCGGCCACCTCAGATAAATATCGTATTGGCCATCCTTGGCTATATAGGGTCTGAACAACGCCCAATCGCGGTCGGGCCTATAGGCGTCCGAAGTTTTCCATTTGTAATAATTCTTCCCGTGATAAGCTTCCCCATCAGTGGAGATTTCCCAGTAGTCGCCCATGTTAAAACCCCATGGATCATAGTTATCAACGTAGACGTTATCTCCGGTCTCAATAGAAGGTTCCACCTTAGCCGGTAACTTGGCACCAGGATCTTTGGTGTAACACCTGATATAGTCAAAATAGTCATATGCTGGCAGATCCGGCCCACTATCTGAGTGAGTAGCGATGACGGTTAGCCAGAGGTTCATAGAATAATGCTTATAGTCATCTTCAGATGCAAGGATATTATGCACATTCTTTCCATCGATGTAAAACCGAATCCCTTCGCTAGTGTACTCGTAGCCATAGACATGGTAACCATCCGATGCATCGAATCCAAGGTCCTGATCGTGCATAGACTTCCACCCATGCTTCGCGGATGACCAGCCATCTCGATATATCCACAAGTTATAATTGGAGGCCTTGGTAGACTCCATCTCAAAAACGTCTATCTCCATAAACCGGTTGAAGCAGTAAGTCAGAAAACCTGTACCAGCTTGAGCCCAAAAAGAATGATGCCATCCGGGAACATTTGTCAGCTTAGCCTTTACTTCGTAATAGCCATGTTGCCACTTCCTTTTCGATACAACTCCAGCACCGGTATACCGCATGCCAAGGAAATCTTCCTTTTTCATGGCAAGCACCAGTTTGCCGTTCTCTACACGCACATTTTCCGCCCGCTGTGCACTGTTCATTTTCAGGTCCAGCCGGTAAAACCACTCGGACTCATTTAAGGAATTACCTGTAAAATCATCTTCCCAGACCAGACGATAGCCTTCTGGCCGATACACACCGCCCTGTTCACCGGCCTCCCGAGTTTCTTCGCTGAACAATGCGGATGACACGGGTAACATCGGTAAATGAGCACTCAACGGGAACAAAGAAGAGAGCGCAATACCTTTACTCATCGTTTGGAGGAAATCCTTTCTTTTCATGACTTACATCTTGAGATGCTGCTTACCTAAGTGTACGTATTCCCAGATTTAAGGGCTATTCATGCATACGATATCTACAGGACCGGACAATACTTTCAAAGCATTGGGGAAATAACTAATTATCCTCTTTTTTTACCTACTTCGCTAAAGATGGAAGATAATCCTGTATTGAATATGCCATTGATCCACCAAACATCCTTGCATTATCCTTTGAAACCGCAATTCCAGAGGCGTTAGCATATGGAAATTCAAGGGTAGTCGAAAGTGCTATTCCGGGAATAGTAGTTCCCCATTGCGAACATGAGGCACCTTGCGTATAATTTTTATCAGTATTCCATAGCGTTCCATATTTCATGAAATTTTTACCATAAAACCTCAATTCATCATTACAATTTTTTGCCACAAGGTCTGACATGATAAGTTGCTGTTGCTGAATAGCTTTGTTTTTATTTCCTATAAAGCAAATATATTCAGCATCGCCATCTCCCCTTAAATAGGGACAATGAAGATCTAGAACGATCTTTAGTTTGCCGTCAGACCATTCAGGAACTTTTGCCTTAATAGCTTTTACTATGGGATAAATAGAATTATTATCATAGTCCCTATTATAGTCATGTGGTTTCCGCCATTTGCCCTGATCACCGTTTTCAACACCGTCCTTATCTACAAAAGGGACAATACAAAATTCAACATGATCTCTCAAAAATTGAAGATCTCGCTCATTCAAGATACTCCGGATAATGCCTTCTAATACATAATCGGTAGTCATTTCACAGGCGTGATTTCTAGCAGTAATTAACACCTTATATAAGGTTTTTTGAGCTGGCATAATATGAATTTGTTCAACAGCCCGGTTCTCCCGCGAAAAACATAAGGTATCCAATTTTAGGGAACCCCTATTTCGCAGCTTCCCTAAAAAGTCATACAAGTTCTTTTGTGTATACGGAAAAGCAATGCTAAAATATGCGGAAGTATCACCTTTCGAAAAACTAAAAGTAAATCCATGGTTCGCATAGGATGTCTCCCCATACCATTTCCACGTACTATCATTATTGATACTATAGGCTGGCCCATATCTTCCAAAAACAGGCTTTTGCGGGAACTGAAAATGAACTGTCTTCCCTGCCATACCCGTTATCTTAAAATACCAATAAAACCAATACCCTTCCGTATCCCTTAGGTCAGGTGACATCCATACCGTATCTTTATCAATCTTATCAACTTTAATATTTCCTCCAGGAAAATTAGAACTGATTTCCATTTTTGATTGTCCAAGTGAACTATACTGGCTAAGAATCATAAATAATAAGGGAATGAATAATTTATTCGATCCTTTACTTATTCGTTTGGATAACCGCCTCTGCAGAAAGGTCAAAGTCGTCATATTTGGCAACCAAATCTCGTTTTTCAGAAGACAATTGCTTGTTACCATATTAATATAAAATTTAAATCTATGAAAAAAATCAATACTCTTTCCCATGTTAAGCAAATCGCTTCTCAAGTTCCTTATAAACGCCCGTAGGAAAATCATGTCACCTCTATGCCGGCTGCCGCAAGAGTATAATCCGGTAATTCCATTACCTATCCCTAGTCGATATTGGGCTCCGGTTTTGACGTCATTTAATCCTTTCGACGCTTCATTAGTGATTCACTTGTTTTCGGCTCCTTAACACTACCTGACACTTTTACATCACCTTCTCTCCTATCGCTCACTACCACAGCTTTTAATCGCAGCAGGATAGAAGCGTTTTAAAACTGACGGGGGGGTATCCCGTCACCCATTGTCCAGTACTGAATGCCAAACTGGAAGAATGCCTCCTTTACTCAGGGCATTCAATACCCCGGATTCTGTTCCAGGTTATGGTCAACATCCAATTCCTTTTGCGGTATAGGCCATAAATAATTCTTTGATGGATCGAAAACATTTACGCTAATTATTTTGAATATCTTATCTTGATCAGGATAAATAGAACGGCCATACTCATCTATCTGGGGTACAATGGGATCATACCAATGAGCGACGTTTCTCCTTCCATAAACATTTCCAGGCAGTACATGTTCTGCATACTTCCATCTTTTAATATCGAACAACCGAAATCCTTCGTCCGCCAATTCAATGGTACGCTCATATCTAACAACCTTCCTAAGGCTATCCTGCGACATCCCTATGTGTACCAATGGCATACTAACACTAGGCCTTCCCCTTACCTGATTAATGGCATCCACCACACTTTCATCAATATCATTTAGTTCAATCTTTGCCTCAGCATACGTAAGCAATACCTCGGCATAACGCATAAGAATAACATTTATGTGAGAAGAAGCCAAGTCTTGGGGAAGGTCAGCCTCGTCCATGTATTTGAGCCAACCATAACCAGTAAAAGTAGCATACGTCGTAAGCTCTGGATTTGCCACTAATACCGTATCTCCGCCAACCACTCGGCGCGTAAAGGTACTATCAGGATGAGTTTCGAAAATGGAATGATTAAACCACATACCTGGATGTATAATGGATTGATCCAGTCTCGGATCTCGATTCTCGAACGGATTTGAAGCGTCAAACAGCGAGGAATTATCTATAGATTTTCCATCCGTACATTCATACATATCTACCATTTCCTGTGTTGGCACCAGAATACTATAAGATCCCAAAGCACTATGGACGCCAAAAATTTGTGGAATACTATTCGTTCTAACTCCCACAAGATAAGGGAGCTTTAAAATAATTTCATTGCTACTCTCTCCAACATAATGGAATAAATCCTGATAATTCGGATTAATTCCGTAAGTGCCCAAATCAATCACCGCCTTCGCAGCGGCGGCCGCTGTCGAATAGTCTCCTTCATACAAAGCCAGACGTGCCTTTAATGTCAGTGCTGCACCTTTAGTGGCTCTGCCTGCATTCTCTCCACTCCAACTTGACGGAAGATCAGCGGCGGCCGAATCAAGATCCTCATATAAATATGCTACAATATCTTTTTTAGCAGTCCTTGGTAAGTTAGCGCTGTCCAATGGAAGAATGGTTGTTACCCAGGGGACATCTCCATATAGTTCAACCAAATAAAAATAAAAATAGCTTCTGAGAAATTTCGCCTGCGCCTGAATACTGGCATAATCATCCGCCGATACTACGTCCTTGGCCCTGTGCATGTTTTCCAGTATATTATTAGTCTTTGAAATACCATTATACATATGAGACCATGTGTTATAAAAAATACTGGCATCTGGAGTAAATTGACCAGATTGGACCGATTGTACATTAGCATAATCTCCTCTGGACCATGCAATGTCAGTTGTGCCATCAAGCCACAATACATAGGGTACTGATGATGATTCCCACCATAAGTCAGTATAAGCGCCGTTAACAGCTAGGTCAAGTTCTTCTTTGTTGGAAAAAAAGGTTGCATCAGAAGGAGAGTCCAATGGAAGCTTATTCAGAAAATCCTTGTTGCATGATAATGCCAACGTCGCGGTAAATATAATCAATATAGAGTGAAGTTTCATGATACAAAATTTTAAAAGCTAAAATGTCAGATTCAAACCAAAAACGAATGTATTGGATATCGGGTATACGACAGCGCCGCCGCTCGGCCGCTCAGGATCCCATCCTTTTGGCATGTGATCCAGCGTAAATAGGTTTTGTCCCGAAACGTATACTCGCAAATTCTCTATAAACGTCCGTGTAATTAATCGCTTTGGAACGGAATATCCCAGCTGCAGGTTTTTAAGCCTGACATAAGCCGCGTTATATACCCAGAAACTGGAATTTTGGAAATTATTATGGGTCGTTTCAGCAATCAGTCTCGGATATTTCGCGTTGGGATTATCCGGCGTCCAATAATCTAATTGCCATGTTTGTATTTTCCCGGCGTTATAAAAGGCCCAAACAGCATCTTGATATAAAAAGACATCCCTTTTCCCGACCCCCTGTACCAAGAAGCTCAGATCAAAATCCTTATATTCAGCGGAAAAGCTTAATCCATATACATAACGAGGTATTTGATTTCCCATTATCTCACGGTCGTCAGCATTGATTATACCATCGCTATTTATATCCTTATAGACAATATCTCCGGGAGCGTAGTTCCCAAATTGTTTGGGAGATTTATCTACCTGATCCTGACTTTGAAACAAGCCGATCGCCTTATAACCATATAATGCATTGATCGGCTGGCCTTCGGTAATAATGGAGTAACTGCTGATATATGGACCAGTACCTTTCAGACTTAATACTTCGTTCCGTACATCTGACATATTCAGACCAATATTGTATTTAAAGGCACCCATCCGATTATTGTAACTTACGGCAAGATCCCATCCGGTATTCTTTACCACACCTGCGTTCTGATAGGGACTGGTCAGCCCTATGATTGCCGGAATAGGCAGCTGGAGTAGAATGCCGCTTGTTTTACGGATGTAATAGTCATAAGTAATATTTAGCCTGTTCTGGAATAATCCTACATCTATCCCCGCATCCTTTGTTGTAGATGATTCCCATGAAATATCGCGATTCGCCATGTCTGTCTGCGCAGCGCCATTCGCCGGTGCATTTCCCAATATATAATTAGCACCCAAACCAATTATTGATGCAAAAGGATAAGTACCTATTAGCTGATTTCCCAATTGTCCCCATGAGGCCCTCAGTTTCAAATTAGACAACCACTTCGCTTCCTTTAAAAATTGCTCCTCAGATAAACGCCATCCTGCTGAGAATGAAGGAAACACCCCATAACGATGACCCTCGGCAAAACGGGAGGAGCCATCTACACGCAGATTAGCTTCAAACAAGTATTTGCTATTAAAATCATAATTCAGGCGTCCAAAATAGGAGCGTAATGCCCATGCGGATCCGGTACCACTATTCTGCCAGTTTTCAACAGAACCTGAATTTAATTGCTGGTAATCCGGCAAAGGGTATGTATCCCTGAATGCATCAAAATCATTAATATTATAGGCAACTTGTTCATACCCTCCTAAAAAATGAAAGTCATGCTTGGCAAAGGCTTTATGATATTTAAACAAAAGATGCAATGTATTTTCCCAGTTCCTGGAATCACTTTCAGTCAATGAACTCTTAAGAGGCTTCTCATAAGCGGGTGCGGAAGACTCCGGCGTATAGGTAGCAACGCTTCTAATAAAATTCTTCTCCCAAATATCATTGAACTGTGGAGTAAAATTTAGTTCTATATCTGCACCATTAAATGGCTGATAATTGGCCTGTAAAGTACCTCGAAACATTTCATTAATATTACTTACTGTTCCACCTTCTTTCGCGGTTGCCAGCGGGTTATCACCAACATAGCCGGTACCAAATCGTCCGTCGGATAAGATTGCCGAATAAATGGGCGGAATACGAGTAAGAGTACTAATGATACTATATGAGGGCGATTCTGTCGGAGAATGCCTTCCTGCCAAGTTCAACCGCAGTTGGAGATTTCTGGTAACGTCCATCTCTGTATTCAATCGAAAAGAATATTGGCGGGAGCTGTAATTTGGTATTTCTCCCGTCTGATCCTGATAAGAAACAGATCCCATAACCTTTAATATATTGCTGCCTCCCGATACTCCGAGATAATGATTCTGAACAAATCCTGATCCGCTATAAACTAATTTCTGCCAGTCAACATTTGGATAATGGTCAGGATCGGTTTTGTAATTCTGTTGATATTCCTGAAGATAGGCATCTGAATATAAGGGCTCTCTCCCCTCATTGTTATATGCCTGATTAAGCGAAGTCATGTAAGTATAACCATCTGTATATTTCGGAAGATCCGTAAATCGTTGCCAACCAAAATAAGCGTGATAGTTAACTTTAATCTTTCCGCTGATCCCACTTTTTGTAGTAACCAGGATTACGCCATTCGCCGCGCGCGAACCATAGATCGAGGCAGATGCCGCGTCTTTCAATATCGAAATGTCCTGAATGTCATTTGGATCCACTCCATCCAGCGACCCTTCTATCCCATCTATCAATACCAAAGGGTCTGAATTCCCCAATGTCCCAATACCTCTCACCCTGATCGTACCACCGTCTTGACCTGGCTGACCAGAACTTTGAGTCACAGTTACGCCGGGCGCCAGCCCTTCTAATGCAGCAGAAGTTTTCATGACCGGCTTTTTAATTAATTCTTCTCCACTCACCGACGATACAGAACCAGTGAGGTTTATCTTCTTTTGTGTCCCATAACCAACCACTACTACTTCACTCAGTCCTGAAGCATTCGGCTTAAGGCTAACATTAATAGTGGATTTCCCGTTCGTAGGAATATCTTCTGATATATATCCTATGAAAGATACCGTTAGCGTCGAATTCTCCTTGGTAAGTGAAAGGGTAAAAAGTCCTTTAGCATCTGTCGTCGTTCCGTTATTAGTACCAGATTCCAAAACATTTGCTCCGGGTAATGGGTTATCATTTTCATCCATTACCACACCTTTTATACCTTTCTGCTGGGCACTCAATTGCATCCATCCCAATAGAAAGGTCATGAATAGAATTGTAAATATTCTCTTTTTCATATCAAAGTTTTTTACTGTTAGATAATATCTTTCATTCGCACCTGAGCTCAAATATAGATGCCGGAGTATGTTGAGAGGGGTGTTCAACCATTATGCGTAACAATGATGTTTTAATCGGCTCCGGGAAGACTATCCGATTAATAGTCTGATGATTTTTATTTTCTTCATAAACCAGCGCACCGTTTTCATCAAAGATTTTGTATTCCTTTATACATAAAGGCATCACGTCTTCCGGGTGTCCCATTAATGAAGACTCCATTGGATGATCGAAATCCGTATCGAAATACAGATGGATGACAGCAATCTCTTTTTTCGACTGCCAGGAAATTGTCAAGGTGGGGTGTGGGTCTGCCAGATCTGCCACCCAGGCGTTTGTCCGGAGATAGGGTCTAGTAAATCCGTTGTGCAGAAAAGATGCCTGATAAGGCTCTAAGGAAGGAGAAATGTCCATTGCAATATTGTGGCCATCCGGTCGGCGCCGGGGGCACCAGAACGGGAAGGATTCCACACCGGAGCCTTCAGGAGCATCCTGGTAGCCATAATTAGAGACAGCCCGGTTTTCCCCATTGAAAACAGAGACAATCCCCGAAAGGCGCTTACTGCTTCCCTTAACCTTCAAAGCGGGGTTGGCTAAGAGCAGTATAAAGCCATAACAGTCTGAAGGCAGCGGTGTATGAAAAGCGATATCCACCGTTTGCTTTCCGGATCCTACAGGTATTTCCAGAGATTCCAAAACTCTGTCGGGGGTATAGTTAGCGGGCTTGGAACTAATTGCAAGCCGGGCCTTTAAAATGGCCTTTTCTTTTGCCTGAACAAGGATACGAAACCGGTACACCGTATCTTTTTTTAGGGGAAGCAGCTGGCCAGTTCCGGTTTCAAGTGGCATCCAGGGACCGTCGGAAGGAATGCAAGACAGTTTGCAAGTGGAGGAAGCTTTCACCGAAATGCTTCCCATAAGCGCTTCATATCCATAACGGATAGGAATCCCAGGAATACTTTGTCCAGCGCGGTTAAGTAACTGCTGCAATTGGGCGATCCAGGGCTGGTTAATCACATCCCGGGGCAGCAAGTTGTTTTGTGTACACAATACTGCAGCCATGGCAACTGCTTGAGCCCCCAGAGCACAGGTAGCCATCACGCGAGATGAACCAAAGGCTACATGGGAGGTGCTAATAATACGTCCGGCATAGAAGAGGTTATCCACATCCTTGCTGACGTAACAACGGTAAGGGATTTGATAGACTCCTTTGCTATGCCACTGGTTACAACTGGGAAGATGCGAATAAACGCCATCAGCAGGATGCAAATCCAATGCCCATCCTCCGAAGGCGACTGCATCTTCGAAAGGGGTTTGTTCGATCACGTCCTGCTGGGTAAGCATATACATTCCATTAAAGCGGCGACTCTCTCTTTTTCCTGGGATGGTGCCCACCCATTCCAGGGTCAAGTTATCCACGTCAGTGAAGGTTCCAGAATTTTTGATGAAATTCCAGACGCCATAGACGATCCGCCAAAGCTCCCATTTGATGAGCTCCGTATCGTGAACTGTATCGTTCCTGCCCCCATATTCTATCCACCATAACCGGCACCCATCATCCTGGGGATTCAGCGTTTTATAACGAGGAATCTTCCGAATGTCCTGAAGTGCAAAGGCTGGAGGAACAAACTTCACTTTGTTTTCCACGCGCTTACTATAGAAATAAATGGAATGTCCCAGCAATTCCCCGTAGCTTTCTTCAGGAGCCAACCCTTCTGAAAATTCTTCTCTTGATTCGGCGCCCATTCGAAAAGCGGCTCCGGCAAGAAAGCTGACCAGGCCATCGCCGGTGGCGTCGCAGAACAGCGGAGCGGAAAGTTCGTAAGTCGTCGAGTTCTGACTGCAGAAGCCCCTGAGAGCACGGACGGTGCGCTCGGACGATTTGTCTACCTGATAGATGGCAGTATTCAAAAGCAAGGTGATACCGGGTTCTGCGGTTACCTTTTCCAGCAGGATCGTGTCCAAGATGAGGGGATTACCTTCTTTGTTGCGGAAGAGATTCTCTACCAGAATCTCATCTATTACGCCTCCTTCCCTGGCCCATCGGTTATTATTTCCCATGTGCGAGGTGGCCCCCAATATCCAGAGCCTGATCTCGCTGGAAGCATTTCCGCCCAATACCGGGCGATCCTGCGCTATTACTACTTTTAAGCCGCTCCTGGCAGCGGTAATTGCGGCACAGGTGCCGGCCATACCGCCTCCCGCAACGACTAGGTCAGATTGAATTTGTATTAACCGGCTTTCCCTAGCTGCAACCCTTTCATCTTTTATCATCATATGTGGCGACTTTCACGATTTGAGCAGAACGTTATATTTTATTTTTCTTGGGATACATAAAACCACCAGTCACAACGACAAGCAATCCCATGACGAGGACAATGGCAGTGCTGCGGAAAGAATAGATTCCCAATAGCGCAATCAATCCGCCCGTCACCAGCACGCCGATGGTCAAAACACGTTGTCCCTTAGCATTTTCCGCTCTCTGTTCAGCGGCTTCCTCCGGGCTATTGACTGCCTGGTGTTCGGGGGAGGCCATTGCCTGATAACGTTCATAAGAAGGAGCGGCTCCACTGGAAGTTGCCAGTAGAAATTCATGTATTGCCAGTAGCACGATAGGAACGCCTACCCCCACGATCATTTCCATACTCCTGGAAAGGGAAAGACCCGCTAGTGGTGTAATGAATTTGAAAATAAGGTTAATGGCCAGGCTGAGGATAGTAATGGTCAATACCGAAACACCCGTCTGCCGTTTG
>Ga0164242_10006311_pt1 | contig 13073 bp, 12 predicted proteins | sample OricomgcompostMG_FD_108783 | JGI IMG/M metagenome (GOLD analysis project Ga0164242, IMG submission 108783) | Miracle-Growth compost microbial communities from Emeryville, California, USA - Original compost - Miracle growth compost (MG) ... | reverse complement strand
GCTTTCCGACGCGGCGCACCAGGTCGGCTTCACCTCCGGCGAAGCCTGCTACCAGCTGATGCACGTGGACGTCGACTGACCCGACGATCCCTCGCAGTAGTCGGTCGGGTCAGGTCGCGCCGCCCTCGGTCGCGCTCCCGAGGTCGACCACCGTGTCGTCGTCGAGCTGGTAGCGGGCAACGGCTTCGGCAACCACCGACGGCTTGACCTCACCGCGGGCCGCCAATGCGGCCAGCACCGCGACGGCCACCGACGGGCCGTCGGTGTGGAAGTGCCGGCGCAGCGCCGCCCGGGTGTCCGAGCGGCCGTAACCGTCGGTGCCTAGCGAGCTCCAGTCTCCGGGAACCCACTGGGCGATCTGGTCCGGCACCGCGCGCATGAAGTCGCTGACGCCGACCACCGGCCCGGGCTGGCCGGTGAGCGCGGCCGTCACCCACGGGATCCGCGGCTCGTCGTCCGGGTGCAGCAGTGCGTGCTCGTCGCACGCCAGCGCCTCCCGGCGCAGCTCGGTCCAGGATGTCGCCGACCACACGTCCGCCGCGACCCCCCAATCCTCGGACAGCAACTCGGCGCCGCGCAACGCGGCGTACATCCCGACGCCACTGGCCAGCACCTGCGCTCGCGGGACGGACGTCAGCGGCGATACCTGATAGCGGTACAGGCCGCGCAGCAGCGCCGCCTGGTCCAGCCCTTCCGGGGCGGCCGGCTGCCGCTGTGGTTCGTTGTAGACCGTCAGGTAGTAGAAGATGTTCTCGCTGTCCGGGCCGTACATCCGCCGCAGCGCGTCGTGCACGATCACCGAAAGCTCGTACGCGAACGCCGCGTCGTAGCTGACGCAGGCCGGGTTGGTCGCTGCCAGCAGGATCGAATGACCGTCCTGGTGCTGCAGCCCCTCGCCGTTGAGCGTGGTCCGGCCGGCGGTGGCGCCGAGCAGGAACCCCCGGCCGAGCTGGTCGCCGAGCGCCCACATCTGGTCGCCGGTCCGCTGGAACCCGAACATCGAGTAGAAGATGTAGATCGGGATCATGAACTCGCCGTGGGTGGCGTACGCGGTGCCGGCCGCAGCCACCGACGCCATCGATCCCGCCTCGGTGATCCCCTCGTGCAGGATCTGCCCGTCCTCGGCCTCCTTGTACCCGAGCAGCAGCTGCCGGTCCACGGCGTCGTACTTCTGCCCGTGCGGCGAGTAGATCTTGGCCGTGGGGAACAGCGAGTCCATGCCGAAGGTGCGCGCCTCGTCGGGCACGATCGGGACGAATCGCGAGCCGATGCCCTCGTCCTTCATCAGGTCCTTGAGCAGCCGGACGAACGCCATCGTGGTGGCGACCTCCTGCTTGCCGGTGCCGTCCATCAGCTCGGCGTACTGCTCCGGCTTGGGCAGCGGCAGCGGCTTCGCCCGTACCACCCGGCGCGGCAGTGAACCGCCGAGCAGCGCCCGCCGTTCCTTCAGGTACGCGATCTCCTCGCTGTCCGGTCCGGGGTGGTAGTACGGGGGCAGGTCACCTTCCAGCTCCGCGTCGCTGATCGGCAGGTACAGCCGGTCCCGGAACTCCTTGAGTTCTGCCTTGGTGAGCTTCTTCATCTGGTGGGTGGCGTTGCGGGCCTCGAAGTCCTTACCCAGCGTCCAGCCCTTGATGGTGTGCGTGATGATCACGGTCGGTTGTCCGACGTGCTCGCGGGCCGCCTTGAAAGCGGCGTAGACCTTCCGGTAGTCGTGACCGCCGCGCGAGAGCCGGGTGAGCTGCTCGTCGGACAGGTGGTCGACCATCGCGCGCAGCCGCCGGTCCGGGCCGAAGAAGTCGTCCCGGATGAACGCGCCGTCGGAGACCGAGTAGGTCTGGAACTGCCCGTCCGGGGTGGTGTTCATCTTGTTCACCAGCACGCCGTCGCGGTCGGCGGCCAGCAGCGGGTCCCAGTCCCGTCCCCAGACGACCTTGATCACGTTCCAGCCAGCGCCCCGGAAGTACGACTCCAGCTCTTGGATGATCTTGCCGTTGCCGCGTACCGGGCCGTCGAGCCGCTGCAGGTTGCAGTTGACCACGAAGGTCAGGTTGTCCAGCTCCTCGCGGGCGGCCACGCCGATCGCGCCGAGACTCTCCGGCTCGTCCATCTCGCCGTCGCCGAGGAAACCCCAGACGTGCGACTCGCTGGTGTCCTTGAGTCGGCGATCGAGCAGGTAGCGGTTGAACCGGGCCTGGTAGATCGCATTGATGGCGCCGAGCCCCATCGAGACGGTGGGGAACTCCCAGAAGTCGGGCATCAGCCGCGGGTGCGGGTAGCTCGGCAACCCACCGGGCTTCGATTCCTGCCGGAAGGCGTCCAGGTCGCTCTCGCTCAGCCGCCCTTCCAGGAACGCCCGCGCGTAGATGCCGGGGGAGGCGTGCCCCTGCACGAAGACCTGGTCGCCGGAGGCGCCGTTGTCCTTGCCGCGGAAGAAGTGGTTGAACCCGACCTCGTACAGGCTCGCGGCGGAGGCGTAGGTGGCGATGTGCCCGCCCACCCCGATCCCGGGGCGGTTCGCGCGCGAGACCAGGATCGCCGCGTTCCACCGGATGTACGCGCGCAGCCGGCGTTCGATGTGCTCGTCACCCGGGAACCAGGGCTCGTTCGCAGCCGGGATCGTGTTGACGTAGTCGGTGCTGGTCAGCGACGGCACACCGACGGCGCTCTCGCGGGCCCGCTCCAGCAGCTTGAGCATGAGGAAGCGGGCCCGGGTCGGGCCGCCCTCGTTCACCACGGCGTCGAAAGACTCCAGCCACTCCGCAGTCTCGGCTGGGTCGACGTCCGGAATCTGGCTGGGCAGGCCGTCGGTGATGACGGCGCGTCGCGGACTGGCAGGCTGGGCCATGAGCACTCCCGGGACTCGTTCGACTTCTCCTCCCATCCTCGTCCCTACCGGTTGGTAAACCGGCATCGGGCTGCGTCGCAGGCCGGTCCGGTGGTGTCGCGGCACCCCCTTGCACCGGTATTCGGTGTCCGGTGGACTAGCGTCCGTGACCACGACCACGGTCAGCCACACGAGGAGGTAAGAGGTGAGCACCACCGCGTCCAACGCGGGCCAGTCGAAGGTGGGCGGTCGTACGGATCACGGGCCAGCCGAACGGATGGGGCTGCGGGCCGGGGATCTGGTCCAGCAGCTCGGGGAACTCGACGGCATCGACCAGGCGATCGTCGACGACATCGTCGCGGTCACCGGTGAGGAGTTCGTCGGGTCCGAATCGGACGACATCGTGGACGTCGTCCTGTTGTGGTTCCGTGAGGGCGACGGCGACCTGGTCGACACGCTCGTCGACGCGCGCCGGCAGCTCGAGGATTCCGGTGCGATCTGGCTGCTGACGCCGAAGGCAACCCGAGAGGGCCACGTCGAGGCCGCGGACATCCTGGAGTCGGTCGCGACCGCCGGGCTCGCCGAGACGTCGACGGTGAGTCTCGGGACCGACTGGAACGGGGTGAAGCTCACCGCGCCGAAGGGGCCGCGCAATCAGCGCCGCTGACAGGTGGCCGCTGGCAGGCCAGCGCTGGTGAGGACGCGGCACCCCGATGCGCAGCGGTCGCGGTGCGATGACATGCTGGCGCTCCGGACTGCGGTGGCAGCTGACAGCAACCCCGCATCCGTCACGCACGTGTCACGACTCTGCTTGGGAGGAACCGCATGGCGGTCGAGGTAGGAAGCGAAGCCCCGGACTTCACCCTCAAGAACCAGGACGGCGAGGACGTCACACTCTCGTCCTTCCGCGGGAAAAAGAACGTCGTGGTGCTGTTCTATCCGCTGACGTTCACCGGGGTCTGCGAGGGCGAGCTGTGCGCCGTCCGGGACGACCTCAGCAGCTTCCAGAACGACAAGGTCCAGATTCTCGCGGTCAGCGTCGACTCGCGGTTCGCGCACAAGGTCTGGGCGGACCAGCAGGGTTACGCGTTCCCGATCCTGGCCGACTTCTGGCCGCACGGCGCCGTCGCGAAGCAGTACGGGGTGCTGAACGAGGACGCCGGCATCGCCGTCCGCGGCACCTTCGTGGTGGACAAGAAGGGCGTCGTGCGCTGGACGGTCGTGAACGCGATTCCGGACGCTCGCGACCAGCAGGAGTACATCCGGGTGCTCGCCGACCTGGACTGAGCACGCCGTCACTCGGCGTCGAGGACACCCAGGGACGGACACGGCGGGCGGGAACCGACGAGCAGGTAGCCTTGCCGGGGTTCCGGGGCGCGTAGCTCAGCGGTAGAGCACCCGCCTTACAAGCGGTAGGTCGCTGGTTCGAACCCAGCCGTGCCCACCACCCCGGCCAGCGCCGGGCGGAGATCGTTACCGGATCGTTGTCTTAGCCGGCCGGCGGGCGGGAAGGCCCCGATCGTGACCTCCGTGGTCGCGCTGGCCATCCTGGTGCCAGCGTCGGTGCTGTTGTTGCTGGTGGCCGCCATCGTCGCCACCGGTGGATACGTCGTGATCCATCTGCTGGCCGGGCTCGCGGGGCGCGGCGCCCGGCGCGATGACGACGTGCCGAGCGCGTCGGCGACCGCCGCGCAGGTCGAGGCGTCCGCAAGTCGGCACGGTCGGCACCGCTCCTCCACCCGCGCCGCCTGACCCGACTGGTCTTGCGCACCAGTGCGATGCCGGACCCGAGCCGACGTGGTGGGATGGGACCGTGCACACGGTCGGGGACGCGCTCACCCTGCTGGAACGGTGGTTCGCGCGCCGCTGGGCGCAGTCCTGGGACAGCGTCGGGTTGGTAGGCGGCGAGCCTGCCGCGCCGCTGCGCGCGATCCACGTTGCGGTGGATCCGGTCGAGGCCGTCGCGCGGGAGGCGGTCGCCGCCGGGGCGGGCCTGTTGCTCACCCACCATCCGCTGTGGCTCGGCGGCACCGAGCGCATCACCGGGCCGCGCGGCGCCGCGTACGAGACGCTGGCTCGCGCGGAGTGCGCGCTCTACGTCGCGCACACGAACGCGGACGTGGCCGACCCGGGGGTGTCCGACGCACTGGCCGACGCGGTCGGCTTGCGGGGCTTGCGCCCGCTGCAGCCCCAGGACGAGCCGCTGGACCGTTGGGTGGTGCACGTGCCGGCGGACCACGCCGCGGCGGTGCTGGACGCGATGGCTACGGCCGGGGCGGGGCGATTCGGTGACTACGACCGCTGCGCGTTCACCAGCGTGGGTACCGGCACGTTCCGCCCGCTGCCCGGGGCGACACCGTACGTGGGGGCGGTGGGCCGCGCGGAGCTCGTCGCGGAGGAGCGGATCGAGACGGTGGCCGCGCGTTCCGTCCGGACCGCAGTGGCGGCCGCGATCCGCCGGACTCATCCGTACGAGGAGCCCTCGCTGAGCGTGACCGAGTCGCTGGCGCCGACCACCCGCGGGCTCGGCCGGGTCGGGACGTTGCCGGCCGAGTTGACGCTGCAGGAGTTCGTCGCTCACGTGGCGGACCGGCTGCCGCGAACCGCCGCCGGGATACGGGCGACCGGTGCAGCCCAGGCGCGGGTCCGCACCGTCGCGGTGGCCGGCGGCTCCACGCTCGACCTCGCGGAGGCAGCGCACGCTGCCGGGGCGGATGTCTTCGTCACGTCGGACGCCAAGCACCACCGGGCGCAGGACGCGCCGCTGCCGATCGTCGACGTCACCCATTGGGCGGGGGAGTGGCCGTGGACGGCTGCGGTCGGCGACCGGTTGCGGGCCGCATTCCCGGACGTGCCGGTGACGGTGTCCCGGCTGGTCACCGACCCGTGGACGATGGCCGCCGGCCATGCGTGATCACGACCGTGTAGGAAGGTTCCGTGAAGGCTGACCCGTTCGTTCAACTCAAATTGCTCGACCTGCAGGAGCTGGACTCCGCCGCGCACCGGCTCCAGGTGCGGCGTGCCGGCCTGCCCGCGCACGCGGCGATCAGCGAGGCGGACGCGGCCCTCGCGGAAGCTCGAAGCGAGCTGGTGACGCACCAGACCGCGATCAGCGACGAGGGACGGGCTGCCGCGAAGTTGGAGTCCGATATCGAACAGGTCCGCGCACGCGCCGCGCGCGATCAGCAACGGCTGGATTCCGGGGCAGTGGTGGCCAAGGAAATGGAGAGCCTGCAGTCGGAGATCGCCTCGCTCGGCCGACGGCAGACCACGCTCGAAGACGAGGAACTGGAGATCCTGGAGCGCCGGGAACAGGCCGAAACCGCTGCGGCGCAGGCGCAACGGCGGATCGACGAGCTGGAAGCAAGACGTAGCGCGTCGGTCGAGGAACGGGATAGGGAACTCGCTGTCATCGACGCCGAGGAGGCGGGAGTGGCCGCGCGGCGCGCCGACGTCGTGCCGGCGCTCCCGGGTGATCTGTTGGCACTCTACGAGCGGTTGCGGGCGGATCGCGGCGGGGTGGGCGCGGCTGCCCTGGTCCGCCGTCGGTGCGAGGGCTGCCACCTCGAGCTTGCCGGCAACGACCTCACCGAAGTACGTGCGGCCGCACCGGACGAGGTGCTCCGGCACGAGGACTGTGGCCGGATCCTGGTGCGCACGGCCGAGTCCGGTCTGTGAGCGCCACTCGTAGCGCCATGACGGACGGCGATGCCCGTCGGGACGGGACCCAGCGCCGATGAGACTGGTCGTCGAGGCCGACGGTGGCTCCCGTGGTAACCCCGGCCCGGCCGGTTACGGTGCGCTGGTCCGGGACGCCGAGTCCGAATCGGTGCTGGCCCGCCGCAACGGGTTCCTCGGGACGGCTACCAACAATGTTGCCGAGTACAGCGGCCTGATCGCCGGGTTGCGGGCGGCCGCGGGGATCGATCCGGTCGCCGCCGTCGAGGTCAGGATGGACTCGAAGCTGGTGGTCGAGCAGATGTCCGGGCGCTGGCAGGTCAAGAGCGCTGACCTGCGGCCGCTGGCGCGTGAGGCAGCCGTGCTGGCGGCCGGCTTCGCGCAGGTCCGCTACACCTGGATCCCGCGCGCCCGCAACGGCGAGGCCGACGCGCTGGCGAACGCCGCGATGGACGCCCGCGGTTCTACCTTCGACCCCCTCGACGACGCGCTCGTCGAGCAGTCGACCCCACCGCCGGCCGGTACGGCCCAGGCCGCCCCTGGGCCGGCCCCCTGGCGTGACGCGCCGGCCGGGCCGCCAACGCGGCTGGTGCTGCTGCGGCACGGGCAGACTGCGCTGTCCATCGAGCGTCGTTTCTCCGGCAGCGGCGACCCGCCACTGACCGACCTGGGCCGGCGGCAAGCCATCGCCGCTGCCGAGACTCTCGGCGCCGCAGGCAGTTTCGATGCCATCGTCACCTCGCCGCTGGCGCGCGCTCGGGCCACCGCCGACGCCGCCGGCGAAGTGCTCGGCCTGACCCCGCAGGTGGACGAGGCATGGCGGGAGTGCGATTTCGGGGCGTTCGAGGGGATGACGTTCGCGCAGGTACGCAAGCGTTACCCGACCGAGTTGGACGCCTGGCTGGCCGATCCGTCGGTACCTCCGCCGGGTGGCGAGTCGTTCGAGGAGGTCACCGGCCGAGTCCGGGCGGCCCGGGACATCCTTGTTGCGGCGGTGCCGGCGGGTCAACGTTTACTGCTGGTCAGCCATGTCACCCCGATCAAGGTCGTCGGCCGCCTCGCGATCGATGCGCCGCCGAGCGCGCTACGCGCGATGCATCTGGACCTGGCGTCGATTTCTCGGGTGGACGTGCACGTTGACGGCCTGCAGGTGCTGGTCGGCTGGAACGACACCGCGCACCTGGCCGGTCTGCAGACGGCGGGTCTGTGAGCTCTGTGGGTGGCTCAGCGGGCCAGCGCGTTCCAGGTGGCCGCGTCGACCACTCCGGTCGCCGGTAGCCCGGCGCTGCGCTGGAACGCGATGACGGCGGCTTGGGTGGCGGGTCCGAAATCGCCGTCCACGGCGATCCGCTGACCGTGCGCGACGAGTCGGGCTTGCACCTGGCGGACCGTGAAGCCGAGGCTCCCCTTCTGCACCGGCAGCGCGAGCAGGGCCGCCGGACGCGCCGCGGTGGGCAGCAGGTCCTGGGTCCGCAGCGCCGTCAGCCGGACCGGCACGCCGGTGTGGGGGGCCTCGATCATCTGGCCGTTGCCTACGTAGATCGCGTCGTGGTAGATCGACGCGCGGTTGGTCAGGTCGCTGGCATAGAACACGATGTCGCCGGGGCGCAGGTCGGGCAGCCCGACCGCCTTGCCGTCGATGTACTGCTGCAGCGCGGTGCGGCTGATGGTGAGGCCCGCGGCCTGATAGCTGGCCAGCATCAGGCCGGAACAGTCGTAGCCGGCCCGGGTGGTTCCGCCGTAGACGTACGGGACACCGAGCTGCTGCCGCGCGAAAGCGACGGCGGCGGCCGACGACGCCGGCTTGTCGGCCTGCTTTTCCAGGGTCGCGACCTGTGCGCGCACGGTGGCGGCGATGGCCTGCTGTGCGCTCGTACCGCTCGGTGAGGTGGGGGTGACCGGGCCGGTGGAGGCTGTCGTGATGGCGCCGCCACCGGGGATGGTCCCGCATGCGGCCGTCCCGGTCAGACCGAGCGCGGCCCACGTCGCTACCGTCGTGGTGCCGGTCGTCGGCACCCCCTTGGCCTTCTGGAACGCGACCAGTGCACCGCGGGTAACGGGTCCGAAGTCGCGGTCCACGCCAACGCCGAGCTTGCGCTGCAGCGGTGCGACGGCCGCGCCCACGGTCCCCTGACCGAGCGTCGTGCACACCGGTCGAGAACCGGCCGGGAACTGCACCGGCAGGCCGCAGCCGTTGGCCGCGTCGCCGGCAGACACTGCTGCCCACGTCGCCGCGTCGAAGGAACCGGTGACTGGCACCCGATGCTGCGCCTGCCACGTCCTGACCGCTGCCGCGGTGACCGGTCCGTACGCGCCGTCGGCGCTCGCGCCGACCAGCCGCTGGATCGCGGCGACCGCTGGGCCCTTGGCCCCCACCCCGATGGTGGCGCACGAGGAGGTGATCGGCGTGGAGGTGTTGCCCGCACCGAACGAGGCGGCCGCGGTGAGCGGGATCGCAAGCGTCACGGCAGCGCCGATACCGACGCCTTGGACGGTGCGGCGCAGCGCCCGCGGCGGGGTCGGTGCGCGGTGCCGACCCGGGGTACGGCGGGCGGTGCGGGAGTGCATACGGCCAGAACCTCCGGTGTGACGGGTGAGGCGGAAGCGACAGACGTTCCCAAAAGCCTTCGACACGCCGGGTCAGAAACTTGACTCAGGCGGGGCCCGTAATCAAGGCGAGGTATGTCAGGAGCAGCAACGGAGGCACGAGCAGGGCGCCGTAGCGGGCAAACTCGAGCGCGCTGACCTGCACACCGCGGGCCGCGCAACGCTGCCGCCAGAGCATCGTGGCGAGCGATCCGCTCACTAGCAGCATCGGCCCCGCGTTGGTGCCGAGCAGCAGCGCGAGCAGGTCGCGGTGGTGGCCGGTCGGAACCGCTCGTTCCAACGCGACGTAGGACGGCAGGTTGTTCACCAGGTTCCCGGTCACGGCTCCGATCGCCTCCACCAGCAAGGAACCATGACCGGTCAGGTGCCGCAGGACGGCATCCAGCCCATGTCGGCCGAGAGCCGCGACGAGCAGGAACAGTCCCTCGGTGAGGAGCAGGATGCGCCAGGGCAGGGCGGTACGCAGGTCGGGCCGATGCCCGCGCATCCAGCAGCCCGCAGCGAGCACGGCTGCGGCGGGAGTGGCCACCTGCCACGGTGTGACGCCGGCGATCGATGCCGGTGCGACCGCGAGGCAGCACACGCCGGCGAGCCAGAGCAGGACGCGGTCAGGCGCGACGTACGGCGTGGCGCGTCGATGCCGGCCGCGCAGGTCGGCTCTGAACAGCCAGAACAGAGCGGCAACGATGACCGCCACCGCGACGATCTCCGGCAGCAGCATCCGGGCGGCGAAGCCGGCGCTGCCTAGCGACCCCAACCGGCGCGCAGCCAGCAGGTTGGTGAGGTTGGAGATCGGCAGCAGCAGGCTGGCGCCGTTGGCGAGCCAGACGGTGGCGTATGCGAACGGTCGCGGTGGGACGTCCACCGCCTGTGCGAGCGCGAGCACGACCGGCGTGAGCAGGACGGCAGTCGTATCCAGCGAGAGGGTGATCGTGGTGACGGTCGCAAGCGCGCAGACGGCGAGTAGCAACCTGCGGATGGAGCCGCCGGAGAGCCGGACCGCTTGGCGCGCGATGACCTCGAACAGGCCCGCCTCGTCGGCGAGGTGCGCGAGCAGGGCGACGGCCGCGAGGAAGCCCAGTACCGGACCGATCCGCCGGGTGATGTCGACCGCGTCGTGCCAAGGGAGTGCGGTCGTGGCCACGCTCAGGGCACCGACGATCGCCACGACGAGCCACATGGTGGACGAGGCTAATCCGCACGTGGCGAGGTCTCGTGGCGATCGCGGCGCTCCTGCGGGCGGCACCGGCTACGCTGGACCGGGACGAGCCGGGCGGGCGGCCGCGTCCACTGGGCTCCAGTCCGGTGGCCGAGGAAAGTCCGGGCTCCGAAGGGCAGGGTGGTCGGTAACGCCGACCCGGAGTGATCCGCGGGAAAGTGCCACAGAAAACAGACCGCCGGTGCCTCGGCACCGGCAAGGGTGAAACGGCGGTGTAAGAGACCACCGCGCTCCTGGTGACAGGGGCGGCAGGGCAAACCCCACCCGGAGCAAGGTCAAAAGGCACCTTCGGGTGCTGCGCAGGTGCTCGAGGGCGGCCCGCCCGAGCCTGCGGGTAGACCGCATGAACCTGGCGGCAACGTCAGGTCGAGATAGATGGTCGCCGGCCCGTCGTGAGGCGGCGGGTACACAGAACCCGGCTTATAGCCCGGCTCGTCCCACTACCCCACGCTGACCTGCGGTTTGACGATCGCGGCCGTCAGACTCCGCCACAGCGAGCCGATGCTTATCGCACGGGGCCCGGCTCCGGGGCGGGCGCGGGCGGGGTAGGAACGGGCCCTGGCCGCGGCGGTTGCGGATCTGGCTGTGGCGGTCGGGGACCCGGCGATGGGTCCGGCACCGGAGCCGGTGCCGGCGGCGGGAATGGGACTGGGTCCGGGTCGATCGGCGGGGCCGTGGCGTGGACGATCTTGTGCGCGCTGCCTGCCATGTTGCCTCCCAGGGTGGGGTTTCACCACTGACATACCCACCTGGCCGCGGAAGGCCGCATAGGCAGGGCAGCCTGAGCAGGCGGTCGGCGGGACTCTCAAGACTCGCCCGTTTTCCGAGCCGAAGGTTCCGGTTGCGGTCCTTGCGCCGCCTGGGTTGATCGAATCGTGGCGGCAGCAGCTCCGGCGCGACCCCTGAAGACCGACGCATCATGGGTTGCGTTGCCAGTCCCGCAGAGCCTCGCGTTGGTGCTGTCGGCCCACGTCGCGCAGTGGTCAGCCGAGGGGTTCGTGCTCGTCAACGAATGGGGCGACCAACTCGCCCCGTGGACGGTGCAACGAGCGATCCGCTCGGCGCGGGAGAAGGTGCCGGGGCTGCCGCCGGACTTCCGGTTCCACGACCTGCGCCACTACCTCGCCAGCATGCTGATCGCCAGCGGCGCGGACGTGAAGGTCGTCCAAGCTCGGCTGCGGCACGCCTCGGCGAAGACGACGCTCGACACCTACGCTCACCTGTGGCCCGACTCCGACGAGTCCACCCGCACCGCCATCGACGCGGTGATGCAGGCGCGAGCGGAAGCGATTCAGTCGGCCGACTCGCTCTGAGCCTCCGGCTCGATGACGGCGCGGACCACCGCCGCGACGTCCTTGTTGGTGTCTCGCTCCAGGATCGCGAGCACCTGCTCGGAGGTCTGAGGCCGCGAGTTCACGCCCTGCCAATGGGCCTTACGCAGGATGTCGGGGTGATCGGCTGCAAGGCGGGTCAGGAGCGTGCCCGCGTCAATGAGCTCGATGCCGCGCTTCGCCATCCAGTCTCGCGGGAAGTGGCGGGTGTTCTGTGTCAGCAGCAGGTCGGCGTGGGCGGAGAGCGCGGCGGCGAGGACGTGACGGTCCTTGTCGTCCATCTCGACCTTGGCGACCCGCGTCTCGTCACGTTTCTTGACCTCGACCAGGGCTGAGGGAAGGAACGCCTCCAGCCGCCCGACCAAGACCTCGGCGTCCTCGGTGGTGAAGTCGAACTGCTTGATGAGGTTGCGCGTGGTCTCGTCGAGGATCGTCTCGCTCCAGTGGATGTCGAGCGCGCCGAGCTTCGCGGCGTACACGAAGTAGTCGCGGAGGGTCCGTGAGATCAGGATGTTCGCGTCAGCGAGCGTGACCGAGATCGTCAATCGACATTCCCGTACTTGTTCGCCAACTCGGCCACGATGACCATGTGGTCCTCATCGAGGAACTCGCGCAGCTTCTGGATCGAGGTCGCCGGGATGCGGTGGTGCTTGCCGACCATGCGGAACTCGATGCCGCGACGCTCGATCATCCGCATCAGTGTTGGTCGTGACATGCCGAGAATCTTCGCGGCCTCGGTGGTGGTGAACTCCTGCTTGGCTGGGACGACAACTGCGCCGGTGGTCTGCTCGGCGTCCAGCAGTGCCAGCACCTTCTTGGCGCTCTCACGGGGGAGCCGGAGGGTCACCTCGATCTCGGACTGGTCACTGGCCAAGCCCGAGCGCAGGACCTGGACGTCCTCGGTCAGTGCAGTGCTCATGTCGCCTCCCGGCAGCCTCGAAACTTCTAAGTGCTCTAAGTGTACACGGCCCGGAAGTGGTGGAGGTGAGCGGAAACCAGCAGTCAGCGTTGGTCCGCAACGGTCGTCTTGCGGACTTTTTGCGGACTAGGGCGAAACAAACCGGATGTGGAGATGCTCAACGACGTGATCCAGCGTGCCATCGACGCCGTCGGTGACTCAGCTGGTCGAGGAGGCCCACGGCATGTCGTCCCGCTCGATCCGCCGCCATGTCTCCCAAGCGGTCAAGGCGATCCGTGAGTCGGCGCGCTGACCGTCCTGGCGCCCGCGAGAGTCTTACACCACTTTGTTTGAATAAAGTGGTGTAGCGTGAGGGGGTGAACCAAGAATGAGGCGAACTGCATCCCGAGTTCGTGGTCGGGTGGGAAACCCTTCCCTGGGACCGCGAACCGGATCATGGTGCCTCGCGTCGCCAGCAACTGGCGGCCCGCGGCCCGTACGAGGCGGCCTTTC
>Ga0164242_10006310_pt1 | contig 13074 bp, 9 predicted proteins | sample OricomgcompostMG_FD_108783 | JGI IMG/M metagenome (GOLD analysis project Ga0164242, IMG submission 108783) | Miracle-Growth compost microbial communities from Emeryville, California, USA - Original compost - Miracle growth compost (MG) ... | reverse complement strand
TGTTCCTGGTGTACGCCAAGGTCGGGCTGGTCAACTCGGTGTGGGGGATGATCCTGCCGAGCATGGTCTCGCCCGTGGGCATCTACCTGATGCGCACCTACATCGACTCCTCCGTGCCCCGCGACCTCATCGACGCGGCCCGCATGGACGGCGCCGGCGAGCTGCGCATCTTCGTCCGGATCGTGCTGCCGCTGACCGTGCCCGGCCTGGTCACCGTGCTCCTGCTGACCGTCGTCGCGGTGTGGAACAACTACTTCCTGCCGCTGATCATCTTCAGCCGCAGCAGCCTCTACCCGCTCACCGTCGGACTGTCGTCGCTGTCCCACGCGGCCGAGACCGGCTCCAAGGCCGAGCTGGTGCCCGTCCTCATCACGGGCGGCCTGGTCACCGTCCTTCCGCTGATCCTGCTGTTCCTCTTCCTGGAGAAGTACTTCAGGGGCGGAGCCCTCCAGGGCAGCACCACCGGCTGAACCACCGCGCCGCCGGGCGCCGGCCCCCGCGCGGACCGGCGACCCGCGGCCGCGAACGACCTCCCGAACCACCACCTTGGAGTACACGAGTGACCTCGGTCCGCCCCGAATACCCCCGCCCCCACTTCGACCGCTCGCACGCCTGGCAGAGCCTCAACGGCGCCTGGGACTTCGCGCCCGACCCGCGCGGGGCCGAGACGCCCGCGAGCCTGGAGGGCGACGACCACTGGACGCAGCGGATCACCGTGCCGTTCGCCTGGGAGACCGAGGCGTCCGGCATCGCGCGGCACTGGCTGGAGTACGGCTGGTACCGGCGCACCCTGACGGTGCCCGCCCAGTGGCGGGGCCGGCACGTCGTCCTGCACTTCGGAGCCGTCCACCACCAGGCCCGCGTCTGGGTGAACGGCACCGAGGTCGGCGAACACGAAGGCGGCTACACCCCGTTCGCGTTCGACATCACCGACGCCCTGGCCGGTTGCGCCGCCGCCACCGTGCTCGTCCGCGTGCACGCGCCGATCGACAAGCGGGAGATCGTCCACGGCAAGCAGCGCAGCATCCCGCGCGACGACTACGACGACTGCGCCTTCACCCCCGCCAGCGGCATCTGGCAGCCGGTGTGGCTGGAGGCCCGGCCGGCCACCCACATCGCCTCCCTCGCCCTGGCTCCCGCGCCGGAGCTGGACGCGATCACGGCGGACATCGCCGTCGCCGGCCCAGGCGCCGCCGGCTCGCGGCTGACCGTCCAGGTGGCCGACCACCCGCCGGTGACCGTCGAGGCCCCCGGCGCCGGCCCGGTCCGGCTCACCCTGCCGATCGCCGCCCCCCGGCTGTGGTCGCCCGCCGATCCGTACCTGTACGAGATCACCGCCACGCTGGAGTCGGCGGACGGCACCGACCGGGTGGGCTCGGCCACCGGGCTGCGGCGGATCGAGGTCCGGGGCGGCAGCCTGCTGCTCAACGGCGAACGGCTCTACGTGCGCGGCGTGCTGGACCAGGGCTACTGGCCGCGCACCGGACTGACCGCCCCGGACGACGAGGCTTTCACCACCGATCTGGAACTGGCCCGGGAGGCCGGCTTCAACCTCGTCCGCAAGCACCTGAAGCTGGAGGACCCGCGCTTCCTGCACCACGCCGACCGGCTGGGCGTGCTGGTGTGGGCGGAACCGGCCTCCACCGGCGTGTACAGCGAGCAGGCCGTCGCCCGGTTCGAGGCCCAGATCGAGCCGATGGCCACCCGCGACGGCAACCACCCGAGCATCGTCATCTGGGGTCTGTACAACGAGGAATGGGGCCTGGACTGGGACGTCCCCGGCGACCCGGCCAAACAGCGGGCCGTCCGCCGCGCCTACGACCTGCTCAAGAGCCTCGACCCGACCCGCCCGGTGGTGGACAACTCCGGCTGGACGCACGTGGCCACCGACCTCGTCGACTGGCACATCTACGACGAGACCCCGGCCGGCTGGTCGGCCAAGGTCCGGGCCCTGCTCACCGACGGCGGGAACGGCTTCCCCGTGGGCCTCGGCGGCGGCAGGATCGTGCGCAAGCTCGTGATGGCCGACGGCTCCGCCGCGCCCGAACTCCCCAACCTAAACAGCGAGTTCGGCGGCGGCAAGACCAGTGTGGAGCGCGGCTGGAACCTGCGCTGGCAGACCCAGGAACTGCGCCGCCACGACGTGCTCTCCGGCTACGTGTGGACCGAACTGTACGACATCGAACACGAGTTCGCCGGGATCTACGCGTTCGACCGCCGGCTCAAGGACAGCGGGGCCAACCCGGCCGCCGAGACCAACGCCGACACCGTGCTGGTGGTGGACCTCGAGCCCGTCGCGCCCGGCCGCGACCTGGTGGTCGGCGGCGACCGGAAGGCCGCCTTCGACGTGCGGATCTCCCATCACGGCAGCGCGGCGCTGCCGGTCACCCTGACCGCGGGATGGGGGCCCGCGCTCGGACCGGCGGACGGCGTGGACTTCGGCGACGGTTCCGCCCCGGTCACCGTGCGGCCCTACCGGCTCAGCGAACCCGTGCGGGTGGCCGAACGCCTCCCGGACGGCCTCGCCGCGGCGCGGCTGCACCTGCGGGCTCGTGCCGCCGACGGCCGGGTGGTCGCCCGCACCTGCGTGGACGTGGTGGACCGGTGAGCGTCCGGCCGGACGCCGCGGCCTGCCCACGGGCCCCGGCGTCCGGCGCCCACCGGCGCCGGACACTCAATAAGCTGATCCCGCTTCCGGCTCGGCCGTAAGAGCCGGGACAGGCCCGAAGGGACCACGATGGCCACCACCCGACTGCGTGACGTCGCAGCCCGCGCGGGCGTGTCGATCCGCACGGTGTCCAATGTCGTCAACGGATACGCACAGGTCTCCGACGAGACGAGGCGGCGGGTGGAGAAGGCGGTGGCCGAACTCGGCTACCGCCCCAACCTGCTGGCCCGCAACCTCAAGCGCGGGCGCACCGGGCTGCTCGCGCTGGTCGTCCCCGAACTTGACGTTCCGTACTTCTCCGAGCTGGCCCGCTTCGTCATCGCCGAGGGCCGCCGGTACGGGTACACCGTCGTGGTCGACCAGACCGACGGGGAACCCGAGCGCGAGCGGGAGCTGATCATGCGCGGCGCCAGCGCCGCCCTCTTCGACGGCGTCATCCTCAGTCCGCTGTCGCTCTCCCAGGCCGACCTCGTGCGGCGGGACGGCTCCGAGCCGCTGGTGCTGCTCGGCGAGCGCATCGCCGAGAGCCCCTACGACCACGTCGCCATCGACAACGTCGCCGCCGCGCACACCGCCACCGAGCATCTGCTCGGCCTCGGCCGGCGGCGGATCGCCGCCATCGGCGACCAGCCCTACGACACCGGCGAGACCGCCCAACTGCGCACCCGCGGTTACCGCGACGCGCACGCCGCCCGCGGCCTGGCCGTCGACCCCACGCTGATCGTGCCCACGCCCCGCTTCCACCGCGCGGACGGCGCCGCCGCCATGGGCGCCCTCCTCGACCACCCGGGCGGACCGCCCGACGCGGTGTTCTGCTACAACGACCTGCTGGCCGAGGGCGCCATCCGTACCCTGCTCGCCCACGGCCTGCGCGTCCCCCAGGACATCGCCGTCGTCGGCTTCGACGACATCGAGACCGGCCGTTACAGCACGCCGACGCTGACCACCGTCTCACCGGACAAGGCCGCCATCGCCCGGCTCGCCGTCGAGCGCCTCATCGGCCGTCTCACCGACAGCCCCGACGAACCACCCTCCGAGCTGTGGGCCTCCCACCGCCTGGCCGTCCGGGAGAGCACCGGGGGGCCCGGCAACGGGTGAGCGGTCACCGGGCGGTGCGGCCGCCGTCGACAGGCCGGACGCGTCGCCGTCGCCGTCGTGAACAGCGCCTACACGGCGACACGGACCTGCTCGGCCACCACCTCGGGCGTCGAGGCGTCGAGCTTTCCGTCGAGGTGCAAGAGAACGCCGGCCAACGGACGAGAGTGCCTGCCCTTGTTCAGCGCATCCCTGTTGCCTTCATGAGCTTCAGCGCGCCGGTCAGGAGGGTGGCCCAGGTCTCGGGCGAGATCCGGGCCGGCGGGTAGAAGCCCTGGACGCGCTGGTGGGCGACGTTCTGGGCCTCTGTGTACTTGAGGATGCCGTCGGCGCCGTGGCGGCGGCCGAGCCCGGAGTCGCCCATGCCGCCCATGGGGGCGTCGATGCTTCCCCAGGCCGCGGCGAATGCCTCGTTGACGTTGACGGTGCCGGCCTGGACGCGGGCGGCGACGGCCCGGCCGCGTGCGCCGTTGCGCGACCAGACGCTGGCGTTGAGGCCGTACGACGTCGAGTTGGCGCGCTCGATCGCTTCCTCGACGTCGCCGTAGGAGTAGACCGAGACGACGGGGCCGAACGTCTCGTGGGCGTAGAGCGTCATCTCCGGCGTGACGTCGGTGAGGATGGTCGGCTCGTAGAAGAGGGGGCCCAGGTCCGGGCGGGCCCTTCCGCCGGCGAGGACCGTCGCACCCTTGGCGACCGCGTCCTCGACGTGCGCGGTGACCGTGTCCAGCTGGGACGGGGTGGTGAGGGAGCCGACGTCGACGCTGTAGTCGAAGGCGGCCCCGAGCTTGAGCTGCCTGGTGCGGGCGACGAACGCGGCGACGAACCGGTCCCGGACGGACTCGGCCACGTAGAGGCGCTCGATCGACACGCAGAGCTGTCCGGCGGAGGGGAAGCACGCGTTGATCGCGCCGTCGGCGGCCTTGTCGATGTCGGCGTCGTCGAGGACGATCATGGCGTTCTTGCCGCCGAGCTCCAAGGACGCGCCGATGAGGCGTGCCCCGGCGTCCCGTGCGATCCCGCGTCCGCTGGCGGTGGAGCCGGTGAACATCATGAAGTCGGCGTTGTCCATCAGCGCGCCGCCGATGGAGCTGCCGCGCCCGACCACCATCTGCCACACCCCGGCCGGCAGGCCGGCCTCGTGCATCAGGTCGAGCGCCCACAGCGCGCTGAGCGCGGTCTGGGTGTCGGGCTTCTGGACGACGGCGTTGCCCGCCATCAGGGCGGGGATCGCGTCCCCGGCGGCCATGCTCAGCGGATAGTTCCACGGCGAGATGACCGCGACGACGCCCTTGGGGTGACGCAGCTCGGTGGTGTGGGTCAGTACGGGGACGGCGCCGCGACGCCGCCGGGGCTCCAGGTACCTGGCGGCGTTGCGGGCGTAGTAGCGGGCGGTGATCGCGATGTCGGTCACCTCCAGGAACGCGTCGCGGCGGGTCTTGCCGTTCTCCGCCTGCACCAGGTCCAGGGCCTCGTCCCGGCGGGCGAGAACCAGGTCGTGGAAGCGCAGCAGGATCTTCTTGCGCCGGCTCAGCGGCAGGGCGGCCCAGGACTTCTGGGCCACACGGGCGCGGGCGAAGGCCGCCTCGACGTCCGCCGGGGTGGAGACGGGCAGGTCGGCCAGCGGGGCGCCGGTGTAGGGGGCGTTCGTGGTCACGCGCCGGGCGTCCGCGGAAGCGGTCACCCGCGCCGCCAGTCGCTGGACCCGGTCCGGCGTCAGCCATGCCGGCATTGCGACGCGGAGGGGCGCCGCGGCGCCGGTCGTCGGGAGGGTGGCGTGGTCGGTGCTCATCAGGGCGCTCCTTACTTACGGTTCTTGACCGAGGTGGGCACCGGCATGTGCAGGGCCACCTGGCTCTCGGTCGCGACATCGAGCTGGATCTGCCGGATCGGCCTCAGGGATCGCAGGTCGTCGGCCATCCGGCCCTCCCCGAGGGTGAGGTCCACGTCGCGGGGGAGGACGGCGGTGCCGGCGGAGAGCACGTTCGTCTGGCTCAGGGTCGCGTGCCAGGCACCGTCGATCGAGGTGTACGAGGTGAGTGTGGAGACGCGCTCGCCGCTCGGGTAGATCTTCTGAGCCGGCGTGGCCACGGAGAGCGCCAGGTCGACCCCGCCGGCGTCGTTGGCCACCCGCGCGGTGGTCCGGTCGACGTTGATGTCGACGTCGAGGCCGGTGACCCACTTCGGGAAGCCGTAGCCGTCGTGGCCGCGGACCTGGGCGATCTCGGTGCTGACCGGGAGTGACAGGACGTAGGTGTCGAGGTGCTCGTTCTTGAGCGCGGACACGAGGTCGAAGAACCCCAACCTGCCGTGCCTCGCGGGCTTGACGGCGATGCCGACGGCGGCCTCGGTGTAGAAGTCGATGTCGCACACGTCGTAGCTGAAGAACATCACCGAGATCAGACCGAGTCCGGGGGCGACCTCCAGTGGCGCCAGCTCACCGGGAAGGCGGCAGCGGATCGCGCGGGACGGCGCGAGCATCGTCAGCCGGGCGGTCGAGACGCTGTAGTAGAAGTTCGGCGTGAGTGTGGGCCCGATGGGGGAGTCCACCCTCGTCTTGGGGAGCTTCCGGAAGAAGTCGACGTCGCGTACCCGCGGGTCGCGGGCGACCTCGTCGAGGTCGGTGTCCATCCGGTACCGGTCGTACAGGCCGCCCTTGGGGACCGTGACCGAACGGCCGCCCAGGTCGACCTTGACGGTGTCCTTCTCTGTCGTTGTCATGGTGCAGCTCCCTCACGAGTTTATGTTTACGGTGCACACATGACCTTAATCGGCAATGTGTGCACCGTCAACACTGTGGCGTGAGGTATTTCGGCCGACACTTTCGGCGGCCCGGCCGGGGGCGATCCGGGGATTCAGCCGAGCAGCTCGGTGATGCCTTCGCGGTAGGAGGTGACGGCGAAGTCGGGAAAGCGCGCGCTGAACTTCGAGGTGTCGAAGATGTTGTCGCCGTAATAGCGCGGCAGCAGCTCCCGCACCTCTCCGAGCGGCCCGATGAAGCGGCCCCCGATGGTGAAGGCGGCCGGCGGCAGCACGGAGTACCGGATCCGGCGGCCGGTGACCTGTCCCGCGACCTCGATCAGCTCGGTGTACGTGAGTCGCTGCGGGTCGACGGGCAGGTGCCAGGTCTGGCCATAGGCATCCGGGGTGTTGCCGATCAGCGCCATGGCCCTGCTGGCGTCCGGCGTCCAGATGAGAGACCGGACGGTCTTCGCGCTGACCGGGACGAGCGGCCGCTTGTTCGCCTTGATCCGGTCGAAGACGAGCGAGTTGGTCAGACTCTTGGTCTTGCCCGGACCGTAGAACTCAGGGGCCCGGCAGATGACGGCGTCGATCGTCCCCGTGCTCATCGCGTCCAGCAGCATCGTCGCGATCTGCGCGCGTACCCGGCCCTTGCGCCCGTTGGGCTCGAAGCGGGTCGACTCGGTCTGCGGGGAGGGGGTGCCCGGGTACATGTACGTGTTGTCGAAGAAAACCAGCTTGGTGCCGTACTTCGCGCAGGCGTCGATGACGTTGCGCATCATCACGGGAAACTGCCGCTCCCACAGTTGCGAGTCCATGGGCAGGCCAACGGTGAGGTAGGCGACCTCGCTGCCCTCGATGGCCCGAGCCGTGGCGTCGGTGTCCGTCAGGTCCGCGGTGACCAGTTGGTCGGTCGCGTTGACCTTCTTGGGACTGCGGCCGACCAGCCGGATGTCGCGCGCGAAGCTGCGGTACAGCTCGCGGGTGAGTTCCTCGCCGATCGGACCGTTGGCACCCAGAACCGTATGCATGGGATTCCCTGCTCTTTCGTGTCTACCTGACGCCCGGAAGGCGCTTGAGGATCTTCGAGCCCTGCGGACACGACGCGGGCGTCCCGCCCGGACGTTCGCGGCACGTACGTACCAGGCGGGTCCGCCGTCCGCGTGGGCCCCACTCCGGCGGGGGCTCGCGGCATCCAGAGGATGACCGACTTGCAACGGATGCCCTGATAGGCCAGGGTCAATGTTTACACTCCTCACATTAAGGGTGGGAGTGTGCAGTGTCAACATCGCCCGGTGTGATCCCCCCGACGGAAGGGCAAGGGCCGACCACGAGGCGCAGCCGCGGCCACCGGAGAGGTCTCCTCGATCCGATAGGTCTGCCTACTGGCTGTGTATCGTCCGGCTACGGAGGCGGGCCTCAACGCCGGGTCCGGTCGGAACGTCAGCTGGCGCCGCGCAGCCCCCCAGGGCGTCTTGACGTCCGTGCGCCCCGACGTCGAGATCGACCGCGGCGGTGCCTCCTTCAGAGACCGGGGCGCACTGCTCTGGCCGGCGGTAGGCCGGTAGTCAGCACTCGATGACGTTCACCGCGAGGCCGCCGCGGGCGGTCTCCTTGTACTTGACCTTCATGTCCGCGCCGGTCTGCTGCATCGTGCGGATGACCTTGTCGAGGGAGACGTGGTGGCGGCCGTCGCCGCGCATCGCCATGCGGGCGGCGGTGACCGCCTTGACCGCGGCCATGCCGTTGCGCTCGATGCACGGGATCTGGACCAGGCCGCCGACCGGGTCGCAGGTCAGGCCGAGGTTGTGCTCCATGCCGATCTCGGCCGCGTTCTCCACCTGCTCCGGGCTGCCGCCCAGCACCTCGGCGAGGCCGCCCGCCGCCATGGAGCAGGCCGAGCCCACCTCCCCCTGGCAGCCGACCTCGGCGCCGGAGATCGAGGCGTTCTCCTTGAAGAGCATGCCGATCGCGCCGGCCGCCAGCAGGAAGCGGACCACCGCGTCGTCCTGCTCGGCCTGCGTGGCCTCCGGCGGGCAGACGAAGCGCAGGTAGTAGTGGAGGACCGCCGGGATGATGCCGGCCGCACCGTTGGTGGGGGCGGTCACCACCCGGCCGCCGGCCGCGTTCTCCTCGTTGACGGCCATGGCGTAGAGGGTCGTCCACTCCATCGCGCGGGCCGCCGGATCGCCCTCGGCCCGCAGTTGGCGGGCGGACTGCGCGGCGCGGCGGCGCACCTTCAGCCCGCCGGGCAGGATGCCCTCGCGGCTCATGCCGCGCTCCACGCACTCCCGCATGACCTGCCAGATCTCCAGCAGCCCGGCCCGGATCTCCGCCTCGCTCCGCCAGGCCAGTTCGTTGTCCAGCATCAGCGCGGAGATGGACAGCCCCGTCTCGCGGGCCAGCCGCAGCAACTCGTCGCCGGTGCGGAAGGGGTGGCGCAGTACCGTGTCGTCGAGCTTGATGCGGTCCTCGCCGACCGCGTCCTCGTCGACGACGAAGCCGCCGCCGACCGAGTAGTACGTCTTCTCCAGCAGCACCGCCCCGTCCTGGCCCCGGGCCGACAGCAGCATCCCGTTGGCGTGGTAGGGCAGGGACCGGCGGCGGTGCAGGACCAGGTCGGTGTCCGGGTCGAACGGGATCTCGTGGGCGCCCAGCAGGGCGAGCCGGCGTTCGGCGCGCACCCGCTCCACCTCGCCCTCGGCCGCCTCGGTGTCCACCGTGCGCGGGGAGTGGCCGGCCAGGCCCAGCAGGACCGCCTTCGGGGTGCCGTGGCCGTGCCCGGTGGCGCCCAGCGAGCCGAACAGCTCCGCCCGGACCGCCGCGGTGTGCGCCAGCAGCCCCTCGTTCTTCAGCCGGTGCGCGAAGATCCCCGCCGCCCGCATCGGGCCGACGGTGTGCGAGCTGGACGGGCCTATTCCGATGGAGAACAGGTCGAACACGGAGATTGCCATGTGGTGCGGCTCCAGGTGTGCGGGGCGACGCCGTTGTCCCCCCGGTCGGTCCGCCCGGGCCCTCGCGGGCCCGCGCGGGGCGGTGCGCTGCCCGGGGCGGGGGCGCCGACGGCTTCGGCGCCCCCGCCCCGCGGCTCACGTGTACAGCGGGTACTTCTCGGCCAGGGCCATCACCCGGGCGCGCAGCGGCTCCCGCTCCTCCTCGGGGAAGGACGGCGAACCGGTGAGCACCGCGGCGATGACGTCCGCGACCTCGCGGAAGTCGTCGGGGCCGAAGCCCCGGGTGGCCAGCGCGGGCGTGCCGATGCGCAGGCCCGAGGTGACCATGGGCGGCCGGGGGTCGTTCGGCACCGCGTTCCGGTTGACGGTGATCCCCACCGCGTGCAGCCGGTCCTCGGCCTGCTGGCCGTCCAGGTCGGACTCGCGCAGGTCCACCAGGACCAGGTGCACGTCCGTGCCGCCGGTCAGCACCGACACCCCCGCCCCGGCCAGGTCCGGCTGGGACAGCCGCTCGGCCAGGATGCGGGCACCCTCCAGCGTACGGGACTGCCGGTCCTTGAACTCGTCCGTGGCCGCAGCCTTGAAGGCCACCGCCTTCGCCGCGATCACGTGCTCCAGCGGACCGCCCTGCTGACCGGGGAAGACCGCCGAGTTGATCTTCTTGGCCAGCTCGGCCCTGGCCAGGATGACGCCGCCGCGCGGACCGCCGAGCGTCTTGTGCGTGGTGGTGGTGACCACGTCCGCGTACGGCACCGGCGAGGGGTGCAGACCGGCCGCGACCAGGCCGGCGAAGTGCGCCATGTCGACCATCAGGTAGGCGCCGACCTCGTCGGCGATCCGGCGGAACCCGGCGAAGTCCAGCTGCCGCGGGTACGCCGACCAACCGGCCACGATCAGCTTCGGGCGGTGCTCCTTGGCCAGCCGCTCCACCTCGGCCATGTCGACCAGGCCGGTGGCCGCGTCCACGTGGTAGGCGGCCACGTCGTAGAGCTTGCCGGAGAAGTTGATGCGCATGCCGTGGGTGAGGTGGCCGCCGTGCGCCAGGTCCAGCCCGAGGATGGCGTCCCCCGGGCTGAGCAGGGCGAACATCGCGGCCGCGTTGGCCTGCGCGCCCGAGTGCGGCTGCACGTTCGCGGCCTCGGCGCCGAACAGCGCCTTCACCCGGTCGATGGCGAGCTGCTCGATGACGTCGACGTGCTCGCAGCCGCCGTAGTAGCGGCGGCCCGGGTAGCCCTCGGCGTACTTGTTGGTCAGCACCGAGCCCTGGGCCTCCAGCACCGCGGTGGGCGCGAAGTTCTCGGAGGCGATCATCTCCAGGGTGGTGCGCTGGCGCTCCAGCTCGGCGTCGATCGCGGCGGCGACGTCCGGGTCGAAGGCGTGCAGGGACTGGTTCAGCAGCGACATGGCGTCCTCAGCCCTCGATGAAGGCGTCGTACTCGGCCTTGGAGAGCAGGTCCTCGGCCTCCCCGGAGACCCGCACCCTGAAGAGCCAGCCGCCCTCGAACGGGGCCGAGTTCACCAGCGACGGGTCGTCGGCCACGTCCTGGTTGACCTCCGTGACCTCGCCGTTCACCGGCGAGTACAGCTCGCTGACGGACTTGGTGGACTCCAGCTCGCCGCAGGCCTCGCCCGCGGTGACCGCGGCCCCCACCTCGGGGAGCTGGACGAAGACGACGTCGCCGAGGGCGTCGGCGGCGTGCGAGGTGATGCCCACGGTGGCCACCCCGTCCTCGGGGGTGGTGAGCCACTCGTGCTCCTTGCTGTAACGCAGCTGTTCGGGGTTGATGCTCATGGCGCGAATTCTCCCGGATGAGGAAGGGTGCGGCCGCGCACGCCACGGACGGCGGGCGCGAGGACGTACCGGAGGTCTGGTGAAGCGGGACGGGTACGGGCGGGACGGTGCCGCGCGCAGCTCAGCGGGCGCGCCGGTAGAACGGCAGCGCCACCACCGTGTGCGGCTGCCGCGACCCGCGGATGTCCACGGCCACCCCGGGCGTGCCCGGCTCGGCGTGGGCGGCGTCGACGTACGCCATCGCGATCGGCACGCCGAGGGTGGGGGAGGGGGCGCCCGAGGTGACCTCGCCGATCACCGCGCCGGCGGCGTCCACCACCGGGTAACCCGCCCGCGGCACCCGGCGGCCCTCGGCGACCAGGCCGACGAGCTTGCGCGGCGGCACCTCGCGGGCCTGCGCGGCCGCGGCCTCCAGGGCCCGGCGGCCGACGAAGTCGCCGGGCTTGTCGAACCTGACGACGCGGCCGAGCCCGGCGTCGAACGGCGTCACCGCGGCGGTCAGCTCGTGCCCGTACAGCGGCATGCCCGCCTCCAGGCGGAGCGTGTCGCGGCAGGACAGGCCGCAGGGCACCAGACCGTGCGGGGCGCCCGCCTCCGTCAGCGCCTGCCACAGCTTCTCGGCGTCCTCCGGGGCCACGAACAGTTCGAAGCCGTCCTCGCCGGTGTAGCCGGTGCGGGCGATCATCGCCGGCACGCCCGCCACGGTGCCCGGCAGGCCCGCGTAGTACTTCAGCGCGTCCAGGTCGGCGTCGGTGAGGGAGGCCAGGATCGCCGGGGCCTGCGGGCCCTGGACGGCCAGCAGCGCGAAGGCCTCGCGGTCGTCGCGCACCTCGGCGTCGAAGCCGGCCGCGCGCACCGCGACGGTGTCCAGCACGGTCTGGGCGTTGGAGGCGTTGGCGACGACGAGGAACTCCTGCTCGCCGGTCCGGTAGACGATCAGGTCGTCCAGGATGCCGCCGTCCGGCGCGCAGATCATCGTGTAGCGGGCCCGGCCCACCGCCAGCGCGGAGAGGTGGCCGACCAGGGCGTGGTCGAGCGCCTCCCCGGCCTGCGGTCCGGTGACGGTGATCTCGCCCATGTGCGAGAGGTCGAAGAGCCCGGCCCGGGTGCGCACCGCCTGGTGCTCCTCGCGCTCGCTGGCGTAGCGCAGCGGCATGTCCCAGCCGGCGAAGTCGGTCATGGTGGCGCCCAGGGCGCGGTGCAGCGCGTCGAGCGCGGTCCTGCGGGGTTCGCTCATGGGGTTACGGACTCCCAGGTGTGACGGTCGGATGGCGGCCGGGGCGGGCCGGACGAGGGGGCCCTCGATCCGGCCTCCCCATCTGTCATCGGAACCTGAGAGGTTCACCGTGATCCCCTGCCGGGGCCACGGCTTGCACCTTGGGTGGGAGCGGCGGCCCCGGAGGGCGCCCGCCCCGCTTTTCAGATCTGCCTCGTCCGCGCGGTATCTGGGCCTGAGAGATTCAAGGGAGGGCTTGCTCCTTCGGCGCCCGGACCCGCCGCCGTGCCGGCCGGCTGGTCCCGGGACTCTCCCGCGCGGCCTCGAACGGCCGTTTATGCAAGTGTCTGCGGTCATCATTGCACGCCCCCGCACCGGGCCGCCCGCCCGGCCGCCCCCGTCGTGCCGAGGCGCCGCCGGGGCCGGGCGTTCCCCCCCGGCGGGATCCCCCGGCGGGCCGTGGCCGGATAGGGTTCTGCGACGGAGCAGCGGACAAGCACGGACAAAGGGTGGGCATGGAGATTCCGGCGCCGTACACGCCACACATATGGCCGGCGAACGAGCTGGAGGAGGTGCTCGGCGCCAGCCTGGGCGACCCGTCGGCGAC
>Ga0164242_10006309_pt1 | contig 13074 bp, 9 predicted proteins | sample OricomgcompostMG_FD_108783 | JGI IMG/M metagenome (GOLD analysis project Ga0164242, IMG submission 108783) | Miracle-Growth compost microbial communities from Emeryville, California, USA - Original compost - Miracle growth compost (MG) ... | reverse complement strand
CTGCATTGACGGCTGCCCGTTTGCGGGCAGCCGCATGACGCGCGTACATTGCTTGCTTCGCCCGCGGCTCGCGACGCCGCAGCCACCGGAACGCTCCATGCCTGCCCATGCCATTCCTGAACGCATCGCCGCGCTGCGCGACGCGATGCAGCAACGCGGCATCGCCGCCTGCATCGTGCCCACCGCCGACCCGCACTTGTCCGAATACCTGCCGGCGCACTGGCAGGCGCGCGAATGGCTGTCGGGCTTCACCGGTTCGGCCGGCACGCTGGTCGTGACGCCGCAATTCGCGGGGCTGTGGACCGATTCGCGCTACTTCTCGCAGGCCGAACGCCAACTCGCCGGCAGCGGCGTCGAACTGGTGAAGTTGAACGTGCCGCACACGCCGGAACACGTCGAGTGGCTCTGCGAACGCGTGCACGCCGGCGACAAGGTGGCGTGCGCGGCCGACATGCTGTCGCTGGCTTCGGAGCGTTCCCTGCGCAAACAGTTGGCCGAACACGGCGCGGAGCTGGTCGAGGACGACCTGCCGGGCGCGACCTGGCATGACCGCCCGCCGCTGCCGCACGCGCGCGTCTACGAGCACCCTCTCGATTACGCCATCCGTGCCCGCGCGGGAAAACTCGCGGACGTGCGCACGGCGATGCAGCAGAACCATGCGACGCACCACGCCGTGTCCGCATTGGACGAGATCGCGTGGGTGCTGAACCTGCGCGGCAGCGATGTCGAATACAACCCGGTCTTCCTGTCGCATCTCCTGATCGACGCGAGTGGCGCGACCCTGTTCATGGAGGCATCGAAACTGGATGCCCCCTTGCAATCGGTGTTGGCCAACGACGGCATCCGCGTCGCGCCCTACGAGGGCATTGGTGATGCCCTGCGCGCGCTGCCGCGCGATGCGACGCTGCTGCTCTCGCCGGGGCAGGTTTCCGCCGCCATCGCCCATGCGATTCCCGATCACGTGACGCTGATCGAAGCGTCGGGGCCGATCACGTCCGCCAAGGCGCGCAAGACCGCCAGGGAAATGGAGCACGTACGCGAAGCGATGCGTCGCGACGGCGTGGCGCTGGTGCGCGGCGCGCACTGGCTGGAGCAATCGTTGCGCGAGGGCAGGCGACTCTCGGAACTGGACGTGGACGAGAAGCTGCGCGAACTGCGCGCGGAGCAGCCGGGATTCGTCAGCGAAAGCTTCTCGACGATCGCGGGCTACCAGGCAAACGCCGCGCTTCCGCATTACCGCGCCATGCCGGACTCGCACTCGGAACTGAAGCCGCTGGGCATGCTGCTGATCGACTCGGGCGCGCAGTATCTCGGCGGCACCACCGACATCACGCGCATGTGGGCCTTGGGCGAGACCACGCCGGAACAACGCCGGGACGTCACACTGGTACTGAAGGGCGTGATCGCACTGTCGCGCGCGAAGTTCCCGCGCGGCGCATCCGGTCAGCAGCTCGACGCGCTGGCGCGCGCACCGATCTGGGCGGCGGGCATCGATTACGGCCACGGCACGGGGCACGGGGTCGGCTACTGCCTGAACGTGCACGAAGGCCCGCAAGCCATCCGGCCTCCGCGCTCTGGCCAGCATCTCGAGGCATTGGACGTGGGCATGATCACGTCGATCGAACCCGGCATCTACAAACCCGGGCGGCACGGCGTGCGCATCGAGAACCTGGCCGCGACCATTCCCGCCGGCGATGGCGAGTTCGGCGAGTTCCTGTCTTTCGAAACCTTGACACTCTGCCCGATCGACGCGCGCCTGCTGGAACCGTCCTTGCTGGATGCGAGCGAAATCGCCTGGCTCGACGATTACCATGCGACGGTGCGCGAACGGCTCGCGCCCTTGCTGGACGATGCCGCCGATCGCGCGTGGCTGGACTTGCGCTGCGCACCCTTGAAAGTCGCGAAAGCCGCCTGAACGACGGTACCGGCGTCTCAACACGAACGGTGCGTTCTGCTAGCTTACGCGGGTTCCGTCCTCGAGGATTGCCCGTGCTGCGCCGACCGATGCCGCTGACCCCGCGTGCACTGGCTTTTGCGATCACGCTGGCGGTCGCACCGGGCATGGCGCTGGCGCAGGGTTCCGCGGACACGTGTCCGCTGGGCGCGTTCACCTGCCCGGTCGTGAAGAACGACTTCGCGCTGTGCAGGAAGAACGACCTGCTGAATTTCTACGTGCCGGGCCTGCCGACCCAGGGCGATCGGGAAGCCAGTCCGGCGCAGGTCCAGGGCGACAGGTTCTCGAGCCCCGACAGCAAGCTCTTCCATCTCTCCGGCGACACCGCACTGCAGCGGCTGGACCAGTTGCTGCGCGCCGACAGCCTCACCTACGACGCCGACACCACTGCCTATGACGCCGAGGGCCACGTCCGCTATCAGGAGCGCGGGATGCTGTTTTCGGCCGACAGCATGAAGGGCACCACCACCCCGGAATACGGCGTCGCCGACAACGTGCAGTACCAGCTGCTGAGTTCCCGCGGCAACGGCGTTGCCAGCCAGGCCATCATGCTGGACCAGGATCGCGACAAGCTGCACGACGTCACCTACTCCACCTGCGATCTCCACAACCGGGTGTGGGAAATCGAAGCCAAGACCATGACGATGGATCGCAACGAAGGCCTCGGTCGCGCCCACGGCGTCACCATGCGCGTGAAGGGCGTGCCTTTCCTGTGGCTGCCGTACATGCGCTTCCCGATCGACAACCGCCGCCAGACGGGTTTCCTGTACCCGTCGTTCGGCAAGCGCAGCCGTGCCGGATTCTTCGTGTCGATCCCGTTCTACTGGAACATCGCACCGAACTACGACGCCACGTTCACCCCCGTGTGGTATGCGGATCGCGGTGGCATGCTGGACAGCCAGGCGCGCTGGCTCACCGGCACCAGCAAGGGCGAGTTGAATCTCGAGTACATGCCGCACGACAAGGTGGCCGGTCGCAACCGCGGCTACCTCACGCTGCGCAACAGAACCAAGCTGCCCTGGGACCTCCGCTGGAACACTTACATCGCGCGGGCCACCGACAAGGCGTGGTTCCAGGACTTCGGCGAGAACCTGATTACCTCCAGGGCCGTCCAGCTGCATTCGTCCTCGTACGTCTCCAGTTCGGGCGACTGGTGGAACGCCGGGGTCGGTGCCGACTGGTACCAGATCGTCACGCCGGGAATCTCCGACAGGGCCGCGGCCTACCGTCGCCTGCCACGGCTCTATTTCAATGCCGATCGTCCGATCGGTGGCCCCGGCGGCCCCGAATGGGGCATCGAATCGGAAGCGGTGCGCTTCGTCCAGCCGGAAAAGGTCGGCGGCGAACGCTTCGACATGTATCCCTACCTCGCGTGGCCGCTGCAAGGCGCGGCATGGTTCCTGCGTCCCGAAGTCGGGGTGCGCCATACCGCGTACAACCTGCCGCAGCCGGTGGCACGCGGCGACAGTGACCATCCCACGCGCACCACGCCGATTTTCGATGTCGACGCAGGCCTGATCTTCGAGCGCGACACCCACCTGTTCGGCAGCGATTACACCCAGACGCTGGAGCCGCGTGTCTATTACCTGCGCGTGCCGTACCGGAACCAGGACGACCTGCCGCTGTTCGACACCCGCTCCCTCACCTTCGACTTCTGGCAACTGTTCACCACCAACAGTTTCAGCGGCGCCGACCGCCAGATGAACGCCAACAACCTGTCGCTGGCGCTGACCACGCGCTTCCTTGACGAGGATGGCGTGGAGAAACTGTCCGCCAGCATCGGCCAGATCCGTTATTTCGATCCGCAGAGGGTCACGCTGCGTCGCGGGGGCAGGGAAGTCGATTATTCCGGCTCCAACTACGTTGCCAATCTCACGATCGCGCTGAACGACAACTGGCGGCTGACGACCTCCCAGCAGTGGAACCCGAACACCGACGAAACGGATGTTTCGACCGTCGGCCTGCAACGCCGCCTCTGGGGCGACGGCATCGTCAACCTCGACTACCGCTATCGCCGCGATTTGATCGAACAAGCCAGCATGACCGCCGAAGTGCCGGTGGGCGCGGCCTGGAAGCTGGTCGGCGGTTACACCTACTCGCTGCGCGACAAACGCGCGATCGATGCCTTCGCCGGGATCGAATGGGACAGCTGCTGCACCGCGATCCGCATCCTGAGCCGCCATTACGTGTACGACTACAAGGGCAACTCCAACAACGCCATCATGTTCGAAATCCAGTTCAAGGGCGTCGGCTCGTACGGCCAGCACGCCGGGACGTTCCTGCAAAATGCTATCCTTGGCTATCAATAATCGTGCGATCGTCCGTGGTCGCTGCGCTGGGAGGGGTCCGATACAGGCGTGTTCCCCCGGAGCCACAGGCATCCAGACGGCCCTCCCGGCTTGAGTTCCCGCAATAGCTGCTCCGACCAACCTGTCTTCGGCATCTTCCAACTTTCGGCAGCCGGCGTTGTCGAACCCGCGGATTCCGGAATCTTCCGTCCGACCCGCCCCAACCGGTCACACAAGACGAACATGAAATCATTGCCTCTCGCCAGCCTTGCCCTGACGCTCACCGCCGCGGCCTTCGCCCTGCCCGCATCCGCGCAACTGTTGAGCCCTGCCGCGCCGCCGAGCAGCAGTGCGCTGCCTTCGTCGCTGCTCTCGCCCGAGGCCGACAACGCCAATGAGGTCCAGCCTCTGGACCGGATCATCGCGGTGGTGAACGACGGCGTGATCCTGCAGAGCCAGCTCAACGAGACCATGGGGACCGTGGCCCGGCAAATCACCGCGTCCGGCGGCAAGCTGCCGCCGCAGAACGTGCTGGAAAAGCAGGTGCTGCAGCACTTGATCGTCAACGAACTGCTGGTGCAGAAGGCGCATGAAAACGGCGTGCGGGTGTCCGACGACCAGGTCGACGCCGCAGTGGCCAACGTCGCCCGGCAGAACAAGATGAGCGTGCCGCAGATGCAGGCGGCGATGCAGCAGCAGGGCGTGGATTACAGCTCGTTCCGCGAGCAGTTGCGCGACCAGTTGCTGGTGCGGGCCGTGCAACAACAGGTGATGCAGCAATCCGCCCAGGTCTCCGATGCGGAAATCAACAACCTCATCGCCAGCCCCGCGTTCAAGCAGGGGGAAGTGCATCTCGCCCGAATCCTGATCGGCCTGCCCGAAGGCGCCGACGCCAACCAGATCGCTGCCGCACAGGCCAAGGCCGAAAAGGTCGAAAGCGAACTGAAGAAGGGCGAAAGTTTCGCGGCGCTGGCGGTCAGCAATTCCAGCGCGCCCGAAGCGCTGAACGGCGGCGACCTCGGCTGGCGGCGCGTGGACGAATTGCCGCAGGCCGTGCAGCAGATCGTCAATTCCCTCCAGCCGGGGGAAAGTACCCAGCCGCTGCGGGATGCCTCGGGCTTCACGATCCTGAAACTGGAGGGCAAGCGCACGCCCGACACCAGGCAGATCGTCACCGAGTACCACGCGCAGCATTTGATGATCAAACCCACGGCGGTGCTGACCGAACAGGGCGCGAAGGACAAGATCGAGAATCTGTACCACGAGATCGTGGATGGCCGGGCCGATTTCGCCGCGCTCGCCAAGAAGAATTCGGACGACCCGACCACCGCGAACGCGGGCGGCGACATGGGCTGGTTCATGCAGGGCGACTGGGGCAGCGAAGTCGGCAAGCTGCTCGCCGGCATGCAACCCGGGCAGGTCACGCAGCCCTTCCAGAGTCCGGATGGTTCGTGGCACATCATCAAGCTTCTGGGTACCCGCCAGGCCGACAAGACCAAGGACCTGGAACGCGAACAGGCACGGCAGGCCATCGCCGCGCGCAAAGGTCAGCAAGCGTTCGAACAGTTCCTGCGCGACATCGAATCGTCGGCGTACATCAGCATCCGGGTGCCCGAGCTGGCGGACGCTTCATCCACCGCCAGCAACGACGCGCAATGACGGCCGAGCCGGCCCCGGCCGGCTCGCCCCGGCCCGCGCACCTTCCGAAACTGGCCATTACCGGCGGGGAACCCGCCGGCATCGGCCCCGAACTCGTCGCGCGGCTGGCAGCCACGCCCATCGGTGCCGATCTCGTCGCGATCAGCGATGCCGCTCTGCTGGAACGTGCCGCGCGTCGCAGCGGCATCACGCTGAAACTGGAACCTTACGACGGCCAGCCGCGCACCCTCCGGGCGGCCGGAAACCTGCGCGTGCTGGACGTGCCGTTGCGCGCCGGGGAAGTGCCCGGGCGGCTCGATCCCCGCAATGCGTTCCACGTGCTGAATACGCTGGCGCAGGCGGCCGACGGCTGCCTGAGCGGCGAGTTCGACGCGGTGGTTACCGCACCGGTGCAAAAGTCGGTGATCAACGACGCCGGGGAAGCGTTCTCGGGCCACACCGAGTTTTTCGCGCAGCGCGCCGGCAGCGACGTCGTGATGATGCTGGCTTCGCCAGAACTGCGCGTGGCGCTCGCGACGACCCATCTACCGCTGGCCGGGGTTCCGGCCGCGGTCACGCGTGAATCGCTGATCCGGACATTGCGCATCGTGCACGCGGAACTGATCGCGAAGTTCGGCATCGCCGCCCCGCGCATCGCGGTGCTGGGCCTCAACCCGCACGCGGGCGAAGGCGGCCACCTCGGCCGCGAGGAAATCGAGACGATCATTCCCGCGATGGACGCGTGCCGCGACCAAGGCGCGCACTTGATCGGACCCTTGCCCGCCGACACCGCATTCGTGCCGGCCATGCGTGCCCGCTACGACGCGGTGATCGCGATGTACCACGACCAGGCGTTGCCGGTGCTGAAAGCCGAGGCTTTCGACCGTACCGTCAACATCACGCTCGGGTTGCCCTTCATCCGCACTTCCGTCGACCACGGCACCGCCCTCGATCTCGCCGGTACCGGCCGCGCAGACCCTGCCAGCATGTTCGCCGCGGCAGACATGGCCCTGCAGCTCACGCTGCGCGCTCGCCAATCGGGAGACCGCTGACGGGCAGCCACCTTCCGTCAAGCCCGCGATGCCGCGCCACCGTCCCCAGCCCATCCCCAGATGCCACGTCCCAAGAAGCACTACGGTCAGCATTTCCTGCACGAACGCGGCGTGATCGAGCGCATCGTCGCCGCGATCGCACCGCAACCGGGCGAGCGCATCGTCGAAATCGGTCCGGGCGAAGGTGCGCTCACGCTGCCGTTGCTGCGCGCTACCGGACACCTGACCGCGATCGAACTCGACACCGAGTTGATCGAACCGCTGCGGGAGCGCGCCGCGGCGCTCGGTGAACTCGAGGTCATCCATGCCGACGTGCTGAAGGTGGATCTGACCGCGCTTGCCCGTGCCGGCAAGCTGCGCCTCGCCGGCAACCTGCCCTACTACGTCTCCAGCCCGATCCTGTTCCACTGCCTCGCGCACGCCGACGCGATCGCCGACATGCACTTCATGTTGCAGAAGGAAGTGGTCGACCGCATGGCGGCCGAACCCGGAAGCAAGGTCTACGGACGGCTGTCGGTGATGCTGCAGCTCGCCTGCCGCGTCGAACCGCTCCTGCGCGTGGCGCCGGGCGCATTCCGCCCACCGCCCAAGGTCGATTCGGCCGTGGTCCGGCTGGTGCCGCTGCCGATATCGCAACGCCCGGACGCGTACCTCGCACGCGCGATTGAAATCGTGGTGCGCGCCGCGTTCGGCCAGCGCCGCAAGACGCTCTCCAACGCCTTGCGCGGACTGCTGCCCGCCGAAGCCATCCATGGTGCGGGGATCGACCCGCGTGCGCGTGCCGAAAGCGTAGCGCCGCGGGGTTTCGTCGCATTGGCGCAACAGGTCGATCGCACCGGCTTGCAGCCCGCACCGAAACTCGCCGACAATGCCAGTCAATGAGTCCCCGGCAAACCACCAGCGACAAACCGAGCAAGCCGCGCGAGCCCGAACCGTACGCGGTCGAGATCGACGTGGAGGCACGCTACGTTTCCGACCAGTCCAAACCGGAAGCGAACCGCTACGTGTTCTCCTACGCGATCACGCTGCGCAACCTCGGCATGATGCCCGCGCGCCTGCAGACCCGGCACTGGGTCATCACCGATGCCAATGGCAAGGTCGAGGAAGTGCGTGGCGAAGGCGTGGTGGGCGAACAGCCGCGCCTGCAGCCGGGGGAAAGCTACAGCTACACCTCCGGCGCGGTGCTGGAAACGCAGGTCGGCACCATGCGTGGCGCCTACCTGTTCCACGCCGACGACGGCACCGACTTCGAGGTTCCGATTCCCGAATTCGTGCTGTCGGTTCCGCGCACCCTGCACTGAGCCGGCCGGAATCCGCGCATGGCCATCTACGCGATTGGCGATGTGCAAGGTTGCTATCCGGAATTGCAGCGCCTGCTGGAACGGCTGCGCTTCGATCCTTCGGCCGATCGCCTGTGGTTTTGCGGCGACCTGGTCAACCGTGGCGGCGAATCGCTGGAAGTGCTGCGACTCGTCCACGCGTTGCGCGAAAACTGCATCATCACGCTCGGCAACCATGACTTGAGCCTGCTCGCGATTGCCGAACGCGAGCCGGAAGCGCGCGCACGCACCAACCCCGACCTGCGCAGGGTGCTGCAGGCCGAAGATTCCGGCGTGCTGATGGAGTGGCTGCGCAACCAGCGCCTTGCGCACCACGACGCCGAACTGGGTTTTACCCTGGTGCACGCCGGTCTCGCACCTTCGTGGACGCTGAAGCAGGCGATGCACATCGCACGGGAAGTCGAACGCGCCTTGCGCGGTGACGGCCATCGTGCGCTGCTGCAACGGATGTTCGGAAACCGGCCGGCGCGCTGGTCATCCAAACTGCACGGTCACGACCGCCTGCGCGCGGCGATCAACATTTTCACCCGGATGCGCTATTGCGACGCTCACGGGCGCATCGATTTCGACGCGAAGGGCGTGCCCGGTTCGCAGCGTGCCGGGCTGTACCCGTGGTTCGAGGTGCCGGGTGTCCGCGCGCGCGACACCCGCATCGTGTGCGGGCACTGGTCCGCGCTCGGGCGTTTCGCCGGACTCGGTGTATACGCCATCGATACGGGCTGCGTGTGGGGTGGCAAGCTGACCGCGCTGCGCCTCGACGGCGAGGAACCCGAGTTCATCGCGGTGGACGCGGAGCCACATCGCAAGCGCACGTGATCTTCGCATGCGGCAAGATGGAAGGCGGGAGTAGCACAGCGCTTCCCGCCGAACGAGGTCCACGACGGGCGGATTGCACCCGCCCCTGCCAGAGCTGTCGCGCGACGCCTACGCCGCTCCGAGACCACCAAGGGCGCGGAACGAACATCGCGGCTTGCAGGTGGGGCTGGGCGTAGCCAAGCCCAACATGATGATCGCGCGGCGACGTTGGGCTTCCACTGATGGAGCCGCGTCAGCCCAACCTGCAAATGCGCGAGTTGCGCGTCAGCGGAGGCCCGTTTCGTTGCGCGCGATCACCATGCGCTGGATTTCCGAGGTGCCCTCGTAGATCTCGGTGATCTTGGCATCGCGGAAATAGCGTTCCAGCGGCATTTCCTTGGAGTAGCCCATGCCGCCATGGATCTGGACCGCCTGGTGGGCGATCCACATCGCCGCTTCGGACGCGGTGAGTTTGGCCACCGCCGCCTCGGTCGAGAAACGCGCGCCGGTCTTCGCCGCTTGCTGCTTCATCCACGCCGCACGCAACGTGAGCAACTGCGCCGCGTCGAGCTTGCACTTCATGTCGGCGATCTTGGCCTGGGTCATCTGGAACGACCCGATCGACTGGCCGAATGCCTTGCGATCGCGCGAATATTCCAGCGTCGCTTCGTACGCCGCACGTGCGAGGCCGACGGACTGCGAGGCGATGCCGATCCGCCCGGCGTCGAGCACGCCCATCGCGATCTTGAAACCCTTGCCTTCTTCGCCGATCACCTCGTCGGGCTGGACACGGTAATCCACGAACTCGATTTCGCAGGTCGCGGACGCGCGGATCCCGAGCTTGGGTTCGGTCTTGCCGCGGCTGAAACCTTCGCGTTCGGTGTCGACCATGAACGCGGTGATGCCGTTGGCCTTCTTCTCGGGATCGGTCATCGCGAACAACAGGATGTATTTCGCGACCGGGCCGGAGGTGATCCAGCTTTTCTTGCCGTTGATCACGAAGCTGCCGTCCGCCTGCTTCACCGCGCGGCAACGCATCGCAGTCGCGTCGGAACCCGACTGCGGCTCGGTGAGCGCGAACGCGCCGATGGCCTCGCCGGACGCGATCGGCGTCACGTACTTCTGTTTTTGTTCCTCGCTGCCGAATTTCAGGAGCCCGTTGCAATAGAGCGTGTTGTTGACGCTCATGATTGTCGAATGGGCGCAATCGGCGGCCGCGATTTCGATCATGGCCAGCACATAACTGATCGAATCCATGCCGGCGCCACCGTACTCGGCGGGCACCTCGATGCCCATCAGGCCGAGCTTGCCCATCTCGCGGATGTTGTCGAGCGGAAACTCGCCCGACTTGTCGAAATCGGCCGCCACCGGCGCGATGCGCTTCTGCGCGAACTCGCGCGCGATCGACTGGATCTGCAACTGCTCTTCGGAAAAATTGAAATCCATTGCAACACCTCTATCGTCTTCCGCGCCCCTCCCTGGGGCGCAGGGGCCGCAATCCAACCATGCATGATAACCGCTCATGCTCGATGCCGAGTACAAGGACCGCCCCGCGCTTTAACTTATCTCTCTATCCTGATATAAAGATGGAATGCTCGACCTGGTTTCCGCCACCGCGCTGCTGCGGGTTCTGTCCGACCCCACCCGGGTGCGGCTGCTTGCACTGCTGCGGCGCGAGGAACTGACGGTCGCCGAGCTGTCGTCGGTCCTGCGACTGGCGCAGCCCCGGGTATCCACGCATCTCGCCAAGCTCAAGGAAACCGGTTTGGTGCGCGACCGCCGCGCGGGCGTGTCGGCGTACTACCGGTTCAACGAAAGCGGTTTCGACGGCGCTGCCGATCTGCTGCGCGCGCTGGAAGACGGCGTCGACGATGCGATGCTGGATGCCGATGCGCAGCGTCTGCCGTCGGTGCTGGCGGCGCGCGCGCGCGATCGCGGCTGGGCCGACAGCGTGGCCGGCGACATGGAGCGCCACTATTCCCCGGGGCGCACCTGGGAAACGCTGGCTCGCACGCTGCTGCAATTGCTGGAAACCGGCGACGTGCTGGACATTGCCTCGGGCGATGGCGTGCTGGCCGAACTGCTGGCGCCGCACGCGCACTCCATCGTGTGCGTGGATTCCAGCCCCAACGTGGTCACGGCCGCGCGCAAGCGGCTCAAGGCGTTTCGCAACGTCGAAGTCGTCGAGGGCGACATGCACGCGCTGAAGCTCGCCGGCCGCAAGTTCGATCTGGTCCTCATGATGCACGCGCTCACCTACAGCGACCGTCCGCAGCTGGCGATTGCCGAAGCGGCGCGCGTCCTGAAAACCGGCGGCCGGTTGCTGGCCGCGACGCTGGCGAAACATGCGCACCGCGCGGCGGTCGCGCCCTTCGACCACAAGAACCTCGGCTTCAGGCGCGAAGACCTGGCCGGCTTCGCACGCAAGGCGGGCCTTGAAGTCCTGCACTGCGAACGCATTTCACGCGAAGCACGCTCCCCGCATTTCGAAGTATTGAGCCTGCTGGCGAAGAAAGCATGAATGCCCGGTCGCCAGGCATCGAGTACCGGACACCGGCGCCCGCAGACGGGCCGGCGCTTGCGGCGATGGCACGCCGCTGTTTCGCGGTAACCTTCGGCCGACGATACGAGAAGCACGATCTCGAAACCTTCCTCGATGCCGCCTACGGCCCGAATGGCATGCTCGCGGAGCTGGAGGATCCGCAGGTCGACTTCCGCATCGCGCTCGACGGGACGGACATCATCGCCTACGCGAAACTTTCCCCGCTCAAGGCGCCGGCCTGCGACCCCGAACCCGGGGCACTCGAGCTGCGCCAGATCTACGTGTTGGGGCCATGGCAGGGAACCGGCGTCGCCGAATCCCTGATGGCGTGGGCGCTGGATCGCGCGCGGGCCCTTGACGCGCCCGAAATCTACCTGACGGTTTTCGACGACAACCATCGCGCCAAGCGCTTTTACGCGCGCCACGCCTTCGTCGATGTCGGTGGCTGCCTGTTCCGGTGCGGCTCGAGCGTCGAGGATGACAGGATCTGGCGCCGATCGCTCGCGGCGTGACTCGAGGCCGCATCGCGCACATTGAGGATTGGAGGAAAGAAATGCATACCGACTTGCCATGGATCAAACCCGACCGGGTGGAAAAGCTCGAGGCAGCGCTCGCCGACCGCATCCTGGTGCTCGACGGCGCGATGGGCACGATGCTGCAGCGTCACGAACTGGACGAAGCCGGTTACCGCGGCGAGCGTTTCGCCCACGGATGCGACGCCGGCCAACCGCACGAACACGCGGGTGAACACGCCGATGCGGACGGCTGCCAGCACGACCTCAAGGGCGACAACGACCTGCTTTCGCTGACCCACCCGGAAATCATCCGGGACATCCATGCGGCATATCTCGAGGCGGGTGCGGATTTCGTGGAAACGAATACCTTCAACTCCACCTCGATCAGCCAGGCCGATTACGCGCTGCAGCACCTGGTGCACGAATTGAACCGCGAAGGCGCGAAGCTGGCCCGCGCCGCGTGCGAAGCAGCCGAACGCAAGACGCCGGATCGACCGCGCTTCGCCATCGGCGTCCTGGGTCGGACCAGCCGCACCGCGTCGCTGTCGCCCGACGTCAACAATCCCGGCTTCCGCAACGTGGATTTCGACGAACTGGAAAACGCCTACGCGGACGCGACGCGCGGCCTGGTGGAAGGCGGGGCCGACATCGTGATGGTGGAAACGATCTTCGATACCCTGAATGCGAAGGCTGCGCTGTCGGGCATTGCCCGTGTATTCGACGAGCTCGGCGGCCGGCTGCCCATCATGATTTCGGGCACGATCACCGACCGTTCCGGCCGTACGCTGTCCGGACAGACCGCCGAAGCGTTCTGGTATTCGGTCGCGCACGCGCGCCCGCTTTCCGTCGGGCTCAATTGTGCACTGGGCGCGAAGGATCTGCGCCAGCACATCGAGGCACTCGCGCGTGTCGCCGACTGCTTCGTCAGCGCACACCCCAATGCCGGCCTG
>Ga0164242_10006308_pt1 | contig 13075 bp, 9 predicted proteins | sample OricomgcompostMG_FD_108783 | JGI IMG/M metagenome (GOLD analysis project Ga0164242, IMG submission 108783) | Miracle-Growth compost microbial communities from Emeryville, California, USA - Original compost - Miracle growth compost (MG) ... | reverse complement strand
GTGCATCACGGCGAAAACGGTTTCCTGGCCACCGATGAGGCCGCTTGGCGGGACGCGCTGGAGCGACTGATCGCCAGCCCGGCGCTGCGCGAGCGCATGGGCGCGGCGGGCCGTGCCCGGGTCGAAGCGGAATACAGCCTGGAGGCGCAGGTGCCACGGCTCGCGGACATACTGCGCCGCGCGGGGCATGCCTGATGTGCGGCATGACCGGCTTTTGGCAGCGGCACGGTGGCGATCGGGATGCGCTGCTGGCGCAGGCGCGGGCGATGTCGGCCCGGCTCAGCCACCGCGGCCCCGACGACAGCGGCGAATGGTGCGACGAGGCCGCCGGCGTGGCGCTGGCACAGCGGCGCCTTTCGATCCTCGACCTATCCCCTGCCGGCCATCAGCCCATGCATTCGGCCGACGGCCGCTATGTCATCGTCTTCAACGGCGAGATCTACAACCACCTCGCCTTGCGCGAACGCCTTCGCGCGGAGCACGTCGCCCCGTCGTGGCGCGGGCACGCCGATACCGAAACCCTGCTGGCCTGCTTTGCCGCCTGGGGCGTCGAGCGCACCGTGCAGGCCAGCGTCGGCATGTTCGCGTTCGCGCTGTGGGATCGCCAGCAGCGCACGCTGACGCTGGCGCGCGACCGCATGGGCGAGAAGCCGCTGTACTACGGCTGGCAGGGCGACACCTTGCTGTTCGGTTCGGAGCTGAAGGCGCTGAAGGCGCACGCCGCGTTCCGGGCGGAGATCGATCGCGGCGCGCTGGCGCTGCTGCTGCGCCACGACTGCGTCCCCGCGCCCCATGCCATCTACCGCGGCGTGGCCAAGCTGCGGCCCGGGCACCTGCTGCGCATTTCGGCGGACACGCCGCGCGAGGCGCAGCCGGTGCCGTACTGGCGCTACAACGACGCGGTAAGCGCGGGTCTGCGTGAGCCGCTGGTCGCCACCGACGCCGCTGCCACTGACGCGCTGGAAGCGCAGCTGGGCGCCAGCGTCGATGCGCAAATGCTTTCCGACGTGCCGCTGGGCGCCTTCCTCAGCGGCGGCATCGACAGCAGCACGATCGTGGCGCTGATGCAGGCGCGCAGCGCGCGACCCGTCAAGACCTTCACCATCGGCTTCGACGAAAACGGCTACGACGAAGCTACGCACGCCAAGGCCGTGGCAAGACACCTGGGCACCGAACACACCGAGCTGTACGTGCGGCCCGAAGACGCGCTCGCGGTGATCCCACAGCTGCCCGGCATCTTCTGCGAGCCGTTCGGCGACAGCTCGCAGATCCCCACCTTCCTGATCAGCCAGCTGACCCGCCGTGCGGTGACGGTGGCCTTGAGTGGCGACGGCGGCGACGAACTGTTCGGCGGTTACAACCGCTACCTGGGCGCACGCACCACGTGGGAAAAGGCGCAACGCCTGCCGCCGCCCGCACGCCGCGCCGCGGCGGCGGCGCTGCGCGCCGTGACACCGGCAACCTGGGATCGATGGTTCCAGCGCATCGGCCCGCTGTTGCCCAAACGTTGGCAACTGGCGACGCCGGGCGACAAGGCGCAGAAACTGGCGGACGTGCTCACGTTGTCGAGCGGCCAGGCTTATTTCCTCAACCTTGCCAGCCAATGGCAGGACCCGGCCCGCGTCGTGCTGGGCGCGCAGGAGCCGCCCACGTTGCTGACCACACCCGAGGCGTGGCCGCCCACCGACAACCTGGCGCAATGGATGATGGCGATGGACGCGCAGACCTACCTGCCCGACGACATCCTGGTGAAGGTCGACCGCGCCGCGATGGCCAACAGCCTGGAGACGCGCGTACCGATGCTCGACCACCGCGTGGTCGAACTTGCCTGGCGCCTGCCGTTGCAGCAGAAGATCCGCGACGGTCAGGGGAAATGGCTGCTGCGCCAGGTGCTGTATCGGCATGTGCCGAGGGAGTTGATCGAACGGCCCAAGATGGGTTTCGGCATACCGCTGGACAGCTGGCTGCGCGGCCCGCTGCGCGACTGGGCGGAAGTGCTGCTCGATGAGAGTCGCCTGCGCCACGAAGGCTATTTCCAGCCGGACGCCATCCGGCAGAAGTGGACCGAGCACCTGAGCGGCCGGCGCAACTGGCAGCATCAGCTCTGGACGGTGCTGATGTTCCAGGCCTGGCTGGAACAGGAGCGGAGGGCATCCGCATGATCGCTACCGGCACCCACATCGCTACGACGCAGGGGGCACGCTCATGAAGGCCGTGCTGTTCGCCAATACCGACTGGTACCTCTACAACTTCCGGCGCGCGCTGGCGCTGGCGCTGCAGCGGGCCGGCTACGACGTGCTGCTGATCTCCCCGCCCGGACCGTATGGCGAGAAATTGCGTGACCTGGGCCTGCGCTGGGAATCGCTGCCGATGCAACGGCGCAGCCTCAACCCGCTGCGCGAGCTGGCCTTGCTGTGGCACCTGGTGCGCCTGCTGCGACGCGAACGCCCCGCGCTGGTCCACGGTTTCACCATCAAGTGCGCCGTGTACGGCTCGCTGGCGGCGCGGCTGGCCGGCATTCCCGCGCGGGTGAATGCGGTGGCGGGCATGGGCTACGTTTTCACCAGTTCGCAGTGGAAAGCGCGATTGCTGCGGCCGGTGGTGCGCAGCCTGCTGCGGCTGGCGCTGGGCGGCCGCGATGCACGGCTGATCCTGCAGAACGCCGACGATGTGGAACTGTTCCGGCAGGCCGGCCTGGTCGACCCGGCGCATGTGCGGCTGATTCGCGGCTCGGGCGTGAACTGCGCGCAGTTCGCCGGGATATCCCCGCAGGCACCTGCCGACGGATGCCCGCGCATGCTGCTGGCCAGCCGCCTGCTGTGGGACAAGGGCGTCGCCGAATATGTCGACGCCATTCGGCAACTGCGCAAGCAGGGCCGCACGTTCCGGGCCCTGCTCGCCGGCACACCCGATCCGGGCAACCCGGCCGCCGTGCCGGAGGCCACGATACGGGGGTGGGTCGACGAAGGCCTGCTGACCTGGCTCGGTCATGTCGACGACATGGCCGGCCTGCTCGGCTCGGTCGACATCGTGGTGCTGCCCAGCTACCGCGAGGGATTGCCGCGAACACTGGTCGAAGCCGCCGCCTGCGGACTTCCGTTGATCACCACCGATGTGCCGGGCTGTCGCGAGGTGGTCTGCGATGGTGTCGACGGACTGCTGGTGCCGATGGGAAACAGCGACGCGCTGGCGCAGGCCATAGCGCGCTTGCAGGACGACCCGGCGTTCGCGCGCCAGTTGGGCGACGCGGCGCAGCGCAAGGCGAGAGCGCAGTTCGATGAGCGCATCGTGGTCGAGCGTACGCTGGCGGTCTACGCGGAGCTCTGCACCGTGCCGCAAGCATCCGCGGAACCATCCATCTAGACGTCCATATGCCACGCTCGACAAGCCAGGTCATGTGCGGTTCATAGCCCCAACATCTGTCGCAGTAGACTCGACCGATGGTCCAACCGTAACCACAGCTCCCACCACGAAAGTCGCGCAACCGGAGGCCACATCATGCCATCCCCGTTGAAACAGGCGAACGTACTGGATTACCTCCCCGCCTCCGAACACGCCGCCCTTCGTGCCGGCCACAGCACATACGACTGCACCGGCGACATCCAGGCCGCGATTGCCGCCGCCGACAAGGTGTTCGTGCCCGCCGGCGTTTACCTCGTGAAGCAGCTGAACCTCAAGTCCGGCTTCGAGCTGTACGGCGAGGGACCGTCCAGCCAGCTGAAAGCCTACGACGCCTCATTGGCCAGCGAATTCATGCTCGTCACCCACATCCGCGACGGCGGCACCCGCCGGGTCGCGGACAACATGCGCGACATCCATCTGCACGACCTGAAGCTCGACGGACGGGTGGCCGAGTTCGGCTATGCGCAGTTCTTCTACCTGCTCGCCGTCAATGCCACCTCGGACCTCACCGTCGAGCGGGTGACGTTCCACGGCTTTCGCGGCGACGGCATGTATGTCGGTTCGGGCACGCTCGCCCGTACCGAGCGCCACAACCAGCGCATCGTCGTGCGCGACTGCGTCTTCGACGGCGCGGTGAAGGACAACCGCAACGGGCTTTCCGTCATCGACTGCGATGGATTGACGGTGGAGCGCTGCCTCTTCCGCAACATCGGCAACGCAAAACTCTCCCACTCGGTGGGCGCCATCGATTTCGAGCCCGACCACGACTGGAGCATCTATCGCGACGTGACCATCGCCGGTTGCCGGTTCATCGACATCGACACGGTCAACACGGCCGGCATCACGTTTTTCAACAGACACCAGACCGGCGACAACATCCACGACTGGACCGTGTCCGATTGCGAATTCACGAACTGCTACTGGGGCATCGATTCTTCCACCAAGGCGAAGACTGTGGCGAGCAGGCCGGACAATCTTCGCGTACTCAACTGCGATTTCCTCAATTCGATACGCGTGGACGTGGCGGTCAAGGGCCTGAGCGGCACGCAGATCAGCTGCTGCACCTTCCGTCGTTCGCCGCCCGGCTCCGGGCCCGGCGGCGACGCGATCCGCCTCGGCGCCATCGCGTCGCGGACCAGCCGCAATGCCATCGACACGGTGATCACCGGCAACATGTTTACCGGCATACGTCCGCAGATGGGCGCGATCGGCGTACTTGGCGCCGACGGCCTTGTATGCGCCGGGAACGTGTTCACCGACATCCATGCGACGTGCATCAATTTCGCCGACGACGGATCACCCGACGGCAAAAGAGTCATCGACAGGATCGTGATCTCCGGGAACGTGGTGAGCCACGGCGCACGCACCGGCTCCATGTCGTTCATGAGCACGAGCAACGACATGCGCATCAGCAAGGGCCGGCTGATGCTCGAGCGTTCCTTCGAGTACGAGAACGACGTCGGGGGCAGCGTAAAGAAGATCGCCAACGGCGCGACGATCGAGTTCCGCGGAAAGGCGCCAGCAACGTGAGATCCGCAGACCATCCCGGGCAGCGCCGCTCGCCACACGGCGCATCGCGATCAGCGGCGTGACGACCGCCGCAGCGAACGGTAAACCTCGGCATTCTCGTCTTCCCTGAACATGAGCTCGTCCTTCGGCGCCGGCAGTGCGACTTCCTGGATCGCCGTTTCCGACGCGATGACGCCCGCGTCCATCACCGGTTGCGCATCGGCCACTCCGTGCTGACGCGCCTCCTGACGCAGCCACACATGCGTGACCGTTATGACGTACACGCCCAGGGTCAGGCAGAACGTGGTCAGGTTGGTACCCGCCGAATGGGCCGCGCTGCTGAGGAAGGCGCCGATCAGCGCCAGGCCGGTAGCGAGCAAGATCAGTACGGCCAGCGTGGCGCGCGGCGCCAGGCCCAGTCCAAGCAGGATGTGGTGGATGTGCCCGCGATCCGGCTTGAACGGCGACCTGCCCTGCCGCATGCGCCGATACATCACCGCAAACGTGTCGAAGACCGGCAGCGCCACGCACCACAGCACGTTGACCGGCGACAACTGCGTGCCGGGTGTCTGGCTCATGCTGATCAGTGCCCATGCCAGCAGGTAGCCGATCAACATGCTCCCGGCATCGCCCAGGAAAATCTTCCCGCCCATGAACCCCTGGTTGGCGACGAGATAAGGCAGCGACGCGGCGGCCAGCACGACCAACAACGCGATGACGCCGTGCAGGGGCGAGGGGTCGGCAAACAGGATGATGGCGGCAATGCTCACCAGCTCCAGACTGCCGGCAAGGCCGTCGATGCCGTCCATCATGTTGAACGCGTTCACCAGACCGATCACGGCGACCACCGTCAACGGAACGCCGATCCAGCCCAGCGTCACCTCATGGCCGAAGATGCGCCCCAGCGTATGGATGTACACGCCGCTGCTGGCAATGACGGTCAGGATGACAATGGTCTGGATCAGCAGGCGATCCCGCACGCTGAGGTCGAAACGGTCATCCAGCGCACCGAGCAGCACAAGCACGGCGGCGGTACCCAACAGGGTCATTTCGAACCCCTGGAACTGGCCGTGGCAAGCCGCCCCCGCCGCCACGCCGATGAAGATCGCGAGCCCGCCCACCAGGGGCACATCACCATTGTGCTGCTTGCGCTGGTCAGGGTGATCCACCAGGCCCAGCAAGACGGCGAACCGACGCAGCACGACGATGGCCATGGCCGACGTGCATGCAGCAACAAGGCAATCAACAACTAGCCGCGACTCGTGCATGGCATTCCTACCTCCGACCAATCTCGAACGGATCCCCCTGGTCCAGCCGAGCTCGAATTGTGAGTGGTGCAGACGCGCGGCAGAAAACCGATGACCGCACCTATTGATTTTTATGGACTGGCAAATACCCGCCTTATATGGCGGAAAACAATCTGTAGCCAGGAGATAATCCGACAATCATTTCCATTGAAACGAATCTGAGCCGATGCCGGACAGTGAACCTACCATCTTTGGACACCGCTGCTTGCATGGTGAAAATCGTGGATTCAGGCCCACCATCGTTAGATGATGATTCTGTCAATCATTCGTTCATATCGTGTTGGCACATGAACTGAACGCATTCTGTCCCTGCGCTGAATAGCCGTCCAAACTCCGCGACGACAATCGACGGGTCGGTCGCTCCGCGGACCTGTTCAATCGCAGATTGCATACGACATCGACCGACAGCATTCGCTGCCGGTCGATGATCGCTTTACGTGAAGAACAACTCAGGCCGCCTCAGTGAGTAGCGCTGTAGTTCGCATTGGCTGCGCTGCTGAGTATCGAGGCCGACGGCAACAATTGGCTCAACACGCGATTCCAGCGCGTCACGCCAGCGGCGCCCACAAACACCACGTCACCCGGCTTCACCCTGAACTGGTCCCCGAGCGCGAACGCCGACGGTGACCGGGCGTCCAGCTGAAAGACCTTGGCCGGCGTGTTTTCCAGATTGTTCGCGCCGCGGATGACGTAGACCTCCTTGCCGTCGGCAGTGACGGGATTGAGGCCGCCGGCGCGCCCAAGGGCCTGCGTCAGCGAGATGTCGGCAGCGCTCCTGAAGGTGACCGCGCGCGGACGCAGCACCTCACCCAGCACGTAGATCTCCTGGGTATCGTTGTACGGGAGCATCAGGCGATCTCCCGGCTTCAGATAGATACTTTGCGCAAGCCCGCGGCCATTGCCCAGGGCCGTCAGGTCCAGGTGATAGTCCTGTCCGTCGCGGGTCAGTACCAGGTTGGACATGTTGGCCTCGTCGGCGTTGACCGCCGCCGTGCCCAGCGCCTGCCCCAAGGTCAGCGGTACCGTCGTGATCGGCTGCGGGTCGGTCTTCTTGAACGCCCCTTGCAGCAGTACATGCTGGCTGTTGTAGCCGACGACACCGACGTCCACCTGCGGCCGTTCCACGTACTTGGCGATCTTCGTGCTGATGGTGTCACGCACCTGCTCGATCGTCATGCCGGCGACCTTCACCGCACCCAGGTAGGGGTAGAACATCGTGCCGTCGGATCGGACCAACCGGCCATTGGCGGCCGTCTGCTGCTGCGAACCGGCCGGCGACGTCAGCTCCGGGTGATCCCAGACGGTGATGTAAAGCGTATCGCCCGGGCCGACGCGATAAGGCTCCGGTTTGTACGACAACAGCGCGGGCGGCACCGTGGCGCTCAACATGGCCGCGTTGTTCGCCGTCAACAATTGCGGGGTTATCGTCACCAGCTGGATCTGGCTGCTGTTCGTCGGTGTACCGCGAACCAGTCCCTCGCTACGCATGCGTTGCCCCGGTGCCCAAACGCAACCGTTAACAAGCAACACGAAACCTAGAATGATAATGACGCGAGCTGTTTTCATATTTAATCAGGCCTCGAAGATGGTGATCCACTAGGCATCCTGGAATAAACATTAAACAACACGTACGCCTCGAATTCATGATTTCATTTAACCGACCGGTTTGCGGTAAAGCGCAAATTCATTTTTCCGGCACGGATTTACGTTCAATGCACGGATCTAATGTGAATTGATAATCGTCCGGCAAAACGGTTTGATTGATGCCACATGGCATGTGAAGAGAACATCACAGCCGCATCGGTCAATGGCGACATCGACATGAATTGGACGGCCAAACGCTTGACCAGCAAGGCCGATGGCCATATCGAGGATGGCTGAAAAAACCTGGATCAGGGTCGACACGGACGGGCGCGCGCCATGCGATGCCAGTGAGATCGGGTGTCTCCAACCGGCATGCGTGCGGAAGACCTTCTTCCGGCCTTCACTCTTGCAGCGTTCGGACCCGCTTGTACGGTCGCGGATCGGAGCCGACGTAACGGCAGCGACGAATGCCCACCCGTCGCCGCGACTCCGTCCGCCTGCCAGTCCGGCATGGACGCCAAGGAAACGCCACCGTCACGCTTTTGTCGCCTCGCACGCGGAGAAAGCGTCGAGTGGTTACGCTACCATTCAACGCAACGTGCCTGGTCGTTCGCCGCCTCATTCAGGTGCAGGGGAAAACTGCGGTATCCATCCCGTTTCGGGCGTCTGCAACCACGATATTCAACATCCAACAACGTCCGCCCCTTGGTTTGGCACGATACTGGCTTTCGTCAGCAACCATCCGCGTCGTGTTCGGCTGCCGCTCGTTACTGGTGCAAGAAAACATGGGAAACGACAAGAAAAAGCCTGTCTGGGAGAAAAATTCTCGAGGATTCTGGCTTGCTGTTTGTTTGGTTGTGAGCACCTTTGCCGGTTGGGTGATGTTCCACGTGGGGCTTCTGCACTGACCGCACCCGGCGGACCGCCCGCCCGCGAGGTTTGGCGTGCCCCGCACTCCAGCAAGGTTGATTGAGCAAGCGCATTCATTTGACGCCGCGCCGCAATCGCGTCTTCCAATACCCAAGCAAGCTGGGGTGATACCACTGCCGCGACGGTCCTTCGCCGACGCGTGGAACCATGCGTCCAGCCGCGGCATCGCGCAGCGCAGTCTTCATCAATGACACTCCCTGCACCAGTTGCAGGATCGGGTAGGTGGCGAAATTGTCATCCGCCTCGGGCGTGATGGGCGCCTGATACAGGATCCCGCCGGTATCGACGCCCGCGTCCACCAGATGAACGGTGACGCCGCAGTGCGCGTGGTCATTGTTTGCCAGCGCCCAATAACCGCCGTGCACCCCGCGATAGGCCGGCGTGATGCCCATGTGCGTATTGATGAATGGCGCATCCACGGCCGCCAGCAATTTTTTCGACAGGATGCGCGTACCGTTCACCACCACGGCCTGGGGCGTTTGCTGGCGCAGACGATCTGCCACGTCGCGTCCATTGGCGCTGGCGACGCGACGGATCACCCGTGCTGGAATCGGCGCATCCGACAACCCGTGCCGCTGCAGCAGTTGTTCGATACGCGGGCGGGCAGCGCGAACGAGCCACCGGCTGTACAGGATGAAGCCGAGTTGCCCCAATGTCTGGATCACGCCGAGCTTGCGTGCGCGGTGGCGGAGCATCTTGAGAGCCGACGGTTTGTCTTCGAGCACTACCTCGACGACATCGAACTCTTCCCGAAGGCTGTGGTACATCACCCGCGTGGACAACCCGTCGCCGGCGAGCAAAACGATCCGCGCCCTAGCCGACATGCATGCGTTCCAGCAGCGCCGCGACCTCAGCCATGTTGCGCGACTGCATCCCATGGCGCTGACGGAGCTGGTCGTAGTGGACCAGGATCTTCCGCAGGAAATCCAGGTTGCGCTTCACGTCGGCGCCGAAGTTGTGCGGATGCCACCACAGGTGGAACAGCCGATTTCCGGTCGCGGCATCGTGCATGGCGCGCTTGATGCGCTGCAGCCGCAGGCCTTCCAGCGCTGCAAGCGAACGCGAACACGGGCGCAGGAATCGACTCGCCGGAATGTCGAATGGCCGGCTGCGCGCGCATTCCTCCAGGCTGTAGGTGTTGTGACCGCTGAGGTTGATGTAGGTATCCAGCAACCGCAGGGCACGCACCAGCGGACTCTGTCCCTGCTGGTTTCTCGGCTTGTAGAACGACATCCTTTCGTTGCCCCGGTAACAGGCTATGCCAAATTCGTCGAGCACCGGAAGGTAGGCCGGATTCGCCTGGTTGCGCGGGAACACCAGACTCGTGGTGGCGATGCCTCCGAGCTTCGCAACCTCCACCGCGGCGAGCAGATCCGCGCGGAACGACTCGACGGTCTGTCCTTCCTCCAGGCAGTAATAGTGCGAGAAAGTGTGTGTACCGATCTCCTGCCCGGGGCAACGGCGGATCTGTTCGATCGCGTCCGGCGCGAAGTGGTAGAGATCGTCATCGCCCCAGGTGCGTTCGTCGATATAGCGATAGGACGAAAGTTGCTGACGTTCGTAATCGGGCAGGACGCCGGGCAGATGCTGTCGCAACTGCGCAATGTCCTTGAAAAACAGAAACCCGAGCGTGGCCCAGGTGGCGTGAATGCCATGGGCTTGAAACAGGTCGAGGATGCCGCGAATGGCATCGCGTTCGCCACGCAGGTTCGCTCCGTAGTCCTCGAAGCTGCGGCTATCGCGCACGCCCCAGTACAACTCCAGATCCAACGAGATAGTGAATACACCCGGCATATGTCAGCCACACCTCGTTGGTCAGGACGCCATCTCCTGAAGCATCGGCGGGAGCGACGCACGATCGAGCCAAGCCGCAGTACCGCCGGCTCACCTCCCATGTCTATCCGCACGGCGTGCGTCGAGCGAATTGATCGTATTCTCAGAGCAGAACCTGAAGGGTCGATGACGGGCCCGGCCCGGCCCGGCCTCGGCCTCGGCGCGACAGCAATGCCATCGAAGAGCCATTGTTGGCCAAGGGACGTGAAATCGCGGAGATGTGCGGCCAACGGGCGCCGCCAGATACGCAAAACGCCCGCTTCGATGCGCTGCACTGTTACATGACGTCTGCGGGGATTGTTGGGCCCATCCATGGGCCCAACCCCTTCGCGCTGCGCGCTGCGGGGCCAGCCTTCGGCTGTCCAAATTCGCTCCTGGCGAATTTGTCGAACCCGAGAGGGTTCGTCCACACCTCTCTCTCCGCCAGATACGCAAAACGCCCCTTTCGGGGCGCTTTGCGTATCTGGCGGAGAGAGAGGGATTCGAACCCTCGATAAGGCTTTTGACCCTATACTCCCTTAGCAGGGGAGCCCCTTCAGCCTCTCGGGCATCTCTCCGGATTTTTCGCCGCATTGCTGCGGAGCCGGCAAGGATACTGACCGGCGGGGTCGAGGTAAAGGCTTAATTCAGTGATCGTGTTCGGTGGGCTCGTCCGGCGTGCCGCCGGCATCGTTTTCGCCCTTGATCCGCTGATAGATTTCTTCGCGATGGACGGCGACGGTCTTGGGCGCGTTGATACCGATACGCACCTGATTGCCCTTTACTCCGAGAACGGTGACGGTCACCTCGTCGCCGATCATCAGGGTTTCACCGACCCTGCGGGTCAGAATCAACATGATTTTGCTACTCCATAATGCTGTTGTTCACAGGCCTGCGGTCGAAGGAACCTCACCCCTGAGTTCCTCTTGCACAGTTCGACGATTGATCCGTCGAAGGCCCTCTCGCCTTCCCGGCTCACAGCCAAAACACTCCTTAGCGTCCTGACTGGCGACGCCACCGCTACCTGGTGGCACCGACACTATCGCCGATACTAACTGAGCGTCATTACCGCGCGCAATGCAATGCGACGGTGACAAATGGCACGGGCAGGCTAGCGTTCATGCTCGCTCATTGAGCCGAAACCCACTGCGGCAAGCTGGCCAGCAAAGCGGGCAATTCGGGAGCATCGCGACCGCCACCCTGGGCCATGTCGGCGCGACCGCCGCCCTTGCCGTCGATCTGCGCGGCGACGTGCGCCACCACGTTTCCAGCCTTTGTTCGCTGAAGGCCCTTGCCATGCACACCGGCGATCAGCGACACCCGACCATCGGCCGCGCCGGCGAGCAGGACCACGCAATCGCCGAGCTGCTGCTTGAGCTGATCCACGCCATCGCGCAGCGATTTCGCATCGAGTCCTTCCAGCCGCGCGGCCACCACCTTGATGCCATCGACATCGACGGCGCTGCCGGCCAGATCCGCGGTGGCGGAACCGGCGGCCTTGCTGCGCAGCGCATCCAGTTCGCGCTCGAGTTTCTTCTGGCGATCGAACAGCTGACGCAGCTTTTCGACCGCGTCATCGCCGCTGCTGGAAAGCAGATGCGAAAATTCGGCGAGGCGGCGCTCTTCGTCCGCCACCCAGGCCAGCGCGCCGGCGCCCGTCACCGCCTCGATACGTCGCACGCCGGAGGCCACGCCCGCTTCGCTGGTGATCTTGAACAGGCCGATGTCGCCAGTGCGGCCCACGTGGGTACCGCCGCACAGTTCGGTGGAGAAATCGCCCATCTTCAGCACGCGCACTTCGTCGCCGTATTTCTCGCCGAACAGCGCCATCGCGCCGAACTCGATCGCGTCGTCGTAGGCCATGTTGTGAATTTCCGCGGCGGCGTTGCGGCGCACTTCCGCATTGACCATCGCCTCGACCCGCTGCAACTCGTCCGCGTTCATCGGCTTGAAGTGGGAGAAGTCGAAGCGCAAGCGCTCCGGTGCCACCAGCGATCCCTTCTGCGCCACATGGTCACCCAGCACCTGGCGCAATGCCGCATGCAGCAAATGGGTGGCTGAATGATTCAGCACGATCGCCTGCCGGCGCGTGGCATCCACGCGCGGCGTCAGCAGATCGCCGGTGCGCAACGGCTGCGCGCCATGCCAGCGGCCGGCGTGACCGAAGAACACGCCGCCCATCTTCAAGGTGTCGCCGACTTCGAAACGGCCGTGGGCGTGGATCAGTTCGCCCTGGTCGCCCACCTGGCCGCCGGACTCGGCGTAGAACGGCGTGCGGTCGAGAATCAGCAGCCCTTCCTCGCCCTCGCCCAGCTGGTCCACCTGGCGGCCATCGCGAACGATGCCCAGCAGCTTGCTGCCTTCGCTGTGCAGCGTCTCGTAACCCAGGAATACGGTGGGTTTCAGCTGGCTGGCCAGTTCGGCCGGCATCTGTCCCTTCGCTTCGAAACGGCCGGCGGCGCGGGCGCGCTGGCGCTGTGCTTCCATGGCCTGCTCAAAGCCCTCCATGTCCACATCGAGGCCACGCTCGC
>Ga0164242_10006307_pt1 | contig 13075 bp, 8 predicted proteins | sample OricomgcompostMG_FD_108783 | JGI IMG/M metagenome (GOLD analysis project Ga0164242, IMG submission 108783) | Miracle-Growth compost microbial communities from Emeryville, California, USA - Original compost - Miracle growth compost (MG) ... | reverse complement strand
TGCTCCTCGTGACATACCGCGGCCCCACTGTTAGAGCGTGGTACATAATCAGATGGAGGGGTGTGGGGTTGAGCACGCACAGGGGGCCGCAGGGGTTGGAGATGGTCCACTCTGTTAGTGCAGGACTCATCAGCCTCTGAGGCCCACGGTTGAAAACGATTACCAAAAAAAAGAAAATGGAAGAAGAAAGAATAGGAGAGACACGAAGAGTGCAGGAATTTAATTTGCTGGGGAAATGGGGAAAAAGTCTGCCAGGAAAAGGAGACGACTAGCGGCACAGGAGCCTGTATTGAATTGCGAAAGAAGGAAATAAATTCCTCTCAACTATCGTACCTGAATATTTTTGATATCAATGATCTGCTGGCCAGAATGAATGCACACGCGCTCAAATCTTCATCAATGGTGGGCTTCCCGCAGGATGGGACCTACGTAGCCGTACATCCGTTATCCGTACGCCTGAGAGGGTCCTGAGGGATGAGGTATCCTTGTAAGACGGGGCACATTGGAGGCCAGAGTGCCTTCCTTGATTCTGCTTAAATCCGTTCCCGGTTTCTCCCTGCCTGCAGCGGAGGGGTGTCAGCAAGAGCAGGCCAATCAGCACCCGTGGAAACGAGTACTGAGGCACAAAGCCCACCAGAAACGAGAAAACCCACCACAAGCTCCTCCGCGGGGCACGGTCGGGTCGGTGTCAAGAGCAGGCCGATGCCCGAGGCCGCCGGTGTTTAGCGGCATCGAGAGTCGTCATCCGAAGACTCGCGACTGGCAGCCTGGGGAGCGAAGTACAGTGTCCACGTAATGGGGACTCGCAGCTGAAGAGAGATGCCATCTGTCCTTTCTCCTGCAATGGCAATGAGGAGTAACTGCTGTTTGCCAAGGTCAGGTAGTTACCGACTGAGTTATAGATAGGCGACAATCCGCGTGTGCCTCTCTGCAAAAATAATTATCAGATCTTCTAGCCAAAAAAAAAAGGATCAACCTTCTTGGCAGTGTGTTTATTTTTTTGCACGTGCCGCCGTTACACCCCTGGTCCCTTCCCTGGTCCCTTCCCTCCCCTTGCCTGAACTGCCTGACTCACTCAATTTGGGGCGTCCCGAATCCACCCATTCAGCCCCGAATTTTTTTCATACCAAACAAAGTACCCACTAACAAACTCCGCCCAATACCCGCTGAACCCAATTGAATTCGCGACGGGACGGACCAAGGGCTCGCTGACAAAACTGTCAACCCTCCGAGCTTCAAACTGCCTCTCCTTTTCCTCTGCTTCTGACCCTTCATTCACTCCGTCGACATCAACTTGAGTTGTCTATTTTTCAAAATAGCGCGTTTATTTGACGGCCACCCTGTCGTCAAATGAACCTGCAACTGCGCCTTTTGTTATCCTCCCATGTAAGTCTGCCCCCAATGCCAATTTTGGCCTACCTAATTACCTATCCATCCCACTTTTCTCGCCCGTGTGTAGCCCCGGCAAACCTTGACGCGCTCTGTCGCGATCACGAGATCCTGCTTGGGTCTGCTCGGAACTACTTCACACCATTGCACAGAAACGCTAATTCGTTCTTTCCACCATTCCTAGCTACCCTACCCTCCAGGCTTCTCCTAAATGCCCACCGCCTACTGCTCCGTCTTCCAGACCTTCATCCGCTCGGGATTCACCAAGACTTTCACCCACGGTTACGCCCAGTCGGTCGTTGCCGCCACTCACCCCCATGTCCTAAACGCCCCGAACCGGCCGTCCTTTGCGCGCCGAAGGAGCCAGCGCATTGGACGGCTCCAAGCCCTCGGCCTTCAGAGCGCCTTCCATACCAGCACCCAAGCGTCTGGTTCGGCCGTTGAACTTCGGCACGAGAGGAGCGGCAGCCATGGGGGTCTAGACGCCTACTTTGATAACCTCCAGAGGAAGTTGGCCGGTGACGAGGTCGAGGAGGGCGCTGATGAATGGGTTCAGTTCGAGTTCCCCAAGCGCATCGAGTGGAAGCCCTCCCCGGCTTCCATCCTTCTCGGAGGCGAGCCTAGGACACACAATCCTGAAAGCCAAGAGCTTGCACAGGATGGCGCCAGCCCCGCCGTCCCTCCCGAGGCCGAGGCGGCCTTGGCCCACATCGATGCTGCTATCGAACAGGAAATCGAGGCTAGGAATCGGCAGGAGGCCCTGGACGAGAAAACTCTCCAGAGCGTGCGCGCTTTAAGCCCTGCGCTGGCAGGCGAGAGTGCCGCCCGAACCCCAGCCCGCAGTGCAACTCCTGCGATTGACGAGCAGTCTCAAACCTACGCTGACCACCTGACGAAACTTTCTTCTCACGCACGGTACTCGGAGATCCCTGCTGTGTTTGAGGCCATGCTTGTGGCGGGCGTCAAGCCCATCGCAACCGCCTACAATGCCCTGCTTATGGCTGCGATCCACCTCCCTTCGGAGAAGATCGAAGTCGTTTCCAAGGCCCTGGATGTCTACGCCGATATGCTTGGCCGCAAGGTCGCGCCCGACAGTGATACGTACAACATTATTGTCGACTTGCTCGCCTCTCGGTCGCTCGAAGTGTCCGCGCTCAAGAAAAACCTTGAGGACAAGCGAGTGCGGTACGGCGGTATGGACGAGCCTGGGAAGTTCATGTTCGCATCCCACGAGCTTGAACACGCCATTCTCTCCGAGGATGACCGCCTGGGCCTAGCGGTTAAGATGTTCCAGCACTCCGTTTCCACGGGCAAGGCGCTGTACTCGTCCGAGACCTACCACCAAGTCATCTCCGCCTGTGCACAGGCCGGTCGTGTTGCCGACGTCCTCGAACTGTTCGACCACATGGAGTCAAACCGGATCACCCCCTTCGCGGCCACGTTCCCTGTCATGATCTCCGCCTTCGCAAAATCTGGCGATCTCGTCAGTGCCGTGCAGTGCTTCGACGAGTACCGCAATCTTGCAATCGCGAACGACAAGGGTGAGTCGACCCTCAACGACCGCCTCGATGCCCAGGTCTATGCTGCCGTCATCAACGCCTATATCATCTCGGACAAGACCCCCGGCGCCATGCGTTTCTACGGGAAGATTGTCGACGAATACGGTGCACGGGTTGCCGACATGAAGGACGCCATCATCAGCGCTGGATTCGTCAAAGGTTTCCTTGATCGCGGCATCTACACCGAGGCTTTCCAGTGGGCTCAAGAGATTGAGTCTGACAGCGGGGCCATGGCCGAGATTGCTACCAGGGCCGCCGATAACGGCGACAGGCACACGGCCGTCGCGGCCTTCGCCAACGTTTCCTCTGTCAGCGACATGGCCTCTCCCGCTATCGCTCTGCTCGCTATGAGCGTGCGCGACGGCGATGTCGCTGCCGCCACGAGGTACTGGCATGTTCTTCTCAACCCCGAGTTGGTGGCTACCGCCGCTTTCATCGAACCCACTGCCATGTTTGCAGTGGCCATGATCGGCTCGGGGCAAGTCGCCGAAGGTTTGACCCAGTCCGAGATGATGTTCCAGCGCATTCGCGAGAGCGGATCTCAACGGAATGACCACCTCGCTGATGAGGTAGAGGAGGCTACTGAATTCATATCTCGGTACATGAGCAACAAGGGCATCACCGATCCACGGGACTCTGCGTCGCAGACGTCCTTTGACCCCCGAAGCTTTACTGCGTCTCCCTTCCAGTCAGTTTCCACCGGCTCAAGTGTTGAGGATACCTTCGATCCTTACGCCCACAGCACCGATTTCAAGGGGTCTTCCTTGATCTCGGACGAGCTGGAGGCCACCCACGGCCGCAAAGGTCCTCGGATGAACGACGCTCTCACTCGGTTCCGGAATATGCGCCGCGCTAACCGCCACCCACGGTACATCACCTACGCCAAGTTGATCACCGCCGCAGCCCGCGACAATAAGATGGACCTTTGCCAGGAAATCCTTGCCATGGCCCACACTGACGTCCCTCTCCTGGCCCAGTACCCCGTCGTTCGTTATGGTTGGTCCTCCATCCTGGACGCCATGGTCGGGGCCTGCCTTACCCTCGGTAACAGGAACCTGGCTGAGCAGTATCACCGGGAGCTTCTTGCGATGGGTTCTACGCCGTCAGCCAACACATTCGGTCTCTACATCACAACCCTCAAGGAGTCCACCAGGACATTCGACGAGGCGACCGAGGCTGTCAAGATCTTCCACCGTGCCAAGGCCGAGGGTGTCGAGCCCAGCTCGTTCCTCTACAACGCACTGATCGGCAAGCTCGGCAAGGCCCGCCGCATCGATGACTGCCTGCTTTACTTTGGCGAGATGCGCGCCCGGGGAATCAAGCCTACTTCGGTCACTTACGGCACCATCGTCAACGCTCTCTGCCGTGTCAGCGACGAGAAGTTTGCCGAGCAACTGTTCGACGAGATGGAGGCTATGCCCAACTACAAGGCCCGCCCTGCTCCGTACAACAGCATGATGCAGTTCTTCCTCACGACGAAGCGGGACAAGTCCAAGGTTCTCTCCTACTACGAGAGGATGAAGGCCAAGGGCATTTCCCCCACCGCTCATACCTACAAGCTCCTCGTCGACACCCACGCCACACTTGAGCCCGTCAACATGACTGCCGCCGAAACCGTTCTCGACATGATCCGCGCGTCCGGCCAGCACCCGGAGCCCGTGCACTACGCGTCCTTGATCCATGCCCGTGGCTGCGTCCTGCACGACATGGCCGGCGCACGTCGCATTTTCGACTCCGTGATGAAGGACCCCACCATCTCCCCGAATGCGTGTCTGTTCCAAGCCCTCTTCGAGGCCATGGTCGCAAACCACCAAGTCGCCGACACCGAAGCCGTCCTCGCCCAGATGCGCAGCAAGCGCGTCGAGCTGACCCCCTACATCGCCAACACTCTCATCCACGGCTGGGCTGCGGAGAAGAACATCGCCAAGGCCAAGGGCGTCTACGCCTCAGTCGGCCGCGACAGGCGCGAGCCAAGCACGTACGAAGCCATGACCCGCGCGTTCCTCGCCGTCGAGGAGCGCGAGGGTGCCAAGGGCGTCGTCACCGAGATGCTTAGCCGTGGCTACCCCAGTGCCGTCGTCAACAAGGTCCTGGAGCTGCTCGGCGGCGGCAAGCCTGAGGAGGCTGCCACCGTCGTGGCTTAAACCGCCGTGCCCTGGGGGCAACGCAAAAAACCACACATTCCTTTTCTACCTACACACACACATTGTTCCAGCATTTTGTTTTGATCTTGTTTCCTTTGTCTACCTTCTGTTCGCCTTGTTTTGATACCCCCGGTGCCGTTGTGAGGAAGGGACGTTGCGCCAAGTCTACGAGTTGAGTTTTAATCGGGGGTGTTGTCCAAGGGTATCACCAGGAGGTGGAATACGGCAGGGTCATCTTTTTCCTATGTCTCTCTCATATGGCGTATCTTTGACCGAAGCGACGGGCGTTATTCTCTTTTTTTTTGGGGGGGGGCGATATAAACTTGGGCCCCAAGTGTGGCTCGGTTTTGCCTCTGGCATTTTGCATTTTTTCCCCCGATACAAAATCGACGGGACTGGGGTTCGGGTCGCACAAAGAAGGTCCGGTTCAGGGAAACGGTTTCGGCGGGCTTTGTGGTTTCAGCCCATTATAGACAAATCTCAACTCTGCATACACATCAACAACAAAATACCTTTTTCCTTTTATTCTGCAAAAAAGAAGAGCGATGGGCAGATCGCGGTCATGGCAAATGGACGGGGGCTTGGGGGGATGGAATGGCTCAGACCATAAAGCATAATATTTGCCTACGACCGGGTGACCGTCTCTCGGTGGACGGCGCGGTCTGCGATTTAGAATCGCTTGTGTACCATAGCATTTTTCCAACACGAAGAGATTCGTCCCTGGCGTTGTGCGCTCTCTCTCTTGATCTGACCTGTGAGTGACTTGTCTGCTACGCCGATTTTGAAATTGACTCGTATAAAATGCTGTCTATAATTTCATTCATGATACCCGCACACCTTTCTCCCATCAACCGATATTAAACTCGCTGCTCGCACTCATCACAGCCTTCATCTTCTCACGCATCCTCCTCGCCGCATCACCATCGGGCTGGTTCCCACCAGCATCACCGCGCTCATCATCATCCGCTCCACCACCAGCGGCACGTTTCCGCCCCGCCGCCGCGGTCGTCGCCGTCGTCGGCCTGTACGTCCTCCGCGACGCCCCGCCACCAATCCCACCGGGTGCCTCGCGCAGCCCGAACGCCTTGGCCATGTGGCCCAGGTGCAGCTGCGCCATGTCGAACACCCCGCGCTCCTCCCGCACGTGCGTCGCGTACGCGCGCACGTGCGACCGGAAGGCCCGCCGCGCCGCGTCCAGGAGCGGGTCGTCGCGCGGGGGAGGCGGCGGGTGCCGGCCCCGGGCAGAGCGGGGGGTGGGGGTGGTGGTATCTGTGGGCTTTACGAGGAGGCGCTGCTCGATATGCAGCTGGAGGGCCTCTGCTCTGGCGGTGTATGAGACTTTTTGGGATTCGGTTAGGGGGTTTTCGGGGGCGGTGGAGGTGGATGGGGTGGAGGATGATGGGGTGGTGGGGAGATCGATGGCGGAGGAGAGGCCCTTTTGGAGAACCGTGTCGTAGAGTTGCGGGACGATGGGCGAGGAAGGGTTGAGGAGCTTGATGTAGCCCTCCTCGCAGCCGGGCTGAAGGAAGAGCACGGCCTTGCCTGGACGGCCTGCTCGCGCGGTACGTCCTACTCGGTGCACGTGGTCGTCGGCGGCGAATGCTGGGTCGTATTCGATTACCAGCTCGACCGCGGGCACGTCAAGGCCGCGGGAGGAGATGTCGGTGGTGATGAGGACCGCCGGGTTCTTTGTCGTCGCGAAGGAATGCAGAGTCGAGGTGCGGACGGGCTGCGCGAGCGAGCCGTGCAGTTTGTGCAGCGTAATGGCCGGGTTCGCGGGCGACGTGATGTACGCGGCGGGCGCGACGGTTTTCTCCGTTGTGCTTGATGATGTATCTTTCGGGGTGGGAGTCTTTTCCGGTTTGGTTTCGGTGGTGGTTTCTGTTGTCGTTTCCATTGACGATGTCTCCTTCAAGGTCGCTGGCGGGGATACGGGAGAAGGAGGTTCAGCCGCCGCGGTGGACTTCAGCAGGTCGAAGTGGAAGTTGACCGAGTCGGAGCAAGAGATGAAGATGATGGCTTTCATGACGGAACCGCGCCGAGCAAACGTCGACCTTAGCAGCGCGATGAGTGTCACGAGTCGCAGTTTCGCCGGAACGACAAGGTACGACTGCTTCAGCTGCGAAGGAGCGGAGAAGACGGCATCACTGATCCCGCTTTCTTTGTCGTGCTCGGCGTCCGATCTGGAGGCGGTGATGTGGACTGCGTCTTGCAAGCTGATCTCGCCCAGCTTCTGCACGTCCATCTTCATCGTGGCGGAGCAGAGGATCGTGACTCGTCGAGCGGGCAGCACAGCATCTAGCACCACGCCATCCTTGTTCTCCTTTAGCAAATCGTCCTTTCGGATCTTGCTAACGATGAGCTTGAGGTCGTCCTCAAAGCCCATCTCCATCATACGATCGCCCTCGTCGAGGACCAGCCAGCGCACCGTCCCCACGTCGAGCACTTTGGTATGGTCGAGGTGGTCCGTCAGGCGACCGGGCGTGGCGATGAGGATGTTGACGCCTTTCCTGAGCCGTGCCTTTTCGGACTTTTTGCTCTCGCCTCCAATCACCGTCGTGCTCACGATCCACGGGGCACAACGAAGCAACTTCTCTAGAACGGCGGCAATTTGTTTGCACAGTTCTCTCGTGGGCGCGAGGACAATTGCGAACAGACCCGAGTCTCGGTGGATCTGGGTCCCAGTACTGGTACCGTCTGTGGCTTGACTGAGAGCCATAATCCGGTGGACGATGGGTAGGAGGTAGGCGAGCGTCTTTCCGGACCCGGTCTCTGCCTGGAGGAAGGCGTCATTATCCTCCTTGATCAGCTGTGGTATTGTGTGTTTCTGAATCGCCGTCGGAGCCTTCATCTCCAATTTTGCAGAGAGGTGTTGTGCTACCCTCCTTGACAGGCCGAGAGCAAGAAAGTTCTCGGCCTCGTCTGAGAGCGGTGCGTTGGACGGTTTTGCGGGTTCGGTTTCTTCGGCAGGTTGATCCTCGAACACGGATTTGGGCGTTGGATTCGAACTGAAAAGACTCGATGTGACATGTCCTGGCTTCAGCTGGTTCTCCCTCCACGGGCCAGCATTCGGCCTTTGTCCTGACCGTCTCCCGTGTTCGCCCCGGCCGCCAGCTCCAGCACCATCCTCTATCCTCTGTCTCTTAGTCGGCCTGTCATCGTCGTCCTTGTCTCTGACCTCGGTCTCGGCGTCGGGCAGCTGCTTCGCTTGGAACTTCTTGACGCCTTTCTGTGCCCGGACACGATCTCTCCAACGGCCACCGGTAAATTTGACTTGGCTTTTTATAGGCGCATCCCCGAGCTCAAAGTTGAGTAGCATGCCATCGTCCGCCATGGCTGCTATTTTTGACCGCTTCTCGAGGTCGTGAGGTTTGGGTGGGAGGAGGTGGGTTTGCGAGGAACCAAAAGAAAAATCCAAAGGGGAAAAAAACGAGGGGACAAAATTCAACGAGGCTGAGCGGGAGCTAGCTGCCAATGCGGGGCACGATATCATTGGTTTCCGCTGAATATGTGGCGCTCTTAGCGTACATGGCTCGTCGCAGGCGTCCAGCCTCGCCGGAAAACCTGGCCTTCCAAACCAACAGCATCCATTCCGGATAGGAAATAATTGGTGTTGCACCGCCGCGGGTGTCCCGGAGACCCGTTTAGCCGGGCAGGTGTCATTCATTGCCTGCGTCCGAAATCCAGCGCCGAAGGATGGAGGTGCCTCTCCCAGTGGAGGCCGGTCCGTTGCGCTGCTGCCGTGGTGAGCCCTTCGTGATGAATTTCCGTCGGAATCCCGGCCTCTAGAGGGACCGAGCCGGTCAGATGGTGTAACGGATGGTGTAACGGCCCTCTTTGCCCCGACAATTGTTTACCTCCGTCTCTAAAAATGGCCACAGCATAAATTCATTGAGCAGCCTGGACTTCCCCATTGTCCCACTCCGGTAATAAATTAACCGGGAAGCTCCAAACCCACTACAGCACTTCCTTTATCGTTCTCGGCCTCCGGACGTCCAGGACGCCCTCTAACTCTATTTAGCTGTGCCATCCCCCCGGCCACTTCGAGCCCTCCCAAAAATGCCCGTCCGTCCAGTCCGGCCTCTGCTTCGTCCAGGGCTCGCTGCAAACGGGATGAGCTTCCCAGTCGTAGTCGCCGCCGCCGCCGCCGTTGCTGGCGTGGGGGTCTATTCGCTTTACCTCAGGAGGACGGCCAACAATGCCGAGACTGCGGGTTCCAAGGGAACCTTTTCGAGTTTCGGTTTCACCAGCTTGCGTCTGCAAAGCGCAGAGATGATGAACCACAATACGAGGCGTTTGCGCTTCGAACTCCCGGATCCGAATGCGACGAGCGGCCTTTCACTCACATCTGCAACCTTGACCATCTCATTCCCCAATGGCCGTTGGCTCCCCGTCCTCCGGCCTTACACGCCGGTGAGCGAACTTGGTTAGCACGCCTCCTCCCACCGACTTTTGCTAGTAGGATCTAACACATTTTGAAGAGGATAAGGGGTTTATAGAGTTGATGGTGAAGCACTACCCAGGCGGCAAGCAGAGCACACATCTGCACTCTCTGAAGCCTGGTGATAAGCTCACTTTCGCCCCAATCAAGGGCTACGCTTGGACGCCGAACAAGCATCCCCACGTCGGCCTCATCGCCGGCGGAGCCGGCATCACGCCAATGTACCAGCTCGCGCGCGGCATCCTCAACAACCCAGACGACCATACCCGCATCACTCTGGTCTGGGGCGTCAACACCGACGACGACATCTTCCTCGCGAGCGAGTTCGCCGCCCTCGAGAAGAAGTTCCCGGGGCAGTTCAAGGCCGTGTACGCCGTGGCCGACCCGGCCCCGGGGTCTCCACACCTCAAGGGATTCGTGACCAAGCAGGTCCTCGAGAGCGCAGGCCTCGGCGCTGCGGCGCGGGAGAAGGAGGCCGGCCTCAAGCTGCTGGTGTGTGGACCGCCGCCGATGGAAAAGGCGCTGGCAGGGACGAAGGGGTGGGGTGGGGGAGCGAAGGGTGGCGTGCTTGCCGAGCTAGGGTATGCTCCGGATCAAATTCACCGGTTCTAGATCGGGACCCTGTCCGTGGCTGTGGTGCTCTCTGTGAGTGTAAGAGCCCGTTCATGAATTGATCCTTAAACGTTAAGAGGTCCAGTTCATGGGATTAAAGCCGTTGGCCTAACCACCTTGTACTATCTATTACCATCCCACATTTCATCACGAGGTTCTCGCCATTCACTACTCTTATATGATACTTTTTGACCGTACGTCGAAGTAGGCGTGCGACATGCTTTATTATGGTCTGTCTGCGCAGAAGGCAACTTCCGCAGAGCAACTGAGTTCGTTGACTGTAATTGAAATTTCCACAAGCATAGTCGTATCAAAAACGAAGCCTTTAACTAACTACTACTAGGAGCCAGAAAAATTATAGGTTTGAATTTCATTGCAAGGCAGGGCAATGTGGGGACCGGCAGTGGATTGTTGTCTGGGTTCACTTTCTTACGTTTGGCAACCGAGGCTTCGAAGTACAGTAGGTAGTTTAGCAGGTAGTTATGCCACAGTTGTCAGTACGCAAGTACCGGCCTCCTTAAGGCGATGGCGTCTGTAGTGCTTCCCGTTAGTAGATACCGGCGGGTAGCTCGGCTTGGTTTCCTTGTAAACCATAGGTGCGGCGAAGAAGCATATGCGGGGTCTATCACCACTAGGTACAGTAGCTCCTTACTCATAGTCGGTCGATCAGCAATCCCACATCGCGGGGAAGTGGATATATATATGTCCCAGTCCCGCTGATATCTCATCGGATAAGGGACATTTACATGAATTTTATCATTCTTTTTAACAGCATAGAAAACGTCCATATAGAGCTCTACGCGGGCTTCAAGACGCAAGGTCTAGGAAGCAAGCATGTTTTACGAGCCAGGCCGAACACCACATGGCCTACCATATGATCCATTCAAGGCAAGCCCACTTCCCCAGGAGCCAAGCACATGATGTCTATTCACACGCATCGCATGGTTCTCTAACCATTTCCCTCTAGGCATGCGTGGTTCCGCGACCGATAGGGTGGATCTCCACGGTGGCGAGCGATGGAACACACAACCTAGCCCCGTTTAGCCAGTTTAACAACCTCACATTCGACCCTCCGCTAGTAATGTTTAGCGCCAACAAGACATACGATGGGACACACAAGGACACTGTCATCAATGCCGAGTCGACCGGGGTCTTCTGCTGGCAACTTGCGACGTACGACCTCCGGGAGGCAGTCAACATCACAGCCGAGCAGCTAGCCCCGGATGTGGACGAGTTTGAGAGGGCAGGGCTAGCTAAGACTTGGTCCAAGACTCTCAGGATACCAATCCCGATGGTGGAAGCATCTCCGATACGGTTCGAGTGCGAGTATGTGCAGACGCTGCGGCTACCCGGAACTCCGCCGGTGGGAGCCGTGAGTGTGGTTATTGGGAAGGTTGTGGGTATCCATATCGACGAAAAGGTACTCACCAACGGGAGGATAGACGTGAAGAAGACGAGACCGATTGCAAGATTGGGATACTTTGAATACGGGGTCATAGAGGATTCATTCGAGATGATCATACCCGGCGATGAGAGGATCCTTCGAGGAGTAAGTCCCCTGCTGAAAAGAGCAAGCCTTTTTGCGCTCCCTCGCTGACATCCCGTGCCTCTACGAAGCTCGAAGGGAGACCCCATACAGGTGTCGATGCCGACAACGACACATCACATTCACCTCCGGTTAAGGTGTTGCAGACAGATGAAAGAATTGAATAGTAAAGTCGCTACTCCAGCAGGAAACATTGGCTGTTAATGATACAGGATTCTCTAATAGAGATACACAGAATGAAGTTGCTTATCAATCTCCGTCGATCTCTAGCTCTGGCTCTGGCCCTGGCTCTGGCCCGTTGACCGCTGAATCTACCTCGTTGACCGCTAGCTGTGACACGCCCTCCACTAGTTGTGACAAGCTGCGCGTTGGCGATCTTTTTATCATCAGCAGGTACAGCTGTCCGAGATGGTGTAACTCTCCTAGCCTCACAAAACCGAGATGGGCGAGAAAGTTTTCAGATGTCGAGGTGGCCTATAGCCAGTCGTCTGCCCCCTAGTCTGATGCCTGCGTCACGAGCCACCCCATGAGTCTATGTTCAACCCCTCTACCGAGATGGCCTGGGTGTACAATCTGCGTGCCTACGACTGCCATCACGGTAGGTAGTCAGTATTGAGCCACGCCTTTAATTGATGTTTTCCCTAAATGGAACGGGCACGGTGCAAGGGGTAGTATATATACTCACCCTAGTAATCGTGACGAGCCCTGTCTCCGAGTTGCTCTGCCTCAACTCTTCCAAACTCGGACTCCAACTCATCTGCCTGCCCTTGATGCGCATATAGCGACGGACCTTGTGAGACTTCGGGTGGCGACACGTAGTCCCCAGGCATATCCGGTCGGCGACACAATAACCAACCGACAATTGTCTCCCCAATCACTTCATTCTCCGCGTTCCTTGTCAACTTCCACATCGGAACGAGCTTAGTCTGTGGCCAACGATGTTCTTGGTGGAGAAGCAGCCGCAACCACTCCATCTTGGCTGCGCAGGCATCATCGGGGAAGGTAATCTCGTTGGTGCTGGTGGCGAAACGCGCTGCCTCGGCGATATGAATTATGGCCTCGATATCGGCATCGCGGGCGTACGTCAGGCGGAAATCTGGAGTGGCCATCATATATAAGAGCAGAAGTCTCCAACTGTGTAGTAGAGAACAAGGTCGGCGACAGCTGAATGTGACTTCGCCTGGCTATGGCCTTCTAATCATATAGTGGCACTAATTTAGGTACCGAAAATAATGCAATCAATATTGAAGTGATGCTACCTTGCAGCTATGGGCGAGTGTCTACGGGTAGATGGGCCCCTGATACTTTTAAAGGAGAGGAACGCCTCTCTCCAAGTATAGAATTTATTTTTCTTTTGGAGACCTCGGGGAAGTCGCGCTAGGAG
>Ga0164242_10006306_pt1 | contig 13076 bp, 15 predicted proteins | sample OricomgcompostMG_FD_108783 | JGI IMG/M metagenome (GOLD analysis project Ga0164242, IMG submission 108783) | Miracle-Growth compost microbial communities from Emeryville, California, USA - Original compost - Miracle growth compost (MG) ... | reverse complement strand
GACGGGAACTTGAATTGAGGCTGCTTCTCAGGAAGATCAACTTGGTGGGGAGCTACAGAGAATCCCTTACCTCCACTGACTACATTTCCTGGCTTTGACGGAGTAGCGTAGGGGCCGATGCCGAATGCACGCTGGAATAGCTTTACAGCAGTCTCAATAAGAGAGTCACTGTGGTACGGATTGCCGTCCTTTCCATCCGCAGTCTTTCCGTTTTTGAGATTGCTCTGGGCCTTCTGTCCCTTAGGGTTGTCGTCCGTGACAACGGGGAGCCCACCAGAGTCGATTATGTACTGCTTACCGTTCTTATCCTTGTAGATGACAAGGTTGTGAGGCGCGCCAGACTTAGCAAACTTCTCTGCCTCGGTCTTGTTAGTAAATACGTAGTTGTTAGGGAGTCCACCAGTAACTGGGTTGTTTTGATCCTTTGCGGTCTTCTCCGCACTCTTTGCGGTCGTAGCGGGGACAGTTTGAGTATTACCGGCTGAGTCGGAAAGGGTTGCCAGTGCAGTAAGCATAGGCAGCATCTTGAGTAGCCCAGCGAACTTCATGCCGTCAATTGCACCGAGGGACTTAGAAAGACTTTCCCCATCCCTTGCAGCCGCCCCCAAACCGGCTGAACCAGTAGCTAGTTTGATAAGGCTCGTAAGTCCGGTGAACTTACCAACGAACTTCAAACCTGCAATGATGCCCAACGCAGCCGCTACCTGACCTAGAGTCTCACCGACGCCAGGAATGCTAACGAAGGAGTCAATAGCTTTGAAGAATCCCTCAAGAGTGTCAAAGAAGGACTTGATTCCTGACCCTCCACCCTTCTTCAGGATGTCTCCAATAGCATCCGCGATGGAGGTAAGAGACTTGATAATGCTCTCACCGATGCCAGACTTATTGAAGGCATCAATGATCTTGCCCAGCGCTGGACCAAGATCAGTACGAATCGTATGGAGCAGATTCGTCATCGTCTTGATGTTTTGAGGATCTTTAGCTTCCTTGCCCAGCCACGAGAAGAAGTCCCCGAAAAGCTTCTTGAACTCACTCAGCAGAGGCTTGATGTTCTCTAGGTACTTCTGGAATGGAGAATCTGCCTTGGTGGCCTTCTCCGAAGCGGCCTTCCATCCCTCCGTGATGTTGAGGAATCCTTGGGTTAGCCAGTCTCCGAGGGCGCTTGTTGCCTTTCCGTAGTTTACAAGCGTAGAAGCAATGTTCTTGACAATCTGCCACCAGATCAGAAGGCGAGTGTTGGTCTTGTCCAACCACGCCGTCAAGGAACCACTGTCTCTAGAAGCCTGAATCGTCTTCTGGAAGCTCTTTAGCCCAGCGGCTATCTTTCCGGAAAGCAACTCCGCGAACGGTGCAGCAGCAGCAGTGATGTTGCGGAAGATGTCCAGCAGTGACAGCAGCCCATCCGAGAAGTGACCCAGGATGACATCGTTGCTACCGATGATGTCGCTAAAGTCCTTCGTCCACGGCCCGCTGGAAGCTAGGTTGATGAAGTTGTGAACAAATTTTCCGGCATTAGACGCACCCGTTTGGAGGAATCTAGAAACAAGCGGAAGAAGACCCTTGGCTGTATCGAGGTCACCAATGAACTGCGAGAAGAAGGACTCCTGCACAGTCTTCTTCGTGTCCTGCCACTCCTTGCGCATGTTCACGAGTTGCTTCACGAAAGACTGCGCAGAAGGAGACAGCTTGTCCAAGTCCTTAGCGAACTGATCAGCGTTATCTACATCCTTGAAGGCTTGAGAAACCCCACCCAGAGCTACCTTCACCCCAGCAGACACAGAGATGATGGCGGACAATCCAGGACCGATCACGGCCAGGTTGCCGGACAAGGATAGGAGGTTACCTCCTAGGGCTAGCGCAGCCGTACCTAGAGCCCCCAGGCCAGCAATAGCGGGACCGAGGACGGAGATAAGGCCACCGATAAGACCTAGAAGAAGTCCGTAGTTTAGACCGCCGATGGAAGACTTCTGGCTTAGAGCATTCTTGATCTTCTTGCCTAGGGAGTCAGCCTCTCGACCAGTCTTCTTCATGTCGTTCTGTGAAGCACGAAGCACGTTCGAGAAGCTAAGCCAAGCGGATCTCGCTCTAGTAACTGCTGAAGAAGAATCCTCGGTCTCCGTGTTAGCGGCAGCCGCAGCAGCGCGAACTTCCTTCCAAGCACTTCCGAACTTAGAGATTACAGAAGTTGAGTTAGTGTACTTCTTCTTCAGCCCATCCAGGTCGGCAGACTGCTTACGGTATGCCGCAGCAATGCGTTGGAGGATGTTCCCGTTCTTTACCTGAGCGGCAGTGTGACTCTCTACAGCGCTCGCCGCAGACTTAGCTGACTCAGCTTCGTGATCCAGAGAGGACGCCAGATTCTCGGCATTCTTTGCAGACTTAGCTGCTGAAGCAGCTTCTTGGTCTACGAACTTGACCTTGCTCTTGGCAGACTTAGAGGTCTTGTCGTAAGCCTGCTGAAGCTTCTTCTGATTAGCAAGGTCAGCGGAATTTACCTCAGCTTGAGCCTTCTTTAGCTCAGCAAGGTCTTTCTTCGCTTGGATGGTTGCACGGTGAAGTGCGGAGAAGTCGGCCAGTGCCTTATAGAGAACACTGGTTTCGTTATCCGCCACTGAACTTCACCGCCTACTTTACTCTTCCCAAAGTCCCTTGCAGCCTCTCCCAAGAACCAGGTTTTACCTTTTCCTCAACTGGAATTGAGCTTTCTACCCTCATAGCCTCTTCTAGTTGAGCCGCTTCGATCTTGTCAATTGATAGCGTTTGTGCGTTTTCCAGCGGTTCATTCCTAGTACCTTCAGAAAGCATGTATCCCGCCGCGATGTACTGTGCAAGGTTTCTTGTTTGCCAGGAAATCAAGGTGGACTGCTGTCTGTAATCCAGGTACTTTCTCCGCTCTATCGCCGCAACAATCTGACGAAATCTAGTGAATGTCAAGTTGTAAATCTCCTCGTCAGTCCAACCGTACTCACTCGATATGAGATCGAATGCGATGCTGTACTGTCCGAGAAGCCTCTCGGGGTCGAACTGCTCCAAAACTTCTTGGAGAAGTTCATCACTTTTTAGTTGTTCTGGAACGTCCCCAGGATCGACTGTAGTTTTTTTCCCAGGCTCTGAAGCTCCGGACCCTCATTGGTGATGATGGCGGAGATGATATCGAAGAGGTCATCAAGCTCTAGATTGTCTAGAGTCTCATTGAGATCGGAAACAAGAGCCTCATTCGCTTCCTTTGCGGCCTTGGTCTTCGGCTTCTCTTCATATCCGAGGGGGACCACCATAGCTTGAATGAACTCGGTTACCTCATCTTCGGCATCAGGAATAGCGATGAGAAGGACAGCGACAAGCTGCTCTGCGAACTCCTCAGAACCGAAGTCGATATTCCCCAGCATTGCGCCAGCGCCGTGCGTGAAGATGCGCAAAAGCTTGAGCATTTCACGAGTACGAAGTCGCTTGATCTGTACCTCAGTACCATTGGACAATTCGAGACGGTCAGTGACAGTTCTCTCCGTGAGAACATCAACCTCCGTCTGAACTTCTTCTACTACTTCGGGGGATTTCTTGGCAGTCATGCTGCTCTCCTTGTTTCGAATGTGAGGTTATAAGATAAAGCTTATCTCATTAGATCTGAGGACGAGAAACAATTCGTCCGATGCTCTTAGAAGCAAGACCGGTAACGGAGTCGAGAACAGGAGTACCGGTCTCCGTTACAGCCGATGGCAGAGCCGAACCGGTGTAGTTCAGAAGTAGACCGTCCTTATAGGTTGGTCCGTCAAAGCTGAATGGCTGGAACTGAACCTTGTAAAGTACGAAGTCCAGCGTACGAAGAGTTCCAATCGAGTCCTTCGAAGGAACACGCACAAGTACCGGGAATGGCGGAGTGTTCTGAGTACGAAGCTCCCACAGAGGCAACGTGTAGTAGTCTCCAGGCGCTGCTCCCGAAGAAGTCATCTTGCTGTTGGAAAGCAGCGCTACCGTTGCGAACGGAACATATCCGGACTGAACCGTGAGCGTAGCCTTGTTGAACCAGTACCACGTGGATAGAACCGCGTCATCACCGGTGTTGTCGTATGAGTCCGTATCCAGTTCTAGAGATCCAGAGCGAACACCGTAGATGGATGCCTGCTCAGCACCTGTCTGTCCGTCAAGAATAGCGGCGTGGCTCAGCGAAAATCCCTCAACGATTGTAGTCGCCATTAGGAATGCCCCTTCATTAGAAAGTCATGAGTAAGAGGTCAGAGCCTCACTACTACTTTCGGCAGAACTAGCATCTAGGTTGTCACTCGCGAACTACGATTGTCTCGACAAGAGATCCGATCATGTCGTACCTGTGTAGAACCCGAAAAACGCTCTCTCCACGCTTACGGTATTCACGTCTGCAATCACTGCATGCAACTTCAAGAAGGTTGCTGTCTGTGATGTGGGGCTGGACACCTTCCTGCTTCAATCGAATGAAGAGTCGGCTCGGGTTGTTGGGGCATCTAATATCTATCGTGGCCATTCTGATCACCCCACTTTGCGGCCATTGCAAGCTGTTGAAGCTGTGCTCCTCTACCATCGGGCAATGCCTCAGGAAGCTTTTGAAAGAAGCGCTCGACTACTGAATCCCAAGAGCACAACTTTGGGATAACCTGTGCGGCCAGGTGGCCCATCTGCTTGGCCTCTGCCCGGTGCCTGAATGCCCACAGCATCTTGGACTTCAGGTCCTCTACGCTAGCTCTGGCGTTGAGCGCTGTAGGGAACTCTGGAGATACCGGACGCAGTACGTAGTCCAGAGGAAGTGCGTAATCACGGTGTAGCCACTGTTGGTGACCGCCCCAATCAGTTGCTATGACGATGCCTCCGGTGGACTGAAACTCCAGAGCGGGCATGTTCTTTCCCTCTCCGCGAGAGGGTGAAAGGAGCACGTGTTGTTTCGAGTAGAAGATCTTCTGAACTTCTTCTGGCCACACGTCGTAGTGGATACGAAGCTTGTCGTACACCTGTTCCATGGCCTTGTGGAGGCCGGGAACTGTCGTTTTGAGATGGAGTTCCGCTGGACCGAAGTCTGGCTCCTCGTGCTTGAGTTCGTTGAACGCCTCAATAGCTACGAACGGATCCTTGCGCTCATGGAGTTGACCAAGCATGAAGAATCCGAACCTATCGGAATTCCAGTCTCTCTCTACCTCAGGCCAGCGCTCGGGCTCGAATCCTCCCTGAACGATTGGGACTGGACGCTTGAATCTTGTTCGGATTGCTCCGGCCGATACCTCATCATAGGCGTAGATAGCATCCAGGTATTTGGTCTTCTTAGAGAAGAGAGATCTTCCCGGAAGATTGTCCAACGTTGAGTACTCCCACATCGTCCAACCCACGACGGCAGTAGCTGACCTCTGCTGCTCTTCAGAGGAGTTCAGGGCTGCTGGGTCTACATGGGTAATGATGAGATCAAATGGAGCCTCTAGAGGCTTTGTTAGCAGCGGAGAAATGTCCTCAGGAAGAGGGGGCTGTACGACAGTAGGAGAAATCCGAACATCGCAACCCCAACGCATTAGTGCTCGGGACAATCCGATACCATCATTCCCGTATCCGGTGAACGGGGAAAGAGGAATCTGCAATAGAATCTTCATGGAGTCACGCTCCTAAATAGATGACCGTTACAGTCTATCCGATTGTCGCGCCATATATGGCTTGAGCATTCACCATATATTGTCCGTCTCTAACTGGTAGATAGGAAAGTCTCTCTCTCAATTGAGAGTCCACTACTCTGAGTCCATCCCAGGACTGGTGAACGTGCTCAGTATCGTGGAAGACACTGTTGAAAGCATCGAACACTCTCTTTGCCTTCTCTTTTGCATCAGGACGCACCACATTGAAGGAAGCGTCGCGAGTTGGGTCTGACCATATATTCACAATGAAGCGCGGGAAATCCAAGGTGTTGTGCATATTAGGGGCAGTCCATGGACCACTCTCCGAAATGATGATTGCAGATGTGCTCGTATTCTCTACACGAGCAAACAGGTCATCAACGAATATCCATGGGGTTCCATCATCGTCGGCCCCTAGGAGATCCGTGATGGCCGGTATCGTTGCGGCGTAGTTGCGCATAGCGGAAGCTAGCCGAGAAGAATCACTTGGCATTACCTAGCTCTCCTAGAATTCGATGCACCCATTCAGAGTGGCTTAGGGTTGCATTCGCCAGGAAGTCGTGAGCGCCGCCACGAGCGTACTCATAGATGGCATAGTCCACAGGATTGTGTATACCTTCGGAAGCACCACCCCAGGACAGGATTCCCTCCCATGTGTCTCCATGTTGTGAAGAAATCATCTTCTCGGAAGACTTCAACGATCCAGTCTCGACGTGAGTAGCCGCATTTGTGGAAACGAAGTCCATCAAAAGAAGTTCTTCCAGAATAGCCAGCATCTTGGCCGTAGGCATGCTGGCTATGCGGTCAATCTCGCGCTCCATGTCGGAGTAGTCAGCGACGATCTGCATGACTTACTCCGTTCCAGGAAAGATGTTGTCCAACTGCTGTGTGGTCTCGATTACCTGTACTTCAATGTGGTGCCCAGTGGAGAACGCCTGAGCTACGTCGGGAACTGCTCGTATCTCGAACGTTCCGGAGATGGGACCAGCGATGCACACTATGCGGTCTCCCGCTCGAATTCCTGCTGTCACATCACAGAACATCACGCCTACTCTGTCCGGTGCTCTACCCGCTTCAATGGCTGGAAGCTGGTCCTTGCCGGGCCGGATAAAAGTGAGGTCTAGACGGCACTTCAGCGTGTCTCTAGAGTCTCCGTATGGAGTCCAAGTGATTGTGGGCAATCCATCAGACATCGATTTGTTCAAGTGCTCCACTCGAACAGTCGATGCGTACAAATGACTTATGATGCCCACTTACTTCTTTCCGCCAGACTTCTTCCCGATGTTAGGGAACTTCTTCTTCACTGCTGCACGGACTCGCTTCTTCTCTTCCGGAGTCCCGTTCTGAGCCACACGCGAGAGTGCATTTCTAGCATGGGACTCATCCGGAATGGGATAAGCCTTCTTCTCCGGAATCGCGAAGGACGAAGATGGGAGATTGTTTCGCTTATTCGTAGATAGAGTTGCCACGATGATCCTTTCCTCTCTATCTACTTTCGCCTAAACTTAGTCGCTCACCCAGACAGCATGTCCGGGGTTAGAGGGGTCTTCATCCCAGTGGCCAGGAATAGGTTGATATTGAGGAACACCCGTAGCATTCAGGTGTGCTCCTGGGTCTACTCCTCCTCCGATCAACGGAGGATTGAGGTTTAGTTCTGCTGGACCGAAGATTCGATCATTGTCAGAACGGTAGGAATCGTCGTCTCGGTGCACTCCATCGTGCTCGAACACTTCGATCCCCCCGCCCATAGGGATGCCGTTGGTGCCATTGCAGACACCCAATCGTTGGACGGCAAGATCGAACCAGAAGATTCCGATGTCTACGCCGTCCTTGATGGCTACGGAAGTCTCCTGTGCAGCGCTATATCTGGTGCGTCGGGAGTAGCTGTAGGAACCGATGTTCTCAGACTGATACGGCCCCGCCTCAGCCTCTTGGAACGGTTGAGTGAGGCAGAAGTAATCCGCCAGGGCAAGAATCGCGTAGGAGGCCACCTGAGCTTCATCAGGGCTGTCGGGGAAGGCTAGCAAGCATGTAGCCATCTTGAACAAGAGAGTGGCCTGATCGCAGGCATTGTCAGCGTACACAGTGTCGTAGCTAGACACTGGCCGTCCTGAATACATCGCAAGATCTTGTGCGGTGTATATAGGGAAATCTGCCATCAGGCCACTCTTTCGTTACTTAGAAGTTGATCGGCACACGACGTGCACGACGACGCTCCTCGGGAGACATCTGATCCGGGGAAAGCCTCTTACCTCGCCACGGACCTCTACGGAAAATGACCTTCCCGTAAAGCTCGAACTGCTGATCTTCGTCTAGCTCAAGCCAGGAGTTACCTTGAAGATCGCGAGTTAGCTCGTAGTCCTCTCCTCCGATATGGAACTCAAGCTCCTGGCCTGTGTACCATGTCTGACCAAACGCAGTGAACCCATCAGAGACGAAGTTGATCAGTAGAGTTTCCCCTTCTTCTTCGTCGTATTCCGGTTCCGCTGCCTCGATGGCTGCTGCCTTGCGACGAGCAATCTGATCCTGAAGATCACGAATCTGTCGCTGCTTCGGAGTCAACTTAGACTCCGGGACGGGACGAGTAACTGCTACGCGCTTCGGAGGTTGTGCAGCAGTGCGAAGCTCTTCCTGAAGGCGTGCAATCTCTGCATCCTCAGGGTCTACCTCTGCGTAATCTTCTTCGAAAGAAGTTTGGAATTCATCTACGGGAACAAGGTCCTCGACATCCTCAGCAGGAGCCACGTCATCTGGCTTTGCGTCAAAGTCGTCCAGGAACGAATCTAGGTCACTATCGGACTGATTCTTCTTAGCCATGAAAAGTCTCTTCTCTCTCTGGTAATACCATCGGCCATGACCAGATTACAACATTGTGTAAAACTTCGCAGAACTACAAAGAAAAGCCCCACCGAAGTGGGGCTCTTCCTTGGGGATATTAGCTCTGGCCTACGCTGTTACCTGGGGCAACATCTGCCACGTAAATGAACTGCTCTGGGCGCTCAATTACAGGGAGGAAGTTGTACTCCAGAAGGTACTGGCGAGCAGAAGGATCCTGCTCCTTCCAGGTCTTGGCGAACTTACCCGTGTGCTGATCCGGAGCGTCGTCATCCGCAGATGGACCCTCGATGATCTTGAACGGGCGGTTGTCGGTGAAGTTACCCAGGATAAGCGCGTCATCCGCGAGGAACTTGGTTTCCTGACCAGGGTCGGTTGGGTTGGTCGTGTATGCGGCACCCGAGGCGTCGAATACAGCTTCCTGGACGTGCCAGTCGATACCCATGAATCCCGGTAGGACGCCAGTGGAGTAGTAGGAATCCTTCATTCGGTCAGAAAGGAGTCCACCACCGTAGATGTTCGAAGGAGCGGTCGTGGAACCGTTCGTTGCGAACGACGTGAAGATGTAGGACATAGTTAGCTCAGAAGCATAAGCCTCGTTAGCTACCGCACGACCGTCACGAGACACGAGACGCTTCCACGTACGTACATCCGCGATGATCTTGTCCGGAGTTGCCTGGTCCCAACGGTTCGCCACCGTTGGCTTGTGGCTGGCTGGGAACTTGTAGTCCACCGTAGCCTGTACGTCCGGGTAGTCCAGGACAAGGGAACCCGTGAACATCTGCCATAGAGCGAACTCTACGAAGTTGTCGAAACGTACGTTCAGGTCTCCGACCTCACGCATAACCGCTGCCTCAGCATTGGTTGCGGCGATCTGGCCTGGCTGACGAATCCAGTGAAGGGTCGTTGGCTCGAATACCTTCTTCTCACGAAGGTAGATGAAGGACGCGCTTTCCTGGGAACGTCCAAGACGTGGCACAATGTGTGCCTCGGAGTTAGGAACGTTCGGACGCGCTACGGCACGAGATCCGCGAATAACGTCCCAGGTAGCGGATGGGAATGGCGACGGGTCCTTAGGAGCACGGCTGAGCAGTTCAAGGCTCTCTGGGGCTGTGAACTTCTCGACCACGCCTTGCAGCACCGTAGGCTGGAATAGCGAAATGTCAGGCACTTGAGTCTCCTTTGTATGCCCTGATCTGGTAGTCGTTCAGCGACCTTTTTGGCCCGATCTGCGCCACTCCAAAGGAGTCACATGGCTGATCTATTTTGAGTTGCTTCCGGGCTACTCAAGGATTGGCTCCTACGAGAGAAGCCGCACCTTCAGCGTCCCGAAACCTCTATTGAATTAGAAGGTGAACGTGTCTAGAACGGTGTCTGCGCGAGCCCCGGTGATTCCCGTAGCTCCGCTCGTTCCGGAGTTAGCAGCGGAGATCTTGGAAAGCTTCAAGATTCCGCTGATGACGATGTTTCCCATGATGCTGTTTGCGGACGAGTCCGAACCAGTGTCCACGGAAGTGCGAAGGATTCCACGGGCTACGTTCGTGCCGTTTGAGCCACCGCTGTTGAGCTTGACGTACTTCTTGGTGGAGGAGTCCTGTGCCAGCACCGTTCCTAGAAGGAGAACACCCTGGCCAGCAGCAAGGGTCACACCCTTCTGAGTGAATCGGGCTGTGCTGTAAAGAAGCTCATCATCGTTGGCGTAGTTACCCTTGAAGTAACCTGGGCCTGGGATGATGTTTCCAGGGTATTCGGTTGCCATTTCTGGTTTCTCCTAATTTCGTGTTTGGGGACGGTGTAGCTGTTTTCCTAGTGGATGTACTGCTTTGCGGTAGCCGAAGACGTTAGACGAAGAATTTCGTCGTCCACAGTCTTCTTGTGCTGCTCATCCTCTGGGTCCTTTAGGCTCTCGGCAGAAAGGGCGACAAGCGGCTTCTCCGGAATAAGCGCTTCGAACTGCTCCTCGTTCGAAAGAAGAATCGCTAGGTAAGCGTCCTTCTTGGCTGGAAGGATGAATCCCTCGTCCACAAGCTTCTCGACGCGAGCCTCAGCCTTGTCCTTCTTCTTGTCCTCAACCAGCGCGTCTACCTTGGCGCTCAGAGCAACGTTCTTCTCGCCAAGCTGGGCAACAGCAGCAACGATCTCGTCACCAGAGACAGCAGCGCCGTCCTTGTTGCTGAGGGCTACAACACCGCTGTCATTCAGCTTGTCCAGAGTCTCGGTAAGCTTCGCGGAAAGCGCGACAGCCTGGTCTACCTGCTCAGCCTTGGCCTGGAGATCCGGCACGTCGATGCCGTGCTCGTCCTTTAGCTCTCCGAGCAATTCATCTAGTGTCACTTTATTCTCCTTCAGAGATGTGAGAGTTATGTGCTCACCACTACCATCGGCACTTGCAGCAATAAGTTCCTCATAATCATCAAGTTCTACAACATGAGGACGATTTGTAACTGCTACATGCAAAAGGGTGGGTCCCACCTTGGTATCTGTGCGAGTGTCTGTGTAGTCCATGCTGAACATGGCAGATGCGCCCAGAAGTGTCTTGCCTAGCTTGTCGGCGGCATTTTCATCACGGGCGTCAATGACCGCGTAAAGCTTGCTACCCGAATGCTCCAGCTTCACTACCTCACCGATATTGCGGAAAGGGTCCTCAGTGTGCTCATTGTTAGCACCAGCAACAGGAACCTGAACGATGTCGCAAACGTGATTGTCGAAGTTCGTCTCCAAAGCCTGGAAGAACTTGTCGTCAATCGGAATCTTCTTGCCGTTGTAATTCAGCGTTCCCTTGGAGAGGATGTGCTTCTTGAAAAGACGCCCCTTAGTAGCAGAGCTACGACCTAGCTCAATAAAGTCACTACGTGGACCTGGGACGATTGCGTATTCGTTCATAGCACTTACTACCATCGGCCAATCTGACTAAGACTTGTCAGGTGTCACCGATTGATTGTCTACAGCAATCTGGTGATCCCTGAGTTCACCTAGAACTTTCGTCATATCCAACTCAGGGGTGTCAATAGTCGCCCACCATGTTCGGTGGTTGATAGAGCGAGCTAGGTTGTCTGCCCACTCCGACCAGGGCACTTGAGTGCCCTTGGCGTTCACCGTTGTAGACGCCTGCTTGGCTCTTGCCGCTTGACCGGGTATGTAGTAGCTTGATCCTTGGTCGTTCCAGATTCCAATAGGAGTGCCGTCGAACTTCTTGTCAACTAGGTACAGAGGCATCAGACGCTATCCACCTTCTTGCGAGCCAGGTCTCCATCTGTCTTAGATAGGGGAGAGAAGAAACACACCCGCTTATCCCCCTGGCGAGAGAGTAGATAGCCGTTGTCCTTGTGCTTCGCATTCGCGGTGTCGAAGTAGAAGTCCTTATTGGGATACGCCCATCCTGCAATGGTGTCTCCGTCTGATACATGCATATGAACTAGGTCATAAACAACTTCAGCCACAGGATCCGATACTCTGGCACCATAAGGGAACTCAGCTAGTACTTCTTCTGGGTTCATAGTGTTTCACTCTTCCAAATGGCGAGAATCTTATTGCGAGCCGCAGCTACACCATTTTCAAGGACAAGTCTATCCTCAATTGGAATTCCGCGCAGAGTATTCACCCCTGCTGCCTTGAATGCCTGTACCGCCTCATTTCTCGATTCTGGAGAATCGAACACCATGATCTCCATTGAGTCCAAAAGCGATGCAGAATTCGGAAGCATTACTTCATTGGACCCACCCATGTGCGAATTTAGATAAGAGAGAACGTCGAAATCCGTTCCGTCGTAACTGTTTATCTGCTGATGGAAGTTTCCATAGGAGTCACCAGAGAACGCATAAGTCCCCACCTTCGCCAAAATTCCTGGGTTGTAGTAGACACGGTGCTTACCTACCAGTGCACCCGATGTATGGGCGTCGTCCTTAGCAACACGGAGGAATACGCTAGAAGCTCCACCGCTGCTCTGGTCCGCTGAAGAAGAAACTCCCTGCTTGAAAGTACCCAGCAAACGAAGACGCTCTTCAGTAGCCAGGTTTCCACCGGTCTGCAAGTACTTCAGTGTGGAAGCATCCCCACCCGTGTTACCTACAGCAATGAGATGCCCCGTCTTCTCTAGGTCATCCTGAGATACGTCGATTCTCTTGTACCAGGCGTGACCGTTTGCGGAAGATGGGTTGGACAAGTCCATGTGGGAATACTGAGGAAGGTGATCTCCCTTCGAGATGAACTTGGCCACCTTCTCGGAACCCCAGGTGCTCTCTGCGAGTTCTCTATAGAACTTGTTCTCCTCAGCCGGAGTCATTGACTTGGACAACGCCTCAGACAGGTCGAATATGTTGATGTCGGCCTTTCCTAGCTTCTCCTTAGCCTCTTCCAGCTTTTTGTTCAGTGCCGCACGTGCTTCTAGAACCTTGGAGTCTCCACCCTTGGAGCGTGCCACTCGGTTGAACATCTGTCTCCAGTAGTTCAGTTCGGCGGTGTTTTCGTCAGCACCACTCATATCCACGCCCACGCCACCTAGATAGCTCTGAACTCTGGCCAGAGATGCAGCCTTGTCATCTCCAGAAAGCTGGAACGAGACAAGGCCCTGCTGAGACATATAGGTGTTTGTCTTTGAGTGATCTCGAATACGAATAACTT
>Ga0164242_10006305_pt1 | contig 13078 bp, 12 predicted proteins | sample OricomgcompostMG_FD_108783 | JGI IMG/M metagenome (GOLD analysis project Ga0164242, IMG submission 108783) | Miracle-Growth compost microbial communities from Emeryville, California, USA - Original compost - Miracle growth compost (MG) ... | reverse complement strand
GTCAAAATGTTCGAACAGCCGAACATCGCCGTCAGACTAGAGGTCGAAACTTGTGCGAGGGTGGCCACGATATGGCTCGACGTGCGCGCCGACGCCAGCTTCGCGCAAGGTTTTCGGCATAGGCGTGAGGCGCGGCGATGTTGCCTGCGCAAGAGAAGAGCAATGATTGTTCTCGGAATTGGTGCGAGCCTGATCTCGGCTTTCACGCTGGCGGTCTTTTCGCTTCTGATCGCGGCCCAACACGGCCGTCGCGAGGGAGCCTGCTGCCACTGACGGCGCTCACCGCCGTTTCTAGGGCCTTTCGTGGCTACACGGGAACCGATCGCCTCTTGAGCACTCCGGCGACGAAAAGCGCCGCGGCGAACATCGTCCCTGTCATGGCGACGACGCCGTGCCAGCCGAAATGCGCAAAGAATACGCCGCCCGTCCAGCCGGCGATGCTGGAGCCCTGATAGTAGAAGAACAGGTAGAGCGAAGCGGCGAGCGCCCGGTTCGTCGAGGCCGTCTGGCTGACCCAGCCGCTGGCGACGGAATGACAGGCGAAGAACCCGAACGTGAAGATCATCAGCCCGCAGACGATCGATGCGAGGCTTGGCGGAACGGTCAGGGCGAGACCGACAAGCGCGATGACGACCATCGCGCAGAGCACCTTGCCATGCCCATGCCGGGCGACCAGATTTCCGGTCCACGCCGACGAAACCGTGCCCGACAGATTGACCACGAAGACCGTACCGACGAGCGCTTGGCTCAAGGAAAGCGGCGGCGCGACCAGGCGGAACGCGACGTAGTTGAAGACCGCGACGAAACCGCCCATCAGCAGAAACCCGACGGAGAAAAGCAGGAGCAGGCGCCCGTTCGACAGATGGGTCGCGAAGGCGCGCGGCAGGCCGACCCCGCCTCGCCGGCCGCCGAAATTGCGCGAGGCGGGCAGAAGGCGCCACAGGGCGAGCGCCGAAGCGAGCGCGATGACGCCGAGGCAGGCCGTCGCGATCCGCCACGAGACGAAATCCGCCGCGATCGACACCGCCGTGCGTCCGAACAGCCCGCCGACCACGCCGCCGCCGATGAAGAGCCCGAGCGCCAGGCCGAACGATCTCGGATGCATCTCCTCCGCAAGATAGGCCATGCCGACGCCCTGAATGCCGCTGAGGCTGATGCCGATCAGGACCCGGCTTGCGACGAGCCATCCCCAGGACGGCGCGAAAGCCGTGAGGATGGTCAGCAGCGCCGATGCGACCATCGAAAACACCATGATCGGCTTGCGGCCCAATATATCCGACACCGCGCCGCTCAGCAGAAGGGCGAAGGCGAGCGTTTCGGTCGTCGCCGACATGACGAGGCTGCTCGAGGCGGGAGAAACGTGGAAATCGGCCGCGAAGACGGGAAGCAGCGGCTGCACGAAGTAAAGCAGCGCAAAGGCTGAGAAGCCGGCTGCGAAAAGTGCGAGGCTGACGAGCCGGAATTGCCGGCTCCCGCGTTCGATTCCGGCCTTCGCAGCAGGCCGTCCGCCCGTCCCACGCCCTTCGAAATCTCCTCCGGCGATCCTCGGTCTCATCTTTGCTCCGCCGGAATGAATGGCCTACTGCGCGACCACTAGAGCATCCGCCTCGCTCAAGGAAGGGCTGCAACCGGACCTGACGGTCCGCTCCGCAAGTCAGCGCCGCGTCGGAGCGGCGTCTCTTCATTTCAGCGCACACTGACCTGTCGAGACTATGCTGCGTCGTTCATTTCGATTTGCTGTAGGTCACTCGCCATATGGTACCCGAACCGTCGTCGCTGACGAGGAGCGAGCCATCCTTCGCCGCCGTCACGTCGACGGGGCGCCCCCACACTTCCCGACTGTTGACGACGAAGCCGGTCATGAAGTCCTGATAGACGCCGGTCGCTTTGCCGTCCTTGAAAATCAGCCTCACGACCTTGTACCCGGTGCGGTGATTGCGGTTCCACGACCCGTGAAACGCCACGAAGGCATCGCCCTGATAGTCTGCAGGAAACATCGACCCGGAATAGAAACCGATACCGAGCGGCGCGGAGTGAGCCTGGAAGAGGACGTCCGGCACGGTCACCTTGTCGGCCAGCTCGGCGCGCGGCGCACGGCTCCAGCGGGGATCCCTGTGAGCGCCGATATAGTACCACGGCCATCCGTAGAAGGCGCCTTCGTGCACCTGCGTCGCGTAGTCTGGCGGAAGATCGTTGCCCAGCATGTCGCGCTCGTTGACCGCGCACCACAGATTGCCCGTCTTCGGCTGGATCGCGAGCCCGGAGCAATTGCGCAGGCCGGTCGCGTCGATCCGCCGGTTCGATCCGTCCGGATCGAAGGCGAGCACGTCGGCACGAAAGCGTTCCTCGCCCCACGCCGCGCCCACCGGATTGGCCTCTACGAAGCCTTTCGGCGGGCGGCCCGGCATCGTGCCGCGGGCAGCGTTCGAGCCAGACCCCACCGAGACGTAGAGCGTCCTGCCATCCGCCGAGAAGGCGATGTCGCGCGTCCAGTGATAGCCGGTAGGCAGGGATGCAACGACGGTGGACGAACGGCCTCGGGATCTCATGTCGCCATTGGCGTAGGGGTAGCGCACGACGCTCCCGGTATTGGCGACATAGATGAATTTCGGATCCGGCCCCGGAGGATAGAAGGCGATGCCGAAAGGCTGGTCGAGCCCTGTGGCGAACACGGATTTTTCATCGACCGCGCCGTCGGTCCCCATGCGAAAGACGCGGATTTCTCCGGCCGAACTGTCGGAAACGAAGATGTCGCCCTTCGGCGCGACGGCGATGACGCGCGGCTGCTGCATGCCGTCCGCGAAACGGGCGACGTGAAAGTCGTCCATCACCTTTGGAATGGCTTCCTTCGGCCGGGCAACGAGGCCCGGCGAATTGCTCGAGGATGCGCCCCCGCTCGGCTTCGGAATGTCGGAAGGCCGGATGAGAAGCTTCCTCCCCGGCCGATCCTGCTCCCAACTGCCATAGGCTTCCTGCCCGGTCAGCACCGAGGCGTCGCCAGCCTTTTGATCGGCATTGGCGATGGACGGCGTCAATGCGGCGAGGAAGACACAGATGCGGATAAGACGGGTATCGATCCGTCGCATGACGCTCTCCCGTGCGGGAAACGGCAGCAGTCATTCACCTGCCTGCCGTGTGTGCCCTCTCCGGGGCGCTACTGCCAGTAGCGCGAGCGGCCGGAATCCCGACCGGCCGAGCAGGCGAGCCAACCGATCGCGAAGCCGATCACGCCAACCGCGGCAAGCACGCCCGAGGTTCCGGTCGGGTGTTCGCGAGCGACGTCGAGCATGGCGCTCGACGACGCCTCCGCCCGGCGCGAGAGCCTTGCCACTTCCTCCTTGAGGTCCTCGATCTGCTTTTCGAGAAGGCCTGGCGTATCGGCGGTTTTCATGTAGGGCGTATCGGCCATATCGGATCTCCATGTTGAGCGACAGAAACGCCCCCGGCGGCCGCTTCGTTCCGACGTGACGGCTCCAAAGAGGGTCTTTCACCGGCCGGCTTTGTTGTGCAGCGCAATTTCCTCTTCGCATCCGCACAAGAATATGGCAGATCCCTCTCGCCTGCTGACGGAAGGGAAGGAGACGTCATGAGCGCCGCCCGGGAAACCAAGGCCCTCACCCCATTTGAGATTGCCGCCCGCAAGGGCAAGACGCCATTGGTCTGCCTGACGGCGTATACGACGCCTGTGGCCCGGCTCGTCGATGCTCACGCGGATATCGTGCTGGTCGGCGACAGCGTCGGCATGGTGCTCCATGGCCTACCGTCCACGCTTGGCGTGACCATGGAGATGATGATCCTGCACGGCAAGGCCGTGCGGCGTGGACTGGATCGGGCGCTGATGGTCGTCGACATGCCGTTCGGCTCCTACGAGGAGTCTCCCAAACAGGCTTTTCGCAACGCCGCTCGCCTGATGGCCGAGACGAACTGCGCTGCGGTCAAGCTCGAGGGCGGGGAGCCCATGGCCGAGACGATCCGGTTCCTTGCCGCGCGCGGCATACCGGTGATGGCCCATATCGGCCTGACGCCGCAGGCGGTCAATGCGCTCGGCGGCTACCGCATCCAGGGTCGGGGCGCCGATGCCGAACGTATCCGAAGCGATTCCCGCGCAGTGGCCGATGCCGGCGCCTTCGCGGTCGTTATGGAAAAGGTGCCGGAAGATCTTGCCCGTCGGCTGACCGGGGAGCTTGCCGTCCCGACCATCGGCATCGGCGCCTCCCCCGCCTGCGACGGGCAAATCCTCGTCATCGACGACATGCTTGGGCTCTTCGGCGATTTTCGCCCCAAATTCGTCAAGCGCTACGCCGAACTTGGCGCGGCCGCATCGGCGGCGATCGCGACTTACGCGCAGGAGGTGCGCGAGCGGCGCTTTCCCGCGAGCGAGCATGTATTCGGCGATGCGCCGAAGGCTCTTCCGGGAGAAATCATCGCATGAGCACCCCGATCGTCCGCACCGCTGCGGAATTGCGCGAGACCGTCGCGGCGTGGCGCCGGGAAGGCCGGCTCGTCGCCGTCGTGCCGACGATGGGGGCGTTGCACGAAGGTCATCTCAGCCTCGTTCGCAAGGCTCTCGAAAACGCCGATCGGGTCATCGTCACGCTCTTCGTCAATCCGAAGCAGTTCAACAGTCCGGCCGACCTCGCGGCCTACCCGCGCACCGAACACGAGGATGCCGAGAAGTTGGCGCCGCTCGGTGCCCACCTGCTCTATGTGCCGGACGGATCGGAGATGTATCCCGCCGGCTTTGCAACGACCGTTTCCGTCGCGGGTCTCGGCGATGGTCTCTGCGGCGCACACCGGCCCGGGCATTTCGATGGCGTCGCCACCGTGGTGACGAAACTCTTCCTGCAGACCGGCGCCGAACTTGCCTTCTTTGGCGAGAAGGATTTCCAGCAGCTTCATGTGGTGCGGCGGCTTGCGCTTGATCTCGATATTCCGATCAGGATTGTGGGCTGCCCGACGATTCGCGAGGAGGATGGCCTGGCAATGTCTTCCCGCAATCTGCGGCTCTCCGCCGAACAGCGCCGCGTCGCCCCTCGCCTGGGCGAGATCCTGTCGGCGGCGGCCCGTGAGATCGCCGGCGGGAGGCCTGTCGAAGGCGTCGTCGCCCAGGCGAAGGCGGCGATATTCGATGCCGGCTTCGCCGACGTCGAATATCTTGAGCTGAGGTCGGACGAAGATCTCGCGCCGCTTTCGAGGGCCGGCCGCGCAGCCCGCCTGCTCGTTGCCGCCCGGCTCGGAGATATTCGCCTGATCGATAATGTCGAAGTGGGACCGGCCATCGGATCGTAAGCGGCTTCGGACCTTATGCCGAACGCACCGCCTTGACTTCCTGTACCGGAATGTCGATCGCTTCGACCTCCCGAGCGAGGCTCGTCCCGCCGCGCCATGACGCGAAGGCGGCGACGAGATAAAGAATCGCGGAGAAGGTGAAGGCGAAGACAAGCCCGTACATGAATGGCGCCGACATCAGGCCGGGGAAGAATTCCTTGCCCGTGAGGACGGCGACGTTTGCCGGCGGCAGGCTTGCGAGCACGGAATGAGGGATCAGTTCGCCCATCGGATTGTAGCCGAGAAAGGCGGCAAACAGGCTGGCCACGGGAGGAAGGTTGGCGATCTTCTGCGCCACGTCGGCCGGCACATGCTGCGCCAGCAGGCCCGCCTCCATGGAATGCGGCAATGTCGCCGCGAGACCGACGAGCATCAGGCTGAAGAATATCCCGATGGAAAGCACCTGCCCCGCATTGGTGGTGATCGCCCGCAGGCCCGATGCCTGGCCACGCTCGCGCGGCGGAACGGAGTTCATGATCTGGGTGCTGTTGGGCGCGACGAAGAGGCCCGACCCCAGGCCGTTCATGAACAGCAGTGCCGCAAAGGTGAAATAGGAGAAATCGGCCGGCAGCAGCATCAGCGCGATGAAGCTCGCCGCGCCGACGAGCATTCCTCCGACAGCGAAGGGAATGCCGCCGATCTTGTCGGAATAATAGCCCGCGATGGGGCCGGCGAGAAGGAAGCCGACGGTCAGCGGCAGCATGAAGATCGCCGACCAGAGCGGCGTCTCCTCGAAGGCGTAGCCATGCAGCGGCAACCAGATGCCCTGTAGCCAGATGATCAGCATGAACTGAAGCCCGCCACGGGCGATCGCCGACGCCAGGCTGGCGATGTTGCCGTAAGCGAAGGGCGCGATCTTGAAGAGATGGAAATCGAGCATCGGCCGCTCCACACGCTGTTCGACGATGCAGAACACGACGAGCGAGAGGATACCGAGCGCAAAAAACGACAGGACCTTGGGGCTCGTCCATGCCATGACCTGATTGCCGTATGGCTGGATGCCGTAGGTGATGGCGGTCAGCAGCAGCACGAGGCCGACGCCGAAGGTGATGTTGCCCACCCAGTCGATGCGATGCTTGCGCCGGTCGGGCAACTCGCGCAGCTTCCAGTAGGCCCAGACCGTTCCGACCACGCCGATCGGAACGCTGATCCAGAACACCAGCCGCCAGTTGTAGTCGGCGAGAAGACCGCCGAGCAGCAGGCCGATGAACTGGCCGCCGATCGCGGCGACCACGTTGATGCCGAGCGCCAGCCCGCGTTGGTGCGCGGGAAAGGCATCGGTAAGCAAGGCCGTCGAATTGGCCATGATGAGCGCGCCGCCGACCCCCTGGATCATGCGCACGACGATGAGATAGGTGGCGGCGAAGTCCCCCTTTCCCGGCAGCAGGCCGAGAGCCACGGAGGTGATCGTGAAGATGGCGAAGCCGAGATTGTACAACCGGGCGCGGCCGAACTGGTCGCCGAGGCGGCCGAAGGCGACGACCAGCACCGCCGTCGCGATCATATAGCCGATGATCGACCACAGGAGATAGTTGATGTTGCCGGGATCGAGCGGCTCGAGCGCAATGCCGCGAAAGATGGCCGGCAGGCTGATGAGCAGGATGGAGGTATTCATCATGGCTGCCAGCATGCCGAGCGTCGTATTACTCAGCACAACCCATTTATAGCCGGCGGAATGGTGCGCCGCGTCTTGACTCATTGTCCTGATCTCCGGATATGCAGCCGCGCACAGGGAGGATAGTTGAGGCCACACTCAACTATTATATACGAGGATGCCCTCAGGTAACGCAAGAGCCCCGACCGTAAAATCCCGCGCCCCGCAACGGCGTCGCGGCAGGGAGCGCGTCGCCTCGCTGCAGGCGGCGGCCGCGAAACTGTTCGTCGAGAAGGGCTATGACGCCACGACCATGACGGAGATCGCCGCCAGGGCAGGCGCCTCGATCGGGTCGCTCTATCTGTTCTTTCCGACCAAGCCGTCGCTTGCCGAGGCCTTGCTGATCGAACTGGCGGAAATTCTGTCGGCCCGCCTCGACGGTCTGCGCGAACGCGTGGGAGGGCGAAGGGCGGCAAAGGTCGGAGACGCGCTTTTCGACGAGCTGGCGGATTTCAGCCGCGCCCACCCGGTCTATGGCGTGCTGATCGACCTGCCGGGCGAATATGGCTGGCGCGTCGGCGTCAGGGCACGCCGTCGGGCGCAGATCGCCGCGCTGTTTCGTGATGCGCAGCCGCCCCTGCGGACGGCGCAGGCCGAGCATCTGGCGGTGATCGTGCCGCAATTGCTGCGCGTCGCGCTAATCACCAGCGGGCGTCCGGACGCCGAAGGCGTCATGGCGGAGCTTCGCGCGATGCTGCGCCATCATCTGGAATGGCCGCAGGACGAGCAGGAATAGAATCGCCTCGTCGATATGACGTCAGTTCCGGACCGGCGAGTGGGCGGCGGTGCGGTGCCGAGAGAAGGCGCCTCGGGTGCAGGGATGAAGAAGCGGGCGTATCCGCCCGCTTCCGGTATGCGGTGCCGGATCAGGCGCTGCGGTAGAGCTTGGTCATGACGAATTCGCGATGGCCGAGCGCCTCGGCTGCGGTGACGCGGCCGTTCGCCGTACGCATGATGCAGTCGATCAGCGAATCGCCGGCCTCGTCGATCGTCATGTCGCGGCGCAGGATGCCCGTTACGTCGACATCGATGTGCTCGCTCATCGTGCGCACGGTGCGCGGATTGGCCGAGATCTTGACCACCGGCACGATCGGATTGCCGACGATATTGCCCTGCCCGGTCGGGAAGGTGTGGATGACGTAGCCGCCGGCGGCCATCAGCGTCACGCATTCCGCCGCAGCCGACGAGGAATCCATGAAGTAGAGCCCCGGCCCCGATTTCGGCGCCTCGGCCGCATCCAGGATGTCGATATATTTCGACTCGTGGCCGATCTTCTCGAGATTGCCGAGCGCCTTTTCCTCGATCGTCGTCAGGCCGCCCTCGATATTGCCCTTGGTCGGCTGCGATTCGGAAAGGTCGTCGACCTTGTTGGCCTCGATAACGTCGTCCTGGTAGGCCTTCCACATCTTGTACCAGCGCTCGCCGACTTCCGGGTTGATCGCGCGCGCCTTGCAGATGTGCTCGCCGCCGGTGATCTCCGAGGTTTCGCCGAATACGCCGTAGATGCCTTCGGGGAGGAGCTTGTCGTACATGTTGCCGACAGTCGGGCAGGAGCCGAGGCCGGTGGTCGTATCGCTCTCGCCGCACTTGGTCGAAACCCAAAGGTCGGAGACCGAGCATTCCTCGCGCTGCAGTTCCGTCGCCCAATGGACGTATTCCTTCGCCTTGCGCGAAGCGTCCATGATGGTCTTCAGATCGCCGCTCTGCTCGATGGCGAAGCCCGTCACGGGCTTGCCGGTCTCGGCGATGCCGTCGACGATGCGCTTGGTCCAGCCCGGCTCGATGCCGATGACGATGACTGCGGCGACGTTCGGGTTGGAGCCGGTGCCGATCATCGTGCGGAAATGCAGATCGAGATCGGCGCCGAACTGGAGCCGGCCATAGGAATGCGGCAGGGCCATCGTGCCCTTGATATTGTTGGCGACGGCCTCGCAGGCGGCATTCGAGATGTCGTCCACCGGCAGGATGACGACGTGGTTGCGCACGCCGACCCGGCCGTTCTCGCGGCGGTAGCCCTTGAAGGTCAGGTTTGAATATTTCGATGCCATGGGAACCGCTCCTACCAGCGCTTGGTCTTCAGATTGTGGACGTGCACGTGTTCGCCGGTCTTCACATCGGCGACGAACTTGCCGATATCTTCGCCGTATTTGACTGCCGTGTCGCCGTTCTTGATGTCCTTGAGCGCGATCTTGTGACCGATCGGCACGTCGTGCTTGGCCTCCAGCTCGAAGCTGGAATTGTCGAGCGTCACGACGCATAGCATCTTGGTGCCGGCCGTCAGGCCCTCGACGACGACGACGCCGACATTGTCCTTCGGGTTGTGGACGAGCAATTGCGGAATGCTCAAAGGAATATCCTCCTGGGATTAGGGAAATACCGGCTCTTATATAAGACATAAGATAGAAGACTTGTCCACGACGAATCCCGGAAAACCCGTCGCACCGGCAGCGGCATGGAGAATTGCGCGGGCGAGCACTCTTTTCGCACCGCTGCGAAAATAATCTCCCGACAAGAGACAAAGCGCCACATGGAACCCAATTTCTAGCCGGATTGTTGCCAACGGCCGATAATAGCGCTACGAAACAGCGGCGCGTTACCCATAGCGCCGGATGAGGCAACGCGGCCGGCGATCTGTCGCATGGCGCCGGCGATCCATTTGGCTGGAGGAGACCGAAGGTGCAGGAAGACGTCATTCGCTACGGGTTCATCGGCGCGGGCATGATGGGCCGCGAGCATCTGCGCAATGTCGGCCTGACGCCGGGCTCTCGCATCACTGCGATCGTCGAGCCGGATGCGGGCTCGAGAAGCGAGGCGGCAGCGTTTGCACCGCAGGACGTCAAGGTCTTCGAAGACCTGAGCGGCCTTCTCGATAGCCGCTGCGTCGACGCGCTCGTCATCGCCGCGCCGAACGACACCCACAGTGCGATCATGGCCGAGATATTCGAATCCGGTCTCGACGTGCCGCTATTGCTGGAAAAGCCGGTCTGCACCGATGCCGCCCAGGTCCGGTGGCTGGCCGAGGCGGCGAGCACCTATCGCTCCCCGATATGGGTCGGGATGGAATATCGCTACATGCCGCCGGTGGCCGAGTTCGTCCAGCGGGTCCGCGCCGGCGATTGCGGCGAGCCGAAAATGATAGCCATGCGCGAACACCGCTTCCCGTTCCTCAAGAAGGTGGGCAACTGGAACCGCTATTCGAAACGCACCGGCGGCACGCTCGTCGAAAAATGCTGCCATTTCTTCGACCTGATGCGGCTCCTCGCGGCTGACGACGCGGTGCGCGTGTTCGCCTCCGCCGGCATCGACGTCAATCACCGCGACGAGGTCCGCGAGGATGGCGAGCGGCCGGACGTCATCGACAACGCCTTCGTCGTCGTCGATTTCAAGTCCGGCATGCGTGCCTGCCTCGACCTTTGCATGTTCGCCGAAGGTGCCCGCTGGCAGGAGGAGTTTTCCGTCACCGGCTCGCGCGGCCGGCTCGAATGCTTCATACCGGGCCACCGCTACGAGGATGCGGACCGGGCCGAGATCGAATACAGTCCTCGCGCCGAGGGTGCGGCGATCGAGAGACTGCCGGTCGACGTACCTCCGGAAATCCTGAAGGCCGGCGGCCATCACGGCTCGACCTATTACCAGCATCAGAAGTTCCGCAAGGCCGTGCTCGGCGAAGGGCCGGTCGAGGTGACGTTGCAGGACGGCCTGAAGGCGGTGGTCATCGGGCTCGCGGCCGAACTCTCCGCCAGGCAAAAGCGGTCGGTCTCGATCGACGGCTTGGATATCCGGGTCGACTGACCCCGCCCCGCAATCGCCGTCAGAGGGGGGCCGGAACGATCAGTTCTGCGTCAGGCCTGCATCGACGACGAAATTGGCGCCCGTGCACCCCGCACTCTCGTCAGATCCGAGGAACAGCGCCATGCGGGCGATGTGGGTGCCGTCGAGCCGGAATTTCAGGGCCTGGAGATCGATGAACTCCTTCTCCAGTTCGGGCGTCAGCCACAGCCGCTTCTGCCGCTCGGTGAGGATCGCGCCCGGAACGATGCAGTTGACGCGCACGCCGTCGGGACCGAACTCCCGCGCCAGCGTCCGGTTCATCCCGTTGATCGCCGCCTTCGCCGTCGTATAGCCGACCCGCGTCGTGCGGCCCCGCATCCAGCCGACCGAGCCCAGAAGCACGATCGATCCGGAACCGCGCCGGCACATGCCGCGTGCCGCCGCCTGGGTGGCGAAGAACTGATGGTCGAGATTGAGCGACAGCGTTCGCCGCCAGTCGTCCGGCTCAACCTCCCAGACCGAATGGCGGGCGTCGTTGGCGGCATTGTTGACGAGGACGTCGATGCCGCCGGCATCGTGCTCGATCCGTTCGATAGCCGTCCGCAGGGCGGTAATATCCGTGACGTCGCATGCGAAGAAGCCGGCGTTCGTCTCTTTTGCCAATGCCTCTCCCGCTTGCGTGTCGATATCGAGGAAGGCGACCCGGGACCCTTGCGCGGAAAAGGCGCGGACCATCTCGGCGCCGATGCCGGAGGCCCCACCCGTTATGAGGACGGAGCGGCCGGAAAGGGAAGCGTAGCGAACCGTTTCATATGTGCCGGCCATGACGGCTCCATTCAGGTTTCAGGGCTGTTCGATCGTTTCGGAGACGCCCTAATAGGCCGGGGTCGCGGCGCCCTGCCCTTTCGCGCCGCCACGCAGTTCTCCGAGCCAGTCGCGCGCCCTGCCGGTCATCATGGCGATGTCGGAAGCGACGGCCGTGAAGGAATAGCCGTAATCCTGAAAGCGGCGCACCATTTCCGGATTCGGTCCGACGATGCCGATCGGCTTGCCCGCCTCGCGCGCCATCCTTGCCGCCTCCGCGATCTTCTCCTGCACCGCGCCATGGCCGATCTCGCCGATATGCCCCATCGATGCCGCGAGGTCGCCGGGACCGACGAAGACGGCGTCGATACCGGGAAGCCTGGCGATGTCCGGCAGCAGCGCGACCGCCTCCGGCGTCTCGAGCTGCACGATGACGCATGTCTCGTCATTGGCGCGCTTGAGGTAGTCGGCCGCCGCGCCGAAACGGGAAGCGCGGTGGACGGCCGCGACGCCTCGTGTGCCGAGCGGCGAATATTTGGCGAAGCGCACCGCCGCCTCGGCCTCGGCCACGGTCTGGATGAAAGGCAGCATGATGGTCGCGGCGCCCGCATCGAGGACGCGCTTGACGAGCACCTGATCGTTCCACGCAAGCCGGACCACCGGCTCGGCCGGCGTCGCCGCGATCGCCCGAAGGATATGCGCGAGGTCGGAGACCTCGATCGGCACATGCTCCATGTCGACGACGAGGAAATCGAAGCCGGCATGGCCGAGCGCCTCGGCGGTCGCCGGCGCGGCCGCCATGAGCCAGGTCCCAAGCGGCACCGACGCACCTGTCGCGATTGAGGCCTTGAAGCGGTTCGTAATATCGGTCATGGGCATAGTCCTTCAGAATATCTCCGGCTCCGGCACAACGGCCGTCCCCGTCAGGAAATCGAAATCGCAGCCCTTGTCGGCCTGCCCGACATGCTGCTGGTAGAGCGCGGCGAAAGACCGCTCGTATCGTGCGGGCGGCCGCACCCAGGCCGCGCGCCGCGCCGCCAGTTCGCTCTCTTCGACCAGCATGTCGAGCGTGCCGGCCTCGGCGTCGAGCCGGATCGTGTCGCCGGTCCTCAGCAGCGCCAGCGGGCCGCCGACGGCAGCTTCGGGCGCGACATGCAGGATGCAGGTCCCGTAATGCGTGCCGCTCATCCGCCCGTCCGAGATGCGTACCATATCGGTGACGCCCTGCTCCTGAAGCTTCTTCGGAATTTGCAGGTTGCCCCATTCCGGCATCCCAGGCGCTCCGACCGGCCCCGCCCCGCGCAGCACCAGCACGGTGTCCTCCGTCACCTCAAGATCGGGATCGTCGATGCGAGCACGCATGTCGGCCGGCCCCTCGAAGACGAGCGCCGGCCCCTCGTGGCGCAGGAACTTGCGGCTTGCCGCCGAGGATTTGATCACCGCCCCGTCAGGCGCGAGGTTGCCCTTCAGCAGGCCCAGCGTGCGCCCTTGCGACAGCGGCACCACGGGATTGTCGCGCGT
>Ga0164242_10006304_pt1 | contig 13079 bp, 8 predicted proteins | sample OricomgcompostMG_FD_108783 | JGI IMG/M metagenome (GOLD analysis project Ga0164242, IMG submission 108783) | Miracle-Growth compost microbial communities from Emeryville, California, USA - Original compost - Miracle growth compost (MG) ... | reverse complement strand
GTCTCGCCGAGCTTGCTCAGCTCGTTGTCCGGCGCTCCCAGGTCGAAGCGGTGGGCGAGGTCGTGCGCGGACCAGTCATCGGCGCGCTCGGCCATCTGCTGCACCGGCTCGAGAGCCTGGCGGGTCACCCGGAACGCGATGCCGGCCGCGGTCGCTACGACCAGCGTGCCGAGCACGATCATCGCGATGAGGGTCTCGAGCTCGGCGCGCTCGTACGGGTCGGAGTCCTCGATGACGACCGCCACGCCGCGCTCGCCGGCACCGGTCGTGAAGGGCTCTGCCCGCAGGTGCAGGGTGTCGCGTACGGCGTCCTGGCGTCGCCCGGTGCGCAGGGTCTCGGCGACGAGACCCGCGGCGGTCGAGGCCGCGGAGCGCTGGATGCTGCCACCGACCGGCGTGCCGCTGTCGTCGTAGATCCTGCTGAGCGGGTCGAGCTCCTCCCAGGACTGCGCGGTCAGCTGCTGGTGCGTCGCGTGCACGACCGCCAGCACCGCCCGGGTGCGCTCATCGAGCGCCTGCTGGACCTCGTTCCGGGCGTTCCACGCGAGCACCGCCTGGGTGCCGGCGGTGAGCACGACCATCACGAACGCCATCAGCAGGATCGTCGAGGCGACGATCTGCGTACGGAAGCCGCGCGGCCGCAGACGGAGCATGCCGCTCATTCAAGCGCTCACTTGAGCGTGAAGCCGACTCCCCGCACCGTCTTGAGCTCGACCGGTGAGCCGACCTGCTGCAGCTTGCGGCGCAACCGGGCGGCGTAGGAGTCGATGGTGTTCTCGCTGACGATCGCGCCGTCGGGCCAAGCGGCGGCGACGACCGCGCGCCGCCGAACGACCTCGCCGGGGCGGCTGGTGATCGCCGCGAGCATCCGGAACTCGGTCGGCGTCAGCATCGCCTCGCGCTCTTCGCAGACCACCGCATGCCGGGCCGGGTCGAGCACCAGGTCGGTGGGGTTGCGCGGGACCACGAATCGGCCGCGACGGGCGAGGGCGTCGACGCGTGCCACCAGCTCCTTCACATCGAAGGGCTTCGCGAGGTAGTCGTCCGCTCCGGCCGCGAAGCCGGCGACCTTGTCGTGCAGCTGGCCGAGCGCGGTCATGAAGAGGACCGGCGCCACCTGACCGGCGCTGCGCAGCGCCTGGAGGACGTCGCGGCCGTCCGCGTCGGGCAGGCCGATGTCGAGGATGATCACATCGAGGTCGTCGTCGGAGCGGAAGAGCTCGATCGCCTCCGCCCCGGTATGGGCAGCGACCGTCTCGTGCTCGGAGAGTCGCAGTGCCTCGGTGACGATCCTGCGGATCGTCGGGTCGTCCTCACAAATGCCTACGCGTGCCACACCACCAGTGTGCTCACCGGACCTGCCAGATACCTGACTGGAGCGTTGCCTCTACCTGGAAGCGCCCGTCGGATCACGCTGGCGGTCGGAGCACGCGGCGCAATAGCGTGGCCGTGCGCCGACGAGTCCACGTCGACGAGCCGACCACCAGGAGGCGCCATGTCCTACGACCCCTACCCCACTCCGCCGCCGTCGCCGTACGGGGACGGCTACGGCGGCCCCCCGGTGGGCGACCCGACCGTAGCGCCGCTCCGCGGTGCGACCTTCGGCGAGGCGTTCCAGCGGTTCTTCCAGCGCTACGCGCTCTTCCGCGGCCGCGCCAGTCGCTCGGAGTTCTGGTGGTGGGCGCTGGCCAACCTCCTGATCGGGATCGTGTTCAGCATCCTGATCGCGATGGCGTCGGGCTTCCGGGCGCTCGAGGGCCTGTGGGGCCTGGCCACCATCGTCCCCGAGCTGGCTCTCGGTGCGCGCCGGCTGCACGACACCAACCGGTCCGGCTGGTGGCAGCTGCTGGCGCTCATCCCGATCGTCGGCTGGATCATCCTGATCGTGTGGTTCGCCTCCAGGGAGCGGCCGGAGGGCGCGCGCTTCGACGCGTGAATCAGTTCCGCAGGTCCTCCACGGCGCCGCGGTCGCGCTTGTGGATGTCGACGCCGCTCGCCTCCGCGTACTGATCGATCGTGGCGAGCTCCTCGGCCGTGAAGTCCGTGCGGCCGAGGGCGCCGACGCAGTCGGTGACCTGGCGCGCCGAGGATGCGCCGATGACCACCGACGTCATCCGCGGGTCACGCAACGCCCAGGCGAGCGCCATCTGGGCGAGGGTCTGGCCGCGGCTGCTGGCGAGCTCGTCGAGGCCTCGTACGCTCGCCATCAGCTCCGGCGTGAGCTGGTCGGTGGAGAGGAAGCGGCCCTGGGTGGCACGCGAGCCGGCCGGCACGCCGCCGAGGTACTTGTTGGTGAGCACGCCTTGGTAGAGCGGGCTGAACGCGATGCAGCCCACGCCCTCCTCCTCGAGGGTGTCGAGCAGGCCGTCGGTCTCGGTCCAGCGGTTGAGCATCGAGTACGACGGCTGGTGGATCGCCAGCGGCGTACCGAGCTCGGCCAGGATGCGGGCGGCCTCCCGGCTGCGCTCGGGGGTGTAGGACGAGATGCCGACGTAGAGCGCCTTGCCGCTGCGCACGATCGCGTCCAGCGCGGTCATCGTCTCCTCGAGCGGCGTCTCGGGGTCGGGACGGTGGTGGTAGTAGATGTCGACGTAGTCCAGGCCCATCCGCTGCAGCGACTGGTCGAGGCTGGAGACCAGGTACTTGCGCGAGCCGCTGATCTGGCCGTACGGGCCGGGCCACATGTCCCAGCCGGCCTTCGTGGCGATGACCAGCTCGTCGCGCAGGCCGTGGAACGTGGTCGCGAGGTGGCGGCCGAAGTTGGTCTCGGCGGCGCCTCCTGGCGGCCCGTAGTTGTTGGCCAGGTCGAAGTGGGTGATTCCGGCGTCGAACGCGGTCTGCAGGATCTCGGCCTGCCGACCGAACGGCACGTCGTCGCCGAAGTTGTGCCACAGTCCCAGGCTCAGGGCGGGCAGCAACAAGCCACTGCGGCCGGTGCGCCGGTAGGGCATCCGGCCGTCGTAGCGCGCGGGGTCGGGCTGGTAGCTCATGCGCCCAACGTAGTGGCAGCGCTCTCGGCGCGAGCAGCCAGTGGGCGGCGTACGGCCTCCATGGCGAGCGCCGCCGCGCCGGCGACCAGCGAGGTGAGGGCCATGAAGACCCATACGTGCTGGAACCGGGCCAGCGAGGGCAGGCCGGTGCCGAGGATGCCGACCATGATCGAGGTGCCCAGCACCAGCCCGACCTGGCGCCCCATGTTGACCACCCCGGAGCCGGTCGCGGCCTGGTGCGGCGGCAGCGCGGAGGTGGCGGCCGCCATCAGCTGCGGCAGGGCGAAGCCCACGCCGATGCCCGCGACGACCCAGGGTCCCAGCATGTCGGCGACGTAGGCCGGCTGGGCCCCGGTGGCGAGCGTCTGCCAGACGCCCGAGGCGGCGAAGAGGGTGGTGCCGATCGCGATCAGGACCCCGGGCGCCACCCGGGAGAGCCAGCGGGTCACCAGCAGCGAGGCGACCGGGACGATCGCCGGGCCGAGCGCGACGGCGAGACCGGTGCGAAGGGCCGAGTAGTCCCAGTGCTCCTGCATCCACAGGATGCGGCTGAGCAGGCCGACCCCGAAGGCGACGTTGAAGGTCAGCTGGGCGAGGTTCGCCCAGGCGAAGCTGGGGATCCGCAGCAGCGCCGGGTCGATCACCGGGGCGTGGTGGTGCGTGATGAGCCATCCGAAGGCGGCCGCGCCGACCGCCGCGACGACCCACGAGCCGAAGACGCCAGCGGAGGTCCAGCCCCACTCGTTGCCCTGGACGATCCCGAGGACGAGCGCCGCGATCGCGACCGCGAGAATGACGCCGCCGAGCAGGTCCGGGCGCGGGGCGTCCTCGTTGTGGCGCACGTCGGGGACCACGCGCAGCGCGGCGACGACCAGCAGGATCCCAAGCGGGACGTTGATCCAGAACGCCGCCTGCCACGAGATCTGGACGAGTCCGCCGCCGACCGCCGGGCCGAACGCGGCCGCGATCGCACCGGTGATCGCGAAGAGGCGGGCCCCGGCCGCGCGTCGCTCTGGCGGCAGCGTGGCGAGCAGCAGGCCGAGCGAGGCCGGGGTCATCGCCGCCGCACCGACCGCCTGGAGCACGCGCGCGGCCACCAGCCACCACACGCCGGGGGCGAGGCCGCACAGCAGGCTGCCGGCGGTGAAGAGCGCGGTGCCGGCGATGAAGCCGTGCTTGCGGCCATAGCGGTCGGTGAGCCGGCCCATCGGGACGAGCAGCGCTGCGTAGACCACGGCGTACGCGTTGAGGATCCAGCTGAGCCGGCCCAGCGACGCGGTGCCGAAGTCTCTGCCGATCTCGTCGAACGCGACGTTGACGATGAAGAGGTCGAGGCTGGCGAGGAAGGCCGCTCCGATGAGGACGCCGATGACGACCCGCTGGCTTCTGGGTTCCATAGTCAGCAACCTTAGGATCTGACTTTGGGAAATACAAGTTAGAATCGGCGACATGACCCTCCAGCTCGCCGGCTCCCTCGCCGAGCGGACCGCTCCGCTCGGCGACCACTGCCCGATCGACCGCACCATGCGGCTGGTCGGCAACCGCACCGCGGTGCTGCTGCTGCGCGAGGTGTTCTACGGCGCGTCCCGGTTCGACGACCTGGTCCGCCGGGTCGGCGTGACCGAGGCGGTCGCCTCGCAGCGGCTGCGGGAGTTGGTCGACGCGGGCGTGCTCGCCAAGCAGCCCTATCGCGAGCCCGGTCAGCGCACCCGGTACGAGTACGTCCTCACCGACGCCGGTCATGAGCTGCTGCCGGTGCTGCTCGCCCTGCTCCAGTGGGGCGCCACCCACATCCCAGGAGGCGGGCCGCGCCTCACCCACGCCGACTGCGGCGAGCCGGTCGCGCTGGTGACCCGCTGCGCCGCGGGGCACGACGTACCGGAGGAGGACCTCCTCGTGACCGGGCACCCTCGTCTGGCACGCTCGACCATGTGAGCGCGATCCGTCGCCTGGCATTGGAGGTGCTGGGCTGGCTCCTGGTGGTCCTCGGACTGGCGGCCCTGGTGTTGCCCGGCCCGGGTCTGCTGCTGCTCGTGCTCGGCCTGGCGCTCTTGGCGAGGGAGTACGAGTGGGCGCGGCGCCGACTGGACCCGCTGCGGCTGCGAGCGCTGCGCACCGCCGCCGACGGCGTCGAGAGCACGCCGCGGCTGCTGCTATCGATCCTCGCCGCGCTCGCCCTGGCCGCGGCGGGTGTGCTGTGGACGATCAACCCGCCCGCGCCGGGTTGGTGGCCGGTGGCCGACAGCCTGTGGCTCGTCGGGAGCTGGGAGACCGGCCTCACGCTCGTCCTCTCCGCGATCATCGCATTGGTGCTGCTGGGGTTCAGCTACCGCCGCTTCCACGGACATCCCGAGGCTCGCGCCGAGGTCGAGCGCGAGATCGAGAGCGCGGATCGCGCGGACGAATCGCACGGCTGATCGTCGGGCCGCGTCCCACCCGACGGACGAGTGTCGGCGGTCGCTTGTAGGTTGCCGCTGTGGCTGTCCGGATCCATCGCGCTGCGCGCACCGACCAGCTCGCCGAGGCGCTCGGCGAGCTGCTCGCGGTGCCCGCCAGCGATCCGTTCGCCACCGAGGTCGTCGTGGTGCCGGCCAAGGGCGTGGAGCGGTGGCTCTCCCAGCGTCTCTCTCACGTCCTGGGCGCAGCACCGGGCCGCGGCGACGGCATCTGCGCCGGCGTCGACTTCCGCTCCCCGTGGTCGCTCTTCGCCGCGCTTCGCACCGACGACGACGATCCCTGGGCCCCGGACGCGCTGACGTGGCCGCTGCTCACGGTGATCGACGAGTCGCTCGGTGAGCCCTGGGCACAGGCCCTCGCCAGCCACCTCGGGCACGGGCTGCCGGCCGAGGAGGCCGACCTGCGGGTCGGTCGCCGGCTGGCCACCGCCCGTCGTCTGGCCCGCCTCTTCTCCTCGTACGCCGTGCAGCGGCCGACCCTGCTGGAGCAGTGGGCCGTCGGCGCCGAGGATCTGCCGCCCGACCTCGCCTGGCAGCCGGAGCTGTGGCGTCGGCTCGTCGCCACCGTCGGCGGCGACGGACCGGTGGCCCGTCACCGCGAGACCCTGGCTGCTCTGCGCTCCGAGCCTCGTTCGTTCGACCTGCCCGAGCGGCTCTCCCTCTTCGGTCACACCCGGCTGCCCGCCACCGAGATCGAGCTGCTCGGCGCCCTCGGCGAGCACCGTGACGTACACGTGTGGCTGCCACACCCCTCGGCCGAGCTGTGGTCGGCGCTGGTCGGCCGCACCGGTGCGGCGGTGCCCCGACGCGAGGACCGGTCGGTGGAGCAGGTCGGCCATCCTCTGCTCGCCACCCTGGGTCGTGACACGCGGGACCTGCAGCGGGCACTCTCCGCCATCACCTACCTCGACGAGCCGGTCGCGACCGCGCTCCCCCCGGGCGCCGGGCTGCTCGGCTGGCTGCAGGACGACGTGCGTGCCAATGCCGTGGGCATGGCCGCCGCGCGCGTGCTCGCACCCGACGACCGGTCGGTCCAGGTGCACGCCTGCCACGGGCCGGCCCGCCAGGTCGAGGTGCTGCGGGAGGTGCTCCTCGGCCTCCTGGCCGACGACCCGACCCTCGAGCCACGCGACGTGTTGGTGATGTGCCCCGACGTGGAGACGTACGCGCCGCTGATCGAGGCGTGCTTCGGGCTCGCCGAAGTGGTCGGTCCCGGCGGCCACCCGGCGCATCGGCTCCGCGTCCGCCTCGCCGACCGCGCCCTCGACCGGACCAATCCGCTGCTCGACCTGGCCACCCGGCTGCTCGACCTGGCCGGGGGACGCGCCGGCGTGGGCGACGTGCTCGATCTGGCTCACCTCGAGCCGGTGCGGCGACGCTTCCGGCTGAGGGAGGACGACCTGCAGCAGCTCACCGACTGGGCTCGCGAGGCTGGGGTGCGGTGGGGGTTCGACGCGGCCCATCGCGACGATTTCGGTCTGGTCGACTACGTCGCCAACACCTGGGAGTTCGGCCTCGATCGGCTCCTGGCCGGGGTCACCATGTCCGAGGACGCCGGCAGCTGGCTCGACCGCACCCTGCCGCTCGACGACGTCGGCAGCGGCGACATCGACCTGGTCGGCCGGCTCACCGAGTTCGTCGACCGCGTCCGCGAGGCCACCGACCGGCTGGTCGGCAACCATCCGCTGGAGCACTGGCTCGAGGCGCTGGGGGAGGCCGTCACGGCGCTATCCGAGGTGCCGCCCGACGAGGGCTGGCAGAGCGGTCAGGTCCAGCGGCTCCTGGGCCAGGTCCGCGAGCTCGCGGCCGATCGCTCGGGCGTCGAGCTGCGCCTGCCCGACGTCCGCGCGCTGCTCGGCGACCGGCTCGAGGGACGCCCGACCCGGGCCAACTTCCGCACCGGCACGCTGACGGTCGCGACGCTGGTGCCGATGCGGTCGGTGCCTCATCGGGTGGTCTGCCTGCTCGGCCTCGACGACGGCGTCTTCCCGCGGGCCGGCATCAGCGATGGCGACGACGTGCTGGCGCGTGACCCTCTCACCGGCGAGCGCGATCCCCGCAGCGAGGACCGGCAGCTCTTTCTCGACGCGATCCTGGCGGCGACCGAGACGCTTGTGGTGACCTACTCGGGCGCCGGCGAATACACCGGGCAGCCGAAGCCGCCCGCGGTGCCGCTCGGCGAGCTGCTCGACGCGCTCGATCTCACCGCCGTCACGGCGGACGGGCGGCCGGTTGCCGATCAGGTCACCGTCCGCCACCCGCTCCAACCCTTCGACGCGCGCAACCTTCTCGCCGGCGAGCTGGTGCCGGGTCGAGCCTTCACGTTCGACCGGGCGGCCCTCGCCGGCGCGACCGCCGCCCGCTCCCAGCGTCCTGCGCCGCCGTTCCTGCCTGGCCCATTGCCGCCACGACCGCCCGACGACGTGGTGCTCGAGGAGCTGCTCGCCTTCTGGAAGAGCCCGGTGCGTGCGTTCCTGCGCGACCGACTCGACCTGGCGATCGCGCGAGACGAGGAGCCGACCGACGACGGCATGCCGGTCGAGATCGACAGCCTCACCCAGTGGGGCGTGGGCGAGCGGGTGCTGCACGACCTGTTGAACGGTCTCGACCCGGAGACCGCGCGCCAGCACGAGTGGCGGCGCGGCGTGCTGCCACCCGGGTTCCTCGGCTGGCGGTTGCTCGCCGAGCTGATCGAGAAGGCCACGCCGCTGGCCCGGCAGGCGCTCAGCCTCCGCACCCGGCCCGCCACAGCGATCGACATCGACGTCGACCTCGGCGATGGTCGTCGCCTTCGGGGCACGGTCCCGCAGGTCTACGGCGACCGACTCGTCCCTGTCTCCTTCAGCCGGCTCGGGGCGACGCATCGTCTCCAGTCCTGGATCCAGCTGCTCGCGCTGGCATCCTCCGACGACGACCGAGCGTGGAGCGCCCACACCGTGGGCCGTCCGAGCAACAGCCGCTCGCGCACTCCGTACGGTCTCTCCCAGTTGGGACCGCTCGACCACCGCGCGCGCGACGTGTTGCGCGATCTCGTCGCGTTGCGCGAGACCGGCCTGACCGAGCCTCTGCCGTTCCCGCTCAAGTCCTCGTTGACCTACGCCCGTCACCGTCGCACCCAAGCCACCACCGACGAGGCCGTCGACAAGGCCGGCTGGGACTGGCGCGATGGCCGGTTCCCCGGCGAGAGCAGTGACGCCGAGCAGGTGCGTACGTGGGGACCGAAGGCGCCGATCCCCGGACTGACGCAGTCGCCGTTGAGCGGCGAGGAGTACCACGGTGAGACGCACCGGTTCGGTGCGCTCGCGATGCGGGTGTGGAGTCCGCTCCTGACCGCGGAGCAGGGGTCGTGGTGAGGATCGCGTCCGACGAGACCTTCGACGTCTGCGGCCCGCTCCCGCGCGGGACGACCCTCCTCGAGGCGAGCGCCGGCACCGGGAAGACGTTCACGGTCGGCGCCCTGGTCACCCGCTACGTCGCCGAGGGCCACGCTCGTCTCGACCAGCTCCTGGTCGTCACCTTCGGCCGCGCCGCCAGCCAGGAGCTGCGCGAGCGGGTCCGTCATCAGCTCGTCGCCGCCCTACGCGCCTTCGACTCCGGCTCGCCGGACGGAAGCGGTCTGCTCGCCCATCTGCTCGACTGCCATCCCGCCGAGAGGGAGCTGCGACGAGCGCGGCTGCGCGATGCCCTGGCCGACTTCGACGCGGCGACGATCGCGACCACCCATCAGTTCTGTCAGCTCGTGCTGCGTTCGCTCGGCGTCGCCGGCGACAACGACACGGGAGCCACCCTCGTGGAGTCGCTCGACGACCTGGTCGTCGAGGTCGTGGACGATCTCTACCTCGCTCGCTTCGGCAAGCTGCGCGAGCAGCCGCCGTTCGGTCGCGACGAGGCGCTCGCGCTGGCGCGCAAGGTGGTTGGCGACCCCCAGGCCGTGCTCGCTCCGGCGACAGCCGAGAGCGGGACCGCTCGTGTGGACTTCGCCTCCGCGGTGCGTGACGAGGTCGAGCGGCGCAAGCGCCGACTCGGGATCCTCTCCTACGACGACCTGCTGAGCAGGCTGGCGCGCGCGCTGGAGCATCCGGATGCTCCCGCGCGCACCCGGATGCGCGAGCGTTGGCGGATCGTCCTGGTCGACGAGTTCCAGGACACCGATCCGGTGCAGTGGCAGGTGCTGGAGCGAGCGTTCGGAGCCGGGGGCGAGGGCCGCGCGATGGTGCTGATCGGTGACCCCAAGCAGGCGATCTATGCCTTCCGCGGTGGCGACGTGGCGACCTATCTCGCCGCCGCCCGCACCGCCACGACGACCGCGACGCTCGGCACCAACTGGCGCAGCGACGCTGGGCTGCTGGCGCGGCTCGAGACCGTGCTCGGTGGGGCAGCGCTCGGCGATCCCGGCATCGTGGTGCACCCGGTCGAGGCCCATCACCGCGAGGGTCGACTGGTCGGTGCACCGCACCCGGACCCGTTCCGGATCCGACGCGTGCCGAGAGCAGGGTTCCGGTTGCGGCGCGGGCTGATCGCGGCAGCGGAGGCGCGCGAGCTCATCGCACGCGATCTGGCCGGCGACGTCGCCGAGCTGCTCGCCTCGCCCGCGACCTGGTGCGCCGAGCCGGTCCGAGCCGGTCATGTGGCGGTGCTGGTGGCCACCCGTGACCAGGGCACGCTGGTCCAGCAGGCCCTGCATGCGCGCGGTATCCCGGCCGTCGTGCAGGGCGGCGGCGACGTGTTCCTCACGCCGGCCGGTGACGACTGGCTGGCCCTGTTGACCGCGTTGGAGTCGCCCCACCGCTCCGCCGTGGTGCGGGCCGCCGCGCTGACGTCGTTCCTGGGCCACGACGTCCGTGCCCTCGATGAGGGCGGTGAGTCCCTCACCGCCGCCATCGCCGACACGCTGCGCGGTTGGGCGCTGCTGCTGCGCAGCCGCGGGGTCGCGGCGGTCGTCGAGGCGGCGGAGGAGCGCGGACTGACCGCCCGGGTGCTCGGCCACACCGACGGCGAGCGGCTCCTTACCGACCTGCGCCATCTCGGTCAGCTCCTCCACGACACCGCGCTGCGCGAGCGGCTCGGCCTGACCGCGCTGCTGGCCTGGTTCCGCGAGGAGCGCAGCCGTGCGGGCGCGGGCGACCGGCCGCGCCGCCTCGACTCCGACGAGGCAGCGGTCCAGATCGTCACCATCCACGCCAGCAAGGGCCTCGAATACCCGATCGTCTACCTGCCCTTCGCCTACCAGCGCTTCGAGCACCCCGTCGACGTCGCGCTCTTCCACGACGCCTCCGGCCAGCGCACGCTCGACGTGACCGGCCGATTCGCGGCCGAGCATCTGGCCGAGGAATCAGGGGAGGACCTGCGTCGTCTCTACGTCGCCGCCACCCGGGCGCAGTCGCAGCTCGTCGCCTGGTGGGCGCCGACCGCCAACACCGGGATCGGTGGCCTGCATCGCATGCTCTTCGGTCGCCAGCCCGGCACCCGGGACGTGCCGGCGTTCCAGGAGGTCGGCAGCGACGACTACGCCACCCATGTCCTCGGCCTGATCCAGGAGCTCGGCGGCCCCGTCGAGGAGATCGCGCAGACCTCCGCGGCGACGCCACCGCTGGCCGACGCACCGCCCGCGGAGCTGAGTGTGCGCACCTTCGACCGCCACGTCGATGCCGACTGGCGGCGCACCTCCTACTCCGCGCTCATCCGGGTGGAGGAGGACGCCCACGTCACCTCCGAGCCCGAGGAGACCGGGACCGACGACGAGCCGGTGGCTCCGGTCGACGAGGACGCTGCGCCGGTGTCGCTCGCGGCGACGGACGACGCGGGAGAGGGCGGTCTGGCCCTGGTCTCCCCGATGGCGCTGCTCCCCGCCGGCGCCGCGTTCGGCACCCTCGTGCACGCGGTCCTCGAACACGCCGACCCGCAGGCACCCGACCTCGAGGCCGAGCTCACTCGTCACGTCGGTGACCAGCTGAGGTTTGCCCCGGTCGGGGTCGACGCCGCCGAGCTGGCCGCAGCCCTCGTACCGTTGCACCACACGCCGCTCGGGCCACTCGCGCCGGGGCTCACCCTCGGCCAGATCCCGTTGGGTGACCGGCTGCGCGAGCTCGACTTCGAGCTGCCGCTCACCGGCGGTGACGACCGTCGCGACCCGGTCCGCGAAGTGCTGCTGCGCGATCTGGCGCCGCTGCTGCGCGACCACCTGCCCGCCGACGACCCGCTCCGGCCCTACGCCGAGCGGCTGGAGCGCCCGTTGCTGGGTGACCAGCCGCTGCGCGGCTATCTGTCGGGCTCCGTCGATGCCGTGCTCCGCCTGCCCGACGGACGCTTCCTCGTCGTCGACTACAAGACCAACTTCCTCGGTCCGACGGCGGGCGACTACACCGACCTCGCCGCGGCGATGCTCCACTCCCACTACCCGCTGCAGGCGCTGCTCTACTCGGTCGTCGTCCACCGCTACCTGCGCTGGCGCCTCGCCGACTACGACCCTCGCCAGCACCTCGGCGGTGTTCTCTACCTCTACGTCCGGGGCATGTGCGGCGCGGAGACGCCACTCGTCGACGGTCATCCGGCCGGCGTCTTCTCCTGGCTGCCGCCGGCTGACCTGGTGACGTCGCTCTCCGACCTGCTCGACGGGAGCGCACCCGCCATCGCCGAAGGAGCAGCGCGATGATCGAACGTTGGAGCGACGAGACGACCGATCCCGCCGACGCCCGGTTCGCCCGCAGCGCCACCGGGCTGCTCGCCACCTTCAACACCGCTGGCATCCTCACCGCCGCCGATGTGCACGTCGCCTCCCGGACCGCGGCCCTGGTCGGCGGCGTCGACGACGATGTGCGGCTGGCGGTAGCCCTCGCCGTACGCGCCGCGCGGGGCGGCTCGGTCTGCGTCGACCTCGCCGACCTGGCCGCCACCGAGCCGGGTCTGCCGTGGCCGGCCGGCGGCTGGCTCGAACGGGTCGCTGGCAGTCCCCTCGCCCGCGCCTCCGTGGTCAGGATCGAGCGCGACCTGCTCTACCTCGATCGCTACTGGCGCGAGGAGGGTCAGGTGCGTGACGACCTCCTCGCGCGCGAGACGCTCACGCCGCCCGCGATCGACCCGGCCGGGCTGGCGGAGCGCGCCGAGCGGCTCTTTCCCGGCGACGGCTACGAGGAGCAGCGGGTGGCGGCCCTGACGGCCGCCCGCCAGTGGACCACCGTGCTCACCGGCGGCCCCGGCACCGGCAAGACCACCACCGTCGCCGGACTGCTCGCGCTGATCGCCGCCGACCGGGCCCACCGCCCCGGTGGCGCGCCGCTGCGGATCGCGCTGACCGCACCGACCGGCAAGGCCGCGGCTCGGCTCCAGGAGGCCGTGGAGGAGGCTCAGCGCGACGCTCGATTCACCGACGAGGACCGGACGCGACTGGCCGGACTGACCGCGTCCACGATGCACCGACTGCTCGGCTGGCGGCCGGGCTCCTCGACCCGCTTCGCCCATCACCGGGGCAACCGGCTGCCGCACGACGTGATCGTCGTCGACGAGACCTCGATGGTGTCGCTGACGATGATGGCGCGACTGCTGGAGGCGGTGCGCCCCGACACGCGGCTGATCCTCGTGGGCGACCCGGATCAGCTCGCCTCGGTCGAGGCCGGCGCGGTGCTGGCCGACCTGG